>Ga0209580_10001579_pt1 | contig 10394 bp, 8 predicted proteins | sample Coa_R1_5_FD_187153 | JGI IMG/M metagenome (GOLD analysis project Ga0209580, IMG submission 187153) | Surface soil microbial communities from Centralia Pennsylvania, which are recovering from an underground coalmine fire - Coalmine... | ecosystem: Environmental > Terrestrial > Soil > Unclassified...
CTTCTGACGCTGGCGCTCAACTACAGCGCGCGCTCGGAACTGGTGGACGCGTTTCAATCCATGTTGCGCGTCGCTGCTAATAATGGTGGGATCGAGCACCTGAGGATCGATGAAGACGTAGTTTCGCAACATCTTTATACTTCGCATCTGCCTGATCCTGATCTCGTCATCCGCACCAGCGGCGAAATGCGGCTGAGCAATTTTCTCCTATGGCAACTTGCCTACGCTGAGATTTACGTTACGTCCACGCTGTGGCCGGAATTTCGCGGCGTGCACCTGCTTGAAGGCATCGCCGAGTACCAGAAGCGCGAGCGCCGTTATGGCGGATTGAACGAGTCGCAAGCCTCACGCGCTCTGCGGAGCTGACCCCAATTGGAACTGCTCAAGCGAGTACTCACCGCCGTAGTACTCATCCCAATTGTTCTGCTGCTTGTGCTGCGCGCGCCTGTGCCGGTGGTGGCGTTTGTTTCAGGAGTCGTCGCTCTACTTGCCATTCATGAGCTGCTGAAACTTTCTGAGGCGTACGGCATTCGTCCGCTGCGCGTTCCCACTTACATTTTTTGTGGGTTGTTCTTTCTGTTGATAGCGGTGCATCCCGGCGCCACTGATACGCTCTCGACCGCCGGTTTTGCATATTTCGCTTTGTCCGCAGCCGTTTTGGCGCCGTTCATTTTTCTGTCGCTCGCAATGCATCGCAGCGAGCTGGCATCCGGATTTCCAGCCGCCATGGTCTCGGCATTTGCTTTCGTTTACATTGCGTTGCCGATGGCGTCATTGGTGCAATTGCGCGAGCAGTGGCGAGGCGCCTTTCTTCTTTTGTTTCTGCTTCTGCTGGTTTGGGCGGGAGACATTTTCGCGTATTTCGTCGGCAAGCCGCTGGGACGGCACCGCATGTCGCCGCGAGTAAGTCCTCATAAGACTTGGGAGGGCGCAGCAGCATCCGTAGCCGCGAGCATCGGGGTGGGAATCCTGATGTTCCGTTACGCGGCGCCGATCAGCAGCGCACTTCTGCATGCGCACCTGATCGAGCAGCGGGACGGGGTTTTCAACGAACCACCGTCGCTGATTCCTATCATTGCTCTTTCGGTCGTGCTGAATATCGCATCGCAACTAGGGGATCTGGTGGAGTCGCTTATCAAACGCGGCGCCGGGGTCAAAGATTCCGGCGCTATCCTCCCAGGCCACGGGGGCATGCTCGATCGGATAGACGCACTGCTCTTCGCCGCGCCGGTATTGTGGTGCTGGGCCGCGTGGCGGGTGATGATGCAGTGAGAGGAACGCTCCCCGGCGCGATCGTATTGGACCATTGAGATCAATTTATGAATGCGATGCGCATCTGTTCGTTTCTCTGGCTGCTCTTATGGCTAGTCTGGCTGGGAGCCTGGCTGAGAACCAAAAAGACACAGGAACTCGCGAGCTTCGGCTCCCGCCTGCGCTACGGAGCACCGGTTATTCTCGCTTTTTATCTGCTGTTCAGCGAAAACCTTCCTTTTCGCTGGTTAGAGTTGCGCTTCATCCCACCTAACATCTTGCTTGAAATATTAGCCGTGACGCTCACCGCGGTTGGAATTGCATTCGCAATCTGGGCCAGATTTTACATTGGACAGAATTGGAGCAGCGCCGTAACTATCAAGGTCGGACATCAACTCATCCGCAGCGGTCCTTACGCGTGGGTGCGCCATCCAATTTACTCAGGCCTCTTGCTGGCCATGATTGGCACTGCCTTGGCCCGCCGTGAGCCGCGTGGCCTGCTTGCCTTCATCCTGCTTTGGCTGGGATTCTGGATCAAGAGCCGAATGGAAGAAGGATTCATGCGGAAGACATTCGGCGAAGAATATCGGGAGTACAGCCGAGTGACGGGAGCGTTGATTCCGAAGGTTCGATTCTGAGAAGTGCTGCGCGGGCTAAAGCCCAGAGCCTAAAGCCTGGAGCCGCTCTTCCTGTACCATATTCCTATCCATGAAGCGCATTGCGATCCTGGGATCGACCGGCAGCATCGGCCGCAGCACTCTCAGTGTGGTCGAATCTTTCCCCGAGCGATTTCAAGTAGTCACGCTCGCCGCCGGACGAAACGTCGATCTTGCCTTCGATCAAGCGCAGCGCTGGAAGCCGCGCGTGATCTCGGTGGCGGCGGAATCTCATGCGGAAAACCTCAAGTTGCGATTGAAATCGGCAGGGACCACCGGAACCGAGGTCGTTCACGGCGCCGCCGGCACGATCCGTGTTGCTACACATCCCGAGGCCGATTTCGTCGTCAGTGCTATTGTGGGGGTCGCAGGTCTCGAAGCCACCTATGAAGCCGTGAAAGCCGGAAAAACCGTCGGCCTGGCTAATAAAGAATGCCTGGTCGCCGCCGGTGAGCTGATCACCGCTGAGGCTCGCCGACAGGGCAAGCCGCTGCTTCCCATCGACAGCGAACATAATGCGGTCCATCAATGCCTGCGCGGAGGCCGTATGGAGGAAGTACGCCGTATCTGGCTCACAGCCTCCGGCGGCCCGTTCCTGAATACTCCAAAATCTAAGTTTGCCGATATTACGGTTGAGCAGGCCTTGAACCATCCCACATGGAAAATGGGCAATCGCATCACTATCGATTCGGCCACCCTGATGAACAAAGGTTTCGAGGTCATTGAGGCCTGCCGCTTGTTCAACTTGCCGCCAGAACAGATCTCCGTCATCGTGCATCCGCAATCCACAATCCACTCGCTGGTCGAGTTTGTCGACGGCAGCATTCTGGCCCAGCTCTCCGTCACCGATATGCGGCTACCGATTTTGTATGCACTTACCTATCCGGACCGCATCCCCTCCGACCTGAACTTTAGTCTGAGTGACTTACGGCACCTCGATTTCAGCCCTCCGGACATGGAAAAATTCCCTTGTCTCCGGCTGGCTTACGAGGCGGCAAAGGCCGGGGGCAGCAAAACCGTAGCCTTGAACGCTGCGGACGAAGTTGCGGTTTCGGCGTTCATGGAAAGTAGCATTGGTTTTCAGGAGATTCCGGTAGTAATAGAGGACGTAGTTTCTGAAACGCCAGCGGGTAAATTGGAATCTATACAACAAGTGCTGCGTGTGGACCAACAAACCCGCGCCAGCGCTCGCGAAAGGGTAGCCGTTCTAGGCCGGAAAGCTCGTCGAAGATCGACCGGAGAAAGATCAACTGCGCCGGCCGGCTTGCGGGAAAACTAACTCACAAATGAATTCTGTCCTTATTTCAATCATTTCGGTCGCTGTCATCCTTGGCTTCATGATCCTGATCCACGAGTTTGGCCACTACGCTGTGGCCAAGCTGCTGGGCGTGCGCGTAGAACAGTTCGCCATTGGTTTCGGCAAGCGCCTGATCGGCTTTCGCAAGGGCGAAACCGACTATCGCATCAATGCCATCCCGCTCGGCGGATACGTCAAAATGAGCGGCGAGAACCCGATGGATGAGCGCACCGGCGATCCTCGTGAGTTCATGTCGCACTCTCGCTGGCACCGTTTTCTGATCGCCATTGCCGGCCCGAGCATGAACATCCTGCTCGCGATCGTGCTGTTGACCGGCGTGTATATGGTGCACTACGAGTATGCCGCCTACATGGACCAGCAGGCTGTCGTCGGCTTCGTCGAACCGAACTCACCCGCGGCTAAAGTCGGAATTCAGCGTGGAGACCGCATCGTCCAGATTGATGGAGTTCACAATCCGACCTGGGAACAGGTGGGCATAAAAGAGCTGTTGAATCCTAACCAGCCGCTTAGTTTCACCGTGCAGCGCGAAGACAAGACCATTCAGGGCTCGGTCGTCCCAGTGCCGGTAACCACCTCGGAAGTCGGTTCAGCGGGATGGCATCCTGATGAGCCTGTCCTTGTCGGCGAGATCGAACCGGGACTACCCGCAGACAAAATCGGAATTAAGCCAGGTGACAAGATCGTTGCCCTAGATGGCCAGCCGCTTCCTTCGATCCAGTTCATGATTGAGCGGTTACAGCAGACGAAGACCAAGCCGGTACAGCTTAGTGTCGATCGCAACGGCCATGCGCTCACCTTTACTGCCACTCCGGTGCTCGCGCCGACAAACGGCGAGAGTCATTACCGCTTGGGATTCCGGAATATGCCGGAAACTAAGGTGAGCCGGCTGCCGCTCCCCCAGGCTTTCAGCCACTCGCTGAAGGACAACGAGCGCTTTTCTGTGATCCTGCTTCAACTAGTTGGAAAGTTGGTGCAGCACAAGGTTTCACTGAAGACCGTATCCGGGCCGATCGGCATCGCGCAACAGGCTGGCGAAGCGGCCCAGGAAAAGGGCTGGACGCCGTTGCTCGCGCTCACCGCCGCAATCAGCCTGAACCTTGGCATCTTCAATCTGCTACCTATCCCCATCATGGATGGCGGGGTCATCCTGCTGCTCTTCATTGAAAGCTTGATGGGTCGCGACATCAGCTTGCCAATTAAAGAGCGGATTTATCAGGCAGCGTTCGTGTTTCTAGTGCTGTTCGCGGCGGTGGTCATTTACAACGACATTGCCAAAACCCTTGCGCAACGGTTGCCGTAAACGGGCAGTCGGCATTCAGTACTCTGTGTTCAGAACCTTGTCATTCGTGGGATATTTAGGGTTCGGGGAATCTGCATTTTGCGTCTTACGAAAGCAGATTCCTCACTGCTAAAGCGGTTCGGAATGACAGGGTGTTAAACTATCCTTTCCAGAGATGGCCTCAATTCAACGCCGAAAAACCGTAACTTGCACCATCGGCAAAGTGTGCGTTGGGTCGGATGCACCAGTTGTGGTGCAATCCATGACCAACACCGACACCGCCGACGTGGCTTCAACGGTCGAGCAGGTCGCCGCTCTGGCCCGGGCTGGATCGGAGCTGGTTCGTGTCACCGTGAACAATGAGGGCGCCGCAGCCGGCGTGCCGCACATCGTTGAGCAGCTGGACAGTCGCGGGATTCACGTTCCCATAATTGGCGACTTTCACTACAACGGGCACATCCTGCTGAAGAAGTATCCGGCGTGTGCGAAGGCGCTGGCCAAGTATCGGATCAATCCTGGAAATGTTAGTGTCGGGCGCAAAGACGACACGAATTTCCGCACCATGATCGAGGTCGCAGTCGAAAATCAGAAGCCGGTGCGCATCGGGGTGAATTGGGGCTCGCTGGATCAGGCGCTGCTCACTCGCATGATGGACGAGAACTCGCGCGCTTCCGATCCCAAAGACGCTCGCGAAGTGACCATGGAAGCGATGGTAGTTAGCGCTCTGAATTCAGCGAAGCTGGCAGAAAAATACGGTCTGCGATCGGATCAGATCATCCTCAGTGCGAAGGTCAGCGGCGTTCAGGATTTGGTGGATGTTTATCGTTCACTTGCGTCGCGCTGCAACTATCCGCTTCATCTCGGGCTCACCGAGGCCGGAATGGGCGCGAAGGGAATCGTTGCTTCGAGTGCGGGGCTTTCAATTCTCCTACAGGAGGGAATCGGCGACACCATTCGCGTGTCATTGACTCCCGCTCCGGGCGGAGATCGCGCCGAGGAAGTTCGAGTCGCACAGCAGATTCTGCAATCGCTCGGCATTCGCAGCTTCACGCCACAGGTAACGGCTTGCCCGGGATGCGGTCGCACTACCAGCACCTTCTTCCAGGAAATGGCAGAGCAGATTCAATCGTATTTGCGCGAGCAGATGCCGGTATGGAAAGAGCGCTACTCCGGCGTCGAGGAAATGAAGGTCGCGGTCATGGGATGCGTGGTAAACGGTCCGGGAGAATCCAAGCACGCGAGCCTTGGCATTTCGCTTCCCGGAACTTTCGAAGAACCTAAAGCTCCGGTCTACGTTGACGGCCGACTGATGACAACTCTTCGTGGTGACAAAATCGTCGAGGAGTTCATTCGAATCCTCGATGATTACGTTGACTCGCACTACGCCGCCAAATCGGAACTGGAAGTCAAAGCCTAAAGCTCTTAACCGCAAAGTGCGCAAAGAAAAGCCGCAAAGTTCGCAGAGAAAACCTTCAGGGGTTCATCACGTAAACCACGGACTTCACCCAAGCCGCCTTTGTCGTGTCATAACTCTGCACTGCCACCCGATGTACTCCAGATCCCGGAAGCGTAACCGTCGTGCCGCCCGGCAAGACATTCCCAGTCGAATAACTCTTCTGCTTGGTTCCGTCCACCCAAACTTGTATGCCGCTGACGGCATCCGGCCCATGCGCTGCTGCTGAAATTCCAAACGTCAGCGGGACATGGCTCCCGTCAAGCGGCGCCGTGATCTGTGTGATCTCTTTATCAGGTCCGCCAAACGCGTTCGGGAAATTCATCGTGAATTGATCGTAAGCATCGGTTTTATACGCAGGAATTCCCGCCGGGAAATTACCTGGCTTGCTCGCAATCGACGGCGAGTACGTAAACACTGTAACCGTCTTCTTCGATGGGCTCACGGTGAGAATTCGGAGATACCCGTAGCCGAAATAGCCGTTGTTCCCTTGTCCCTGAAAATCGGAAAGGACTTGGATTGGCCGATAAGGATTCGAGCAGAGCGTCGTCCACGACTGAACAGTGCAGTCCACGTGGCCCACGCCGTTGTAATTGGGAACAAACGGAAAATTTCCAGGGCTGGGATTCCTCACGTGGCCGCTCAACGCCATAAAAACGTTCGGATGCGCCACGATCAGCTTGTACCAGAGTCCGATCCCGTCCGTTCCCCCGCCCACGGGTTTGTAGGAAGCGAAGGAGTCGTTTAAGCATGAATAAACACTGCCTGGAAAGCCCGAGCACAGTGGATACGCAGATCCGGCGGGAAGGGTTGTGCCAAACGTCGGGCCAGAACCGTCGTTCGAGAGATAAGCATGGGTCGCCACGATGACCGGCCCGCTAAAGCCGGAAATCAGAGTGTTCGCTTTCGCGACCACCCAGCTTTGCGGAAATAGCTCGAGCGACAGAATCATGTAACTGGTCGAGCCGATATTCATGATTTTGTAAAAATTCGGCGTGCGATTGCCGCTTGAATCCAGAATGTACGCGGTTGGGCCCAGCGCAAGATTGCCGAGATAATGAAAGTAATTGGTCGTGCTGCGCGGCTGTGGCCGGTCAGCTTCGCAATCGTAATCATGATTGCCGATGGTCGGCTGATAGTAAACTCCCCCGCTATTCAGGATGCCGACGGCCGCTTGCACCTCCTGCCACTGGGTTTGCCAGTTCGACTCCGGAATGTTTCCGCAGCTGCCGCTGATAGAGCCCGCACTGTTCACCGGATACCCGCCACCATCAACCATGTCTCCCAGCCCGACGACCATCTTAATGTTGAGCGACGAGCGGTGGCTTATCGCCCAATTCGCCTGGTCTTTGAAAACGTACGCGTATTGTCCGTGGTAGTACTGCGTATCGGGAAAAAGGATGATGCTGAAATCGGGATCGCTCGATGCGATCGCGACCTGCGCCGTTTGCGCATTGCTGAAGAAAAACTGTGGTCCCAACACCAAGCTGCTGAGAATCAGCAGCCCCAACGTGAAGTACCTCATTTAGCCCCCTAATTCCACACGAGTCCCTACGCACGAATGCGACTTCGTGCCGCTCGTTACAACTTTCAGGAATGTTGAAGGGGCCCCACTGCCAAACTACAAATGCTGGTGTGCATCAACAATCCGACAAACACCTTAAATTAGTGTGCGTATCAGATCACAAGAAGAGACGCACAAATGGTGTGCAAAAAATCCCAGTTTTTTCGCCCGTAAACTGTTGTTCCGGTTAGCGAAACTCAACGCATGTGATCAATTCCGTCATCATCGAGATGTGTGCACGTTGCTCACCTTGTATTTCCCTAATTGGAACTTGTACGGGACTGGCCGAAAACCAAAATGAGATTCAGATGAATGACGAACAAGCCATGCAGTTGGCTTGGTTAGATCGATTGGCTGCACGCGCGCGGGCCAGTTTGCGGCAGCGCGAAGACCAGGTCTTTCTCGTTCTGTCGCTGACGTTCCAAGACATCACGCACCGTGAGTCCAGAGGGGAGCAATTCTGTAGAATTCAGGTCGAGCAACTCCCGAACTTGCATTGTGACCGACGGCCGTGGTGTGGCCGGAGTCATCAATCGCCTGACTCTGGAAAAGGAAAGTCGGCGTAACTATGTGCTCGAGCACACTGGTGTTGTAATGATGCCGTCTCTACTTGAAGAACTCATTCATCGGCGCTGCCGTCGCGCTCGCCCCCGGAAAATTCGTCAGCCCCAGCAATTCCATAATCGTGCGCAACGTGTTCTCGTGACGGAAGGGCGTGTCCACCTTTACACCCGGGATAACTCTTTCCCCGACCACCGCGGTGAAGACCTGACCTTGCGCATCGCCATCACCATTATCGAATGTAAGGAACATTACGCTATTGCTCCCCGGCTGAAAGTGAACGCTGTTGAGAAGCGGCCCAATGTTTTGCTTGAGCCACTGATCGGCCGCCGCAGGCGTGCCGTCATGCGCATCGTGTTTCAAGTTGGGTACGATGATCGAATAATCAGGCAAATTGTCCGCCGCAAGATCTTGCGCAAGCCGCGTGAACGGAACAACATTCTGCTGCTGCTCCGGATGATCGATCACATCGCTGTACCAGGGGGCGGGGTTGTGACGTTTTACATAGTGTCCGGCAATCGCGCCCATGAAACCGGTGCCGGGCAAAGAGTCGGCGTAAACTTTCCATGACATCCCCGCCTTGTTGAGCTCTCGAAAGATATTGTCGTCAGTAATTGCCTGCTTGCACTGGTTTCCGTCGCAGTGGAAATTCTGTTCGCCGCTTCCGGACGACAGCCATAGATAATCGAGAAGCGACCCTTGCTCATCCGAGGTGTAATTTGTGGCAACGCCATACTTATCGCCGAGCGCGCTTAACCACGGCATCTGGTTGTGATACACGGTGGAAAAACTCCGGTTCTCCTCAATGACCAGAAACACATGGGCGGCGGGTATACGCGATGAATTATTCGGCACCGCCTGGCGCGCAACCCTTGGACTTACTCCGCCGCCGCAACCGGCGCAGATCGCGGCAAGGCACACCAATGCACAAAACATAACTCTCACTTGACCCTCCCCTGTTCAAGGCTGGCACTGCGAGCGCATACAACTTGCAGGAATGTAAAAGGGCCCCAATGCCAAACTACAAACGCCAGTGTGCACCAACAACCAGACGAACACCTCAAATATGTGTGCAAATCAGGTCACAAGAGGACATGTACAACTGGTTTGCAAAGATCCCCAATCTTTTCGCGGGCAAACTGTTGTCCGCATGAGTCAACGTGTGTCGCCGAATTCGTTCTTATTAAAATGTGCGCGCGGTGCGCACCTTGTATTCCCTAATGGAACTGCTACGGGACATGCACGAAAACCAAGATCCAGATTCGGATGAGTGAGGAACAAGCCATGCACGTGGCTTGGTTGTGAGTCGTGCGAACGTTCAAGGTGGAGGGAATCGTCACCCTGAAAGATGCTCGCCGCCTACGGCCTCGGCTCATAGTCTTAATTGACGATCGTTGACCGCGCCCTATTTCACTGACCTGCCTTAACTGCGTTACCATTAAAGGTTGTCCGCCGGCGCCGTTCCGGCCCCTATACGGACGGCGTGCCATCTAGTAGGGAGGCACTCATATGGCGACCATTATTCAAGCCAATCCCACAGTTCCGCTGACAAAGAACGAACACCTGCTGCGCTGGGTAGAGAAAATGGCGGAACTTGCGCAGCCTGCCCGCATCCATTGGGTCGATGGCTCAAAGGAAGAGTACGACCAGCTCTGCGAGGAGATGGTGGCGAGCGGCACATTCATCCGCCTGAACCAGGATCTCTGGCCAGGATGTTTTCTCGCGCGCTCTGACAAAGGCGACGTCGCCCGGGTGGAAGACCGCACATTCATCTGCTCGCTTTCCAAAGACAGCGCAGGCCCCACCAATAATTGGGAAAATCCCTACGAGATGCGCCGCAAGCTGCGCGGCTTGTTCCGCGGTTCCATGCGCGGACGTACCATGTACGTTCTGCCCTTCAGCATGGGGCCAGTTGGGTCGCCGATGTCGCAGATTGGCGTGCAGTTAACCGATTCGCCTTACGTCGTCGTGAATATGCGCATCATGACGCGCATCGGCCTGCCCGTATTCAAGGAGATCGACAAAGACTACAAGCGCGTGGTGCCTTGCATGCACAGCGTTGGAATGCCGCTCGCGCCAGGACAGAAAGATGTCCCGTGGCCCTGCAATCCGGAAAAATACATTGTGCATTTTCCCGAGAGCCGCGAGATTTGGTCGTACGGTTCGGGTTACGGCGGCAACGCACTCGTGGGCAAGAAATGTTTCGCGCTGCGAATTGCGTCCAACATGGCCCGCGACGAAGGCTGGATGGCCGAGCACATGCTCATCGTTGGCGTGGAAGATCCTCAGGCGACGAAGACCTACGTTGCCGC
>Ga0209580_10001581_pt1 | contig 10380 bp, 10 predicted proteins | sample Coa_R1_5_FD_187153 | JGI IMG/M metagenome (GOLD analysis project Ga0209580, IMG submission 187153) | Surface soil microbial communities from Centralia Pennsylvania, which are recovering from an underground coalmine fire - Coalmine... | ecosystem: Environmental > Terrestrial > Soil >...
GCGCGCGTTCAGGGTCGCGGTCCGCGACCTCGCGGTGCTCGACAGCGAGGGGCGGCGGTGGATGCTCGGACCCGAGGACGGGATCTGGTACCGGCGCGAAAACGAGCGGTGGCTGCAGGCCGACCCACCGCGCCGCCTGGTCTGCCCGTCCTGCGGCCATCACAACCTGGGGCGGCACAGCTTTTGCGTGGAGTGCGGGACCCGGCTCAACCGGTAGAGCCTCAGCGGTGGACCTGGGCCTGCACCACCCCGTAGATCAACCCAGCCGCCAGCGGGACCAGCGCCGCGAGGAACCACAAGCGCCACCAGATCGGCCGGGCCTCGCCGCGCACGAGCTCGTGGCCGCAAAAGCCGCAGTACCGGTCGAACGGACCGGCGATGCCGCGACAGTTGCCGCACTGATGGAGCTGCAGGCCGCAGTGCGCGCAGCGTGCCTCCTCGGAATGGTCGAGCACCATCGCAGGCTGGTCGCACCGCGGGCATAGGCTCGGGGCAACGAGGGCCAGCGGGGGAAGTTTCATATCTCCGTGATGACGGGGATCACCATAGGGCGGCGCCGGGTGCGCTTGTAGACGGTCTTCGACACCGCGTCGTGGACGGCCTCCTGCAGCAGCGCGAGCTCGGGCCTGGTGTCGGCGAAGCGCGCGATGCTCTGGAGCACGGCGGTCCGCGCGTCGCTCATGAGCTTGGTCGACAGCTCCGGCTCGATCACGCCGCGCGACACGAGGTCTGGACCCGCGCGCACGGTCCCGGTGTCGCGGTCCAGGGTCAACGTGACGACGAGAATGCCGTCCTCCGCCAGGTGACGCCGGTCGCGGAGAACCACCTGCTCGACGTCGCCCACGCCGAGGCCGTCGACGTAGACCAAACCTGTCGCGATCTTCTCCCCGCGCACCATCGTGTCGGTGCTCAGCTCGACCGACTCGCCATCCTCGACCACGGCGATCCGGTCGGCCTCGAGGCCCGACTCGCGCGCGAGCTCCGAGTGCAGCAGCAGCTGCCGGTACTCGCCGTGCACCGGGATGAAAAAGCGCGGGCGCACGGCACCCAGCATCTCGAGCAGCTCGTCGCGCTGGGCGTGGCCGGTCACGTGCACCTTCCCCACCTCGGAGTAGAAGACGCGGGCTCCATGCCGGTAGAGGTTGTTCACAGTCTGGTGCACCATCCGCTCGTTGCCGGGGATCGGCCGGGCCGAGATGACGACCCAATCGTCCTTGAGCACGTTGACGAACGGATGCCGCTGGGCGGCGAACCGAGTGAGGGCGGACATGGGCTCGCCCTGGCTGCCCGCGGTGAGCAGGAGCAGCTTGGAGGGCGGCACCCTGTCGATCTCCGCCTGCGGCACCGTCAGGCCCTCGGGCACCTCGAGGAACCCGAGCTCGCGCGCGGTCTTGAAGTTCGTCTGCAGGCTGCGCCCGACCACCGCCACGCGCCTGTTGAACTGCACGGCCATGCGCACGAGGTGCTGGATGCGATGGATGTTGGACGCGAAGTTGGCGACGACGATCCGCCCCGGCGCCTCGCCGAAGATCTGCTCGAACGCGACGTGGAGGTCGCGCTCTGAACCCGATCGTCCTGTGCGCTCCGCGTTGGTCGAGTCGCTCAGCAGCAGCAGCACTCCCTCGTCACCGAGCTTGCGGAACCGCGCCATGTCGGTCGGGTGCCCGTCGGGCGGCGCGGGGTCGAGCTTGAAGTCGCTGGTGTAGACGACGCGGCCGACAGGTGTCTCGATCGACAGCCCGACGGCGTCGGGGATCGAGTGGCAGACCGCGATCGTCTCCACCCGGAAGGGTCCGAGCTGGACCTGGTCGCCGACGCGGACCTCCCGCAGGTCTGACTCGCGCAGGATGCGGTGCTCCTTGAGCTTCGGCTTGACCAGACCCAGCGTCAGGCGCGTGCCGTAGACGGGCACGTTCAGCTTCTTGAGCATGAAGGGCAGCCCGCCGATGTGGTCCTCGTGGCCGTGCGTGAGGACGATGCCCGTGACGTCCCGCTCCCGCGACAGCAGGTACGAGATGTCGGGCAGGACGAGGTCGATGCCCGGCATGTCCTCCTGGGGGAACATGAGACCCGCGTCGACCACGAGCAGCTTTCCTTCCCACTCGAGCGCCCACATGTTGATGCCGACCTCGCCGAGGCCGCCGAGCGGGAGGTACCTGAGCCGTGAGGTCACAACAGACGGAGCTGCTCGGCTTCCTGCTTCACGACCGGCGCGGGCTCAGGCGGCGGTGGCGGCGGTGGCGGCGCGAGGAGCTTGTCGAGGTATCGCCTCACCTGGTCGAAATCGTGCTCCAGGTCGGCGACCAGCGAGCCGTTGTGGAGCGCCGCCGCCGGATGGTAGAGCGGCACGTACGCCACGTCACCGCGCTTGATCATGCTGCCGTGGATGCGCGAGATCGAGCCCTGTCCGGGCATGAGGCGCTCGAGCGCGTGGCGCCCGAGGATCAGGACGACCTTGGGCTTCACCAGGTCGAGCTGGCGCTGCAGGTAAGGCGAGCACGCCTCCACCTCGTTCGGCATGGGGTCCCGGTTCATCGGCGGCCGGCACTTGAGCACGTTGGTGATGTAAACGTCCTGGCGGCCGAGCGAGATGCGCGCGAGCAACGTGTCGAGCAGCTTGCCGGCGGCGCCGACGAAGGGCTCGCCCTGCCGGTCCTCGTTGAAGCCCGGCGCCTCGCCGACGATCATGATGTCCGCGGGGCATGGGCCGGCGCCGGGCACCGCCTGCGTGCGCGTGGCGTGGAGGCCGCAGTCTTTGCAGGACCGAATGGTTTCGTGGAGCTTCAGCAGCTCCGAGGGCGCGCTAAGCGACTTTCACTCCCGGCTTTGCGAAGGTGATGAACTCACCGGCGTCGTGGATCGTCTTCAGCACCGACTTCAGCTGCTCCTCGGTCAGCGGCACGAGGGGCAACCGGAACGGCCCGGCCGGGAAGCCCATCGCGTTGAGCGCGGACTTGATCGGCACAGGGTTGGCGGCCGTCGTCATGAGCGTCTTGATCACTGGCAGCAGCCCGTGGTGGATGTCTCGCGCCACGTCCGTCTGGCCCTCGAGGTACGCCTCGATGAGGCGCTGCATCGAGCGCCCGGCGATGTGGGACACGACGCAGATCACCCCGTAGCCGCCCACGGCGAGGATCGGAAGCGTCCAGCTGTCATCCCCGCTCCAGACCTTGAACCTCGCCGGCTTGCCCGCGCACACGAACCCGACCTGGTCGAGGTCCCCGCTGGCCTCCTTGACGCCGATGATGCCCGGCAGCTCGGCACAGCGCAGCGTGGTCGCCGCTGTCATGTTCACAGCGGTCCGGCCCTGGATGTTGTACATGATCGTCGGGCCGATCTCTGAGATGGCCTTGAAGTGCTGAAACATGCCCTCCTGCGGCGGCTTGTTGTAGTAGGGGACGACCGCCAGCAGGGCATCGGCGCCGGCCTTCATGGCGAGCTTCGACAGCTCGACGGAGTGGTGGGTGTCATTGCTGCCGGTTCCCGCCACGACGTTCTTTCCCGGGATGGCCTCCTTGACCGCCCGCAGCAGCTCGATCTTCTCGGAGTCGTTCAGGCTGGGCGATTCGCCGGTCGTGCCGGAGACCACGACGCCGTCGGAGCCGTCGGCCACGAGCTGTGCGGCCAGCTTCTGCGCCGCGTCGTAGTCGACCGAGTGGTCAGCCTTGAACGGCGTGATCATCGCGGTCAGCAGGCGTCCGATTTCAGTGTTCATCTCGCCAACACTCCCATCTCCATGGCGCGCTCGGCGATCTGCACCGCGTTGAGGGCAGCGCCTTTGCGCAGGTTGTCGGACACGATCCAGAGCGCGATCCCGTGGCTCGACGAAAGGTCCTTTCGGATGCGGCCAACATACACGTCGTCGTGGCCCGCCACGTGGAGCGGCGTGGGATAGATCCGCGCGGCGGGGTCGTCCTCGATCACCAGCCCTGGCGCGGCGCCGAGCAGCGTGCGCACGTCGTCGGGCTCGATCGCCTCGGTGGTCTCGATCAGCACCGACTCGCTGTGCCCGACCTGCACCGGGACACGTACGCACGTGGCGGTGATCTTCAGCTCAGGCTCATGGAGGATCTTGCGCGTCTCGTGGACGAGCTTCATCTCCTCCTCGTTGTATCCGTAGCTCTGCGGCTTCCAGCCCCCGGGTATGACGTTGTAGGCGAGCTGGTGCGAGGTGGCGGTGACCTCTGGCTCCCGCCTCGCCGCGATGGCCTCGGTCTGCTCCCGCAGCTCGTTGGACAGCGCCCGGCCCGCGCCCGAGGCCGCCTGGTAGGTCGAGACGACCACGCGCTCGACGCCGACCTTCTTGCGGAGCGGCTCGAGCACCATGGTGAGCGGGATCGTCGTGCAGTTGGGGCTTGCGATGATCCCCTCGTTCTGGCGAATGTCCTCCCCGTTGACCTCGGGCACGACCAGCGGGACGTTCTCCTTCATCCGCCAGGCCGAGCTCTTGTCGATCACGAGCGCGCCGGCCTCGGCGGCGATCGGCCCGTACATAAGAGAGATTTCGGCCCCGGCGGCGAACATGACCACGTCCGTCCCGTTGAACACAGTCTCGTCGAGACGCTCCAGCGTCAGGCTGTCGCCGTTGTAAGCCACCTTCGTCCCGATCGACCGTTCTGACGCGAAGACGCGAACGCGCTCCGCCGGGAACTTTCGCTCGGCCAGGATGCGCAGCATCTCGTGGCCGACCATCCCGGTCGCGCCGACGACAGCAACGTTTAATCGCTTGGAGGTGGGCACGCCGTCAGTTTACTTCGATCAAGTCGGGAGTGGCTGAGGTGGCGCGGTGGGCGGCGGCGGCACTTCCGCCGCCGGCGTCGAGCGCTCACGCTGCCGGGCGGCTACAGCACCAGCGAACAGAGGATGCACGTTGAACAGCTCGATCAGCGTGTCGTAATACACCGGCTGCTGCAGCATGAGGGTCCCCCGCGGGCCGAGAGTCCGCCTGATCAGCGCGAGGCCGAGCGCCCCGGCCACCGCGAGCAGGACCCCCAGCCCGGCGAGGCTCCACGCGACGGCACGGCCGAGAGGCGACCCGGGGTTTGGCGGCGCCTGGATGATGTCGGCCAGAGCCTGGGCGTCCTGTTGGGTGCCGATCGTGATCACCACGTCTCCACCGTCGAGCGGTTGCTCGATGATCGTGTCGGTGACGAGCTTGCCGCACAGGTTCTGCGTTTCGTATTCGATGCACGCGCTGTCGGTCGGCCGCGAGATGTCGGTCGCGTAGAACGAGTCGTCCCAGCGCGAAATGTCGGCCGCGGTGAGCCCGAGCCAGATGGCGACGAATCGCTCGGAGCAGTTGGCGCTGGTGTCGGTGTTGATGTCGCCCGGACAGGCCGCGATCGCCTTGCGCGAGACGTCGGACAGCGCCGCGGCCCCCGTCGAGTCGAACTGCAGCTCGACGTCCCAATCGGTTCCGTTGCTGTCTTTGGTCACGCCCACGTACGTGATGTGGCCACCCGACACGTCGGTGAGGGCAGGCCTGTAGCCAGGGTGCGGACCGGCGGAAGCACCGGGGTCGGCGACCCACGTGCCGTACACGACTGACTGCTTGATGGGGTTCGTCGATCCGGCGCTCCGCGCCCCCACCACCACCGCGGAGATCCACAGCGCGATGGCGACAGCGATCAGGACGATCGGGATCCACAGGGCGAGGGTCAGCCGGCGAGAGCTTCCGCGGGTCAGTGGGAGATGCCCGGCGAAGCCTCCGAGGTGGAACTCGCGCCACGTCTCCGCCGGGCGCCCTGTCATCGCGCAGACGGGCGGGAAGTCGTTGGCCGCGAGCTGCGACGCCCAGATGGCGACTCCCGACGGCTCGGCGCTCAAGTCGCGGTCGAGCTTACCCCGGTCGAGGCAGGTACGGCGGTTGAGGCGCGTACTGGGCGTACTGCTGAGCCCTGGCCAGATGCATCTGCTGCACCGCGGCGACAAACGCCGGGTGCACGTTGCGCAGTTCGACCAGGTAGTCGGTCTGCCCGGGTGCGGTTTCCATCACCTTGGCGCGAGGGCACATGAGCGGCTTGATGACGAGCCTGCCGATCAAGCCGGCGACCAGAAAAAGCACGCCGAGCAGCCCGAGGACACCACCCACCGTTCCCGTCCAGGATCCGTTGATCGACGCGATGGATATGCCGAGGACCCAGCACACCGGCCAGGCGATGAGCAGCCCGATCGGGATCCAGAGGGCGAGCGCCGCGGTCCGGCTGCTCGACCGGGTCAGCGGCAGGTATCCGCTGGCCCGCCGGGCGATCAGGGTGAAGGTCACCGCGAATGCGATGAAGCCGATCCCGCCGAGGCAGATCAGGAGCAGAAGCGCGTAGGCCCAGTCGGGCGCCGTCGCGAACCGAAACCTGCGCCAGGTCTCGGCGGGGCGGCCCGTCATCGCGCAGACGGGCGGGAACTGGTTGGCGGCCAGCTGCGAAGCCCAGATCGGGACGCGGTCGGGCCTGTTGATCAAAGCGCGAGTCCAAGGAGCTCGTCGAGGCCGCGGTAGAACATCGGTCCGCTCGTCACCGCCCTGATCGCGAGCAGCACGCCGGGCACGTAGGCCTCGCGGCTCGTCGTGCGGTGGGCGATGGTGAGGGTCTGACCGGGCAGGCCGAAGATGACCTCCTGGTCGGCGACGAAACCCGGCAGCCGCACGCTGTGCACCGCGACGTTGGACTCTTCCCCACCGCGCGTGCCGGGAAGCGTCTCCTTCTCCGGCTTCTTGTGGCTGAACGGATTGCCGCCCCGCCGCGCGCCGAGGCGGCGCGCGGTGGCGAGGGCCGTGCCGGAGGGCGCGTCGAGCTTGGCGGCGTGGTGCATCTCGATCACCTCGGCCGCGTCGAAATGCGGTGCCGCGATCTCGGCCAGATGCATCATCAGGACCGCCCCGACCGCGAAGTTCGGTGCCACGATGCCGCCGAGCTTTTTCTCGTGGCAGGCGACGGCGAGCTTGTCGACGTCCGCCGTCGAGAGGCCCGTCGTGCCGACGACGGGCGAGGCGCCCGCGGCCACGGCGGCCAGCGCGTGGTGGAGCGCTTCGGATGGGCGCGTGAAGTCGACCAGCGCCCGGGGCCTCCTCTCATGGAGAAACGCGGCGAGGTCCTCATCTCTCCCGATGCCTCCGACGTAGTCGATCCCAGGGTCGGCCTCGAAGGCCGCGGCGAGGACCGAGCCGACCTTGCCGCGGTGACCCGCCACCGCGACTCGAATCATGCCGGCCATCTAAGCGGTCAGTCCCGGCGCGGGCGCCTGTCCCTGCCGCCGCCGTTGCGGCCGCCCCGGTCCCGCCCACCGAATCCGCTCTCACGCGCAGGTGCCGGCGAGGCCAGCGCCGCGGCCATCGCCTCGGGGTTGATGTGCTCCTCGATCGGCAGACCCTTGGCGGTCAGCTCTTCGATGGCCGCCTGGCGGCTCAGGTTGAGCCGGCCCTGGCTGTCGACCTCCACCGCCTTGACCACGATCTCGTCGCCGATGTTGCAGACCTCTTCGACCCGCTCCACCCGGTGGTCGGTCAGCTTCGAGATGTGGACCAGGCCGTCCTGGTTGGGCAGCACCTCGACGAACGCACCGAACGGCATGATGCGAACGACCTTGCCCTGGTAGATCTTGCCGACCTCGACCTCGTCGGTCAGGCCCTTGATCCAGTCGATGGCGCGCTTTCCGCCTTCCTGGTCGACGGCGGCGATGAAGACGCGTCCGTCGTCCTCGACGTCGATCTGCGCGCCGGTTTCCTCGGTGATCTTGCGGATCATCTTGCCCCCGGGGCCGATGATGTCGCGGATCTTGTCGGGGTTGATGAGGATGGTCGTGATGCGCGGGGCGTAGGTGCTCATCTCGCTCCGAGGCCGCGGCAGGACCGCGAGCATCTTGTCGAGCACGAAGAGCCGTGCCTCGCGCGCCTGCTCGAGAGCCTGGGCCAGGATCTCGTGGGTCAGGCCCTTGATCTTGATGTCCATCTGGAGCGCCGTGATTCCGTCGCGCGTGCCGGCGACCTTGAAGTCCATGTCGCCGAGGGCGTCCTCGACGCCCTGGATGTCGGTCAGCACGGCGAACTTGCCCTCGCGCGTCACCAGGCCCATCGCGATGCCCGCGACAGGGGCCTTGATCGGCACGCCGGCGTCCATCAGGGCCAGCGTCGATCCGCAGACCGAGGCCATCGAGGTCGAGCCGTTGGAGCTGAGGATCTCGGAGACGAGCCGCATCGTGTACGGCCAATCCTCGACCGATGGGATGACCGCGAGCAGCGCCCGCTCGGCGAGCGCACCGTGCCCGATCTCGCGCCGGCCCGGACCGCGCAGCGGCCGCGCCTCGCCGACCGAGAAGGGTGGGAAGTTGTAGTGGTGCATGTAGCGCTTGAACTCCTCGGCTGTGAGCCCGTCCAGCTTCTGCTGGTCGGACATCGAGCCGAGGGTGGCGATGGTGAGCGCCTGCGTCTGGCCGCGGGTGAACAAGCCCGAGCCGTGCGTCCGCGGGAGCACTCCAACCTCGACTGTGATCTGCCGCACGTCCTTGAGGCCGCGGCCGTCGACGCGCACGCCCTCTTCGACGATGCGCTGGCGCACGCGGTCCTTCAGGGCCTTGTCGAACAGCTTGCCGAGGATGTCCATGTGCTCGGGGAAGCGCTCGCCGAGCTCGACGATCGTCTTCACCCGCAGGTCGTCCAGCGCGCTCTCGCGCTTTGCCTTGTCAGCGGAGTAGAGCACCGGGTCGAGGCGCAGCGCCAGGTACTCGCCGACGATCTCGTACATGTGCTCGGGGTAGGTGTTCGGGATCCACTCCCGCTTCTCGAGCCCGACCTGGTCGCGAAGCTCGAGCTGTGCGGCGCAGATCCGCTTGATCTCTTCGTGAGCCGCCGCCAGCGCGTCGATCACGACCTGCTCGCCGACGCCCTTCGCGCCGGCCTCGACCATCAGGATCGCGTCGGCGGTTCCGGCGACCACGAGGTCGAGCTCCGAGTCGCCCATCTGCGACATCGGCGGGTTGACCACGACGCGGCCGTCGAGGTAACCCATCCGCACCGCGCCCACCGGTCCCTGGAACGGGATGTCGGAGATCACCAGCGCCGTCGAGGCGCCGTTGATGCTGAGGATGGTCGGGTCGTTTTCCTGGTCGACCGACAGCACGGTCGAGACGACCTGGACGTCCAGCCGGAAGCCTTCGGGGAACAGCGGCCGCAGCGGGCGGTCGGTGAGCCTCGAGGCCAGGATCGCCTGCTCGCTCGGCCTGCCCTCGCGGCGCATGAACGCCCCGGGGATCTTGCCCGCCGCGTAGAGCTTCTCCTCGTAGTCGCAGGTCAGGGGGAAGAAGTCGATCCCCTCCCTCGGGTCCTTCGACATCACGGCGGTGCTCAGGACCACCGTCTCGCCCTGGCGGATGATCACCGCACCGTTCGCCTGCTCGGCCACCCGGCCGGTCTCGATCGACAGCCGCCTTCCGGCGACCTCCACGTTCTTCGTGACAACTGCCACGCCAAATACCTCCAAGAATGTGGGAGGAACCCGGCGGTGCGTTTTGGGGGTCAGATTCCTAGCGGCTGCCGTTCAAGGCTTGACGCCCTGAGCGAGAGCTTCTAAGAGCTGACCCGCGCTACCGGCGTGGGTCCTCCCGACTGCTAAACGGCTATCTCCTGATCCCGAGCTTGGCGACGAGGGCGCGATAGCGCTCGACGTCGGTGTCCCTCAGGTAGTTCAGCAGACGCCGTTGCTTGCCGACCAGGAGAAGGAGGCCGCGGCGCGAGTGGTGGTCCTTGGCGTGCGTCTTCAGGTGCTCGGTGAGCTCCCGGATGCGTGCGGTGGACAGCGCAATCTGGACTTCGGGCGAACCCGTGTCGTTCTCCGCGCGCTTGTACTCCGCGATCAGCTTGCCTTTGACTTCGGTCTCTACTGCCAAACTCGTCGGAAAGTATACGGGGCCAAGCCTGACGGCCGTTTAGGGGGCGAATTCCACCGAGCCGTCGGAGCGGGGGTCCGCTCCGGCGCGCCACGACCCGTCGGCGTCGACGGCGATGGCCTGGGCGTGGCCGAAGAGATGGTGCCGTGGGGGCATCAGCTGGACCGAATCCCGCTCCACCCCGAGGTTTGCAAGGTCAGGATGGTCGGCCTCGACCGCCAGCGTGTTGCCGCCGGCGAGGATGCGCATGCGCGGCCTGGCCACCGCCTCGGCCGGGTGCATCCGGTCGTCGATCAGGCTGCGCGCGACCTGCGCCTGGATCTGAGGCTGTCCGTCGCCTCCCATCGCGCCGAACGCCAGCCACGGCCGCCTGTTCCGCGACGCCATCGCCGGGATCAGCGTGTGCATCGTCCGCTTCTTCGGCTCGAGCCGGTTGACGTGGTCGGGGTCGAGCGAGAAGTAGGAGCCCCTGTTCTGCAAGAGCATCCCCGTGCCCTCGGCGAC
>Ga0209580_10001582_pt1 | contig 10380 bp, 8 predicted proteins | sample Coa_R1_5_FD_187153 | JGI IMG/M metagenome (GOLD analysis project Ga0209580, IMG submission 187153) | Surface soil microbial communities from Centralia Pennsylvania, which are recovering from an underground coalmine fire - Coalmine... | ecosystem: Environmental > Terrestrial > Soil > Unclassified...
AGGGACTTGCTCCTCACTAAAGCGGACTTTTCGTGGCGCGGGCTCTGGCTCGAAATCGCGGACCGTCTGCGCTTCAAGAGGCCGAGCGACGCAGAAGCCTCGTCGTATAACCTGCTCCAGCGGCTCAGCTACCTGCTCGTGATTTTCGTTTTGTTTCCGTTGGTTATCTGGACGGGCCTGGCGCTGTCGCCGGCGTTTGATTCCGCGTTTCCGGCCACGGTCACGCTGCTGGGCGGCCGGCAATCCGCACGCACGCTTCACTTCTTCGTCTCGGTGGCTCTGGTGCTTTTCCTGCTGGTCCACGTAATGATGATTTTTCTTGCTGGGTTCTGGAGCCGCACAAGGGCGATGATTACCGGTCGGACTGGCGCACGAACGGAGGACTCATGAGAAAACTCTCACGCCGGAAACTCATCATCAGCGGACTTGCGACTACGGCGGGCGTAGCGGGCCTGGGCCTGGCTGCGCGCCTCGCGCAAAAGTACGGATTAGTTCCGCCCGATCACGGCGGACTGTACGGCCCTGGCGCAACGCTGACCTACGCAGCGCAGCGGCTGCTGACCCGGCATTCGCTGGCGCGTGAATTTTCCCGCAGCCAGATTTCGCCGCGTCCCTTCCCGAACCAGCTCGCGCCTCTCACCGATGAATTTAAGCGCCTGCAGGCGGGGGGATTCGCGGACTGGCGGCTCACCGTGGACGGCATGGTCCATGAACCTGCGTCGCTTTCGATTAGCGACCTCAAGAGTTATCCCTCGCGCACCCAGATTACGGAAGTGGTGTGTGAAGAGGGCTGGTCGTACATCGCCGAGTGGATTGGCGTGCCCTTGTCCCACGTCTTGAATCTTGTCGGAGTCCACCCTCAAGCCAAGTACGTTGTTTACACCTCAATGGAACCTGACACGTGGGACAGCATCGATATGGCCGATGCTCTGCATCCGCAGACGTTTATCTGCTACGGGATGAATGGCAATGACCTTCCGGTGCCGCATGGTGGACCGCTTCGCATGCGGCTCCCTCGGCAAATCGGCTACAAGAGCCTAAAATTCATTAATCGACTAACGGTGACGGACGATATGAAGAAGTTCGGCAAGGGCCGCGGCTCCGCGGCTGCAGAGGCAGGCTACGCCTGGTACGTTGGCATCTGAGTGGCTGAAAAGGGCCAAGACACGGCGAAGGAAGAGAAAGCTCAAGAGTTCTTGCGTAGACACGACTGGAGGTCTGTGTGCCAACTCGGGTTTTTGTCAGGGCACGGCTTTCAGCCGTGCTGTAAGCGCAGTTGAATCCGTGCGGCTTCAGCCGCTGAGGGCCTCTTCAATGAGTTGCGACACAGATTCTGAAGTCGTACCCTTCCACGAGGCGGAGACGCCGCGGCCGAATCGGACAGCTTGATAGAAACAAAAACTCGCCAGGATGTTCCCGGCGGGCTTTGCCAATCAATAAACCTTGCGACTCGCTATGCCAGCGAGCGGTAGAAATAAGAAAGCCCGCCCAATTTTTTTGAGCGGGCCGAGTGCCAGAAGTTACAAAGACAATTAGCGATGCGGATGGCCGCCACCTCCACCGTGCGAACCTCCGCCTCCGCTGCTATGCGATCCGCCTCCGCCGCCACTACTAGCATGGCCGCCACCGCCGCTGTGAGATCCGCCGCTGTAGCCGCCTCCACCGTGGTAGCTGCCACCACCACCGGAGCTGCGGGCACCGCCTCCGCCACCATAACTACGCGGAGAGCCGCCACCTCCGCCGTAACTGCGGCTAGGAGGAGGGGAGTAGGAACGAGACGGCGCCGGGTAGCTGCGGCCGGGTGAAGAATAGGTCCGCGGCGAAGAATTGCGCGGTGAATAAGAGGGCTGCTGGCCGCGGTTTCCGTAAGACGGGCTGTTGCCTCTTTGCGGCGGCTCGTAGGAGCGCCCACTGTTGGAATTATTTGGACGATTGCTGTTGTAGTTCGGCGCTTGCCGCGAAGGCGCATTGCTGCCGCTGCCTGGACCGCCATTACCAGCCCAGGGCGGACGATCGTTGAAGACGCGAGCCGAGTTCTGAGCCGGCGCGTTGCTCGGGCGGCTGGAGCCAGTTCCCTGCTGCGGACGATCGTTCATCGTGCGCGGAGAGTTTTGCGCCGGAGCGGGCCGGTTCGAGCCGGCGCCTTGCGGCGTGCGCCCGCGGTCGGTGGTGTTGCCCTGCGCTTCCCAAGTCCGTGGATTGCTTCCGGGACGCTGCGCGGAGCTATTTCCTGCAGTGCCATTCATGGAGCGGTTGCCGTTCGGCATCGCGGAAGGCGGGCGGTTCTGGGAAAGCTCGCGCTGCCGCGCGGTCATTCCGGCGTTGCCATTCACTTGGGCATTGCCAGGCCGATTTTCAATAGCGCCGTTGACTCTTGCGTTGCCATGCACGCCGGAGTTGCCGATTTGGCCGTTAGCTCTTGTCGAGCCATTGGCTTGCGGATTGCCAAAGCGTCCGGCGTTCATTTGTCCGCCGTTCACCGCTCGCACCGGAGAATGCACTGCGCCGGCGGCGGGCGTTGTGCGCGCCATCACCGAGCGATTTTGCACGGCGTTGGAAGGCCGCGCTACGTTCGAATGGAAGTTCGCGCTGCCCAGCGTGCTGTGCTGTGTCGGACGGATGCCGACAGAGTTGTTCACCCTGGCACCGTTCAAAGAAGCCTGCGTAAGATGCTGGTTCGCGCGACTGACACGCTGGCCGTTCATGAAGCCGTTGCGCGAGGTAGTAGTGACCGCGCGCAAGTTGTGCGCATTCACGAAATTGAAGTTCCGGTTGTTGAATACGTTCACGTTTCTGATAAACGTGTTGTGGACATTGATTACGTTGATGAAGCGGGGGCCGCAATTGAACCAGGGGAAGAACGGCTCGCCGAAACCCAGGGGGAACCAGCCCACGCCGGAGCCAAATCCAAAGCCCCAGCCGCCGCCGAGGAAGCCTACGAACGCAGGGCCATAGCATGGAGGACCGAAGTACGGTCCGGGGCACCAACCCCATGCGCCGCCGATGAACGCCCAGCGGCCATAGTGATAAGGAGCAAAGCCCCAAGGCTCATAGCCCACCCAGCTCCAGCCCCACGGATCGACCCAGTTCCAAGAGCCGTCGCTGTAGGGCGCCCAGTCGGGGCTAACGTCATTGGGATACCAAACATGACCGTACTCCGGCTCATCGCGCCAAGTACCGTGGTCATCGAGATCGTCGTAGCCGGGCATGTCGCGTGAAACATAATTACCGGAAGCAGAGCGATCCTCTTTCAGGTCGCGCTCTTCGGCCCAACGGTCAAGACCGTCAGGACCCGGCGCGCGGCCAATTTCGTAAGTGGGATCTTCCGCGCCGTTAAATTCCGCCTTTTCCCCCGCATGCACTTCCTGCGTTTTTCCGCCGGCGCTTATTTCGCCTGCGCCGCGAATCACGATAATGCGAGAAGAATCGCCGGCTTCGGTTACGTCGATGCGAAACACACCGGCTTCTTTAACGGTGAAGGCCACGTTTGGCGTGTCCACTTCGTAGACATCGCCCTGGCGAAGTTCGCGAACGCGAAAATTCAGACTGCCTTCGGGAATGCGCACTTGAGTAATGCCTTCGTCGAGGTTGAGGAAAGAAAGAGCGGTCATGCTGCCGACATGAAAAGCGGCTTCTCCCGCTTGCAATTCGGCGCGGGAGTCTTTATCGACCCAGATTTTATCGCCGATGGTGACGGGGCGGTTGAGCTGAGCGCTTCCCCAGTCTCCTTGACCGCCAGGCTGCATCGAAACTGAGCCATCCACAACGCTGAGGCGCGCAACGCGTGTAGGCGGATCTTTCTCTTCATCATCCGCACGCGCTTGCGGCGCAACGAACATCAAAAGACCGGCAACACAGAGCAGAAGCCCAAACTTGTTTCCGCTGGAAAATGTGGTCGTCTTCATGACGAATCCCCTGTTCTTGGAGGGACGCCCGGCTTTCACGGGACCTGCTGGAAAAAGGTCCTTCCGACGGGAGCCTAACAGCTTTACGGCTCCCACAGCATAGAACCCCATAACAGGAAAGAAGTTGCTCTTGCTCGTGGGATCGTGGAGCTTATGACCTGTGGGCATATAAATGGGACGTATCTGTCGTTGCTTTGGGTACCTGACGGCCTTTCCAACCGTTATGGCAATCCCCTAGAGACGCTCTGAAACCCTTCCCCAGTGGCCTTCGGGACTGATAGTTTTTCTTTATCTTATTGAAACTGCATGGTTTAGTAGGTGCCTGACATCAACTTGCGTACCAAAAGGCTTGGTTTGCTGACCAACCAGGACCGCACATTCCGTGGTTGATCAACCTTTGGCCACGATTGGGATCCACGTTTAGGCACGCTTTGCGGGAGTTCTGGGGAACCACGAGCATGCGGTCTTTGCTGGCCGGCTTCGGAGTTGTTGAACCAACGTCTTGCGAAGCTACATCACTGCATGGCCAGTATCGCTATCAGGCATGAGTTGTTGAAACGCGGGTCGCCGTTGGCACAGGAGGTAGCATTCGCGCCTAGAGGGCTCACCAACAGAATCGAACCCCTGGCGCCCAATTTCATATCGTAGTAGCCAAAGACGGGACCACTGTTGGCGGGGCTGCTGGAATAGGTGAGGGTTGCCGAAAAAGCGTTGCCCACGGCATTGCCAGTCAGTGTGAAGTTGCCAAGTGTGCTGTCGCTGCCGTTACCGGTCAGAGCGCCGTTCGTGTTGGTTAGGGCCGTGACAATGTTCTCGGTGTTATGGGCAGCACTTGTTCCAGAGTAGTTGCCCGTCGTCGGGAAACTGGCATACTGGCCGGTCACGGTCGCGGTCCCGTTGCCTCCACAGGTACCTGAGCTAGTAAGCGTTCCAGTAAAAGGCGGCACGGCAGAGTTGTCGATGGTTCCGGTGATCGTCGCGACCGCGGTGCCTCCGACATTCTGGTTGAGCGTCACCTGGTTCGAGGAATTGACGGTTCCGGTTATGCTGCGGTCTCCGCTATCGGTGCCGTTGCAGGTAAAGCCAAGATAGTCCACTGCAATGCCATTGACGGTGGAAAGAGAGGAACCGAAAATGAACAAGTCAGACACATTCCCTGCCGGTCCATTGGCCGTCACTGAGGCCGTAGCTGAAATATTTCCGTGGTGGTCTTGAGCCAAGTTGGCTTCGATAACGAACGGGACGCCGCCTTTCGCGTTAGTCACGGTGAAATCCCACGGTCCGGTCATGTAACCGTTTATTGACGAGTAGCTGGCGCCACCATAGCCCCCGCAGGCTGCCAGTCCTAACGACACTCCGAGAACAAGCCAGCACACAGAGAGTCTAAATCCAAAGGATTTCATTCGCTGCCTCCGCCATTGCAAAAGTGTGTTGGCCGATGCTTGCAGCAGATCGCACTCCAGTCAATGGGTTCGGGGCAGAGATTATATGAAATTGATATGAAATCGGAGCCGATTCTCGGTGTCGGATTATCGGGCAATGTGTACTGGGCCCTACTTTGCCGGCAACCGCTTTTTTCAGGACTCTTGAGACGGTGACTCATACCCATCGGGTGTGCAATTTTGAACAGTTATGCGTTCCTAGGTGACTCATACTGCATTGACGAAGCCTTGCGAAAGCTTTGTCAGCTTTTATTAACCATTGGAACGTGGGCCGTTCCTGTTATCCTGTTTCTAAAATAGAAATTCCGCTTAGATGAAAATCTTACTGTATAACCCAGACAACGGCGTGACCCGCAACTTCATGCCGCATCTATGGATGTTTCTGCTGCAAGCACTGACTCCGCCTGGCCACGAAGTGGTGCTGATTGACGGCAACGCGCAGCCTATGGATGAAGAAAGTATTGCGCGATACGTGCGTGAGCAAAATGTGGGATTGGTCGGCATCGGTGCGATGACCAGGATGATCGCCAAGGCCTATCGCATGGCGGATGCAGTGCGCGCCGTGGGAGTAAAGGTCGTAATGGGCGGCCCGCACGTGACGGAAATGGCCGATGAGGCTCTGGGGCGTGACGGCGGCTCGCGCCATGCCGACGCGGTTGCTCTTGGCGAAGCTGATGAGACCTGGCCCAGAATTGTGGAAGATGCCGTGCGCGGCAAGCTCAAGGATATCTACGCGCCAGTGGACGACTTTGGCCAAGAGCGCAAACCATCGCTGCAGTCCTATCCGGAGATTCCCTGGGACAAAATCAAACTGGACCAATTCAATTTGCTTCCGGGCATATTGCGGCCACTACTCAAGCGAGTTGGCGCTGGCTGGGGAACGTTTCGAATTATTCCCGTGGAGTCCGGACGCGGCTGTCCTTACGGATGCGAGTTTTGCACCGTGACGGGATTTTTTGGCGACTCCATCCGATTTCGGACCAATGAAAGCGTGGTGAACGAACTCTTGCTGCTAAAAGCCCGCGCGCGGGAGGAGGGCGGGCAGATTGCGGTATTTTTCATCGACGACAATTTTGCCATCAACGTGAAGCGCACGAAATCATTGCTGCGAGACATCATTGCGGCTAACGCGCAGGTGCATTGGGTCGCCCAGATCAGCGCCAATCTGCTGCGCGATGAGGAGCTAGTTGATCTGATCGCGGCCGCGGGAGGCAAGTGGATTTTCATCGGAATGGAATCCATCGATCCGGCCAACCTTGCTGACGTAAAAAAGGGCTTCAACAAGCCGGGTGAATATGCCGTCGTGCTCGATCGGCTCGCCCGGCGCAACGTTTTTGCCATCACCTCTTTTATCTTTGGCATGGACAATGACACGCCTGGCGTAGCGGAGCGAACTCTGAAAGAAATTCGCACCTGGCCTCCGGGGCTGCCTATCTTTGGCTTGATGACCCCTCTTCCTGCGACGCCCCTGTACAAAAAGCTTGAAGCAGCGGGGCGGCTTACCCGCCCGAAGCACTGGCAAGAGTTCATTCCCTTTGCGATGGCCCATACGCCGCTAAAGATGAGCATCGACGAAGCGCATAACGAGGTGCGCAAGGGGTGGATCAGCTCTTACAACCCGGAGGCAATCGAAAGGGCCGTGGATTCGCTGAACCACAAGCCGCTGGGTTATCGCATCAACATCCTTATCGCACGCCTCTGCTTCCGGGGAATTTATTTTCCGCAAATGGGCCGCTTCGCATGGCTGAAAACAATTCTCGAGAATCGGCGCACAATTTGGAAACTCATAAGGCAAGGATTCGGAGGGGGACTGCACGCAGCCGTTCCGTCAGTCGCAACCCAGCCGGTCACAGAGCAGCGGGACTGAGGCTGGCGTTTTTTTAACGAAAGATTGTTGTTCGCGAAAGTGTTTTAGCTCAGGGCATTTTTTCCGTTGCAGGAGCAACCACTGAGAACGAAATTAAGAATTTGTACCGAAGCGGATTACTTGCAGGCCCACCTAACGGCGATTGTGGGAGAATCTCGCCACTGGAATCCGGCCTTCCACATCCTCAAACAGTGGGTAACGTCGATACTGAAGAGATGGATTGGGGCAGCGAGCTGCGCCAGATCCTGGTAAAGTCACCTTACCGGAGAAGTTCCTTCTAGTACTTGAGTTGCGTAGCAGCGGACCTCGGACGAAATGCAGAGAGTTTCCGCGGGGCTCAGGAGAATCTCGGCAGAAACATCCCTGTCTGTCGCTTGTGTTCTACGAAGCCGGAACCGAATTCTTTAGTGAGAAACGATTCCTCACGCCGCGCCTTCACGTAGAAAGAGAGCCACACAATGGCGACGGCAAGCAGTGCGCGCACTTCCCCAATGGTGACAGCCGTCCCAAGCATCGCGAGCAGAATCCCTGTGTAGATTGGATGACGAATAGCGCGATAGGGCCCAGTGCGAATCAGTTGGTGCCCTTCTTTGAGTGTGACTGCGCCGCTCCAATTGGTACCGAGATGCCAGCGCGCCCACAACGCGATACCAATTCCCACCGCCGTGAGTAGAACGCCGAGCCATTCGCCTGTTGGGCCAGTGCCAACAAAGCGCTGGCCCAGCCATCCGTAGTGCGCCTCGCGTCGAGAGAGGAGATAAACACCTATAGCCAGAGGAAGCATGTAACCGAAGCGCTGAGGCCATGTTTCGCGCTGCTTCGTTTTCTTTATTTTGAGCGATGATACGAGCCAGTACATTCCAAACAAAAGCCAGCATGCATCAATCCACTGGCGTGATGAGGAGAAATCCATTCCGTGCCTCCCAGTGCTCCGACCCTAAGGCGGAGGAAAATCTATAACTTTCGTTTCAAGCGTGAAATCCACCGCCGTTCCGATACAACCTGCTGCCGGAGAAACCGCACTACCGCTCTGCCCCAGGAGCCTAAATCCAACGCGTCGGAAAGCCGGGCAAGATGCTGCTGGCGCATCATCAGCCATTGGTCACGCGCGGCAAGTATTCGCGTGCAGGTTTCCTTGTCGAGAACGCTGAACAATCCCACGCGGAGACGAAAGGCGTTTTCGGATGCGATTTCCTTCCCGTTGAACTGGCTGAGGCGCTGAACCAGTTCTTGCTTGCCCTTGTTCGTGAGGGCATACCCGAACCTTTGGGCCCCTTGGCCTGTGGTTACGGCAAACGGGTCAGCGCAAGGCCGTGAATAGCGCGTGCTTCCAGCGGGCAATGTCGATGGTCCAGACGACCTTGGCCTTTGCACCATTTTTCAGCATGGGAGCCCAGACTGCTTTGTTGCGGTCGTTTCCTGAGACGTTGAGGCGGTCGACGACGGTCATGCCGCGGGTGAGTTCGCTGGTCGTTTCGACGTCGACGTAGTTTTCGGTTTGCTGCGTAACGATGGACGGATCCAGTGCGATGGACATGGCTACGGGATCGGGCAAAGAAATTCCGTGCTCGCCGGTTTGCTCGAAATAGGCTTCCTGGGCACGGCTGTTGCATTCGATGGCGAAGCGCGCGAGCGGCGTGTCGAGGCTTAGGACGCGCTCAATGTCGTTCAGATTGAGCGCGGCGTCGCCACGGCAAAGATGCCAGCCAACCAGTTCGACGTGAAGACCGCTACGCATCACAATGCGCGCAGCTTCGGGATCGCACCAGATGTTGTATTCGGCGGCGGGAGTGACGTTGCCCTCGCAGCACGGCGCGCCGCCCATGATTACGCAGCGACTCACCTTTGCGGCGATGCTCGGTTTGCGCTGAAGCGCCAAAGCAATGTTGGTGAGCGGGCCAAGAGTCACAAGGACGAGGCCGGGATTCTCCTCGGTCGTCTGGATGATGGCGTCTACGGCAGGCTGCTTTTCCAATGCGCGCTTTGGTGGCGGATAGCCGTGGTCACCAAAGCCATCGCGGCCATGAAACCAGTCCGCGCTTTGGTGCTCACGCTGAAGCGGCTTTTCCGCGCCGACAAAGACCGGTACGCTCGAACCACTCAGCTCTGCGGTATACAAAGCGTTTCGCGCTGCTTGCTGCACGTTCACGTTACCGGCAACTGCGGTGATCGCCAAAACGCGAATGTTCGACGAGCGCAGCGCCATGATCAGAGCTACGGCGTCGTCGGAAGCGGTATCCGTGTCGATGAGGAAGAGCGGTTTCACGCGGCGTTAGGATAACAAAGTAGGGCGGCGTATGAAGCGAAGACCTTCAAAAACTCATTCCACAAGGACCACTTGAATCGAAAAAACTGAGCCAAGCTGTCCCTGAGCCGATTGTTCGCTTACGAGGAAGACTTTCCTCAAGACCCTTTCGCGCTTTGCAATCTTGAACTCGTCATCTCCTTCGCTGATTCTTCGGCCGTCCTGGTCGTAACCGTAGATGCTGTACCGGACAGAATACGAGTGGTCGGTTAAATTTGCCGCGGTTACGCCGATGTAGCCAAAGCCGGTGTCCATGTCTTGCGCAAAACTGAACTTGATCATTGGGCTCTTCTCGGGGACATCGGCTGAACCGGGAATGCCAAACTTCACGTTCCAAAGCCCGAGGGTTCTCTTCCCAGAGAGTATTGGCATCGCTGCGCCTTGTGATTCTTGCGTTCCAGAGGGTTCCCTGGCTGCTTTTTCAAAATGAGCGGGGACAAACGTGCCGTAGAGAGTCACAATTGTCAAAACAATGAGCAGGACCGTTAGCCCAGCCAGCCACTTGGTCAGTCTGCCGGTGCTGTGCTCAAACTTCTGCACCGCTTCAAGGCTCTGCAAGGTCAATTGAGCATTGAGGCGCCTCATCCCGGATTCACCAATCTGGTTCATCCAGGGCAGAAGATCACGAATTTCTTGCGGGGTCAGCGGGGTGGGATCGCCTAGCCGATTCTCTATGTCCTGCAGACTGCTGAACGGCATGGCCCACAGGATAACATGCGGCACTGACCCGCTACCTAAAGGGGTATGATGTGTCGTTAGCAAGTTAAAATGTCCGGTTTTCATAGCACGTGAAGTGTCCGGTTTTGGTTGGTTGTAAGGGAGGTTTTTGTGTTGGGTCTAGGGAAGCGCGAGGAGCGTAGC
>Ga0209580_10001583_pt1 | contig 10377 bp, 7 predicted proteins | sample Coa_R1_5_FD_187153 | JGI IMG/M metagenome (GOLD analysis project Ga0209580, IMG submission 187153) | Surface soil microbial communities from Centralia Pennsylvania, which are recovering from an underground coalmine fire - Coalmine... | ecosystem: Environmental > Terrestrial > Soil > Unclassified...
TTGATTCTCGCGATACGACCGAGCTCATCCGCACAGCCGAGGCGGTATCAGGAAAAGAAATCACGGCGCTGCAACCCCGCCTAAAAAAACTCTTCGGCTCGGCTCCCGAGAAGAACCTCGTCAACGAACGATCGATCCGTCTTTATCTCGCGATTAAGAAGCTCGTCAAGAAAGAAAAATTTGATTTCTACACCATCCAGTCTTTTCCCGGACTGGGCGACGACTATTCCGCTACTTGCTTTGCTCAAAGCATGATGCTCGAAGATGGTTATGGCACTTCCACGTTGGGAGATTTCAACACCGCGCTCACGGTCTGGCTGTTGACCAAGCTCAGCAAGGAACGAGTGTATTACGGCGATCTTCAACATATTGATAAGCAGAAAAAAGAAATTAAGATCATCGGCGATGGCGCTTGCCCGCCGTCCCTGGCGAGCAAACTCGGTCCGGCGGGATTCTCCGAGCATGGCATTCCCACGGAGGGCGAGGCCGGGGGACTTTCCGTGAGGCTGATTTGCAAAGTTGGAGAAGGGGTGCTGGCCCGGCTTGGGCGCGTTAAGGGCGAATTCCAGATGGTCATTACCCGCGCAACGGTATTCGAGCCGGCCAAAAATCAACTTAAGCAACGGCTGAACGAGTGCGGCATTCCGTTTTGGCCACACGGGTTCGTCACCGCTCATTGCGATGTCGACAAAATGCTTGAGAGCTGGACTAATGAGTACGCTTGCCTGGGTTACGGAGCTGAACTGTATCCGGCGCTGATCGATTTTTGCGAGCTTACCGGGATTAAACCGCTGTTGCCGTGAAAACGAGTGATGGACTGCGCGCACACGGCCACAGCGCGGTTGGGTTGCTGGGGCGTCAAGAGCAACTCGCCGTCGGTTCCGGTCGCTCGAATACTACGTAATCGGCGGGTCAGCGGTTCAAGTCCGCTCGTCAGCCTTGGACCACCGTCGCTTCAGACGAGATCGATCCACCCGGCAGGGAAGCCCGTGCCAGGGAGTCCCGGAGAACGCCAATGAAAATACCATAGAAGGAGCTGGCGTCCGATCCACACGGCGTATTGACCAGCCCGGGCCAATTAGTGGTTTTCTGTGGCTTCGCTTACGATCCGAGCAGCGGCCTGGCCGACATCTTCACGCATATGGATTTGCGTAAAGTTAAGTTCAGATTCGATAGACATGCTTATGGTAAGGAGACGATAACCGTTGCCGATTGGCTCAGAAAACAGTAGAAAACCTGCTCCTCGGGTGCCAAAATCGTGTGCGTCTGCCAGTTTCGCCACCCGGGCAGCGACTGAAGCGCTTGCACTTATATCAAGTTCATGTTGTCTGTGGCCGGAGATGGCGCAACTGGTGTCTTTACAGTTGCCTTGGCAGCGGTCGCTGAATGCCGAGTGCTGAGTGCTGAGTGCCGGATGCTGTCTCAATGCGCTGCGGGCGCTTCGAGCTTCTCGATATTCTTAACCAGCCAGCTCTTGAGCGCGGCCTCGACCTTTTCGCGGTCGCCGGCCTTCTCCAAGCTGTCGATGGTTTCGCCCTTTTCGTTCAGCGGGATGTGACGACAGGGTACCGCCAGGTGGCGCTGTTCAGTTGGCACAAGGCCCATCAGGACGCAGTCGCCCTCGGGGTTGCACGCACAGTATTTTTCCTTGGGACAGCTGGGCGAGTCCTCAAAGAACACAGGCTTCTTCCAATCAGCTCCCGTTTCCATGCAGAACAACGGCTGCCTGCGGCCAATGGGCTTCTTGTAGCCGCCATGATCGAGGAATTCCAGTTCGCCCTTCAGCGTTGTAAGCGCATCGCGGGTAGTTTTCATAACGCCTCCAAGTCCTGCTAACCAACACGAAACATGAGGGGAACGGCGCACGTGCTCGCAGGTTCCCGCACATACTGCTTCATGTTTAATACAGGCGGCCCTTAAGTTCTGTGATTAGGAACACATTTGGGCGTATATGCAGACACGGAGCGAGCGACAGATGCCGAGCTTAGCTCGTAGGGACAGCCGAGGGCGGCTGTCCCTACACGGCTAGTGCCGGGGCGGCTGTCTCTACATATGAAAAGCGGGTGTGTCCCCGGAATGCGTAAAGAGGGCGGGTGTTCCCAAAGGCTTAGACGGAGATACGCCCTGTGCTCAGATCACGCGCAGCTTGAGCCACACCCTCCGGCGTTCCTAAGTCCCGCCAATGGTATTCATCGGCGCGGAAACCGAGAATTCTCTCGCCGCTCGCCGCGAGCCGGAGATACGTAGTGATGATCGAAAATGCGCCGTCTTCGGTCATCATGTTAAGGAGCCGCGGCGAAATGACGTGGATTCCGTTGAACGCAAGCGCGTTCAGGTGCGGTGCAGGACGGACCACTTCGGTGTTGCCATCTTTGCCAGACTTTCTGCCGCAAAGCTGAGAGGCGCCGTCGAAGAGCAGGTATCGCGAAGTCTTGCGGTCCTGCACTGCCAGCGTCGCGAGCGCCTGCTGTTCAGTGTGGAATCTCACCATGCGGTGGAGATCAATGTTGCTGATCACATCCACGTTGTGAAGGATGAACGGTTCGTCGGCGCTGCTCGAATCCAGAAGAAAATGCGCGGCCTTCTTCAGCCCGCCGCCGGTATCGAGCAGATCGTCCTCGTGAGAAATTTCAATCCGCATCCCGAAATTCTGGTGCTCTGCCAAATACTCGACCATCATCTCCGCGAAATGATGCGTATTAATAATGACGTCTCGAATTCCGAAATCGCGCAAACGGGTGAGCGTAAGTTCCAAAGGCGCGCGCCCGGCAATGTCCACCAGGGCCTTGGGACGATCATCGGTAAGCGGGCGCAAGCGCGTGCCCAGGCCGGCAGCCAGAATCATCGCCTTCATTCGGCCAACTTTTCCAGCTCGCGGTGGCGGACGACAACTTCAACTCCGTTCTTTGCTCGCAAATGCTTGGCGAGTTGTTCGGCCAAATAGACTGACCGATGCTGCCCGCCAGTGCAGCCGAACGAGACCATCAGGTTCTGAAAGCCGCGGCGCTGATACTCGCCTACGCTGGCATCCACGAGCGACTGGGCGCTGCTGAGAAACCGATGCACGCTGTCCTGCTGATCGAGGTATTCGATGACGGGAGCATCCCTTCCGGTCAGCGCCTTGAAGCGCTCTTCGCGTCCGGGATTCGGAAGGCTGCGGCCATCGAAGACGAATCCACCGCCGTTACCGCTTTCGTCCTTGGGCACGCCGTCGCGATGAAACGAAAAACTGAAGATGCGCACGGTGAGCGCTTTTGCTCCTGAACTTTTCCGCTTTGCGGTCTCTGGCTCGGACACTGATCCCAAGTTCTGCAACTTCTCGGAAGCCAGCATTGCTGTGAACGCGTCCATCAGCGTAGGCAGCCCGACTGGCAGCTTTACGTTATGCAACAACCAGCGAATATTTTTAAGCGCATATGGAACGCTTTGCAGAAAGTGCGGCTTGCGTTCGTAAAAGCCGCGAAATCCATAGGCTCCCAGCGCCTGCATGATGCGCACGTAAACGTAGGCGTAGTAATGCTGCATGAATGCGTCGCGATCAAGCTGGATAAAGCGCGCGAGTTCGTTCAAATAGTGGTCGAGAAGTTGCTGGCGAAGTTCGGAAGGCAAGTCGGCCTTGGCGTCGTAGAGCAGGGAAGCGACGTCATACTGCAGCGCGCCCTTGCGGCCCCCCTGGTAGTCGAGAAAAAACGGTGCGCCGTCGCGCAGCATGATGTTTCGCGACTGAAAATCACGATAGAGAAAGTAATCGTGCGGAGCGGCCAACAGGAATTTCGTCAAACGGCCGAAATCCTGCTCGAGCGCCTGCTCGTTGAATGGAATGCCTGAGAGTCGCAGAAAGTAGTACTTGAAATAATTCAGGTCCCAGCTAATCGATTGGCGATCGAAACTGGCGCGCGGATAGCAAACTTTGTAGTTTAGATCGCGTCCAGCCTCAATCTGAAATCGCGGCAACACGGAAAGCGCTTTGCGATAAACCTCAACCACGGCGGCAGCGACGTTCGCTCCATCGCGATTGTCGGCTAAAAAATCAAATAGTGTAGTGTCGCCCAGGTCTTCCTCTAAATACGCGCCGTGATTTAAGTCTTCCGCATAAATCTCCGGCACGGGCAATCCGTGGCGACGAAAGTGCCTGGAGAACTCTAAAAAAGCGATGTTTTCTTCGCGGACATCGTACAGGATCCCGATGGCGCTGGCGTTCTCGCCTGACAGGCGGACAATGCGCCGTCCAGAGCCGCTGAGTTGGCCTTGCAGTGGCTGCATGCGTGTCACCGGCGAACGAAGGCGCTGCTCGAAAAGTTGCTGTAGAACATCCATAAATCGGCAGTTTGCGGTCAGAGAAAGATTATCATTCGCTGCGCCGTAGCGGACCATCTCCAGGCGATTCCAGTGGTACACTCCCCAATTGCCCGAATTCTTATGGAGGACGCATGAGTTGGGCGAGCAAGTTGGCTAAACCTTATCGAATTAATGATGGCAAGGATTTTCGCCTCAAGGATTTTGATCCGGCCTCGACCGGACATTTTCGTTCGAAGGAGCACGCGCAGGAACTCCTTGATCAGGGTATTGCGGAAATGGCGAAACTGCAGGACAAGCTCTATGCGCAGGACCGCTGGGCAATCCTGGTGATTTTCCAAGCCATGGACGCCGCGGGAAAAGATGGCGCCATCAAGCACGTTATGTCGGGTGTGAATCCGCAGGGCTGCCAGGTGTACTCGTTCAAATCGCCGACCTCGGAAGACCTGAACCACGACTATCTGTGGCGGACGAGCCGGCGCATGCCGGAGCGCGGCCACATTGGAATTTTCAACCGTTCATATTATGAAGAAGCGCTGGTGGTGCGCGTGCACCCCGATATTCTGAAAAATGAACGTATCCCGGAACCGCTGCTGGGCAAAGATATTTGGGAGAAGCGGTTCGAAGACATTCACAACTTTGAAAAATATCTTTCGAGGAATGGAGTTGTGGTCAGGAAATTCTTCCTCAATATCTCGAAAAAGGAGCAGAAGCGGCGTTTTCTGGAACGGCTGAACACTCCCGACAAGAATTGGAAGTTTTCCGCGGCCGACCTTCACGAGCGCGAGTGCTGGGACGACTACATGAAGGCCTACGAAGAGGCGATTGCTGCCACTTCGACCAAGCACGCGCCGTGGTACGTGGTTCCGGCCGACAATAAGTGGTACACGCGCCTGATAGTGGCCGCCGCGATCGTGGACACGATGAAAGATCTTAAGCTGGCGTATCCGAAGGTCGATCCGGAGCAGCGGAAACAACTGCTAGCGGCGAAGGCGGAGCTGGAAAAAGGGAAATAACGTTCATTCTTACTTTTCTTCGGTGGAGCGCAAGTGGGTTCTAGGTGCTTACAGGGAAGAGCCGAGAACCGAAAGCCGAGAACCAAGCTGAACTGCATGGGCCATGCTCCAACTGTCGTCGGTCTCGGCGAAATCTTGTGGGACCTTTTGCCTTCCGGGAGACAGCTTGGCGGCGCACCCGCAAACTTCGCGTACTGCTCGCATCTGCTGGGGAGTCGTGCGATTGTCGCCAGCCGCGTCGGCTCGGATGAGTTGGGACGCGAGGTTCGAGAATTGTTACTTCGGTTCGGGATCACCGACGAGTTCTTACAGACCGACCTCGCGCACCCGACAGGCACGGTGCGGGTTGAGATCAATCCAGAAGGCCAGCCTAAATTCGAGATCATGCATCCTGCAGCCTGGGATTTTCTCGAGTGGAACGAAAGCTGGGAAGGTTTGGCGAAATCTGCAGATGCAGTTTGCTTTGGATCGCTGGCTCAACGTTCACCCGGATCGCGTGGCACCATTCGCAAATTTCTCGAATTGACTAGGCCGGAGGCCCTGCGAATCTTCGACGTAAACCTGAGGCAATCCTTCTACTCGGCTGAGATTATTACCTCGTCTCTGCAGCGAGCAAACATAGTTAAGCTCAACCACGAAGAGCTGCCGGTGATGGCAAATCTGCTACACATCAACTCGTCCGACGAAATCTCGTTTTGTCGAGAAGCTCTGGACAGATTCGCTCTACAGGTGCTCTGTGTGACTCGCGGCGGAAATGGAAGTGTGCTCGTGGACAAAAATGGAAGGCACGAGCATCCTGGATTTCGGGTAACAGTAAAAGACACAGTGGGCGCAGGCGACGCTTTTACCGCCGGCTTGGTGCACGAACGTCTGCGTGGAAGTTCGTTGGCTGCGATGAATGACACCGCGAATCGTATGGGGGCGTGGGTGGCGTCTCATGCCGGCGCGATGCCGCCACTCCCGAAATGCGGAGTCAAATCGGAATTGGACAGATTTGTACCCAGCTAAATTATTTCTAAAATATCATTCAAAACCTTGAACCACAGAGACCGCAGAGTTCCACAGAGGTCTAGTCACAGAGGCCCTATGAGTTCCTCTGTGTGACTCTGTGTGCTCTGTGGTTAAAGAGTTTGGTCCTGCCAGTCATAACCATCCACCATTCGCTTAATTCCGTCTCGCAAGTGCACGACATGGAAGTTGATCAACAAACCGACCTGTCTTCCGCTCAGGCGCATGTAAGAAAGTAGCTGTGCCTTGTGCACAGGATTGATTGCGTCCGCGCACTTGATCTCGACAATCACAATATCGTTAACGATAAGGTCGATACGGTACCCGAGGTCGATCTTTTCTCCTTCGTAAACTACTGGCAGTCCGACTTGGCTCTTGACTCTGAGACCCTGCTTCCGGAGATCATGGAGCAGACAGGCGTGATAGGCGCTCTCGAGAAGGCCGGGCCCAAGCACGGCGTGAACTTTCATCGCAGCGGCGATGATCTGTCGTGTGATCTGGTTTACTCGGGGTGCGACCTGTTGTGGTGCGGCAGCCATGAACATGCTATATCACACCTCTGTGGTCCTTCTCTGTGATCTCTGTGCCCTCTGTGGTAAATGTTCTTTGTCGTTCAGTTTTGGGACCTAGGAGCTGAAAGGCTTGAACCACAGAGAGCACAGAGGATTACAGAGAAAACTTACAGACTTTCTCCGTGAGACTCTGTGTCCTCTGTGGTTGATGTTTTCGGATCTCGTGGCGGTAGTAAGCAAAAAGATCAAGTGCAGAGGCGATCACACGTTCTTGAACAACTCAGCCCGCGGATCTTCCGGATTTAGCTTGGCCAGCTCGCGCAGCAGTTCTTTCGTCTTCTCGTCGCGCGGCATGGGAACGGTGACCTTCACTTCGATGATTTCATCTCCGCGGGCGCCTTCTTTTGTCGCCGAGGGCACGCCTTTTTCCCGCAGACGCAGTTTTTGCCCGGACTGCGTCCCGGGAGGAACTTTCAGCAGCGCACGTCCATCAATGGTCGGCACTTCAATCTTCGCGCCCAGAGCGGCTTCGGTTGCGGTAATCGGCACGACGACGTGAATGTCGTCGCCCTCGCGGCGGAATATGGGATGGTTCTCAGTACGAATGATGACGTACAGGTCTCCGGGCGGTCCTCCGTGCTGGCCGGCGTTGCCTTTGCCGGGAATGCGGATGCGTTGGCCATCGCGTGTGCCCGCCTTAATGCGCACTTCGAGCGGCTCGGTCCGGCTGACCACGCCTTCTCCGTGACACACCGGACACACGGAAATATTCTTGCCGGTGCCGTGGCAGCGCGGACAAGTCACGTTGAACTTCATGCGCCCGCCGGTTTGCTCGATCGTGCCTTTGCCTTTGCACTGCGGACACACGCCTGGCTGCTCGATATAACCGTTGCCGTGGCAATTGCTGCAAACATCCTGGCGCGTGATGTTCAGGCGCATGACGCCGCCGCGAATCGCCGTCCAGAACGGCACGTTGACTTGATATTCGAGGTCGGATCCTGGCTCGGGTCCTTCCTGCGCTACCCCCGCTGCGCCGCCGCGTCCGCCGAACATGCTGGAAAAGATATCGCGAAATCCCCCGCCACCGCCTGACGTGCTGCGGCCGCGCGCGCCTTCGAACATGTCGTTGAAATCGAAGCCACTGAAGTCGAAGCCCTGGCCTTGTCCAGCCCCACCGGGCTGGCCGGCTCCGGGGAATCCACCGAAACCGCCGGCTCCCGTGGGGCCTCCGCGTGCGTAAGCTTCGGCGGCCGCAGGGTCGATGTTGTCGGAATAAAAGCCTAGCTGATCGTAAATTTTGCGCTTCTTGGGATCGCTGAGTACGTCGTTGGCCTCGGAGAGGGCCTTGAACTTTTCTTCGGCGGCCTTGTCCCCGGGATTGACGTCCGGATGATATTTGCGCGCGAGTTTGCGGAACGCCTTGCGAATGTCGTCAGCCGAGGCGGACTTCTTTACGCCGAGGATTTCGTAGTAGTCTTTCTTGGTGGTCGTCGCCATTAACTAGCGCTCAGCATTCAGCCGTTAAGATGACAAATGTGTTTCTGTATCTAAGATTCCCGCACGCTCGTACTTCGCTGCGTCCACGTACACCGGAATTCGGTGCACTCCCTCTGGCGTGGGCGAGAAAACGTACCAGCGCTTTTCCTGCTCTACGAATGCTAGAAAATAATCTTGTCCTTTGATTTGAAACTGCAATTCATTTACCCCTTTTCTGTCTAGGGTGCCCCACCCTTCCCGCGTTGCTTGCGAGAGGGTAGGAGTTTTGATTTTTGTCTTCCTGTAGGCAATGTCAAAATCCCCGCCCTGTCTCGCAAAACCAGCGAGACAAGGACGGGGCACCCTCGATCTCAAAGCTAAGAGCTAACAGCTAAAAGCTGAGATCCCTCGGCTTCGCTCGGGATGATCGCGGCGGGGCTCAGACGCCCCGCTAAACGCGATCACTTCTTATCCACATCTACGTACTCGGCGTCGATCACGCCTTCGTCTTTCTTGGCTTCACCATTGCCGGGTTGCGCACCACCCGCGCTGCCACTCGGCCCAGCGCCTCCACCCGGAGGCGGAGTCTGCGCCTGCGCCGACTTGTACATCTGCTCGGCCAGCTTGTGCGAAGCCTGCGTCAGAGTCTCGCGGGCGCGATCCATCTGCGCCTTATCGTTCGACTCCAGCGCCTTCTTCGCGTCGGCAATCGCGTTTTCAACGTCGCCACGTTCGGAGCCGGAAATTTTGTCTCCCTGCTCCTTCAGCATCTTCTCGATCTGGTAAACCATCGAGTCGAGCTGGTTCTTGGCGTCGATCAGATCGCGTTGCGCCTTGTCTTCGACCGAATGCGCGTCGGCTTCCTTGGCCATGCGCTCGACTTCTTCTTTCGATAGACCCGACGACGAAGTTATCGTAATCTTCTGGTCTTTCTGCGTGGCGGTGTCTTTCGCCGTCACGTTGAGGATCCCATTCGCGTCAATGTCGAACGTGACCTCAATCTGCGGCACACCACGCGGTGCCGGCGGAATTCCGGTCAAATGGAATTTGCCCAGCGTCCGATTGTCGCGCGCCAGCGGACGCTCCCCTTGCAGCACGTGCACCTCGACCGAAGTCTGGCTGTCGGCTGCGGTCGAGAACGTTTCCGTTTTCTTGGTCGGAATCGTCGTATTGCGCGGAATCATTGGCGTTGCCACGCCGCCCAGCGTTTCAATCGCCAGCGTCAGCGGAGTCACGTCGAGCAACAGCAGGTCTTTTACCTCGCCGCCGAGCACGCCGCCTTGAATGGCCGCACCCACCGCGACAACTTCATCCGGGTTCACGCCCTTATGGCCTTCGCGCCCGAACAAATCTTTCACCAGCGCTTGAATGCGAGGCATGCGCGTCTGCCCGCCGACCAGCACAACTTCGTTGATCTTGCTGGCGTCAACGCCCGCGTCCTTCATGCACTGCTTGCACGGCCCGACCGATTTCTGAATGATGTCTTCGATCATGCCTTCGAGCTTCGCGCGCGTCAGCTTCTTCACCAGATGCTTCGGACCGCTGGCGTCGGCGGTGATGAACGGCAGGTTGATCTCCGTCTCCATCGTGGTCGAAAGCTCGATTTTCGCCCGTTCCGCTGCGTCACGCAGACGTTGCAGCGCCATCTCGTTGCCCTTGCCGCGCAAGTCGAGGCCTTCATCTTTCTTGAACTCGTCGATGAGCCAGTCGACCAGGCGCTGATCAATGTTGTCGCCGCCGAGGTGGGTGTCGCCATTCGTGGCCTTCACCTCGATCACGCCTTCGCCGACTTCCAGAATCGAAATGTCGAACGTGCCGCCACCGAAGTCGTACACGGCGATGGTCTCGTCTTTTCCTTTATCTAACCCATAAGCCAGAGCGGCAGCCGTCGGCTCATTGATGATTCGCTTTACATCGAGCCCGGCAATCTGCCCGGCGTCTTTGGTCGCCTGGCGCTGCGCGTCGTTGAAGTACGCCGGCACGGTGATGACCGCCTCAGTCACTTTTTCGCCGAGATAGTCTTCCGCCGCCTTCTTCAGCTTCTGCAGAATCATGGCGGAAATCTGTGG
>Ga0209580_10001584_pt1 | contig 10374 bp, 7 predicted proteins | sample Coa_R1_5_FD_187153 | JGI IMG/M metagenome (GOLD analysis project Ga0209580, IMG submission 187153) | Surface soil microbial communities from Centralia Pennsylvania, which are recovering from an underground coalmine fire - Coalmine... | ecosystem: Environmental > Terrestrial > Soil > Unclassified...
TCGATCTTGGGCTGGCCAAGCAGTCGATCAATCTTGTCGGCTGCCTCACCGACGGCCCGGTCCAATTCATGCCGGCTACGGATCAGCATCGTTTCCGGTGCTGAAGCCGAGCCGGTGGGCAGGTTGTAACTGGTGCGGGCCAGAACCTTCAGAGGCGTGGCACTGGGCGCGGGTTCCCCGGCGAACGCGGGCGCGGCCATCAGCAACAACCATGCGCACACTCCTACCGCTGTCATTCGAAGTGCAGTTTTCATGGGAATTCCCTCGTGGCTAATAGGCATTGAAAAATTGCAAACGATGTGCCGCACCGTCGGCGCGAAAGCAAAACCGACCGGAGTCTGGTCGCTTTCTCGCCAATTGCCCAGTGATTGCTTTGAATTGACTGAATTATCCTGTCGACAAATTGTGCGAATCCGGACCAGGTTGGCACCAAATCGCACACTCGATCCCAACGTTTCCGTGAAACCCGCGGAGACTGGTCTGCTCGTCGCGGCCTTCTGTCCTTTCGCCGCCGCCTTAATAATTGGAGTTTTGGGCAGAATTGACGGCGTCCCGTGTGGATGCCGAAGACCCAACGCACGGCGAATTCGATTGCCCGTTCAACAACATACATCGCGATTCACATTCGTTCACCCATGGCACGCAGGTTGCGTAACCTACCCACGACCACGTCAATAAAGAGCAGGTGGCAACATGAGACGAGCATTCATTCTTACTCTGACGGTAACAATGGCAATTGCACGTATAGCTTGCGGCGACGATCCGAAGCCGGAATTGGCGGACCGAATCAAGGCCGTGCGGCAAATGTTTGAGAAAGTGCCGCCGCTGGTTCTCGGCCTCGCAGAGCCGGTGGAGATCATGATGGGTGCGGCTTATGAGGACGGCGGCACCACGATCCTCAAATTCAAAGATGCAAACGCCCAAACCATCCTGTTCCACCTGGATAAAAAAATCGGTTCATCCACGCGCGGAACAATGTTTGTGCAAATGGGACAGCGACCCGAGAAACCGGTTGTGCTACGTGGCGCGGAGGAAGCCGCGCTCTATGGGTTGCTGCTGCGCTGGAATGCACCTGCGCAAGTTGATGCGCGCATTTCCTTTGGCGTGGAGGTCATGCGAAGCAACCTCGACGAACGCTTCGCCGCCGAAGTGAAGCAGAGTCCAGAGGGAGGAAATGCGATTGGCCAGAAAGCACGCGGCATGGCCGGCTATCTGACCTCCGAAGGCAAACTCAAGGAACGGCTCGTTGTGCGGGATACGGGTGGCTTCGCTGGCGTGGGAACCGGGCGCAAGTATGTCGTCGAGCCGTCCGGTGAATGGACCTGCATTAACCTGGTCAATGGCAAGAAGGTGGAAACCAAAGGGCAGCTTACGGCCACCGAGTTGCGCGACCTGGCCAATGCACTGTCGCGCTATGATCTCTTCAATTTTCCGAAAGAAGTCAACCGCATGACCGTGGCCGATGGCTTCAATGTCATGATCGAATTCGGCGAGCATCGATCGACGTTCTTCGGCAAGACCGGCTTCTTGGATCTGCCGAAGTCAGCCGACGACACAACGGTGGGCAGGTTTAGCGGAGTCACGCAAGCCGTGCAGCAAATGTTACTAGCACCCAACAAGAAGGATTGAAGGGAATCAAAAACTCCAATTCGAGAGTATTGTAATGGGAGATTCCGTCATGAAATCGCATTTCTTGGCATTCTTTGTCTGCTTGGGAATTGCCTCGATTGGCCTGGCCGGATGCAAGCCGCCGCCGGATGAGCCTACACTGCCGAATCCGGTCGTCACTCCCGACACGCAGAAAGCGGTAGAAGGAAACACAGAGTTTGCTTTCGATCTGTTCCTCTACTTGGGCAAGCAACCGGGCAATGAGTTCTTTTCGCCGTTTAGCATCTCCACGGCGCTGGCCATGACCTATGGCGGCGCTCGCGGTGAAACTGCCGAGCAGATGGCCAAGACTTTGCATTTTAATCTGCCGCTGGATCGGCTGCATCCGGCGATGGGCAATTTGATTGTGAAGACGCCCGGCGGCAAAAATCCGCCGTACCAATTGCACGTGGTCAACGCCTTGTGGGCTCAAAAAGGTTATCCATTTCTGCCCGATTTCCTCAAATTGACTCGGACAAACTATGGCGCGGAAGTGCAAGAGGTGGATTTCGCAAACGCCACGGAAGAGGCGCGGCGAACGATCAATTCCTGGGTCGAGAAGCAGACGGAAGAGAAGATTCGTGACCTGCTGCAGCAGGGAGTGCTCGATTCGCTTACGCGCCTCGTGCTGACGAACGCCATTTATTTCAAGGGAGCGTGGGTAAGCAAGTTTGACATAACCGCCACGAAAAGCCAGCCGTTCTTCGTTACTGCCAAAGAGTCGAAAAACGTTTCGCTGATGCACCAGAGCCATGAATTCAAGTATCTCCGCACGAACGAGTTCCGAATACTGGAGATGCCTTATGCGGGGAATGAGATCGCGATGGTGATCATTCTTCCCGAAAAAGTCGACGGCCTGCCGAGCGTGGAGCAATCGTTTACGCCCGCGAAACTGAAACAAAGCATCGCCGAGCTCAAGGCAAAGCGAATCCAGGTATACGTCCCGAGGTTTCAGATCACGCAGAGCGTCATGCTCAAGAAAGCTCTGGCCGACCTGGGCATGCCATTGGCTTTTTCACCGGATGATGCCGATTTGACTGGAATGAACGGCGGGAAGCCGGCCAAGCTGCACATCAGTCAGGTTGTTCACAAAGCGTTTGTGGACGTGAATGAGGAAGGCACCGAAGCGGCCGCGGCGACCGGCGTGGTCGTTGGCGAGAAATCCATCGCACCGCCGGAAGAAGTCTTTCGAGCGGACCATGCGTTTATCTTTCTGATCCGCGACATACGGACCGGCAGCATCCTTTTCATGGGGCGCATCGCCGATCCGTCGGCAAAGTAAGCACGGACGAGATAACGGGCAGAGCAGCCGACAACAAATGAGACACACGAGTCGCGGAAGGAGGAAAGCGATGCTACGTTTCACTGCTTTACTGATCGTACTGTGCTGGATTGTTCTCGCGCTTCCATTGTTCAGCCAGACCGTTCCTCCGAATGGCTCCGAAACAGTATCAGACGAGCGTAAAGTGCTGGGCAAGGAGGAATCGATTCGCCGCATTGCCGCGGCTCGAGCCGCGTTGCATCGAGGAGCCATTGGCGATGCGGAGATGCTCGTGGCCGGCGATAATTTCCGGGTCGACCCGGATGCCGCTGAGGACGGGCCGGCCGCCATCGGCCGGGCAATTATTGCGTTGAGCGATGGGGACCTGCGAGGCGCAATCTGGAGCGCGGGAGATGAGGATCGTGAATTGGCCATCGAAGCCGCAATCCTGGACACGTTTGTTTATGTAAAATCTGGCCTTCAAGGCTGGGCCGGAAAGGAACTGAAACGCCTTCACGAACTGGAGCCAAATAGCGGCGCTACAAAGTGTTTGTCGCTGCTCGTCGATCAGATGAACAACGGCCGCGAGAGCGTCTGGGGCGTGAGGACGGGCGGCAAGGACGTTGAAGAGTACGGCCTCCGCGAGATACCTCGCTATGGCAAGGCCCCCGCGTACGCGCTTTATTATTACGATGTGGATGGCCCGCCGCTAAGAATCATGGATTTTGATTCGAAGCCGCCAAAAGACAAATTGACCGCTTTCATTTCGACTTTTGGCGCCAGTATACGCCCCGGACTGGACGAGGGAAGTGGTAAATACACATTTGCCCGAGCGGAGCTGGAGGCGCTAATCGCCGATCAACAAGGGATTGCTCCCTTGGCGGCGGGCTGGGCCAAATATGCCCTCCAACCAACGCGGGGCATGGAATACTATGGCAGAAACCTGAAGATCATCGAGGACCAGGTGCAGAAGCCGCTCCAAGAAGAGCACGCCTGGAACTGGGAACACGTGGCCACCTGGCAATGCGGGCCCTACCAACCGAGCGGCTTCGAGATCGTGGAGTATCGCAACCTCGATTTCGCCGACGCCAATGCGAACGGCTTTTCCGGTGCTTACGAAACCTGGTATTTCGTTGTCTTTGCACGGAGCCCGAAACAGTATTTGGGCAGCCTCTCGATTGCCAGCGAGGAACCGGTTCCGGGTCAGCGCATTTGGTTCTTAAAGCGCAATATGTTCGGCCGGCCGCAGGTTATCAAGGCTTATCCTGCGGCGCCGAATGATAGTCTGGCGCGCGGGGACTTGATTGATCTTCTCAAGATATCGGCGGGACCGCCGATTTCCGCTCCGGTGCGGATTGAGGACTCCTTGTCCCAAACAGTTACCGTTTTTGATTTGCTTCGCAACAGTTGGAACACCGAGCCTTTGAAGAAGTACTATCAGTTTGACATGATCGCCGGACAGAAATATGCGATCGAGCTGACCAGTTGGGATTTCGCTGCGTCCGTGCGCGTCGAAGACAGCCAGGGTAGAGAACTGGCCCACGGTCAATCGGATGGATCGTTAGTCCAGATTGGCGAAAAGGACCCGATCACCGGCGCCCTTCCCGTTGAATCGAACCCCACGGCAGTGGTGTTGTTCACCGCTTCGCGCAGCGGCGTTTATCGGATCATTGTCACCACGTGGGAAGGCTCGTCGCTGCGGCCCGTACGCGATTCCGGTCGGTATGCACTCATCGTTCGGGAAGAACGCTGAGTGCCGCGGATTTATTCGCCAGTGAAGGAGACTCCATGTTATCCCTACACCGAAGCTCCGGCGCTGCTCTCTTGTTCGTGGCCGCGCTGGTAATGATTGCCGTGCTTTTGTTCCGGCCGGGTAATCATCGTCTGGCCCCGGCCCAGGACAAGCCTCAGCCGAAAGCCAAGAAAGAGGTCGAAGCTGTGGCCGAGGCGCAAAATGCTTACGACCAGGCCGAGCAAGCGCAGACTCAGACCCAAAAAGAAAAGGAACTAGCAGTAAAGGACTGGCAAGACGCCGCCAAGAAGCGCCAAGAGGCGGAAGATTCCGCGAAAAAGCATCCACCGACAACACAGGAGGAGCGGATTCAAATGCAAGAGCAACTTCAGGACCGGCGCAAGGAGGAAGCCGAAGCTCTTCGTAATGTGACCGAAAAGACGCTCGCCGATACGAGTGCCACTAAACAGGTCCGCCGATTGGGAAAACAGCTCGAGGCGGTTCGAGCCCAGGCCGCCACAGCGCCTGTCTCGAACGCACCGGCGCCGAACCCATTGGGGCACATCAAGGCAGACTTCGGATACCCGCATTGGCAAGCACAAAAAATCGACGAGGCCGGCCAGGCACTCAAGAAGATTGAGGGCCTGCCAATGTTCCGCGATGCGCCCGATCCGAACGCTCCGCATTTTCGCGATCCAATTCGATACAAGGATCCCCGAATCATCCCGCCATCGGTGGAGTCACAGCTCGCCGATGTCGGGAGCAAGTGGGAGTCTCCCATACAAGGCTATAAACCGCGGACCCAGCCCAAGGACGACGTCATTATTCGCGGGCCTCAGACCGGTGATCTTGAGGGCACTTCATGGTCGGGCGGCGGCTGGACTCTCCGATTCGAGCGCGACGGAATTTTCGCCAGCACCGGGTCGGACGGTACGCGGGGTAGCGGATCGTGGACGAAGAGCGGCAACGTTGTTACAGCTCAATTCCAAACGAGCTATCGCGGGTACAAGGTGACATATGACTATACGATCACGCTCTACGACGGAACGGCGCTGTGCGGGGAGACCATCACCGGCATCGATGTCAGCAAGCGCACGTACACGCTTCAGAAAATGAAGTGAGCGGCACTCCGACCGAGCGCTCGCCGTTTCGGAGCCAACATTAAGGAGTAATTACCATGAACACAACGAATCTGCTCCGCACAATAATTGCCACCAGCGCGGCATTTGTGATCCTGGTGCCGCCGCCCGGACTGGCGCGTGCGCAGAAAGACGAGGAATTGGATTTCTTCATCGATCAGGCGGGCGGCCGAACCGCAGAACTGAACCGGTTAACCAAGGATGTTAATGGTTACGTTAAAGACGTGAATCAGCACATCAAGAAGATGCACTTCAGTTACGATGAGATCGTGTCTCTCGGCCCCAGTGAGTATCGCCAGAAAATGGTGACCGACTATGAGTACGAACGGGCGGTAGTCTATGCCGCCAATGCCAATATGGATCCGGTGTTACGGAAGCTTAAAGACAAGATTCCAGGCAACAAGAACTTTCGCGATGCCTACCTCCGCTTCAAGAATGAGATCGCATACAAGGACTTAAACAATGCTCTCTTTGATGCGCAGTTGGCGGTCGTGGCGGCTGGGGCCGTAGAACTGCCGCCGGCGTTGCCGATTCCGTTGGCTTCGGAAGACTCCGATTCGGTGGAAGTCACCGCAGCCAAGATCCTGGCCACCGGCAAATTGCAGCCCGGCAAGACGTATGAATGCGAAGTCACTGTCCACTGCAACCGCGTGTATACCGGGGCGACCGCAACGATTGAAGCACGTGTTCGTGAAGGGCCGGCGGAACTTGTTGACGCTGCCAACAAAGACGTCACCTTGAAAGCACAAGAGACTAAGACGCTTAAATGGAAATTCAAGGTTACTGACGGTGGCGGGCAGATTCGAGTCAGCGCCAAGGTGGCCAGTTGTAAAGGGCTGCCGTGAGAGAGTTTTGGACTGAAGATTGCAGATGCTGATCGTAGCGAGCGGCCGTTGGTCCCAAAGCGGGCTTGCGGGGCGGGCGAGGAGCGCCGGTTTCGGCTGGCGTGGTCATATTCTTGCTCAGCGCGGCGAGACAGCAACACCATTTTTAATGCGATCGCTGGGGTGCAGAATAACCGAGTCGCCTTCAGCAAGCCCTTCCGTGACGTGCGTTTCCAGGCCATTGGTGCGGCCGACGTTTACGGTTGTCAGCCGGGCCCGGCCGTTCACGTTGCGAAAAACCGCCCACGAGTCGCCGTGGCGGAAGAATGCGCCATCCGGGGCCTTCAACACATCGTCCGATTCCCAAACGACGATCCGCGCCTCCACACGGTAGCCATCACCTAGTGATTCCCACTTCGCTCGTGGCTCAGCGAAATCCACCAAGACATTTACTCGTTGCTCCTCCACACCCAGTGCCGATACTTTCATGAACGCGGCCGGCTCAACCAGGCGCACGCGCCCGCGCAGTGGCTGCGCACCACCCCAGTGCTCCAAGTATACCTTGGCGCCGCGCGTAATCTTGACTGCGTCGGTCGAAAGAACGTCGATGACGCACTCCAGATCCGTGGTGTTGCCTACCTTGACCAATTCCGCCCCAACCGGGATGGTACGAGAACTTTCCTGGTACACCTCCAGAACGCATCCGGTAATGGGAGAACGTATCTCCAAGCGCGTACCGCCATTTTCTCCCGGAGAACGCGGTTGGACTCGTTGAAAGGCCGAACGAGCCAATTCCAGCTCGAATTGGGCGATTCGCAGCGAAAATGCCGTCGCCCGTTCTCGGAATTCGGCGCGCTCCATTTCGGTTTCGGAAACCGCTTGTGTACCCTTCAGGCGCCTGAGCCTGTCAGCTTCCGCCTGTGCTTGATTCCGATTTGTTTCGGCCAGCTTGATTGCTTCTTCCGCCGCTCGTACTCTTGATTCCGCCTCGGCACGCGACCGCGCGTCGAGCAGGGACGGATCGGCAGGCTCGATGATCGCAAGCACGGTCTGGTTCTCTTCCACTCGATCACCCGGGTGCAGATCAACGCGCAGCATGCGGCCCGCCAGGGGCGCCGAGACCACATAGCGTTCCTTGACGCGGGTCTTGCCTTCATGATCGACCGTGACGATCAATGGGCCGCGATCCACCTTGGCAGTGTCTACCTCGACCCGAGCGGGCGAGAAAGCGTACACGAGCAGCGAGACGATTACGATGCCACCGGCTGCCGGCCAAAGATACTTGCGGAATCGATGCACGCGAGTCACTCCTTGCTCTTGAGAACAGCAACAAGATCGAGCTGCGCGAGCAAGCGATGCGCAATCCCGCCGGAGAAAACGGCCGCGAGCAAGGTGACCATGGCCGCGAAACCGTAGGTAAACCAAGTCACAACCAACGGAATACGGAACAACTCGGTATCATAGGCCACTCGAATGACGAGTGCCGCGAGCGCGCGCCCCAGAGCTAGACCCGTAGGGATGGCGATCAAAGTTAGGATAGCGAGTTCTCCTAACAGAATAAGAGAGACTTCGCCACGCGTGAAACCGATCACCCGCAAGGTGGCCAATTCGCGGCTCCGTTCCGAAAGCGATATTCTTGCACTGTTGTAGACGACGCCGATGGCGATGACTGCGGCGAACACGATCGTGATGGTTCGCATGAGAAGCAAATTCTCCGCAATGGTCTGGCGGAAGCTCCGCAGCGTGGCTGCTTTCACCGTGACCGATGCGGTGCGTGGGGTGTTCTTGAGCGTCGTGTAAAGCTGTCCAACATGGTCTTGATCGACGGTCAAAAACGCTCCCGAAATGATAGTGCCTTCGCGCATCAAACGGTTCGCGGCTTGAATGTCCATATAGGCAGCAAGGCCCGAAAAATCATCGACTAATCCAACGACTGGTACGTCGCGGTCAGGCCGCTCGGCCTCCAAAACTTCGACAGTCACGGAATCGCCCACTCCCACTTCAAGGATTGCAGCCAGCTTTGCCGAGAGGATCAAGCCGTTTGGGGGAATAGCAACGACCTGTTGCTTCATGTCCATGAGACGATTCAATTGGCCGTCCGCTTCCAATCCTTGAATGGCGACGCGCCGAGCATGATGGGCCGACCGCAGGCGCGCTGGCAGCGTGCGAAAACCTTCACAACGGTGTACGCCCGGCAAATGCCGGACTTCATCGATGACAGCCGAAGGTCCCGGCTCCACGAGCACGATTGTCACGTCCTGGCGTTGGGCCAAATAGAATTGCGTGTCGATGACATGCTCGATGGCATCCAACCCAAAACTGCCGACCACCAGAACGGAAACAGCCAGCGCGATTCCCAAAGTAGTAAGCAAGGCCTTGAGCGGCCGCCGCTCCAGTTGGCGCAGGATCATCCGCACTGTCGGCGAAAACAAACTTCCTAGACCGAGCCGTTCCAGAACGAGAGGGCGATAGGTCGCCGGCGGCTCCGGTCGCATGGCCTCGGCAGGAGGCAACGCCGCAGCACCGGCTACCGCCCGCAGGGTCCCGAGCACAGCGGCTCCACTGCTGATCGCGAACGCAATAAGAACAATGCTGCCGCTGAGCCGATAGGTAAAGACCGGGAAGCGAAAGAATGCCGTGTAGATCTCGGTCATTCCGCGTCCCATCCAGGCTCCGATGAGCGTTCCCAGGGCAACGCCGCAGACAACAATAAGCAGGACCAGCTTCAAGTAATGCAAGCCGATTTCCCGGCGCATGTAGCCGAATGCTTTGAGGGCCGCAATCTGTTCGCGTTGCATCTGGATGAGGCGCGACACGACCACATTGAGAAGAAATGCCGCGACTGCTAAAAAAATCGCCGGAATAACCAGCGCCATGCCGCGCAATTCTTTCATTTCATTGGTCACGAATTGATGCGAAGGCTGATCCGCTCGGCCGTATGCGCCGAGGCCGCCGTACGGGGCCGTCAACTGATCAATACGCCGCAATACTTCCGATTCGTTCGCATCCGGCGTCAATGTCACTGCGGTGTCGTTGAAAGCGCCCTGCATGTTGAACGCCGCGGCCAGCTCGGTGTAGCCCATCCAAATCACGCCGAAGCGGCGGGCGTCGGGCAAGAGTTCACCCGGCGCAAATTGATAAATGTGTTCCGGCGACAGCGCTACCCCGACGATGCGAAGCCGTTGCTTACGACCATTGATGATTGCGAGTAAGGAATCGCCCGGTTTGAGTGCATGGGCCAAGGCGAAGGCTTCGCTGACTAGCACTTCGTTATCGCGGCCAGGCTCAATGTAACGTCCGCTGCGCAAATAAAGCGCATTCAGGCCAGATCGTGGTCGATCCGGTATGGAAACAAGCCTTCCAATGGCCGGCTCCGGCATTCCAGCTACATCCAGGGTCACGTCTTCGACGACGCGCGTCTGCACCTCGGCCACTCCGGGCACTTCAGCGAGTCGATCCGTCAACGAGTTGGGAGCTCGTTTCAAATGTGCGAAAACATCTCCAAAACGATAGCGCTCGTAGTACGCATCCAGTGTCCCTTGCAAGGAATCGAGCGTACTCAGAGACATGACAAAGGTGGCCACACCTGCGGCGATAACAAGACAGATGGCGAGCACCTGGCCCTTCATTCGCCAAAGGTCGCGCACGAGCATCCAGTCTAAGGCATGCATGGCAGGTTCACCAAATAAGCTCTTGCGCCGCCGTCTTTCGCTCGTTGCGTTTCTCGGAACTGATCTGTCCGCCCGATAGTGAAATCACCCGATCCGCCAT
>Ga0209580_10001585_pt1 | contig 10372 bp, 5 predicted proteins | sample Coa_R1_5_FD_187153 | JGI IMG/M metagenome (GOLD analysis project Ga0209580, IMG submission 187153) | Surface soil microbial communities from Centralia Pennsylvania, which are recovering from an underground coalmine fire - Coalmine... | ecosystem: Environmental > Terrestrial > Soil > Unclassified...
TGGAATCGTGAGGGAGTTGCCATCGATCGCATTTGATCTTGCATGCCTGATTTCGCTGATCACATTCTTGAAACCGGAGAAGCCGACGCGCGTCTCGGCGGACCCAATGAGCCCTGAAATTATCGGGGAGGCGCAAAAATGGGAGAAGACCCTCAAACGTTCATGGACCGGAAAAAAGCCTTCCAAATGAAGCGTTGGTGACCCAGTTCCTTTTCTCAATTCTGTGTCGCTGATTTAAGCTGACGACACAGCCCATGTGGCTCCTCTGGCGGTTCAATAGTGTCCATATTTGTACAACTCGTCGGCTGGTTTTCCTTGCCGGTTTTGGCGGTCTTGGCTGGAATTCTCATCTGGCGAAGGATACCTAAGGAGTTTCCGCATTTTTTCAACTACGTGGCTGCAAATGAGCTGGTAGGCCTGCTGCGTCTTTGGGCGTATCACGCGGGGCCTTACGTTTACGCGGTAACGTATTGGATCTCCGATGTATTGATTGCTGTCCTCGCGTTCTTGGCGACCTATGAGTTGTTTGTGAAACGCTTATTTCCTCGCTTTTCTTCAATCCGCCTTTACCAATTTCTATTTCCGCTGGCAACGGTAGTGATCACTCTAATCGTCGTACCCGCTGCTCTTGAGACCCACAGGAGCTTGATTCTAAAAACAACAATTCATGTGTTTGGCATTCTCCGAGTTGCCACACTCATCTTTTTCGTAGCCCTTATGGTCTTCATGGGCAGGCAGTGGACGCGTTATGAGTTTGGCATAGCATCAGGGTTGGTAGTTGAAGCTTCAGCCCTGCTAGCCACTTCCACGGTTTGGCCACACAGGATTTTCAGGCAACATTTCTTGGACGAACTACCAGAAATCGCCTTTGATATCGGGTGCGTGATCTGGCTGATCACATTCCTGAAGCCAGAAAAGCCCGCGCCAGTAGCCGTAGTGCCAGTCAGCCCTGGAGTCCTCCAGGAAGCCAGAAAATGGGAAGAGACCCTGAAAGGCTCATTAACCAGAAAGAAAGATGTTGACTAATTGCCAATTGCTAACTGCTATTTGCTAACTGCTTCGCTCACAGCGCCTGAGTCAAAGCGTCACGAAAAGCAGTATCGTACAGCGCTGTCAGGTCGCGGGCCTTGCAACACAGCGATTCATATGCCGGCAGGAGACTCGATGACATCAGCTTCTCCACCGCAGAAAACCTGCCCCACGGGGCCCACTCCAGTCCCGAGACTCGCCTCAGGAAAACCAATCCCAGCCCGCAAAACGCATACAGCCGGACGTGCGTCCCCGCGTCAATCAACTCCTGCGCTTGCGCCGCCACCAGCGGATCAGGGCTGCGCAGTTGGCCATAGCCCACGTGTTGTAGCAGCGCTGCATTGTGGCTCATGCGCCGCAAGTACTCTCTCGCCAGCCGGTGCCGATTCCCTTGCAGTTGCCGGTACTGCTGCCGCGAAAGCGAGCGACGCAAAGAGGCATTTTGAGAAATGTCCATGGCCTCCGCGAATGCCTTGGTATTGACGGGCAGGAGAAACGGCACGACCTCCCCCAAAGGCACCGCTTGCGCTCGCCTCCGCCGCAAGTGGATCACTGCTGCCCATAGGAACAGCAGCAAGAGTCCCACGGAAGCGCTGATCCACAAGGCAAATGCATAGTCGACGATCCTGGGCCGGATAGATTGGAAAAATCTCGCGCTGAGAATCAAACCCCAGACAATCGCAGCGGCAATCGTTAGCCTGAACACCGCAACCAGTCCCGGCCACCTTGCAAATGCCCCCAGCGATTCCTTCAGCCGAATTCGCGGCTGGGATGGACGGAATAGCATGTCCATGGAGGCCCCGCGTGCCACACCCTCTCCGGCCACGGGCGTTATCGCCAGCTCCAAGCCGCCTGCCGGCTTGAGTGTTAAGAAAGCCGTTGAAGCGGCAATGCCCTGCGAATTCGTGTAAGCCACTAAGTGCGTAGCTAAAAGAAGCTCTTCACCATTGTCCTCAGTCCAGATTTCAATCAGCTTTGCACCCTCTTGGATCGGGAAGCCGATACTTTGCTCGCGATCAGGAACAAAACGGGCGCGCTCCGCGCCGTCAATCAAAACCCGCAGGAGTTGTGGCGAAGCATGATCGCGGCGGGTCGCCTCATATACCAGGCTCTTGCCGATCTCCTGGCGCTCATCTTCCGTCAGAGGTGGAACTTGCGATGACCGTCCTCTCGGGTCCTCGTCTGTTCGGTCGTTCTTCATAAAAAATCGTGGCACCGCCAGTCTTGCACTGGCGGCATCAAAGCCAAGATCCGCAGCCAACCGGTTGAAACAAGCCGGCTCAATCAACATGTGACAGCACAGCATCTCGGCTATATTTGGATCGCCCTTTTCCGGAATCTCTGCTGCTGTTGAACTCCTGGGCAGGTCCGAGGATGGTCCGGAATTCCTCTTGGTCTCACAACTGTCAACTGTGCTCCAGGGCGTGAACCTGTCTAGGCACTCTTGCACCAGGCGTAGCCAGCAGACCTGGTCCTCATCCGCCTCAAATCCTAGCCTTCCTTGCTTCCCTCTGGCAATTTGCAGAAAACTTCCGAATCTGACTTGAATCTGTTCCATCACCACGGCCTTTGCCCGCCGGTATTCGTCCGCCCCCAGATAGCGTTCTGTCAGCGTCTCATAGAGTCTCTGCACTTCGGAGGTAGAATAACGGTACAAGAGACGGCGCAATCCGATGCCCACGTAGAACGACGACATTCCCACCGTGATTCGCACCAGCGCCTTAATATAACCAATAACCAGGTCTTGTCGGGTGCATTGGTCATTCTCCTCCTGCTGCTTTTCGTAGCGCTCCGATTCAAAATAGATGAGCCATTGCAGAGTGTCGGCCTCACTTCGGACAATTCGGGTCGGCCTTCGCTTCAGGTATTTGTCCCGCCAATACACCCGCTTGTTTTCGTGCAGGCATTGCGCTCTGAGCTTGTTGACCGCGCCAATCAGGATCTTAATCGCCGTCAACCGGCTGGGGACAATGAACGAAGCAAGTTGAAAACCCCTTTCAAGCAAATCGTCATGTACGTCCAATCAGCTATCCTCCGGAAGGCGCACGATCATCTCACTATTTTGCATCACTCCTCATCTCTTCGAGCGTGGCATTTTCGGAAAACCTCCATCCATTTTTCTTTTGACTTTGTCCGAAAGTGCCACGCTCGCGCGCTCGCCTCTGCGCTACCTTTCTGCCGTCAGATGAAATTTGCTTGATTGCTTCGGACCATACCGAAAGGTATTGGTCCAGCGGGAATCAAGCCCCCGCCCGCAGGCAGGCGCGATTGAGATTTTTTCAAGAACTTTTCTTAGTTTTGATCATGTCGAGTGTTCCCTCGAACACTAGAGGGAGAAAAGGGCAAAGGCCGGTCAGTAGCTTGCCCAGACGGACCGCCAAAGTTCGATGGATCACAACGATGCCGTCAACTCATATGCGGCTGAAAGCTATTTGCTTGGCGAATTGGACGAAACAGAGGCTGAAGCTTTTGAGACCCATATGTTCGAGTGTCCTGCTTGCGCCGAACAGGTGAAGCTGGGGATGGAATTGCTGGACGAAGCATACAAGATGTTGAACAACAGCGAAAGACGAATGAACAGCGCAACGGCTTTTACAAGAAGGCGGTTTTGCCGCCACCCAAGGCGGCGAAAACCACGCTAACCAAGAATTGACCATAGCCGATTGGCAGACCGGAGAACCGCTACCGCATGTTGACGAAAAATCGCTCACAACGGATTCCATCAAGGGAACATAGTGTTCCAGCCTGCCTGTCCTACATCGTGGAAGGAAATCGCATTCGGCTACCCGGAAATTCGGCCGGAGTTAAATTCGATTTTCCCATCGGAGATGTGGTTGAGGCCGGAGACGCGATTGTAATCTGCCTGTCGGTTTCTGACGGACGAACTTGCAGTGAGAACGTTTATGCCATTGATCACGGCGGCAATCTTAGATGGCGCATACAGTCGCCGCCATTTGGCGCAAGAAGCGGCCCCTATATGGACCTGAGCATTGAAGGAGCTGTTGTTCGTCTCCAGGGAAAAGGTGGCAGGGCTTACCGCGTCAACTCCAAAGACGAATCGTTTATCGGAAGTTAAGTTTCGTATTTGAAGAACAAGAAATTTGTTGTTCTGATTCATCAGTAAAGCAGTTCGGCCCCGGGTCTCAGCAGCAAAAACCATTATGTTTGGTCAAAGTGGAGGCATTCATGGAATCAGCCAACCGTGATACATCTGTCGTCCTGCGGAAGATATTCCGGCTTTTCTTGTTCGCAGCAGTGGTCATTGGCAGCAGCATTCCGCTTTTCGGACAAAGCTACGGCATCAACTGCGACACCACTTGCGGAGGGAGCACTGTGGAACCGAGAGCATCCATCAACGAGGCCCGCGGACTTGGCAGCATGATCAGTCCTGCCAACCATGTAGGGAGTGCTACAATCGTCGAAGGCAGCCAGAGCTTTACCTACACAGTCCCGCTATTTAACTTGCAGGGACGCAACAACCTGAATCTTCCCCTGAACTTGTACTATAACAGCGCCGTCTGGGCTGGCTACACATTCAATAGTGACCATGACAATCCGAGCCCTGGTTTTCGTCTCGACTTCGGGTACATTGATAATCAGGTCGGACTGCTTACGGAGCCAAGTGGCGGCAAGCACGCGTTGGCGGCCACCGGCACGAATGCTTCTCTCCTCTTCTCCTCGGATTCGTCCTACATTCAGGTGGCGGAGAACCCCAATACAGTGGCCGGCAGTCCTTTTGTTGCGACGTTCAAGAACGGCCTGCAGATTACTTACACCTATATCGGAGGTTATCTTTACCGGCCCACACAGATCGAAGATACAAATGGCAATCTGATCACTATTACTTATCTGAACAACAGTTCCGACCCATCGCTAAATCATCTCTCTATCCAATCGATCAAGGACACAGTTGGCCACACCATCAACTTCTTTTATGACTCAACCGGGACCATGCTTCAATGTGTCACTACTGCGGCGAATTGCACAACGCCAAACAGCCAGACCTACATTTTTTCCTGGAAAAGCTATGCTCTGAATTTCAATTTCAACAGCAGCTCAGTAAACATGATTACCAGCGACACGATGAATACCGCTTCGCGGGTCCAGCCAGGCACCCAGAGCATCAATGTTCTCACCGGAGTTCAGCGGCCAGACGGCACCAGCGTCAGCTTCAGCTATGGGGATTGGGGGATCATGAACAAAGTTCAGGAGCTGAGCGCCAGCGGTCTCCCCCGCTACTCTGCCGCCTATAATTATCCATCCGCCAGCGCAGGCGCCCTGACTCTTCCGCCCACTTTCACCCAGCAAACGATTTCTGACGGGGTGAATACCGGCATCTGGAACTATCAAGCCACTTTGATCTCGACCGCCAATGTAAAGAACATGGTCAGCAGTTTTTCAGTCACAGATCCATGTGGAACCAGAACCACTACCAGTTTTTCGGCCGGTGGAGACTGGCAAGACGGCCTGCCGACCCAAACTCAGATTTCTAGTGCTCCGCCGCAATCGCCGCCCGCCAACTGTTCCACAGTCCCTTCGCAAACGTGGCGCACCACAAAAAACGCCTGGACTAGCGATAATTCGAGTTTGGGAACTAACCCGCGACTAGGAGGCGTAACCACAATTCTGGAGGACAATTCCCAATCCCAGGTCGTCTACAACACCTATGACGCAAGCGGCAACGCGACCGATATTCTCCAGTACGACCTCGGCGCGGGAGCGCCCGGAGGCCTTCTGCGAGAAGCAATTACATCGTTTGCACCCCTGGGCAATCACATTCTGGATCGCCCCAGCGACGTGCAGATTCTAGACGGCAATAAGAACGTGGTCCTTCACAAGAAGTTCAATTATGACGAGACGGCTGTAAAATCCGTCAACCCCCTGCCCGTGATGCACGACGATACCAATTACTCGCCTTCGAGCTCTAATGCGAGAGGAAACCTGACCAGCACCGTCGTCTACACCAATGCTGCTACCGGGACCGGTCCGATCACGACAACCGTCACTTATGATGAATTCGGTAACGCGTTGACCTCCACGATGGGCTGCTGCACACTGCAGCAGACGAACTTTTCCAGCACAACACAATATGCCTACCCCGATTCCGTGGTGATCGGTCCAACCGGCAATCAGCTTACGACCAGCTATGTCTATAACATGAGCAGGCACCCTGGCCTCCATCACCAATCCCAACGGGCAGACAACCTCCTTTACTTATGACATTGACAATCGCTTGACTAGTACGAAAACTCCCGATGGCGTGACCAGTACCACAGCCTATGATGACAGCAGTGCCAACCCTTCCATCACCAGTTCCAGCACCGCGAACAGTCTGGTAGCCAAGAGCGTTCTTGATGGAGCGGGACGATCCCTGACACAGGAGGTGCTGAACGGCACTTTGGTCGTAAGCACGACTAGCGCCTCTTACAATGTGCTGGGAGAGCTCTTGCAGCGGAGCAATCCCGCTGGACCCAGTGATACGTTGCTTTACACTACCTATGCCTATGATGCTCTTGGCCGGGTAATCTCGACCACGCCTCCGGCATTGAGCGGCGTTACCTCACAAGGCTCATATCAAACCAGCTACTCGGGAGCGACGGACACGGTGACCGACCCGGCGGGTAAGCAGCGCAAACAGTATGCAGACGCTCTCGGTCGTTTGGTCCGCGTAGATGAGCCTGGGCTCTCCGGCGGCGCGGCAGGCGCAGGTTCTGTTACTATTTCGGGAACCGAGCAGAGCGCATCCGTGGCCAACGGCGGAGGGGCAACAGCCGCTACCGGAAGCGTGAGCTTCAGTGGTTCAGATCGCTCCACCGAGGTTCTCACCCACAACGCAACTGTGGCAACCGCAACGGTGGCGATCAGCAGCATCAACGGTACGGGAGACAACTCCACCACCATTGACCCGTGTGCTGATCAGGGAGGAACCGTCGGCGGGGGCCTTAATTCTTGCCCGCAAACCATCTGGGACAGCGGCACGGTATCCATGACGGTGAATGGGATGACCAAATCTGCTACCTACGGCCAGTACTCGTCGCCATCGACCATCGCCTCTACTTTGGCGGGCGCCTTCGGCAACAACGGCACGTTCGCAGTGACTTCGTCTGGCAATATCGTCACAGTCACTGCGGATACCGCCGGTTCAGCCGGAAATGGAATCACGCTCTCGGCAACTTCCGCCACCAACGACTCGACCGATTTTGGTGTAGCTTCGTTCTCGGCCCAAGCCTCAGGATCCAAGCTGACCGGAGGCACGGACAACGGATACACCACAACCTACGACACGGGAACCGCTACCGTCAGTGTCACCATCAACGGCGTCGTCTACTCTAAGCAATCGAGTTACAGCCAGAGCACAACGCCATCCGGCATTGCCAGCGATCTGGCCAGCAAGATCAATTCGGATACCACTCTGAACAAACTTCTGGTGGCTAGCGCATCCAGCAACGTTTTGAATCTCACCACCACTGCCACCGGTGCAAACACGGCTGATCCACTCTCCGCCTCGGCCGTAACCAGCTCACAGTATTTTTCCTCTGGCTCTTCGTCATTTACTGCCACGCCCTCCGGCTCAACCCTCACGCCGGGCAAGAACGGCACAGTCTATGATGCCGGGACCGTGGCAATTTCCATTACTGGATTCACTACAAAACCGATCCAGTACACAGCCAACTACAGCCAGGGCAGCACGACTGCAACCATTGCGACGGCACTGGCCGGGGCAGTGAATGCTGATCCGTTTGCGCCGGTGCAGGCGAACATTTCCAGTAGTTCTTCAAACACCCTGAACCTGGCAGCGAAAAGTCCGGGCGCGGACACAAATTACGGAGTCACCGCAACTTCCGCCACTTCACAAGGGGCGTACTTCAGCCAGCCATCATTCAGCGGCAGCGCGGCTTCGTTGACTGGCGGAACAGACGCGGTCCCATCGCTCAGCACGCCGCTTCCCACCTACTATTCTTACGATCCGCTCGGCAACCTCCTGCAGATAACGCAGGGTCAGCAGACACGCACCTACGTCTATGACAGCCTCAGTCGCATGACGTCCGCTACGGTTCCCGAGACGGCCAACCAGTCGGTGGCCTACACCTATACTGATTTTGGCGCGATTGCGCAGCGGACTGACGCCCGTATGCTGCCCGGAACCTCTACGCCTATCAAGATCACGTACACTTACGACCCGCTGAACCGTCTGAACTCCATTTCTTATAACGACGGCACGCCCGGAGTCGCATACACATATAATGTGCCCAATTCGGCCAACAACACCGGAGCACGCTTGGCCAATGTGACCGTTGGCGTTTCAACTCAGCCAAGCCAGTATGTCTCGGATTCTTATCAATACGACTTGGTGGGCCGGGTTACCAAGTGCACGAAGGTCATCGGCGTCAATACCTACATCATCAGCTACAGTTACAATCTGGATGGAACCCGGGCGAGTACGACTTATCCCTCCGGACGTGTGGTTAATAATTCCTATGATGGAATCGGACGCCTGACACAGGTGGGAACGAATGGAACCACGCTGCTCAACGTGAACTCCTATAATGCTGCCGGGGCTGTCCTGGGCACTGTTTATGGCAATGGCATGAATGGGAGTTATTCTTACAACAACCAACTGCAATTGGCGTCGATCCTTTACGGAAACTCGAATTCCACCCTCTTGAATCTCGTCTACAGCCACGGGGGCTCTCAGGACAACGGCCAGATTCTGGGAATCACCGATAATCTGACCTCATCGCAAAGCACCAGCTACATCTATGACGAATTGAACCGCCTCAAGATAGCCCAGACCAACGATCTAACCTCCGCTAACACCTGGAAACTCAAGTTTAGCTATGACAGATACGGCAATCGTCTCAGCGAGATCCCCAAAGCGGGAACTGCGAACATGCCGATGAATGAGGTCGTGGTTGATACCGCCACGAATCGCATAAGCGGTTCCGGCTATAGTTACGACGCCGCTGGAAACGTGGTCAGTGATGGATCGAATAACTATGCCTTTGATGCTCAGAACCAGCTCAAGTCAACCGCGCCTCTTCCCAGCTTTCCGGGTTCGTCCGCTACCTTTGCTTATGACTCCGCTGGAATGCGAGTCAACAACAACGGAACCATCTACATCTATTCTGGCGCAATGCCGATCGCTGAGTACGCGGGAGGAGCGGCAGCAGGATCGCCCTCCACGGAATACGTGTACGCGGCGGGTAGCGTGATAGGAAGTGTGAGCGCGGAAAACACTACCTATTACTACGGAGACCATCTTTCCACCCGAGTTCAGGCTGATTCCTCCGGCACTGTCAATCGCACCTTCGGCCAGTATCCGTTTGGCGAAACCTGGTATGAGACCGGGACCGCAAGCAAATGGAAATTCACTAGCTACGAGCGGGATTTGTCTTCTGGCCTGGATTATGCCGACGCTCGGTTCTACACGTCTCGCCAGGGCCGGTTCCTGTCCATGGATCCGCTGAGCGGGAGCACCAGCGATCCGCAATCGCTGAACCGCTACGCTTATGTGATCAACGATCCAGTGAACTTCTTTGATCCTACAGGCGCACAGTGTCAGCAGAGCATTGCCGGCGGCTGTGTTCGCAATGGCGGCGGCAACGCTGTTTGCCTGCTCGATGCAAACGGTAACTGTAGCGGCGGTGGTCTCAGTGGAGGATGCTTGGTAGATGGCTTCTCTGTTGACTGTGGATTGGCGAATGTTGCCTTGCAGATGGGAGGCACGCCAGTACCGTGTAATTTGCTAGGCTGCTTCAATCCAAATCCCTCCATAATGAAGTGGACAGACGAAGGATGGCAGTTCAAGCTGCCGAACGAGAGCTGGATGGTTCCTGATGTGTTAGGACGTCTCAGCTTCTGGACCATGAACTGTGCTGATGACATGAGCCAGTGCACCATGAATCTGCACTTGTTTTACCCGTTGAACCCCGGCTTAATGACTCAGCTCCTCAACGAGCAGGTGCTCGCATCCGCAAGCTCTCCACCACGGCACCCGGCTTGGGTATTTAACTTTAACCTACCTGGCCTGGGAATACCCGGTGTCGCCGGTGTCGGACTTGCCGGTGATATCGCGTACAATCCGAACAATGGAAATTTTTGTATAGGAAGTGGCCTGGGAGTCTCAGAAGGACACAATCTTTCGTTTGGCCCGTTGGTTCAGGGTACGTCGTTTACTCAGACTCCTTTCCCTGATAACGTCGATGACATATTAGCTGGTTGGAGTCTTTCGGCTGGTTATAACGCTGGCTGGCGCGGTGGGTGGCAGGGAATGGCTAACTTTTCTGGAACTGCTGGCGGGCCAACCTATGGAATTCCTGGAATATCAGGGGGACTTATCCAA
>Ga0209580_10001586_pt1 | contig 10372 bp, 7 predicted proteins | sample Coa_R1_5_FD_187153 | JGI IMG/M metagenome (GOLD analysis project Ga0209580, IMG submission 187153) | Surface soil microbial communities from Centralia Pennsylvania, which are recovering from an underground coalmine fire - Coalmine... | ecosystem: Environmental > Terrestrial > Soil > Unclassified...
CGGCCGCAGCGCCAAGGGGACGGAGGAGTTCCGGCTGCTGGTCGGCGAGGCCGGGGGCGGCGAGCGACTGGCCGCAACGGCGGACTGGGTCCACCTGGACTACGCGGCGCCCTCATCGTTCGCGCCGCTGCAGGAGCTCGTCGCGGCCACGCCGTGCGTGATCTTCTACCTCGCGACCCCGCCAGAGACCTTCAGCGACATCCTCTTGGCCCTCTCCGCCTCGGGCCTTGCGCGCAACCGCGACCCGATGCGCCGAATCGTGGTCGAGAAGCCGCTCGGCCACGACCTTGCGTCGGCGCGCGCGCTCAACGCGCAGCTGGCCGAGGCGTTCGACGAAGAGCAGATCTTTCGCATCGACCACTACCTGGCCAAGGACACCGTGCAGAACGTGCTGGCGCTTCGCTTCTCGAACTCGCTGTTCGAGCCGGTGTGGAACCGGACCCTGGTCGAGACGATCCTGATCACCGTCGCGGAGGAGGAGGGGATCGGCCAGCGCGCCGGTTACTACGACCACACAGGGGCGGTGCGCGACATCATCCAGAACCACGCCCTGCAGCTCCTGGCCCTCATCACGATGGAGCCGCCGACGACGTTCGACGCCGAGTACGTGCGCCGCGCCAAGCGAGCCGCGCTCCGCGCGATGCTGCCGATCGATCCGACGATGGCGGTGCGCGGGCAGTACGAGGGATACCTGGACGAGGAAGGTGTCGCGCCCGACTCGCGCCGAGAGACGTACGTGGCCGCGCGGCTCCAGATCGAGAACTGGCGTTGGGACGGAGTGCCGATCTTCGTGCGGACCGGCAAGGCGCTGACGCGGCGCGTGACCGAGGTGATGATCAAGCTGCGCGACGCGCCGATGCTGCGTATCGGCGGGCGGCGCCAGCGCGGCATCCCGACCCTGATCGTGATCCGCATACAACCCGACGAGGGCATCTCGCTGCGCATCGGCGCCAAGAGGCCGGGCACGAAGTTCGAGCTGGTGCCGGCCGGAATGCGGCTCGACTACGCGCGGCTCACGCGTGCGGCGCTGCCCGACGCGTACGAGAACGTGCTCTCCGAGGTGCTCGCCGGTGGACACTCCGCCTTTCCCGGTGCCGAAGAGATCGAGCTGTCATGGGAGATCGTCGACCCGCTGCTCCGCGCGTGGGAGTCCGAGGGTCACCCGGAGGTGTATCCGAGGGGGTCGTGGGGACCGCACGCCGCGGACGACCTCGTTGCGACAGGCGGCGGCGGGCGCTGGATCGTCAGCGGCGACGAACCCGGCACCTCATGAGCGGTTCGGATCCTTGAAGACCCTTCCACCGGCAGCGCCTGCTGAATGAAATGCAACCCGGCCGCCAACGCGACGCTGGTGAGAAGAGAAAGGGCCGGCAAACGCCGGCCCTTTGATTGACGACGAGGTGCGCTAGGCGCGAGCGCCCGAGGCGCCGCCCTGCATCCAGAGCGCGGGCTTGTTCGGATAGAGCACGAGGATCAGCACAGCGACCAGGATCGCGATCACGAATGCGACGATGTCGAACCGGGCGATGCTGATCTGGTCGAAGATCTGCCAGATGATCTCGAGGATCGAGTAGACGATCAGAGCCCGGACCCAGCTCACGTTGGCTATCGGATCGAAGCCGGCGATGATCAGGCCCGCGCCGAAAGCGATGCCCGCGACCGACGCCGTGACTCCTACGTACTGGTCAAACGGGAAGAAGCTTCCACCGATGAAACCGAACCCTGATCCGAAGACGATCAGCACGCCCATGAACCACATCAAGAGCTTGAGCGCCAGGGGATTCCACTTTGCCACTACTTGCCTTCCTCCATATTCGACCGCAGGTTAAATGACTTTTCGGTGAGCGGGGCGGCCGTTTCAAGTGCAACTTATAGGCGTATTGCACGTGTTTAGCAACCATATTTCAGGCAAAAACTTGCGATGAGCCGCGCCAAACGATCCTGGGCTTGACGCCGTAAGCCCACGCGAAGGCGCCCTCGTGCTCCGCCTCCCACAACACGAGATCGGCCAGTTTGTGGGGCGCGATGACGCCGCGGTCCGACCTCGAGAGCGAGTGTGCGCCGCCCACCGTCGCCGCGATCAGGGCTCGCTCCGCGGAGAGCTTGAACACGCCTACGGCGAGCGCGATCACCAGGCTCATGCTGGTGATGCCGCTCGTGCCCGGGTTGTGGTCGGTGCCGAGGGCGATCACCGCGCCGGCGTCCAGCAGCTCTTTCACCGGCGGCAGGCGACCGATCGACAGCGCGGTGCCGGGCGCCAGCGTGGCCACGACTCCCGCGCGAGCAAGCGCGATCGCGTCGTTGCGGTCAGCGCGCAGCAGGTGGTCGGCCGAGACGGCGTGCAGCTCGGCGGCGAGCCGCGATCCACCCGTGCGAGCGAGCTCGTCCGCGTGGATCCGGGGTATTAGCCTGGCTTCGAGCCCCGCCTTGAGCACGACGCGCGACTGAGCGACGGTGAAGTAACCGCGGTCGCAGAACACGTCGCAGAAGCGCGCGCCGGCGAGGTGCGCGTCGGCGCACCAGCCCGCGACCTGTTTCGCGTACGCGCCGGCCCTCGCCCACCGGTCGGGCGGCAGGGCGTGCGCGCCGAGGAACGTGACCTCGATCCGAGGCAAGTCTTTCCGCCCGCCTAGCCCCGCGAGCATGCGCGTGGTCGCGAGCTCGCCATCGCGGTCGAGGTGGTAGCCGGTCTTCGCCTCCACCGTGGTGGCTCCTCCCTCGAGCCAGCCCCACAACCTGCGCGCGGTGGCCTGCTCGAGCGAGCTCAGCGGCTCGGCGCGCGTGGCCTTGACCGTGGCGCGGATGCCGCCGCCCGCCCTCGCGACCTCGTCGTACGAGGCGCCCGCGCTGCGCATCGCGACCTCAGCCATCCGGTCGCCGGCGTACACCGGATGTGTGTGCGCGTCGATCAGGCCGGCGGTGACCAGCCCGCCGGCGCAGTCGTCCTCGTCGGTGACCGACTCCATCAGCTCGCGCGGCTCGTCGCCCTGCCGACCGCACCACGCGATCTCCTCCTGGTCGCAGATCACCGACGCGTCCTGGATCACGCCCACCGATGTGCCGGTGAACAGCCTGCCGATGTTGCGGAGCCGCCTCATCGCGCGATCACCGTGCGCCCGCCGACCACCACGTTGGTCACGTCGCGCGCGGACCGGCAGTAGACGATGTCCTCGATGCTGAGAGTCTCAGGGCTGTCGCCCACGGTGATGAAGTCCGCCAGCAGTCCGGGTTTGAGCTCGCCCCCGTCCCAGCCCAGGGCGTGCATGCCGCCTGCGGTGGCCGCACGAAACAGGTCCGCCGGCTGGTGCAGGACCCTGCGGCCGCTTGCACGGCGCTCGTCGAGCTCCACGCCCCGCGCCTCCTCGAACATGTCGATCACCACATTCGAGTCGCTGCCGAGGCACAGCGGGCTGCCGGCCTGCGTGAGCTCGTGGATCGGGCCCACGCGATCGCCGAGATCTCGCTCCGTCGTCGGGCACGCGCAGACCGCCACGCGATGGTCGCCCAGCAGCTTCACGTCCTCCTCGCTCACATGGATCGAGTGCACCGAGGTGAGGTCGGGGCCGAGTATGCCTTCGCGCTCGAGCAGCTGAGCCGGCGTGCATCCCTCGGCGGCGAGGCATTCTTCGACCTCAGCCGGCTGTTCGGCAAGGTGGATGTGGAGCGGCGTCTTTCGGCGGCGCGCCCACTCGGCGACGGTGCGCATGGACGCGGGATCGACCGCCCTCACGCTGTGGATGGCCGCCGCGATGCGGACCCCGTCAGCCTCCTTCAGCTGGTCGACGCGCTGCGCCCACCGGTCGGCGTCGCCGTCGGAGAACGACAGTTGGGCCTCATCGAGTGGCCTTCCGTCGAGGCCTCCTCGGAGGTAGCAGGCGTCGATCAGCGTGATCCGGATGCCCTGCAGGCGTGCCGCGCCGATCAGCATCTCGCCCATCGCGTTGCCGTGTCCGTGCAGGTAGTGGAACTCGCCGACCGCCGTTATCCCCGCGGCGAGCATCTCCCGAAAAACCCCGATCGCAAACCGCAGATACGCGTCGGGGTCGAACCGCCGCGCCGCCTCGTACATGAGCTTCCGCCACTCCCAGAAATCCCCGCCGCCCGACTCGACGCGTCCCCGCAACACCCGCTGAAACGCGTGGCTGTGCACGTTGGCCAGGCCGGGAACCGTCCAGCCGCGGAGCGTTGTTGCCCCCGGCGGTGGCTCGACTCCCTCGCTGACCGCCTTGATGCGTCCGTCTTCGACTTCGATCAGCACATCGCGCGCGGGCCTGCCCAGCCACGCCTGGTCGGCGTGCCAGAAGCCGTTGCCGTTCACTCTCTCATCGGGATGCGGACACCGCGCTCGCGCGCCACGTCGATGGCGCGCTCGTAGCCCGCGTCGGCATGGCGCATCACGCCGGTGCCCGGGTCGTTGGTGAGCACACGCTCGAGCTTGCGCGCCGCCTCATCCGTGCCGTCGGCGACCACGACCATGCCGGCGTGGATCGAGCGGCCGATGCCCACGCCGCCGCCGTGGTGCACGCTGACCCAGGACGCGCCGCTCGACGTGTTGAGCAGCGCATTGAGGATCGGCCAGTCGGCGATCGCGTCGGAGCCGTCGAGCATCGCTTCGGTTTCGCGATAGGGTGACGCGACCGAGCCCGAGTCGAGGTGGTCGCGGCCGATCACGATCGGCGCCTTGACCGCGCCGGTGCGAACCAGCTCGTTGAAGCGGTGCCCCGCCCGGGCGCGCTCGCCGTAGCCCAGCCAGCAGATCCGCGCGGGCAGGCCCTGGAACTTGACGCGCTCGCCCGCGGCCTTGATCCAGCGCACCAGCGCGGGGTCGTCGGAGAACTCCTCGACGATGGCGCGGTCGGTGACCGCGATGTCCGCCGGGTCGCCCGACAGCGCGACCCACCGAAACGGACCCTTGCCTTCACAGAACAGCGGTCTGATGTACGCGGGCACGAAGCCTGGAAACTCGAACGCGCGCGTGCTGCCGCCCAACCGCGCCTCGGCGCGCAGGCTGTTGCCGTAATCGAAGACCTCGGCGCCATGGTCGAGGAACTCGACCATCGCGTCGACGTGTTGCGCCATGCTCAGCCGGGCGCGCGCGACGTACGCCTCCGGCTCGTCGAGCCTCAGCTCCTGCGCGTCCTCGGGCGAGAGACCGGCAGGTACGTAGCTGAGCGGATCGTGCGCCGGGGTCTGGTCGGTCACGACGTCGACGTCGAACCCGCGCTTGGCGAGCGCGGGGAGCACCTCGGCGGCGTTGCCGAGGAGGCCGATCGACACCGCGCGCCTCGCCTTCTTGGCGTCGAGCGCCAGGCGCAGCGCGTGCTCCAGGTCGTCTGCGCGCTCATCGAGGTAGCCATGCTCGAGCCGGCGGGCGATGCGGTCCGGGTCGACCTCGACGCAGATCGCGACGCCGCCGTTCAGCGTGATCGCCAGCGGCTGCGCGCCGCCCATGCCACCGAGACCGGCAGTGAGGGTGATCGTGCCGGCCAGCGACCCGCCGAACCGCTTGCGCGCGATCGCCGCGAACGTCTCGTAAGTGCCCTGGAGGATCCCCTGCGTGCCGATGTAGATCCATGATCCCGCGGTCATCTGGCCGTACATCGTCAGGCCGAGCGACTCGAGGCGGCGGAACTCGGGCCAGTTCGCCCACTCCGGCACGAGCATCGCGTTCGAGATCAGCACGCGAGGTGCCCACTCGTGCGTCTGGAAGACGCCGACGGGCTTGCCGGACTGGACGAGCAGGGTGTGGTCGCCGCGCAGGACCTTGAGCTCGCGGACGATGGCGTCGAAGGCCTCCCACGAGCGCGCCGCTCGGCCGGTGCCGCCGTACACGACCAGGTCCTCGGGCCGCTCCGCCACCTCCGGGTCGAGGTTGTTCATCAGCATCCGCATCGCCGCTTCCTGGGGCCATCCCTGGCAGCTGAGCTGCGAGCCGCGCGGGGCGCGGATCACGTGGGTCACTGCAGGCGCCCGGTCACCGATTCCGCAGCCTCCACGACGGCGGCGCTGCGGATGAGCGCTTCCGCCGCCGCGAGCTCTGGCGCCACGACCCTGTCGGGTCCGATGCCGCCGACCTGCCGGCGGAGGAGGTTGCGCACCGCTGTCGTGGCCGGCGCCGCCTCGAGCGGCCGCCGCAGGTCCTGCGCGCGGGCCGCCGAGAGGAGCTCGACCGCCAGGATGTGCGCCAGGTTGTCGAGCACGGTGCGGAGCTTGAGCGCGGCACCCCATCCCATCGAGACGTGGTCCTCCTGCATGCCGGAAGTAGGGATCGAGTCGACGCTCGCTGGCGCGGCCAGGCGGCGGTTCTCGGCCACCAGGGCGGCGGCCGTGTACTGCGCGACCATCAGGCCGGAATTGACCCCCGGCTCCGCGGCGAGGAACGCGGGCAGCCCCTCGGAGCGGTGCGGATCGAGCAGCCTGTCGATGCGCCGCTCCGCGATCGCGCCCACCTCGGCCGCCGCGATGGCCAGGAAGTCCGCCGCGAACGCCAGCGGCTCGCCGTGGAAGTTGCCGTTGGACTCGACGTCGCCGTTTTCCAGCACCACCGGGTTGTCGATCGCAGACGACAGCTCGACGGTGGCGACGCGGCGCGCGAAATCGAGAGTGTCGCGCGCGGCGCCCGCCACCTGCGGGCTGCAGCGAACCGAGTACGAATCCTGGACCGCGTGCTGCGAGTGCCGGTGCGACGCGACGATGCCCGAGCCGCGCATCAGCCGCGTGAGGTTGGCCGCGCTCGCGACCTGGCCCGGGTGCGGCCGGATCTCGTGCAGCCGGGCCTGGAAGGTTCGGTCTGTGCCAAGGAGCGCCTCGGCGGACATGGCCGCGGTGACGTCCGCGGTCTTGAACAGGAGCTCGGCGTCGGCGCAGGCGAGAGCGAGCATGCCGAGCATGCCGTCGGTCCCGTTGATCAGGGCCAGGCCCTCCTTCGTCTCGAGCTTGAGCGGCTTGAGCCTCGCCGACTTGAGCGCCTGGGCGGCCGGTCTTGACTCGCCCCTCTCGTCGACGACCTCGCCCTCGCCGACCAGCGCGAGCCCGATGTGGGCCAGCGGCGCGAGGTCGCCGCTGCAGCCGACGGACCCGTAGCGTGGGACGACCGGCGTGATGCCCTCGTTGAGCAGCGCGATCAAAGCCTCGGCGACGATGGGCCGGACGCCTGACAGGCCCATCGCGAGCGTGCGAGCCCTCAGCAGCATGGTCGCGCGCACGACCTCGCCCTCGACCGGCGGCCCGACGCCCGCGGCGTGGGAGCGGATGAGCGCCAGCTGCAGCTCGGGCTGGCGCAGCGGTGCCACACGCGTCGACGCCAGCGCGCCAAAGCCGGTCGACACGCCGTACACCGGCTCGCGGGACGCTGCCGCACGCTCGACGCGGGTCCGGCTGCGCTCCATCCGGCCTCGCGCTGTCGCGGCCAAAGCGACCTTCTCTCCGTCACGCGCCACGGACACGACCTGGGCCTCGGTCAGGCCTGGGCCGCGCAGCGTGACCGTCATCGGGACAACCCTAACCGAAGTTTTTTGAGCGCTTCGCGACGGCTCAGGCCGCTCAGCCTCCGCGCCCACGCGCCTGGCGCCGGGCTCAAGGCGCCGGGACGTAGCGCGCGCTCACCGGCGATCCGCTGTCCATCACCACGACCCAGGTCGAGCCCTTCTCGAAGCCTCCGTCGCCAGGCTTGACGACGTGCCGGTTGACGAGCTCCTCGACCAGCTCCCACACGATGTCGCCGTGGGTGCTGAGCACCACGTGGTCGAGGTTCGGGTCGCCCATGAACTGCATCGCGCCCGCCAGGCCATGGCCTTCGGCGAGCGATGCGGACTGCTCGATCTCGAGGTCGTGCGACCGGGCCAGCGGCTCGACGGTCTGGACGCAGCGCATGAACGGGCTGGAGTAGATGCCCGACACCGGGAACGGCTCGAGGACGCCGACCAACGCCTCCGCCTGCTTGATGCCTTTCTTGCTCAGCGGGCGCCGGCGATCGTCCCCCGTCCAGTGGCTGCGGCTGCCGGCCTTGGCGTGGCGGACGACGTAGAACGTGCCCAGCTCTAGTGCCCCGGCACTACGGCATCCAGGAGCGCAACCGCTTGCCGTCCAGCGCCTTCCAGACCTTCGGCCACTGCGCGCGCGCCTTCTCCGCGGCCACGTGCTCCATGGCGATGAGCTCGCCCGCCACGAAGGCGCGCCGGCCGCTGACCCGCGCCGCCCGCAGCCACGCCTGCGCCGTGATGCTGTCCTGGTGCTCCCCGAGCACGGTCTGCAGCTTCGCCGCGGCGCGCGCGAAGGCGTCGGCGGCGCCCCCGGCTACCGGCGCCACGGCCTCGGCCGCGTAACGCGCCCGCTTGGCCAGGATGCGGATCCGGTGCAGCTCGGGGTCGCTCGGGTTCTCGGGCAGCTGCCTGACGGCCGAGCGCAGGCGGCGCCATGGGCTCGTGGCGAGCGCGGGCAGCAGCGCGTTTGCGGGCTGGTCGGCCTCGGGCATGGTGGCGGGCGTGTGGGACGCCGCGACCAAACGCTCGAGCAGGTCGACGTAACGCGTCGAGTCGAGGTCGCTCATCAGCTTTTTGTGCACGCTGTCGATCTCCACCTCGAGCAGGTGGAGCAAGGATCCCGCGGAGCGCGCGTCGGTCGAGGGCAGGCTCTGCGCGCGCTCGCGCAGCCTCTCCAGCAGGACCTCGCGGTCTCGCACCGCGCCGAGCGCCATCGCCAGCCAGCCGAGCTCCGCCCGCAGCGGCTCGGTCCACCCGGCGTCGAGCAGCGGTCCGAAGGTCCGCAGGTGTGAGCGCAGCTTGCGGGTGGCGACGCGGGCCTGGTGCACCGCCTCGGGATCTCCACCCGTCCGGACCACGGGGTCGTGCAGCAGGAGCGCCGCCACCGACTCCGCGAGCACGTGGCGGATGACCTCCCTCGCCGGAGCGTCTGGCGCGACCGGCTGGGCCGCCACCTCGGGCGGCTCCATCGCGCGAGGCCCGAGGGCGCGGATGTGCTTGGGCGTCGGATCGGGCGCGCCCGCGCCGGCGCCGCGCAGCCGGGTGACGAGCGGCGCCACGATGCCGTCACCGCCGTCGCCGTTGGCCGAGGCGACCTCGACCTCGATCTCCCGGAAGCGCGCCGCCACCCGCCGTCCGTCTCGCACCGACACCTCGTCGTCGACGACCTCGGCCAGCCGTGCGCCCGCGGCATCCACCAGGCGCACCCGCCGGCGCAGGGTCGAGAGCCTCGCCACGGGCACGAGCTCCGCCTTGCGCACGTACGCGCGCACAAGCGCCACCGCGGCCTCGGGCGGCTTTTTCGCGCCGCCCTGGAAGGTCAGCTCGTCGCGCTGGAGCATCGCCCCGGCCTGCGCCCCGGGCAGCTTGAGCGTCCAGCCCTCACCCGCCCGGTGCCGCAGCGACACCCCCCAGCGGGCGAGCCGAAGGTCGGGCGTGTCGTAGTAGACGGTCTCGAGTCGGACGGCTTCGGGCGCGGTCACCGCCACCCCGTCGATCACGCCGGTGAGGTCGGGGAGATGGAACGCCGGTCCCGCGCCAAGCTTCACCTCGCGTTCGATCATCGGGATGTCAGGCGTGCGGGACGCCGTTCACCACGCCATTGCCGCGCGCGCTCTCCAGCGCCAGCTCCTGGAACCGGGCGTGCGAGTTGAGCCCCCGCACCGTCGGCACCTTTTGCCAGACGCCGTCCGGGCCCAGCTCCCACGCGAGCACGTCGTCCGCGAGCGAGGTCTCGAGGATCTCGGCCAGGCGCAGGCGCAGCCTGGCGTCGGTGACGGGCACGACCGCCTCGACGCGGCGGTCGAGGTTGCGAGGCATGAGGTCCGAGGACCCGAGGTAGTACTCGGGCTGGCCCGCGTTGCCGAACGAGAAGATGCGGGAGTGCTCGAGGAAGTGCCCGACGATCGAGCGCACCCTGATCCGCTCGGAGAGGCCGGGCACGCCCGGTCGCAGCGAGCACATGCTGCGGACCAGGAGGTCGATCTGGGCGCCACCCTGCGACGCGGCGTAGAGCGCGTCGATGATCTCCGGGTCGATCAGGTTGTTGACCTTGATGATGATCCGGCCGCCCACCACCGCCTCCCGCTCGATCAGCTGCGTGATGCCGGCGCGCAGGCTCATCGGCGCGACGAGCAGCTTGCGGTACTTGCTCTGCCGGCTGTAACCGGTGAGCAGGTTGAAGAGCTCGGTGACGTCCGCGCCGAGGTCCGCGTCGGCGGACAGGAGGCTCACGTCCTCGTACGAACGCGCTGTGTTCGGGTTGTAGTTGCCCGTGCCGACGTGGAGATAGTGCTTGATGTGCCCGCCCTCGCGCCTCACGACCAGCGTGACCTTCGCGTGCGTCTTCAGGCCGAGGAGGCCGTACACGACGTGGACGTTGGCCTCCTCCA
>Ga0209580_10001587_pt1 | contig 10368 bp, 10 predicted proteins | sample Coa_R1_5_FD_187153 | JGI IMG/M metagenome (GOLD analysis project Ga0209580, IMG submission 187153) | Surface soil microbial communities from Centralia Pennsylvania, which are recovering from an underground coalmine fire - Coalmine... | ecosystem: Environmental > Terrestrial > Soil >...
TCCTCGTCTTCGACGGCACTTGAGCGGTGTGCACCCGATTGGCGCGCTGGATCCGCCGGCGCGACAGGGCCGGCCGTGTGCTGGTCATCGCCAGCCAGAAGCCGGGCGTGCTGTCGAGTTACGGCCTCACGATCGAGGAGGCCGGCCGGGGCGCCTGGGCGATCGAGCGCGGCGGCCGGCGGTGGGAGGGGGCGGCGGCCATCAACCGCGTGCTGCGCGAGCTGGGAGGCAATCCCCACCGGCTCGCCTCCGCGTACCGCGTCGGGGCGGTCGCCGCGGCGGAGGAGGCTTTCTATCGCTGGTTCGCGCCGCGGAGGTCGCGGTTCGGCCGCTTCGGCGTGCGCCCCGAATGCGAGGAGCCGGACTCGGGCTGCGACTGAGCTAGGGCGAGGAGGAGGCGGACCGGCGGACGGCCTTCTCCACCTCGTCGCCGACCTCCCGGAGCGTCTTGCCCAGGGCCGAGCCGAACGACCTCGCCGCCTGGCGCGTGCCCTGGCGGACCCGGGCGTCGCGGGACACGGTGCCGATCGCGTCGACGAGCGTCTTGAGGTCGGACTGGAAACGCCCCCACGCCTTGCGGCTGTCGCCCTGCGCCATCGTCACACCCTCCACGGCGTGCCGAACTTCCCGTCCGACACGACCTCACCGATCGGCTTGCGGTTCTTCTTGCCGAGGCCGAGCTTGCGCTTCGGATAGCCGAAGGGCACCACGGCCAGCACGTCGTACCGCTCCGGAACTCCGAACCTCTGTCGCACCGTCTCCATGCCCCCGAACCCGGTCCAGTTCGAGCCCACGCCTTCCGCCCACGCGGTCAGGATCATCGACTGGATGGCGCGGCTCGCGTCGGAAGCCGCGTACGGGCTCCCCCTGTCGCACGCCACGACTACAGCAGCCGCCGCGCCGGCGGTGTACGAGCCGGTCCGCACCAGGCGGCCGATCTCCTGGAGGTCGCCGCGCTCCCGGACGACCACGAAGTGCCATGGCTGCCCGTTGCGAGAGCTGGCGGTCAGGTGGGCCGCCTCTACGATCCGCCGAAGGACGTCTTCGGGCAGCGGTCGGTCGTCAAACTCGCGTACCGCCAGTACAGTACGCACAGCATCGAAAACGGCATTTGTCATAGATCCCATTTTCGTGGTTTCCGAATCTGAGATGGAGGGTCCGAAATTGGCCGAGCAGCAACCAGACCATCGCGTCGAGAGGCGAATCAGCAGCCCCGAGCACCGGGCGGCCTACGAGGCCGCGAAGACGGCGCCCGCCCTGCACAAGCCCCGCCTGATCACCTCTCGGAGCGTGAGCGACCAGGTGCACGGCGGCGGCGTGATCGGCCAGTTCAACACGAAATTGGCCGTCGTGATCACCAGGAGCGTAGGCACGATGTGGGCGGCCTACGTCTTCTCCGTGATCGGCATAGCCAGCCTGGTCGGCGCCTTCACCGGCAACGTCGGCCTGGCTCTGATTTTCGGCGGGATCTCCTCCTACTTCCTCCAGCTCGTCCTGCTGCCGGTGATCATCGTCGGCCAGAACGTGATCTCCGCGAGCCAGGACGCGCGCGCCGAAGCCGACCACCTAACGCTGACCACGCTCCACGCCATCAACGTTCAGCAGCTCGAGATGCTCAAGCAGCAGGGCAAGGTCCTCCAGCAGCAGCAGGCCATTCTCGAATTGCTGAAAGCAAAGGGCATCGCAGTCCCCGAAACGGGGGCCTGACCGCGCACGAACCGGGCGCGTTCCTGAAGGCGACGCTCGAGAGCCAGCCGCGAGAGCTGGCCCGGCTCCTCGAGGACGATTCGGCGGCGCGCGCCGCCCATCGACTCCGCGGCTGCACGCGCGTCTTCCTCGCCGGCACTGGCACGAGCTACCACGGCGCCCTGGCCGGCCAGTACATGCTGCGCAGCGCGGGCCTTGACGCGTGGGCGGTCCGCGCCTTCGAGTTCGCGAACTATCCACCCGCGTTCGGGCCGGCCGACGGCCTGATCCTGCTCAGCCATCGCGGGAGCAAGCGATTCAGCCGGACGACGCTGGAGCTGTTCGCCAGCTCGAGCGACCGCTGGGTCGTCATCACGGGTGAGGGGTCCGCGCTGGAAGGCGACGGGGTGGTGCACACAGTCGAGCAGGAGAAGTCACCGGTTCACACCGCGAGCCACACCGCGGCCATGCTGCGCCTGGCGCAGATCGCCATCGCGCTGGGCAACCCGGCATGGGAGGACGAGCTGTCGCGGATTCCCGATGCCGTGGCCGCGGCGGTTGCCTCGCGCGAAGAAGTTGCCGTCGCGGCGGCATCCGTGGCGCTCGGGTCGCTGGTGCACTTCGCCGGGGGCGGACCAGCGAGGGCGACGGCCTACGAAGGCGCGCTCAAGCTGCGCGAGGCGTCGCATCACGTCTCAGCCGAGGGCCACGACATCGAAGGCATCCTTCATGGCCCGCTCGTCAGCATCCAGCCTGACCAGGCGGCCGTGCTGGTGGCCCAACCTGGCGCGGCCCTCGACCGCACGAGGGAGGTCAGTCAGGCGCTGCACGAGATCGGCGTCCGCGTCCTCGCCGTCGGTCCGGCCGCGCTCCAGGTCGAGGCGGCCCATCGCGCGCTGACGCCCGAGGTGAGCGAGGTCCTGGCCCCGATCGTCAACGTCGTGCCGCTGCAGTGGCTCGCCTACGACGTTGCGGCCCGGCGCGGCGTCGACGCTGACAGCTTCCGGCGCGATGAAGCCCGATACGCGGCCGCTCAGTCGAAGTTCACCCTGTAGGGATGCCCGGACTCCGCAGCGTCGCTGAGGGGGTCGGCGGGCTCGCCATCATCCTCGGCATCTTTTACGACCTGTTCCAGACGGTCGTCCTGCCGCGCCCGGCCGTGCGCAAGGTGCAATTGGCGCGCTATCTGATCCGGCCGGCGTGGTGGATGTGGCGCGGGATCGGACGAAGGATCCGGAGGATCGACCGAAGCGAGGGCTTCCTGGCCGCGTACGGCCCTCTTTCGCTGCTCGGCCTTTTCGTGGTGTGGGGCCTGGCGCTCACCCTCGGGTACGCGCTCCTCATCGACGCGCTGGGCATCCAGTTCCACCCGGCGTTGCATGACTTCTCGACCGCCATCTACATCTCGGCCACGACACTGGTTCCGCTGAGCTACGGAGACTTCGTCCCCGAGCAGGGCCTGGCCCGGTTCGTCACCGTCGCGGAGAGTGCGACCGGCGTCGCCATCGCCGCACTCGCCATCACGCTCCTGTTCACCCTCTACGAATCGTTCCGGACGCGAGAGGAATTCGTGGTGGCGCTCGATGCGCTGGCCGGCGCGCCTCCCTCAGGCGTGCACATCCTCGAGGCGTCGGCCAAGCACGGCATGAGACCCGAGCTCAAGGAGACGTTCGACGACTGGCGCAGGTGGTCGGCCATGGTGCTGGAGAGCCACCTGGCCTATCCGCTGCTCGCCTACTTCCGCTCCAGCCATGACAACGAGGCCTGGATCAACTCCTTCGCCGCGGTGATGGACGCCGCCGCGCTGATGATCAGCTCGGTCGAGGATGAATCCGAAGGAGCGGCCCGCCTGATGTTCACCGTCGGCAACCACCTGGTCGAGGATCTCAACTGGGTGTTCAGGTTGAAGGCGGCCGAAAACCCCATCCTCGAGATGGCCGAATACGATGAGGCGATCACCCGCCTCAAGGCGGCGGGTTTCCAGATCAAAGACGGCGACGGTTGGACCGCCTTTTCCGGGTTGCGTTCGAAGTACGCCTCAACCTTGAACCAGATCGCGCATCGCCTGGCCATCACGCCGGCGCAGTGGGTCGGAGATCGCTCGTACCTGCCGCACAGGGAGCGGCGCCCGCGCCGCCGCAAGGAGGTGAAGGCCTGAAGGCGTACGAGGTCGGCGTGATCGGCGCCGGCGTCCACGGCGCGAGCGCGGCCTTCCACCTGGCGTCTCGCGGCGTGCGGGTGGGCGTCTTCGAACGAGCCGGTCCGGCCGGCGGTCCGACCGGGCGCTCGTCGGCGATCTGCCGCGCGTACTACACGGACCGCTACCTCGCGCGCGTGGCCAGGCGCGCGCTCGACATGTTCCGCGACTTCGGCGAGCTGACGGGCGGACGCGGGTGCGACTTTCACGCCGCCGGCGCCCTCTACCTGCACCCGGCGTCGGACGCGGCGGCGCTCGGCGAGGCAGCTCGCCACATGAACTCGATCGGCACCCGCGTCGAGGTCCTGTCGATCGACGGCCTGCGGTCGGATTTCCCGCTGGTCGACCCCGACGGCCTCGGCGTCGCGGGCTGGGAGCCGGACGCCGGGTACGCCGACCCCGTCGCGACCACCACCGGCCTGCTCGAGCGCGCGGCGGAGCTCGGGGCGACGGTCCACCTCCACACGCGCGTGGACGGTGCCGTCCCGCGCAGGGGCGGCGGTGCGGAGCTGGCCCCGCACGGCGGCGAGACCGTCGAGTGCGAGAGGCTGCTCATCGCGGCCGGCCCGTGGACGAAGGCGCTGGCCGCGGCCTTCGCGAAACCGCTCCCCCTGACCGTGGAGCGGCACTACGTCGCCACCATCCGCTGGCCGGACGCGCGCGAGATGCGCTTCGTCCACGCGGACACCGTCGGCGGCTACTACTGCAAGCCCGAGGGCGCGGACCTCTACTGCCTCGGGCCGCTCACCGCCGAGCCGGAGGTCGACCCCGACCTCGAGGTCGACGGCCTGACCGCGGAGGAATCGCACAGCATGGCGTCCCTGGTCACGCGGCGGATCCCGCGCCTCAAGGACGCGGTCTCGACAGGTGGATGGACGAGCCTCTACGACGTCAGCCCGGACTGGATGCCCGTGATCGGCGAGATCGCGCCCGGTGTATTCGTCGACGCGGGAACGAGCGGCCACGGCTTCAAGCTGGCGCCGGCTCTGGGTGCGGACGTGGCGGCGCTGGTCATGGGCGACGAGGTCGACGCCCAGCTGGCGAGGTTCGCGCCCGCGAGGTTCGAATCCGGCCGGGAGCTCCCCGCGGGTTACGGGGCCGCGCGGATCCTCGGTTAGCCGCCGAGCTGCCGGACGACGATCGCGAGGTTCTCGCGCCAGACGTCCTCGGGCAGGGGCGGCAGCACGTCGTCCCAGATCGCGGCGAAGCTCCCGATCAGCTGCGGGAAGCGCGCCGGCCTGGCGATGAACCACCAGTGAAGGTGCTCGCCGCCGTCGCCCCAGCGACACACGTGGACCCGGCCGACGTGAGGCACGGCCCGGACCGCCCTCTCGACGCGAGCGAGCATGACCCCGAGGTCGGCCGCCACCTCGTCGGGCAGGTCGCCCGGCTCGGCGTAATGCGCCCTCGGCTCGACGATGACGATCACCGGCATTCCGCTCGGGTGGCCGAGGTGCAGCATGCGCCACCGTTCGTCGGTCCAGATGTACTTCGAGTCGGGAGCGGTGCAGGCCCGGCAGTCGACCCCGCCCTGGCCGCCGCGCGGCGCCTCGACATCGACCGGCGGCCGCAGCATGCGCGGCCTCATCTCACCGTCGAACGGAAACGTTTCCCACGTCTCGACAGGCGGCATGCGCAGAGAACCCGCCGTGCGCTCGAACAGCTGCTCTGGGGTTTCCGGCATGAGCGGCATGCTAGCTTCTCCGGATGGACTGGCCGGCGCCGTTTTACGAGATGCGCGCCGGGCGAGGCTGTCCGATGTGCTCGGGCGGCAGGCCCGACGAGACACCGTTCGGGATCCGGTTCTTCGCGGGGACCTGCAGCGACGCATACCTGCAGCGCAGCGCAATACAGCGCGGCTACACGATCGTGATCTGGCGCGGGCGCCACGTCGCGGAGCCGACGCAGCTGTCAGAGGTGGAGGCGGCCGCCTACTGGCGCGAGGTCCTGCGGGTCGCGCGGGCGATCGAGGAGCACCTCAAGCCGGTGAAGGTCAACTACAACATCCTCGGCAACTCCGTGCCGCATCTGCACACGCATGTCATCCCGCGATACGCCAGCGACCCCAAGCCGCTGCATCCGTTTCCCTTTCCGCAGGACGACCCGCCGCCGTTCGAAGAGGCGATGCTGCGAGCTGACGTGAGCGCCCTCGAAGCCCTGCTGGCCTCTAGTTGATGAGACCGAGCTCTCGCGCCTTGACGATCGCCTCGAGCTTGGAATGCACGCCGAGCTTGCTTCCGAGGCTGCGGATGTGCGTCCGCACTGTGGTGTAGCTGATCCCCAGCTCGGCCGCGACGCTGCGGCTCGAGAGGCCCTCCGCGAGCAGCCGCAGCACCTCCTTCTCGCGTGGGGTGAGGCGCTCCAGCTGCGCGTCGATCGCGCGGCGCTTCGCGAGCAGCGTCGCGATCGTTCGCGGCGTGATCAGCATCATCCCTCGCGCGACGTCGCGGATCGCCGCGACCACCTCGGACGCGGCCCGGGACTTGTGGACGAATGCGCTCGCGCCCGACTGCACCGCGGCGAAGCGCGCCGCGTCGCTGTCCTCCCGTGTGAGGAAGATCATCTTCGCGTCCGGTCTGACCTCGCGGATCCCGCTGGCCGCGTCGGCTCCGGTGCCATCGGGCAGCCGGAAGTCGAGCAGCACGACATCGGGTCTGACCTCGGCCGCCCGGTCCGCGCATTCGGCCACGGTCCCCGCCTGGCCGACCACCTTCAGGTCCCCCTGGCTGTCGATCAGCGCGGCCAGGCCCTCGGCGACCACGCGATGGTCCTCGACGATCATCACCCGGGTCGGCCCGTCGTCGGTTCCCGGACCGTCGATCGGCCTCCCCGGCTCTTCGGCGATGCTCACAAATAGTTCAACCGCCTCACCGGAGCCAGTACTCGTGGGCCGGCACCGCGGGCGTTCAGGAGGTGGAGCTTACGATTCGTAGCCTCAGATCGACCGAACCGGACCCGGGCACCCGCACGGTCGAGGGTTCGAGGCGCGCGTGGAAAGGCGGAGGCTGGGCCGCGATCGAGTAGTCGCCAGGGTCGAGGCGGACCGAGAAGGTGCCGTCTCCGCCCACCTGAACCCTCACGTCCGGCTGCCCCGATCGCGAGAAGACCAGGAACGAGGCCACCGCCGGCGGGTCGCAGGGCTCGCCGGCGGGACAGGTCGCGACCGGTCCACGTTGGAGGGTGCCGGTGACGTTCGCGCCCGTCGAACTGGTCGCCGCGGGCGAAGAGACAGGCGGGCTCCCGCAGGCGAGCAGGAAAACAGCGAAGAGCAGGGCGGCCGCGCCGCGAGCGCGGTTCACGCCTCGATGCTACGCGCCGGGAAAACAGATCGGGGCCGGCGCTGTGCCGGCCCCGCGGCGGCTGCTGATCCGAAACGCGATTACGAGTTGAAGAAGGTGATGGCTCTTGTCAGCAGGTCGGCCTTCTGCGCGTTGGAGCCGTACTCCTCGAAAGCAAAGGCAAGGAACATGACCTTGTAGGTGCCCGGCGTGCCGCTGTAGAACGTAAGCGCGTCAGGCTGCTGCCCGCTGCCGACGCAGTGGTTGCTGGTCACGCCGTCGTCCACGAAAGCCGGCTGGGCGCCGTTGACCGGGGTGATCCGGTCCATGAATGCGAGACTGGGTCCTCCGAGGACCGAAAGGTCAAGGGGAACGTTGCCGACGCCTTTCGTGACGGGATTGGTCGTCACGCCGTTGACCGAGTTGGTGATGCAGTCATTCTGGTTCTCGCTGCCGTCCCAGTTGACGTGCAGGTAGTTGAGGACGAACGAGGTGGTGCCCGCCGCCTGGTCGAGGATGTCCTGGCCGGAGAGGAACAGGTGACCGCCGTTGTTGAGGTAGGCGGTGAGCTCGCTCTCGTAAGGCAGCAGAGGCCCTGGGAAGCTGGTGCCGGTGAACCAGACGACGTGCTTGAACGACTCCAGGTAGTGAAGCGGGAGGTTCTTGTTGGCGTCGAGGTCCCAGAGGCTGAACGGGATGTTCGCCAGGCTGAGGGCGTTGGTGTAGAGCGAGTTCACGTCGGGGTTGTTGCCGTCTTCGTCGACCAGCAGGGTGTCGACCGCCACGGCGATCGTCTTGACGGTCGCCGACGCGCTGACGGTCGGGCTCGCGACCGAGGTCGCGGTCACCGTCGCGGTGCTCGTGGCGCCGTTGGCGGCGGTCGCGGGAACGCTCACCGTGACGCACACCGTGGTCGAGGCGCCGGCGATGAGGCTCGGCGTGGTCGTGAGCGGTGTGGTGCAGTCAGGTGCGAAGAAGCTCACCGAAAACGTACCGCCGCTGGACGACATGGTGTAGCTGTCCGTCTTGAAGCCGAGGTTCGTCACGGTGACTTTGTAGTTGACGCTCTGGCCCGTGTGCGCGCCGTCGGTCTGTGAGGCCGGTGCGACGCTGACCGCGAACGGAGGAGCGATCGGTGTGGTCACCGGCGAGCCGCTCGCGGAAACGCCCTGGGCGGACGTGACGGCGTACCCGTCGTCCACGATCGACGTGACCGAAGACCTGAGCGCCGGCGAGATCTGCACGTTGAGGTGGAGCGACAGGCTGCCACCGGCCGGCACGGAAAGGCCGGACCACGTGGCGACGCCACCGTTGTTCACGCCGCCGCCGTCGGCGGACGCGAACGAGGTGTTGGCGGGCACCGGGTCGGTGACCGTGACCCCGGTCGCGGCCGCGTTGCCGATGTTGCGGACCTTGATCGTGTAGCTGATCGTGCTGGCCGGGCCGACGGGGACGCCCGAGTCGACCTTCGAGAGGACCAGCGCGGGAACGGGCGCCGACGAGTCGGCCAGCGTCCAGCCGCCGCGGCCGTGCGTGCCGGCAGCAATGAGGCGTGGAGTCTGGCTCGGGTTCATGTCGATCTGGTCGACGGCCACGATCGGGAAGCCGGTGCCGAGGGCCGACCAGGTGGCGCCGCCGTTGTAGGTGACGAACGGCCCGACGTCCGTCGCGGCGTAGAGGGTGTTCGGGTAGGAGGGGTCCAGCGTGATCGAGTTGACGGGGTTGTCCGGGAGGTTGCCGCTGATGTCGGTCCACGAGGCGCCCGCGTCGGTGGTCTTGAAGACGTGGCCCGGGCGGTGCGGCGTGGCCGCGTTGTAGCCGTTGTAGGCGAGGTACGCGATCCGGTAGTCGCTGCGGTCGACGGCTATCCACGCGACCGGCCGGTTCGGCAGCGTGTGCTTGTCGCCCACGCCGTTGCTGTGGATGCCGACCTGGGTCCAGGTCGGGTTGTTCGAGACCTGGGCGTTGGGGCTGAAGTAGACGAGGCCGTCGAGCGAGCCGGTGTAGACGGCGGTCCCGCCGCCCACGCCGATCGCCGAGATCGTGCAGTTGCGGGCGCCGTTCGGCGAGGCGCCGGTGCAGCCGGTCGTCAGGTCAGGGCTGATCGTCTTCCACTGCACGTCGCCCGCCGACGGAGCCTTCGCGTTGTCGGTCCGGTAGAGGCGGTAGGTGCCGAGGAAGAGCTGGTTGACGTTGTTCTGGTTCAGCACGAAGGGCGTGTAGAACTCGGAGCGGTCGTTCAGGTTGATGCCGTTGGTGATGAACTGGTTGCTGAAGAAGAACGAGCCGCCGTCGGTGATGCGGTACGGCGAGATCCCGAAGTAGGTGCCGTAAACGTAGTGGAAGTCGGTCGGGTCGACCAGCACCTGGCCGCCGTCGCCGCTGGCCAGGTCGAACCACAGCGGCAGTCCGGCCGCCTTGCGCTCGGTGCCGTTGTCCTGCGACCCGCCCCAGATGCGCGCCGTGCGGTTCGGGTTGGTCGCGATCGAGGTGAACTGCGTGAGGTCGAGGCCGTTGGTGACGAATGCGCCCGTGTTCGGGTCGACGCCGCTGTTCAGGTCGCCGAACTGGAAGTCGGCGGTCATCAGTGAGTTGACGGAGTTCTGGACGTCACTCGGGTCCGTCCGGCCGCCCCGGTCGGTGCTGTACCACACGCCTCCGTCGTTTCCGATCAGCACGTTGCTGGAGTTGTTCGGGTCGAAGGCCAGGGCGTGGAAGTCGGGATGCAGGTCCCAGCCGAGGTTCTTCCACGTGTTGCCGCCGTCGTCGGAGCGGAAGACGCCTCCCGACGGGATCGGCATGTTGTAGCCGAACGAGCCCGCCACGAACACGGTGTTCGGGTTGGTCGGGTCGGGCTCGACGACATTGTCGTAGAAGCACTGCGTCGTGCAGTAGTCGAGGACGGTGTCGAACGGTCCGGTGCCGGTCGGCATCTCCACCCACGTGGCGCCTTCGTCGGTCGACTTGAAGATGCGCGCCGCGTGGTGGGCACCCGAGGTGTCGAACCAGTCGAAGCCCGTGTAGAGGGTCGCCCTGGCCGCACCGGCGGGGTGCGAGAGGCCGAGCGAGAAGCGGGTGGGCACGGCGGCGAAGTTGGCGTTCGCCGGCAGCCCGTTCATGATCGGGGTCCAGGTCGCGCCGCCGTCGGTGCTCTTGTAGATGGCGTCGCCCCAGAACGATGAGTAGAGCGTGGTCGGGTTCTGCGGG
>Ga0209580_10001588_pt1 | contig 10358 bp, 13 predicted proteins | sample Coa_R1_5_FD_187153 | JGI IMG/M metagenome (GOLD analysis project Ga0209580, IMG submission 187153) | Surface soil microbial communities from Centralia Pennsylvania, which are recovering from an underground coalmine fire - Coalmine... | ecosystem: Environmental > Terrestrial > Soil >...
GCCGCCGTCTCCGGATCGAGGTTGACCATGGAACAGCGCAGATCGCGCATCGAGACGGTCATCGCGGCGGCAGCCCCCGGGGAACCGAACGCGAGGACATGACCGATCCAGGAATCCTCCACGAAAGGCTCGCCGCCTGCCGCCTCGACCACGATGTTCGGCCGGAATCGGCGAATGTCGAGCTCACGGCCCGAGGCGCGCTCGAGCGCCGTCACCGTCGCGATGCTGATGAGCGAGAGCGGCGCCTCGTCGTAGATGCCGTGCCGCAGATGCATGATCTCGACGGGCTGACCGTGCGCCTGCGACAGTCGTTCGCGCAACGCCGCGCCGTGCGCTTCGAGATCCTCCCCTTCCGGCGTCACGACCCGCAGCGTCCGGCCGTCTCCTTCGGCCCCCGCATGGTAGGGCCGGTAGCACACCAGAGCCCCGAGCTTGGTCGCCGTCAGCCAGGGCATGCCGCTCATCTCCCCGACGCGCCGGAAGGCGAAGCGGCGATCCCCGGCCAGGCCGTTCCAGCTCAACTCGGCCACCGTGAGCGGCTCCGCCGCCATCGATTTGACGGGGTAGCGATAGAGGCCGCGGATGACGGCAACGGGAGGCATCAGGCAGGAGCGTCGCGGAGCAAACCGGCGGCGCGGAGGTCCTCGTCGATCTCGTCCCAGTGAATGCCCATTCCGCCCTCCAGCAGCTGCCAGCTGTGGCGAATCTTAGCAGCGCGCGTACCACGCCGGTGGGGGCCCGACCTGGTCCACCTCGCCGCCCTGCCGTTCGCATCCAAGCCCCCCTGCCCTGCTCGCGGCGAGCGCACCGCGACGCAGATTGGAGCATCGTTTCCGTCAAGAACCATGGGGGGATCGTGATGGAACGGATCTGGGTCCAGCCCTCCTCGCCGAGGACCACGGTGGCTTACAAGCTTGAATACTCTCCCGCCACAGTCGACCACCTTGACACCTTGACGGCCAGGCAGCGGGCGATCGTCCTGGAGGCCGCCGAGGTGCAGCTGACGCACGAACCTTCCGTCGAGACGCGGAACCGCAAGGCAATGCGGGCCGACAGCCTTGCTCCCTGGGAGCTGCGCGCCGGCGCCCTTCGGATCTACTATGATGTTGAGGAACAGCCGGAGCGCAGGGTGCTCATCCGCGCCATTGGGCTCAAAGAGCGGAACAGGGTCCGAATCGGCGGGAAGGAATTCGAGGTATGACGATCAGAAGGGTAGAGGTGGCCAACGCGACCGAGTCTCTGGCGACCTACGTCCGTAATGCGGCTGAAAGCGGCCCGATCGTGGTGACAGACGAAGGCCAACCCGTCGCGGCACTCGTAATACTGGAAGATACGGACCTCGAGAGCGTAGCCCTGTGCACCGATCCCGAGTTCCTGGCTCTGATCCAGAGCTCACGCGCCCGACAAGCTCGGGAGGGAGGATTGTCGAGCACCGAGGTCAGGCGGCGGTTGGAGAGCGAACCGGTCTCTCCTCGCGGGCGCAGGTGACGGCTGGCAGGACCGCAGGTCCCTCCGCGGTCGATCACCCTCGCAACGGAGGCCTGACTCAGGCGACCGCTGCCGCCGCCGGTGTGGCCGCGGGCGGGTGCCTCCATCGCATCGGCTGCTTCTGCCAATAGGTCAGCGAGCGCCAGCACCATTCGAGCGGCCCGAACCGGTAGTGCCGCAGCCAGATGGGGCTGGCGGCCAGCGACAGGGCCCAGCATCCTGCCACCACGTAGTACAGCTGATACCGCTCCAGCCTTCCGTACAGGCCGAACCCGCAGCCCGTGAAGACGATCGTGCACAGGACGGACTGCAGGATGTAGTTGCTGAGCGCCATCTGCCCGATGGCGGCCAGGCGGCTGGTCAGCCACCGGAGCACGCCGGCCTTGCACAGGATCATCAGCGACGCCATGTGCGCCAGGGCGATCGGCAGCCGCTCGACGTCGGATGCCACGTTGGTGAAGGCGAAGGTCAGGCGGTCGTAATTGCTCTTCACCAAGAGCCACGCGATGAACGCGCTCGCGGGGACTCCGACGAGATACCCGACGACCGCGATCCAGCCGTACGTGCGGTACGGTCTCGCCGCGCTGAAGACTCCCAGCCGGAACAGGCCCATGCCGATGAACATCATGCTCCAGATGTCGAAGTTCACCGGATCGTAGTACGGCAGAGCTTGCCATGGCGCGAGGGCTTTCGCCCGCGCGCCGATCACTTCCAGGGGACTGCCTCGCCACTTCTGTGCGTCCTTCTCCAGCTCTGCTGACGACGGCTTGCGCTGTTTCCGCTGCGCGTCCAGGTCCTTTCTCGCCTCCGCCTGCTCGTCGGTCGGCTTCCTGCCCACCTTCTCGGCGGCATCGGCCGCGGCGGCCAGGCTCCGCCGCTCGACCTGCCGGAACGCGGCGACGGCCGACGACCCCGTCTTGAGCGCGATGAACAAGGCGCCGATGATCAGGAGCTTCTTCGCGGGAAGCTGCCGGAACGGGAACAAGATCAGCGCGCACAGAGCGTACGGGTAGAGGATGTCGCCCCAGAACAACAGGAAGGCGTGCGCCATGCCGAACAGGAGCAGCCAGAGATTCCGCCGGTAGTAGATGTCGGCGACAGTATCCCCGGAGCGCTCCTCGGTCCGCGAGGTCAGCAGGATCACGCTGGCCCCGAAGACCATCGAGAACAGGGCGCGCATCTTGCCCTCGACCAGGATGCGCATCAGCACCCAGCTGGCCAGGTTCAAGCCGGTGGCGCCCCCCGCCACCGTCGGATCGTTGGCCGCCGCGAAGTGCATGCCGAAGATGAGGACATTCGCCGGCAGGATCCCCAGCAGCGCGAAGCCGCGCAACGCATCCAACGAGCTGATGCGCTCTTCCTGCGCGATCGGTCCCAGAAGTGTCATCGGGCCTCCCGGCATGCTGTGCGAGCTGAACCGGGCGAATCCTAGCGGTTCGCAGCCTGGTCGCTCTGCCAGACCCTCGGCTGCAGGATGCGGATCTGGTTGCCGAACGGGTCGCGCAGGCCGCAGTCGATCCCGTAGCCGTGATCGGTCGCCTCCTGCGTGAACTCGACGCCCTTGGCGCGGAGCCGCTCGTAGGTGGCGAAGCAGTCGTCGGTGCGGAGCACCATGACGACCCCGGTGGCGCCCTTCGTGACGAGCTCCCGAACCTGCTCGGCGGTCTTCTCGTCCATCACCGGCGGGCCAGGGACGTCGAGCACGATCTCGGGGAGCGGCTCGCCGGCGACGCCGACGGTCAACCAGCGGAAGCCGCCACGGGTGTAATCGGCCTTGACCTCCAGTTCGAGCTTCCCGACGTAGAAGTCGAGCGCCTCCTGGTGATCGAGGACCCAGACGTGGGCGTGGGTGATCGAGTTGAAGTTTTTCATGACGGCGACTTTACCGGGCCGCTCGGCCGGCTGTCTTCTCCGAAACTGCTCGGCCGCTCCCATGCCATCGTGAAGCAGGTGGGGACCGCGCCCGGCGCCGGCGCGCTGCTGCGGCGGTAGGCGCGCGGCGACTGGCCGACGATCTCGCGGAACGTGCGGCTGAACGTACCCAGGCTGGTGAAGCCCACGTCGAAGCAGATGTCGGTGACGCTGCGGTCGCTCTCGCGCAACAGGAACATCGAGCGCTCGACCCGGCGGCGTTGGAGGTAGCGGTGCGGCGTCTCCCCGAACGTCGCGCGGAACGTCCGGATGAAGTGCGCCTCCGAGACGCAGGCAATCCGGGCCAGAGTTGGGATGTCGAGCGGCTCGGCATAGCCGCGGTCCATCGCGTCGCGCGCGCGGAGCAGCCGGCGGTTGCTCTCCTCGGCGGCGCGGCTCACGGGAGGTGACTCTATCAGCGCGCGGTGAAGGCTTCCCGAAGAGCCGAGCGTCAGCTATCGCGCAAAAGCGCAGAGTCTTTCTGCCCGGGCTCCTCGTCCGATGCTTTCCTTCTCGCTTCATGACCTGATCGCGCTCCCGCGCGCACCTATCTCTTGGAGAGTCTGCCGGTCGCCATGGCGACGACCGGCGCCTCAGCCAAGGAGACACGATGAGAAAGAACGTCAAGTCGTCCAGGATGACCCTCCACCGCGAGACGATTCGCCGCCTCGAGTCCGCCGAGATGCTGCCCGTCGTCGGCGGAGTGACAGGCCCCCCCGGGACGACCTGCACCAGCCTGCTCTGTCCGACCCGTCTCACCACCTGCCCCCACTGCCCGTAGCCCGCCATCGTCGGGCACGCCGCTCGCGCCCCGGGCAACCGCTCGGGGCGCGGCGGTGGCACTGGCTCGCATCCCGCTGTGCGCTTCCGCGTGGCGCGTAAGAGCATGATGCTCTCCGATCCGTTCTCGATCACGATCGCCGATCCGGTTCACTCCCTGTACGAGGAGCGGCGCATCCTGATCGGGGCGACCAAGAACCTTCGCCTGGTGGTCGTCGTCCATACGGAACGAGGCGATAGCATACGGATCATCAGCGCCCGCGAGGCGACCGGAGCTGAACAGGAGCAATATGAACGACACGAATGACGAGCCGCCAGACGACATGCTCGACGAGTACGACTTCAGCGGCGGCGTCCGAGGCAAGTATGCCGGGCGGTTCTCCGAGGACTGCAAGGTGATCGTCCTCGATCCTGACGTCGCGGAGGCCTTTCCCGACGCGGAGGCGGTCAACGAGACGCTGCGTAAGCTCATCCACCAGAAAACCGCAGGGAGGCGCAAAGGGTAGCTCCTCGTGCCCGCGGCGAGGACCTCGCCAGGAGCCTCTCGGTTTCCGGCTCGCCGCCTTCGCAGCTCACCGTCAAGTCTCTCGAAAGCTCGAAAGCCGAGATGAAAAAGGTCACTCTCGAGAACTACAGAGCGGACAGGTGCTACCCTCGGGTAGTCCGCGCTGTCAACGCTCTCCTGCCAAAAGCGCGATCATCGCTCCCGTGGATGTGTTCGTCGAGATGAACCTGCTCCAAGCGTTGGACCTCGAATCGTGGCGGTTTGGCCGCATTCCCTACCTCGAGAAAGTCATCCGCTGCAGCTCCTCGGCCACCAGCGAGCAGCCACGCAGCTCGGCGCCAGCGGCACGTCCAAGCAGGCGGAAGCCACCGCCCGAGCCATTCTCGCCCCCAACAGCAGTACTTTCGTGTCCCTCCCCATCCCCACCCTCGCCCCCCGCCTCCGCCACCCCCAGATCCTCCGTCAGGAGGTGCGCCGCCGAGCCCACGTTGGCGAGGTCGAAGATCGCGATCAGCCCAGGATCGCCGGGATGCGCCTCTTCGAGGGTGGCGGGATCGAGGATCCGGACGCGCATCCAGTGGGGGGCGAAGAAGAGGTCCGGGTCGCCGCCGGCGAGGGCTCGGGTGTAGCACTGGCTGGTGAGCTCGGTCATGCCGTACTCGCGGACGACGGCGGTGGCCGGGACTCCGAGGCGCTCCTCGAGGCGGCGGCGCTCTTGGGCGGGCGAGACCTCGTCGGTGCGGCCCTTGTAGCCGCCGGTCTCGAAGAGGGCGGTGCCGGGGGGGAGGCGGAAGCGGAGGTCCTGGCGGTCGAGGGCGTCCAGCCATTGGGCCAGGGCCAGGGAGGTGGCGAGGATCAGGGCGGGACGGCCGGAGCGCTGGCGGGCTCCGGCCCAGGAGCGGGCGGGAACCATCTCGACGCCGCGGCGGCCGATGGCGACGACGGTGTCGGGGGCGGGGGCGCCGTAGCGGGCGAGGACGTGGTCGATCATGAAGGCCAGGCTGGAATCGGGCAGCTGCTCGCGCGAGGGCACGAGCGAGAGCATGGGCACCCGCGCGGACACCGCGCCAGCCCCGGGCAGACAGTGCCTGGGGAAGGCGGCGTCGATGGTCTGGCGGTAGAGGTCGGGGAAGGGGTGATAGTGGATGCTGCGAGCCTCGTCGCCGCCGCTGGTGCCGCTGCTGCGGAAGAGCTCCTGCTCGGGGGCGGCGGCCAGGCGCAGGCGCTTGAAGGCTGCGGCCGGGACAGGGGGCACCCGGCGCCAGTCGGCGATGGTGGCCGGGGTGGCGCCGCGGCCGTCGCACAGGCGCCGGTAGGGCTCGACGTGCTCGTACTGGAAGGCGAAGACGGCCAGCGCCAGGTCCTCGAAGGAGCCGGCGGCGGGATCCTGGATGAAGTGGGCTATGCGGTCGATCACGTACCCGATTCTGCCATCAACGGCCGTCGCCGGTCTTGGGCTGTGGCGAATGTCACGGAGAGCGCGACGGGCGGAATGATAGATTATGAGGTGAGTTCCGTGGCCGCGCCGGCCCCGGAACTCGATCCTCACGATGACTTCCGCCACTTCCCCACCGCCGGCCATGGCTCTCGGCGGACGCGGGGTCAGCGAGCCCGGAGGGCCGACCGCGTGGCACGCGAGGTGATCGGCTGGCCCGCGGGGCACGTCGGGCAGGCGATGGCTGCCGCGGAGAAGGCGGGGAACAAGGTGGCGAGCGACGCCGAGGGCGTTGCCGCTACGGTCGACCCGGGATGGGAGGTGCTGGCGCGGGTGGCGGCGGGCGACGCCGATGCCTTCGCTCTCGTCGTCGAGGCGCACCAGGAACGGTTGCTGCGCCTGTGCGAGCGGATGCTGGGCGATGCCGAGGAGGCCCGCGACGCCGCGCAAGAGGTCTTCCTCAAGGCCTACCGCAAGGCGGCGGACTTCCGCCCGCGGGGCCAGGTCTACACCTGGCTGTACCGGATCGCCACCAACCTCTGCCTGAACAAGCTGCGGCGCCGCCGGGTGGTGCGCTTCGTCCAGTGGGAGGACTCGGAGGAGCGCGATGCCGCGCCGTTCGATCCTGCCGACGGGGCTCCCGATCCGGAGGCGTCCCTGGAAGCGCGCCGCCGCTGGCGGCAGACCCGGCAGGTCATCGCGCGGCTGCCGGCGGGGCAGCGGGCGGTGCTGGTGCTGGCGCGCTTCGAGGGGCTGTCGTACCGGCAGATCGCCGAGGTGCTCGGGATCACCGAGGGGGCGGTGGAGAGCCGGCTGTTCCGGGCCATGCGGCGGATCGAGGCGGCGCAGGATTAGCGCGACTCGCGGGTTTCAGAATTGGGAGAGGTTCCTATGAAACGTGTCTTGGAAGTGGACGATGTGGAGAAGGCGCAGTTGCTGCGGCTCCTCCACGGCGAGCTGCCGCCCGAGAGGGCCAGCGCCCTGCGCGAGCGCCTGGTGCGTGAGCCGGAGCTGGCGGCCGCCTGGCGCCGCCTCGAGAGCGCCTGGGAGCGGCTGGCGCCGCCACCCCCCACGCCGGTGCCGCTGGGGTTCTCCGGCCGGGTGATGGCCCGGGTGCGCGAGCATGCCGCCGGTGCGGCGCCGCCTCTGGGCACCGCCGCCGGGACCATCACGTGGGCCGCCGCCCCGACCTGGGTGCGGGCGACCTGCGCCGCGGCGCTGGTCGCCGGCGTGCTGCTCGGCGCCGGCCTGGGGTCCCGCGGCAGGCTCGAGGAGAGGCAGCGGTCGGCAGAGAGCGTGCCGGCGCTCACCGAGAGCTACTGGGCGCTGGTCGACGGGCCGAGCGAGACCGCGGCGGCACCCCCTGTGCTCCCCTCGTCGCCGAGGGGAGAGGCCCGGAGGTGAGGCGCTGGTGGTTGGTCATCGCCCTCGTCCTGTCGCTCGGCATGAATCTCGGGCTGCTGATCGCCCTGGCGCTCAGTAGCCCGGCGTTCGCCCAGCAGCAGCAGGGGGTGATGCGCCCGGCGGCCCCGGGGCGCCTGCAGCAGCTCGCCGATCGCCTCGGCATCGAGGGGCCGGTGCGCCGCCGCTTCATCCAGCGCCAGCGGCAGTTCTTCGCCGAGACTCCCGGACCGCGCGCCCGCCTGAACGAGATCCGCCGCGAGGTGCGGGCGGAGATGACCCGGCCCGAGCCCGATCGTGGGCGCATCGACGAGCTGCTGCGCGAGGGCTCCGGCATCTTCCTCATGCTCGAACGGGCCGTGGTGGCCAACGTGCTCGACAGCCGCGCGATGCTGCCGCCCGACGCGGAGCGCAAGTACGTCGACCTGATCTCGCGCCTGCAGCTCGAGGGCCCGGGCCAGCTCGGCCGCCTCCCGCCGGCGAACTGGCCCTGGTGGTGGCGCTTCCGGAGACCGCAGCCGCCCGGCCCGCTCACGCCGCTCGACCGCGACCGGCCGGCGCCGCCGCCGAAGGTGGCCCCGGCCCCCTCTCCACCGCCGCGTCAGTAGTCCCCGGGCCAGCCGCGGGCCAAAAAAAGGCCCCGCGTGGCGCGGGGCTTGGAGGAGGGAGGTTGGAGAGGAGATTGTCGTTTCGCCTGCTCCATCCAGATATACGGAGGAGGCCGGCGAAGTGTTTGGGGGGCTACTCGTAGCGCAGCGCCGCGGAGGGATCGAGCCTGGCCGCGCGCCAGGCGGGCACGCAGCAGGCGAGCAGGGTGACGGCGAGCGCGAAGCCGACCACCGCGCCCAGGTCGCGGCCCGTGACCCGGAACGGCACGAAGTTGATGAAGTAGATCGCCGCCACGTCGGAGTCGAACCGGATCAGGCGCCAGGTGGTCAGCACCCAGGCCGCCGCCGACCCCACCGCCACGCCCAGCAGCGTGCCCACGCTGCCGAGGATCGCGCCGTAGGCGAGGAAGACCAGGCGCAGGCGGGCCGGCGCCAGGCCCATCGCGCCCAGCACGCCGATGTCGCGCATGCGCTCGCGCACCAGCACCACCAGGGTCGAGGCGACGTTGAACGTCGACACCAGCACGATCAGCCCCAGCACCACGAACAGCGCCACCTGCTGCACCCGCAGGGCGGTGAACAGCTCGCGGTTGAGCTGCTGCCAGTCGGTGACCGCGTAGCCGGGCTCGAGGACGCGCGCCACCGCATCGGCGATGCGCGGCGCCGTGGCGGGGTCGGCGACGGCGAGCTCGAGCAGGTCGCTCCCCTGGCTGAGCCCCATCAGGGCCTCCACCCGCGAGCGCTCGACCAGCACCCAGCTGCGGTCGAACTCGGCGAAACCGGTCGAGAACGTGCGCCGCAGCTCGACGCTCTGGAAGCGGAAGTGCGGGGTGCCGCCGGCGAAGCCCAGCACCACCAGGCGCAGCACGTCGCCGGGGCGGACCGCCAGCCGCGCCGCGAGGTCGCCGCCCATGACCGCGCCCGGGATGCCGCGCGGCGAGGGCGCCAGCTCCGCCGCTGCCGCCGCCAGCTGGCCGCCTCCCGGATCGACGCCGCGCAGCACCACCTCGAGCCCGTCCGGCCGCCGGGCGCTGGCGAGCGAGCCCTGGCCGTAGGCGACCCTCCCGACCGCCACGACGCCCGGGAGGCGCCGCAGGCGGTCCAGCCGCGCCGCGTCCAGGCGGCCGCCGGCGCCGCCCTCCAGCGGGTAGGCGACGATGGCGGCGTTGCCGCGGATCAGCTTGGTCTGCAGGTCCTCGCGGTAGCCGGTCATCAGCGCCATGGCGATGACCATGGCGGTGACGCCGAGCGCGGTGGCGAGGAGCGCCGCGCGCGCGGTGCCGTCGAGCAGGCGGCTGCGGCTGCCGCGCAGGAAGCGCCAGGCGACCGTCCAGACCAGCGACCCGCGCGGCAGGCTCGGCCCGCGTGGCCGGCGCCGCCCGCGGTTCATGGAGCGGGAGCCGGCGGCGCCGCGGCGAAGGCGTGAGGCGGGCGCACCGCCGCGGCCGGGGAGCGGCCGGCGACCGCCCGCAGGAAGCGGTCGAAGAGGCCCACCGAGTCGTGCGGCCCGGGAGCGGCCTCCGGGTGGTACTGCACCGAGTAGACCGGCTTGCCGGCGACGTCGAAGCCCTCGACGGTGCCGTCGTTGAGGTTCAGCTGGGTCACCGCGCAGGACGGCGGCAGCGAGTCGGGGCGGACGGCGAAGCCGTGGTTCTGGCTGGTGATGGCCACCTTGCCGGTCGCCAGTTCGCGCACCGGCTGGTTGCCGCCGTGGTGGCCGAACTTGAGCTTGAAGGTCTCGCCGCCCAGCGCCAGGCCCAGCAGCTGGTGGCCGAGGCAGATGCCGAGGATCGGCGTGCCGCTCGCGAGCAGCTCGCGCACCGTCTCGATGATCCCGGCCAGCGGCTCGGGGTCGCCCGGCCCGTTCGACAGCACGACGCCGTCGACGCCGAGCGCCAGGCAGTCGCCGGCCGAGGTGCGCGCCGGCAGCACGGTGAGGTGCGCGCCGCGCTGCGCCAGCGAGCGCAGGATGTTCGACTTGACGCCGAAGTCATAGACCGCGAGGTGGCACCGGCGGCCGCCCGCCGCCACGGCGGGATCGGGGCCGTCCGGGCCGGCGCCGGCGGCACCACCGGCACCCTCCCCGGCACCTTCCCCGGAACTCGCCGCCGGCACCTCGTAGGCCGCCGCTGTGGTGACCTCGTCGACCAGCGCCCGCCCGGTCATCAGCGGGAAATCGGCGAGCTCGGCGGTCAGCGCGGCGGCATCGGAACGCTCCGAGGTCACCACG
>Ga0209580_10001589_pt1 | contig 10354 bp, 6 predicted proteins | sample Coa_R1_5_FD_187153 | JGI IMG/M metagenome (GOLD analysis project Ga0209580, IMG submission 187153) | Surface soil microbial communities from Centralia Pennsylvania, which are recovering from an underground coalmine fire - Coalmine... | ecosystem: Environmental > Terrestrial > Soil > Unclassified...
TCGGAGGCCATCGTTCCGCCCAGCGCTTTGGACGTGCTCAAAATCGCTTGCGCGATTTCACCTTTGTAGTACGCGTCGGCTCCGTTCTGCGCAACGGCGCGGAGCGCTTTCGCGAGATCGGGATTGCGAAAGATCTCGCCGACTGCCGGTGAGTGGCCGTTTGGCAGATGGACTCGCCGGCCCTCGGGTTCATCCGCGAACACCTGCGTGGCATCTGCCCAGAACTCATGAATCAATTCGGGCACGGGATAACCCTGGTCGGCGTAATAAATTGCCGGCTGAAGTAAGTCTTTCCAAGGTAGCTTCCCAAAAAGCCCGTGCAGTGCATTCCAACCGGCCACAGCGCCGGGAACAGTGACAGTATCGATGCTGCGCAACGGCATCTTGTTCATGCCCTTCGCCTTCATGTGCTCGAGCGTGAGCGCCCGTGGCGCCCAACCGCTGGAATTCAGACCGTAGAGTTTGCCAGACTTCGCGTCCCAATAAATCGCAAAGAGATCGCCGCCAATACCGTTCATCATTGGCTCAGTGACGCCGAGGACCGCGTTGGCTGCAATGGCCGCGTCCACGGCAGAACCACCTTTGCGTAGAATTTCCGCTCCCGCCTGCGAAGCTTGCACGTGCGTAGTGGCCACGATCCCATATCTGCTAATCACCATGGAGCGGGCGGTTTGACGGTCCTGAGCGGATACGACCTGTAGAAATAGGACAACGACGAGAACTGCGCGACGAATCGGCATTTGGGTATCCTTCGCGACGCGAGATGAAGAAAACGGCATTCTGAATTGCGAGCAACCGGAAGTCAAGTTGCGCGGGATTCGACGAGGTTTCTTAGATGCTACAAAGGAATGGTTTCTACCTGGCTTGGTTATTTTCGCGATACCGGATCATATTCGCACGTACATGCGCTTCCTATACAAGGGAAAGATGAGCGCAAGGTTGACCAAGACGATCATTATCGCGTAGGCAATGGAGGCGTGAATAGGCATCAGCCATGAGGCGAAAATATGTTGGTAAGCCCATTTGTGGAGGCTGACCGCGGCTCCGCCGCCCGGGACGTGGATGTGGTCTATCGAACTCGTGATTACGCTTGAAAGCACGAATGCGAGAATCGCGTTCGTACCGAAGACCAGGGCAGGAGCGGTCCACCAGCGTGATTGCTGCAGATCCACGACGGCGTAAACCAATGCGAAAACAAGGAGGCTGATTCCGCTGCTGAACAACACGAACGTACTTGTCCACAGCCGCTTGTTAATAGGCAAAAGCGGCTGAAGCAGCCATCCGGCGAGTAACAGCACAACTCCAGCCGCGAGGAGAAAAGCCAACTTTTGTCTGGCGGGGCGTTCTGCCCGTAACCATCCGCCAACAAGCACACCGATGAGCACAGTTGCAATGGCCGGCAGAGTGGATAAGATTCCCTCGGGATCGTATGTGACTCCCACCCCAGGCGTGATGCCGTAGGGCCACAGGTGCTTTGTTCCAAAAGCCGCACGGTCAATGTAAGCAGGCAGGCTTCCAAGGCTGTCGAGCCGACCCGCTTCGAATCCCGGGGCCGGAACAATTTTTAGAAGCAGGTAGTAGAGCGTGAGGATACCCACAGTTATGGTCGCCAGTACCGCAGTTTGAATTCGGGCTTTCGAGTGCTCATTTTGGCGAGTGTCAGGAAATACGAGAAGATAAAGAAGCGCCCCGAACAGATAGCACACGGCAATTCTCTGCAATATTCCCGGCAGGCGCAACGTTTGCCAGTGATAGTCAGGGAAACCATTTACCGCTAGCCCAAGAACGAAGATGACAACGCTGCGACGCAACACATGCCATGCAAGCGTGGAGCGACTATCTCCTCGTCGCAAGCGAGACGCGAAGGAGAGCGTGATGGCGACGCCGACAATGAACAAGAATGAGGGGAAAATAGTGTCCGTCGCAGTTATGCCGTTCCATGGCGCATGCAGAAGCTGCGGGTAAACAGCGCTATAAGTCCCAGGATCAGTTACGAGGATCATCGCGGCTACGATCAGTCCTCGGAATACATCAAGCGAAACCAACCTACGGGCGGAATTCGTCTCCGGCGCGTTGAAGGATTGTGTCGCGGTCGCCGGTCGGGAAACGGTCACGTCTGTTCCTGGCTCTGCCGGCGGCATGGCCGGTAGCTTACAACAGTTAACCGCTCAGCGTGTCATCCACCAACGGACGTTGTCCTTCTCCTATTTCTGAAAATGTTGCAGGATGGCCTCTGCCTGGTTCTTAGTGACGACCGCCGAGAGCGCTGCAACATCCGCTTGCTTCACGGCTTGCAGACTGCCGAAATGCTCCAGCAGTCTTCGTGTGGTGCGCTCGCCGACGCCAGGAATTTCCCGCAGTTCCGTCGAGCGGTCGCGAATCTGGCGGCGCTTGCGGTGGAAGGTCACGGCAAAGCGGTGTGCCTCATCGCGGATGAGCTGCACCAAATGCAGCACTGGATTGTGATGGTCGAGCGTGATCGGGTCATCCTCCTGGCCGCAAACGTAAATAATCTCTTCGCGCTTGGCGATCGCAGCCAGCGGTTGATTGATGATTTGCAGCGACGACAACGCTTCAGCTGCGGCGTGCAATTGACCGAGGCCACCGTCGATCAGGATGAGACTGGGCATTTGCGTTTTTTCGTCGCGCAGCTTTTCATCCTGAATTCGTTTATACCGTCGTGTAACGACCTCGCGCATGGACGCGAAATCATCGACACCCTCAACTGTGCGGATGATGAACTTCCGGTAGTCGGATTTCTTCATTCGGCCATCTTCCCAAACGACCATCGAAGCGACCGTCTCCGCGCCTTGAATGTGAGAAATGTCGAAACACTCGATTCGGCGAGGAAGTTCGGGCAATGCAAGCGCGTCCTGCAACGCTTCCTGGATGGCGCGTGCATTCGGCTTCATCACGCGGAAGCGCTGGTCATACAGTTGCTTCGCGTTGTTGGCTGCCAGATCAATTAGGGAACGCTTTTCACCTCGGGACGGAACCACGATGTGAACCCGAGTGGCACGCCCGCCCTCGCCGGCCAACTGTTCTGAGAGTAGTTCCTCCAACATTTCGCGGTCTTCGAAGTCAACCGGGACATACACGTTGCGAGGGACGTAGGGCTGTCCAATGTAAAGCTGCTTGAGAAGCGAGGAGAAGAATTCGGCGGGTTCGAAAGTTGATGTCGAGCTTCGCTCGACTGGGCGGACGAGGGCGTCCGCTCCTACGTGATCTGTGCTGGTTTCAAATTCCGGCAGGTCTTCCCAGAAGAATTCTCTTCGGTCCAGCACTCGCCCGCCACGCATATGGAACAAATTCACCGCGAGCATCCCATTTTCGTAGTGATAACCGAACACGTCGGCATCGTCGCCTTCGGCGGCAGCAATGCGCTGCTTCTCCTGCAATTGCTCGACGGTCGAGATCAGGTCGCGGTACTTGGCGGCACGCTCGAATTCCTGAGCTTCCGCGGCGCGCGCCATGCGCTCGCGGAGAGACTTCGACAAATCGCCCTGCCGTCCTTCGAGAAATAGTTTCACGTCGCGCACGGCTTCCTGATAAATCTCCGGCGTGGTCAGGCCCTCGACGCACGGTCCCAGGCATCGCCCAATGTAGTACTGCAAGCAGGGGCGGGGGTGAAAGCGGTTCAGGTCAACATTGCAGGACGGCACCAGAAAATTACGATGGATCAGATCCACAATGCGATACGCCAGATTGGCAGGGAAGTACGGGCCGTAGTAGATGCTTCCGTCTTTCCGCAGGCGGCGGGTCACGTACACTCGCGGGTAGCGATCGGTCAAAGTGAGCTTTACGTACGGATAGGTCTTGTCGTCGCGCAGAAGAATGTTGAAGCGGGGCTTCTTCTGCTTGATCAGGTGGTTCTCGAGCGCCAGGGCCTCTTTGTTATTTGCGACGACGATGTAATCGACGTCAACAGCCTCACGAACCAGGGTGCCGGTTTTCGCGTCGGCTACGCGGCCCTCATGGAAATACGAACTCACCCGATGGCGCAGGCTCTTGGCCTTGCCGACGTAAATCACCTCACCTTCGGCGTTTTTGTACAGGTACACGCCGGGCGAGGCAGGAATGGAACGGATTTTCTGCTGGAGATCCATGAATCTAGGAGCGCACTGCTTTAGTGGCGGATCGGGTAAGTTCCCGCCGTCGCATCGAGCCGAAACACGCTTCTTCTATTTTAGTTGAGTTCGAGCCGCGGCTTTGGAAAGTGCTATGCCGCGCCTGGCACGCCGCGGCCTCCAAGCTATACTCCCAAGAACATGGCGACAGCGAGCAACACAACTTCGGTGCGCGCGAGTCTCGTCCGCGAACTCGGCGCCAGCCACGCGGCGTCCATCGTAATCGGGGTGGTGATTGGCAGCGGGATTTTTCTTGTCCCCTCGGAAATGATGCAAGCTGCCGGGTCGGCGCGGCTGGTTTATCTGGCCTGGATTGTGGGGGGAGTGGTCTCCTTCTTCGGCGCCGCCACATACGCGGAACTCGGAGCCATGAAACCCCAGGCTGGGGGCGAGTATGTTTACATCCGCGACGCTTACGGGCCGCTGGCAGGCTTTCTCTGCGGATGGACTTGGACAGTAGTGGTCAAGCCGTCGTCGCTGGCCGCGATTTCGACCGGAGTCGTGCGCATTCTAGCTAACTTCGCGCCACTCTCTTTCCTGGGCGCGCATGCCGTCAATATCGGCCATTTCTTCCTGACCTGGGGCCAATTCGTCGCCATGGGGTTCGTGCTTTTTGTTTCAGCGGTCAACTATGTAGGGGTCAGGAGGGCGGGGAATTTTCAGCTTGTCTTCACCGTTTTGAAAATCGTACTCATTGTCGTGATTGCGGCGATTGCCTTCAGTGCGCCCGGCGATTGGAGCCACTTTGCGCAGAAATATTCAGGCGCCGCGGGCGGTGTCGCAGGCTTCTTCGCTGCTCTCGCTGCAGCACTCTGGGCTTATGACGGGTGGAGCGACCTGAATATGGTGGCAGAGGAAGTCCGCGATCCAGAGCGAAACATTCCGCTGGCCCTCATCGGCGGACTCATCGTCATCGGCGCGCTCTACATGCTGGTGAACGCTGCGGTGCAATACGCGTTGCCGCCTGCGACCGTAGCGGCCTCGGCGTCGCCAATGTCCGATGCAGTCAGAGCTTCGTTCCTTGGGGCGGCTGCGGCGGTCGTCGTGTCAGCGGCCATGGTCGTTTCGCTCACCACCACGCTGAACGGGGTCGCCATGAGCGGCGCCCGCATGACGTTCGCGCTTTCTCGCGATGGGAACTTTTTTCAGGCGCTTTCCAAAGTCCACCCCCGCTTCCATACCCCCCACATTGCCATCTTGATGCAAGCGGTTTTGTCGGTCTTTTTTTTGCTGCTTGGAGGGAATTTTCGCCAGCTTTTTACACTGGCCCTCTTTGCCGAATGGCTCTCGTATGTTGCTGCAAGCAGTACATTATTTGTCTTTCACCGCAAGGGTTTCGCCCCCAGCCGGCCCTTCCGAATTTGGGGATATCCACTGGCACCTGCCCTTTTTATAGTGGCATCGGCGGCGCTGCTCTACTACACTTTCATGAGCAACTTACGTTACTCAGCCCTGGGAAGCCTGGTGATTTTGGCGGGCATCCCGGTTTATTTCGCATTTGCCCTTCGTCGTAAGGTATGAGCAGTTTCGAACCCATCCTGGGAATTTTCCAGCCTCGGTCTGGTACCGATTACCGAAGTACACGAGCGGCGGGGATGTTTACCCGTGTACTGGGTTCCAATAGCTTAAAAGATTGGCGGGTCTGTCTCTCTCCAGGCCTACCTATACCTTTGGAGCAAGCAAATGCCGTCGAATGACACCCTCACCCTTGGACTTTTGCCGGATAAGAAACTCGACTGGCGCAAGTTTGTGCTCAGTTACGGGATCGTGCTGTTCCTGTTGCTTTGCCTTTTGATTTCTCGCCTGCTCTGGCCTGATCACATGAGCGTTTGGGCGAAGTTTACGGTCGTCGAAATCATACCCCGGCCCGACCTGGTCCCGGAAAAGCCGATCGTAAAAGCGAAGCCGAAAATCGCGAAACTTCTGCCCGCAGTAAAGTTCGAGACGCCAAAGCTGATTGTGCCCAAGGAAATGCCCAAGCCCAAGATTGAACAGGCAAAGGTGGAAGCGCCAAAGCTACAGCCAGTTCTTGAGGCACCTAAAATCGCTCCGGTTTCTGGGGCGATGCCGGCTCGCGTGATCTACACAGGATCATTCGGAAGTTCGGCCACTCCGACCGTGAATGCGCCTATCCAGAAGGTGCAGACCGGAGGGTTTGGCGATCCGAATGGTTTGCCGGGAGAAGGCAAGCAGGGCGCGAAATTGACCGCGGCCAAATTGGGATCGTTCGATCTACCCGAAGGTGCCGGAACCGGCAATGGCACTGGCGGGGCAAAAGGGATCAAAGGCACAATTGCAAGTGCCGGGTTCGGTAATGGGATTGCTCAGCCGGGACAGGGGGACGGGCGCAGGAACGGGCAAGGCGTACAGGCATCCGGCTTCACCGCACAGCAGATCGCGACTAACACGACGAAGCACAATTTGGATGAAACAGCTGGAAACACATTTCCGGTCGAAATCATTTACAAGCCCACTCCCAAGTACACCGATGAGGCCCGCAAGCTGAACCTGGAAGGCGAAGTTTTGCTTGAGGTCATGTTTGGCGCAGATGGCGCACTACGCGTCAACCGTGTAGTTCGGGGGCTAGGGCACGGACTGGATGAGGCTGCTGTGAGTGCGGCGGGCAAAATCAAGTTCAAGCCGGCGCAGCGCAATGGGGCCGCTGTCGACTCCACGGCCATCGTGCATGTGACATTTCAGCTTGCTTCATAGTGAATTTGCGTTAGGAAGAAGATCATGAGAAATGTGAAACAGTGCGGCTGGCTTGTAGCCGCTGCTTTATTGGTTCCGCTGAGTTTGGGCGCGCAACAGGCTGCGAATACGAGCGCTCCCGCTCAAGCTGCTCCGGCTTCGGTGCAGCCGGTTTCCGCCACGCCTGGACTTGCCTTGGTACAACCTGCGGCCAAAGTTCCGGTCAGCGTCGATCAGGTTGTGGACACGATCATCGAGCGCGAGCATGCGCTCATTCAGTTCCTGAAAAATCGCACGCCGCTGGTCGAAACCTACCTGCAGAATCTGACGCCGAACGATAAGCTCGGCGCCACCCCCAAAGAGGACCATTACTTCCTGGGCCGCCTGGATATGGGGGACACTGTCGATCGCCGCGACTACCTTATGAAACAGGCTAGCTTTCAGCGCAGCCTGATGGGTGGCGTGACCAAGCTGTTCCGCATTCAATATCAGCCGATGGGTTTTTCGTGGATGGTGTTTGCCGACCGCCAGAATTTCGACCGCAATCATTACGATTTCCATTACATCCACCGCGAATTTCTGGGCGAAGTGAAGTGCCTGATGTTTGAAGTAACCCCAAAGAAAAACGCAGGCGTTGGCTTGTTCAAGGGCACAATTTGGGTTGAAGACCAGGATTACAACATTGTCCGGCTGAATGGGACCTATGTTCCCCGGCCCAAGAACGCGTTTTACTTCCACATGGACAGCTGGCGGCTGAACCTTGTCCCGGGCTACTGGATTCCGGCTTACATCTACAGCGAGGAAGGCGATTTCAGCTACGGATCGCACGACAAGCTTGCGTTCAAAGCACAGTCGCGGATTTGGGGCTACGACGTGAGCCGGGAAGGCCGCGAAGACGAACTGACTGACCTCAAAGTTGATTCCGTGAAGGACGAAAGTCCAGTGTCGCAGGATTTGTCGCCGCTCGAAGCGCAGCGTGCTTGGCAGCAACAGGCAGAGGACAACGTTCTCGAACGCTTGCAAAGAGCCGGCCTGCTGGCGCCTCAGGGTGACGTTGATAAAGTGCTTCAGACCGTCGTCAGCAATATCGAGATCACCAATAATATTGACCTGCCGCGCCCCGTTCGCGCGCGTGTGATGGTGACGTACCCGCTAGAAACCTTCAGCGTAGGCAACACCATTGTCATCAGCCGTGGACTGATTGACACGCTTCCCGACGAGGCCAGTCTAGCTGCAATTTTGTCGCATGAGCTCGCACACATCGTGCTAGGGCACAATCTGGGCAGCAAGTTCGCGTTTACCGACCGCATGCTGTTTTCGGATGAGTCCACGTATCAGAATTTCGGCTTCCGCCACAATCCGGAAGAAGAAGCCGCCGCCGACGCGAAAGCTGTCGAGTTGCTGAAGAATTCGCCTTACGCGCAAAAGCTGGCTTCGCCCGGGCTGTATTTGAAGCAGTTGCAGGCGCGGGCGCCTGAGCTTTCTGCTCTGCTCACGTCGCATCTGGGCAACAGCTTCACCGATGACAAGGGACAAGTCACGCGCCTGTCAGCCTTGATGACCTCGGCGCCGAGTTTGGATGAAAGCAAGCTCGATCAGATCGCGGCGCTCCCGCTGGGAGGACGCATTAAGCTCGATCCCTGGCAAGACCACGTTGAGATGATTAAGGCGGCGCCGGTGTCAATCACTTCGGCGCGCGACAAAATGCCGTTCGAAGTGACGCCGTTCTTCCCACGCCTGACACGGCTGGGAGCAGTGGCCGCAGGCGATTCAGCTGCTCCTGCCGGCGGATCCGGAACAACAACGGCCCAAAATACCGACGCGCAAAAATAATTGTCATCCTCAGCGCAGCGAAGGATCCATGCATTCGAGTCAGTACACAGATGCTTCCCAGCCTGAAGGCTAGTCAGAATGACAGTTCGTGAAGTATTTATTTCGAAGCGCCTTCTTTGACGTCGCTCGCCTTCAGCCGCTCTAGCGCTCTTTGCGCATCGGGCGCCAAGGGGCCATGGGGCAGGATTTTCAGATACGCCTCGTAATAGGTCGCGGCCTCTGCGGGTTTTCCGGTTTTTTCCTGACACTCTGCCAATCTGAAATTTGCTATGGCGTCGTTGGGTTTGTAAACCAGAGCTTCCTTGTAGCGTTCCAGCGCGGCGCGGTAGTTTTTCCGCTTGTAGTAGAAGTCGCCGATCTCGATATCCTTGGCCGCTTTGTGCGGGTCCCAAGCCTGAAATTCCTGAACGTCGCCAGCCGCGTCTCGAGCGTCCATAACTGCGGCACCGCTCTCGGGATGCTTCTTGGCGTCATCGGCAGGAGGGCTGAGATCGATGCGTGTGTCTTTGCTGGAACTCAGTTCGGCCTCGCGCGAGGAGGAGCGGTCTTTCTGCTCGCTTTTCTGCGAGGCAGATGGCTCGTCTTGCTGTGCAAGGATTGAAGCAGACAGGCACAGAACACATAAGATCTGGGCGCTCCGCAGAATTAACCGGGGACCGTGCATAAAGCTATTTTACTAGTCATTCCCGCACAGCGCGGGCCGGATCAATCCCCGCTGCACGCTGCGCCGGCAACCATAGCGCAACCAGCGCGATAACTGACATCACCAACACTGCCGAGCCAAACGCAAGCGGATCGCGCGGGCTGACTTTGAACAGCAAACTCGCAATCAGGCGCGTCAGTTCCAGAGTGACCCCTGCGCCTATGAGGACTCCTACTGCGACCAGGGTGAAGCCTCGTGACAGCACCAACCGCAAAACGTGAGCCGTGGTTGCACCCAGGGCCATGCGCATTCCGAGTTCGCGGGTTTTCTGGTTCACCGCGTAGGACATAACGCCATACAATCCAACCGCAGCCAGTAACACCGCAAGCGCTCCGAAGATCCCGAGCAAGGTGACGCCAAATTGCTGGGACGCGAGGGCAATGCGATTCACCTGTGTGCGCATGGTGATGATTTCGCGCGGGGCCAGATTGGCGTCAAGAGCATGGATTTCGTGAACTAGTTGCGACTCCATGGTTGCTGGCGCCATCGATGTGCGTATGTTCAGGCTGGCGTCAACCGACGGGTTTTGTCGCAGCGGAACGTAGAAGAACGGTTTCGCGGGTTCGGCTAGTGCATCGTATTTTGCCTGCCTGGCAATGCCTACTACCTGCAACCATTTGCCATCCATCTGGAAACGCTTGCCGACGGGATCCTGCCCGCGCCAATACTGGGCGACCATCTTTTCGTTAATGACGGACACGGGCGGAGCAGATTCGTTGTCCGCACGGGTAAATTCGCGGCCTCTCATGAGGGGAATTCCAATCGTCCTCAAATATTCGGGGCCGACCATGTTGTATTCAGCCCTCAGTTGCTCATCTTTGCCGGGTTCGTAACCTTGGACCGCAATGGCAGCAGTCGGAAACACGGCATAGGAAAACGGCTGCGAGTCCGAAAAGGAAGCGGATTCCACCCCGTTAATCGCCTCCAGGCGATAGACCAACGCGTCCTGGAAAGCCTTGGCGCGAGGCCAATCGTAGTTTGCGGAAGAGAGCTCGATCGA
>Ga0209580_10001590_pt1 | contig 10350 bp, 9 predicted proteins | sample Coa_R1_5_FD_187153 | JGI IMG/M metagenome (GOLD analysis project Ga0209580, IMG submission 187153) | Surface soil microbial communities from Centralia Pennsylvania, which are recovering from an underground coalmine fire - Coalmine... | ecosystem: Environmental > Terrestrial > Soil > Unclassified...
CGGCATCCATCAAGGGGCGGCGATTGTCTTCTTCGCCTACATCGGCTTCGATGCGATCTCGACGGCGGCCGAGGAAACGAAGAACCCGCAGCGCAACCTGCCCATCGGCATTCTCGGCGGGTTGGCCATTTGCACGGTGATCTACATCGTGATCGGGGCGGTGCTCACGGGCATGGTGCCGTACACCGAGCTGGGCAAGGCGGCCGATCCGCTGGCCTACGCGCTGAATGCTACCGGTCTTCAAAGCATTGCGCGGATCGTGGCGCTCGGCGCCGTGTTCTCCATGGCGGCCGTGCTGCTCGTGTTTCAGTACGGCCAACCGCGTATCTTCTTCGCAATGGCGCGCGATGGCCTGCTCCCCAAGTGGGCGGCGCGCGTGGACGCCAAGACGAAGATTCCGTACGCGACGACGCTCGTGACGGGCTTGTTCGTAGCCGCCTGGTCGCTCATCGGCGACGCCAATGAAACCTACGATCTCACGAACATCGGCACCCTGTTCGCCTTCGCCCTCGTGTGCATCGGCGTGATCGTGCTGCGGCGCACGGACCCGTCCCGGCACCGGCCGTTCAGGGTCGGCAACTTCGCGGTCGTCACCACCGTGGGCGTGACCGGTGCCACGCTGTGCATGTTCGTCATGATCGGCCTGCCGGAAGTCGCCAAGATCCGGTTCGTCGTGTGGCTGGCGATCGGCCTGGTCTTGTACTTCACGTATGGGTACAAAAACAGCCGGCTGCGGCAGGCGGACGCTGATCGCTGATTTAGCGGTCCGTCACGATCCGGAACAGCACCCGCGGGTAGTCGTCGGCGGGCCGGTAAATCGCGTTGCCCTCGCTCAACTCCGCGGTGGCCGCCCTGAGGTGGTAGAACGGAATCGCCGGATAGTCGTGATGCGTGAGATGCTCGCCGAATCCGTAGGAGCCGAAGACGAGCCTCGAGATCGCTGAGCAATGGAAGTTGCGGAGCGAGGCGCGCCCTTCCTCCACGATATCGAACGAGGTACGCTGGTGCTCCGCGATCGCGCGTAAGGCCGCCACGAAGATCGTGATCGACAGCACCGCATACAAGTAGCCCACCACGTAAACGCCGGCGGCCCACTGGAGCGCCTGTGCGGCATGTCGGAGGACGCCATAGGATCCGAGGAACAGGGCCGACGCGAGGAGCGCTTGGAACGCGACGAGTCTGACGAGCCACCCCGATCCGTGGGTCTGGCCCGCGTCGCCCTGCGACCGTACCTTGATCTGATGCACGAACTTCTTCAGCGCTTCGACGCCCAACAGGCAAGCGGCGAAATAACCAAACAACTTCGGACCGCGGATATTCACGAGGTACGTGTCTTTCGTGTCCTGGTCGCTCCCGAGAAACCGATGATGGTCCCAGTGACGCTGCTGATAGGCGTCGAAATCCGCGAAGAACATCGGGCCGAGCACCGAGCGCCCTAGCCACATGTTCGCCGCCCGGTGACTGAAGACATGGTAGTGCGCGGCCGCATGCATCAGATTGAGGGGCCCGTTCATCAACACGCCGAAGACGACAACGAGAGCCACGTCATACATCCCGGGTGGAAGCACGAGGACGAGCACGAGGGGCGTCCACGCCGCGGCGACGTGTGTCACGACCTGGACGAGCGACACGGCGTCGCGTCGCTTGGATTGGTACTTCGCGTTGATCTGCTTATCTGGCTTCGGCATGGAAGTCGATGATGCTTCCGCCTAAGAGGCGATCGGCGGGCCAGAACACCAGGGCCGCCGCGAGATAGATCAGCCACTCGGGGCGCGAGCGGTTGATCACGCCGCCGTTCGGGCCGTGGAGCGCTGACGCCACACTGACGGCATACCCGGCAGGATTGAGGCCCGTGTCGACGCGCGTTGATGCGAAGTTCGCGCCGGCAAAGAGGGTCTCGAGGCCTCGTCGTGAGAACACCACCGTGTGACGAGGCGCATGGAAGCCGCTCCATCTCGTCTTGAACAATCGGCGCTCGAACGAGTCGGTGGCCGGCGTCTGACCAACGATGCGCCCCCCGCGTGTGAGCGCCAGCCGCAGTTCGCGTACCGTCCTCGCCGGATCGGGCAGATGCTCGATCACGTGATGCATCGAGATCATCCGGCATTCGGGCAGGTGGGCCCTCAAGTGCGCGATCGAGCCGCGAACGATCGTCATCCGGCCGTCGTTCAAGGACAGGACTGAATCACGGCGGTCGATCTCATAGCCATAGAAGCGACGATCGGGACAGTGATCGGAGGCATAACGCACGAAGGCGCCATTCCCGCAGCCGAAGTCCAGGAACGCATCACCCGGCCTCAGGAATCGACGCAGCTTGCCCAGCCGCAGGCGGTGCTTCAACGTCGCGAGGAGCCCGGCGGAATGCATGCTGTGATAAGTGGCGGGATAAAACGACGCCAACTGCTCGTCACTTGGCATTGGGCATTGGTACAGGCACCCGCACCCGTCGCAATCGATGTACCTCGCCCGGTACGACAATCCGTATTCGTGATCCGGCACGGTAAAGGCGGGGCCGCGGCGACTACTCCCGCAGACAGGGCAGGACGACGTCGTATCGTTCATCGTGACGACGGAGAAGCCGATGATAGCATCGCCCGACGATGACCGGACCGTTGTCGGGCGTGCGGGTCCTCGACCTGACGCGGCTGCTCCCCGGCGCCTTTGCCACGCTCATGCTGGCCGAGATGGGCGCCGAGATCATCAAAATCGAGGACCCGAACGGCGGCGATCCCATGCGAACGCTGCCGCCGCTCGTCGCCGGCCGCGGCCTGTACGATCTGCTGCTCAACCGGGGGAAGAAGAGCGTTGTCCTCGATCTGAGACGGCCTGAGTCGGCCGAGACGCTCGACCGGCTGATGGCCGTCTCCGACGTGATGATCGAGAGCTTCAGGCCTGGCACGGCAAAGCGGCTCGGCGTCGCAGGTCCGGCGGTCCGCGCCCGGCATCCGCGACTGGTTCATTGCGCGATTACCGGCTACGGGCAAACCGGGCCGTACGCCGAGCTGCCCGGACATGACCTGAACTATGTCGCCGTGTCGGGCCTCCTGGCCGCCGATCGGCCCGACCCGACCGTGCTGCCACGCATGTTCATCGCGGACGTAGGCGGTGGCGCGATGAGCGCGGTGATTGGCATCCTCGCCGCCCTCGTCGGCCGCGGCCGCACGGGCGAAGGGCAGGCGCTGGACATCTCGATGCACGAGGCGGCGCTCTACTGGGTCATGCTGCCAGCCGCGCGCGAGCTGGTGACCGGCGGCCGAGATGCCGAGGGCGAGCTGCCGACGTTCGGAAAGCACGCCTGCTACAACGTGTATCGGACAAGAGACGATGAGCTCGTGGCCCTCGGCGCGCTCGAGCCTAAATTCTGGCAGGCCTTCTGTCGGGCGACCGATCGCGCGGATCTGTCAACCCGCCAGCTGACCGATCCGGCCGATCAAGACGCCCTGATAGGGGAGGTGCGCCGTGTCTTCGCGACGCGAACCCGCGCGGAGTGGCTCCGCCTCTTCACCGAGCACGACGGCTGTCTCTCCCCAGTCAATCGCCCGGCCGACGCGCTCCGGGATCCTCACATTGTCGCGCGAGGCGCGGTCGTATCGACGAGCGTCGGCCGCGCGATCCGGCCGCCATACCTGGGTCACGTGCCGGACCTCCGACCGGCGCCAGTCCTGGGGCAGGACACGAAGGACGTGCTCGAGCAATTGACGACGGATGATTCGGGCCCTTGACGATTGGCGATTGAGGCGCCGGGACGAACACGAGAAGGAGACGAACGCCGCGCGCTGCGGTACGATGCCGATCGGGGAGGCATTCGTGACTGTTCGCGCTGTAGCTGCACTGCTGATGTTGATTCTCGTTTCGTGGGGCACGGGGGTGGCCCGTGCGCAGTCCGCGGCAAGGGTTGAGCCGTCCGCCCAAGCCGGCCAGCCGAGTGCGAGGGCAACGGCAACGGACGACTGGACGGGCCTGTACTTCGGCGCCAATGTCGGCCGCGCGTCCGCGACCTTCAGTGGGCCGGTCACCTTCGCGTCCGTCACGTCGGGCAGCCAGACCATTCCGGCTGAGACCGTGACTCTCGGCCCAGTCTCCGCGGGCAGCTTTGCGACTGGCGTTCACGCGGGCTATGGCGTGAAGCTCACGCCCTATCTCGTGGGCGCTATCGAGGTGCAATTCACCCACGCGCCCGCAACGCCCGTCCCGCAGTTGGTCGGCGCCCAGGCGACCGGCAACGCCGACTTCATTCCGGCCGACAGTTTGGCTGTGACGACCGGTTCGACCACGTCTATCCGGGTGCGGGCTGGCACACCGATGGCTCGCGGAGTGTTCGTCTACGGCACGGTCGGCGTGGCGATGACATCCGTGACGGCGACAGGCATCTTCCCGGCCGTCGGTGCATTCCCGGCCGCGGGCAACTCCCAGTCGCGCACGATGAAGGGTCTGACGATCGGCGTGGGCGCCGAATTCGTGCCCTTCAAGAACCCGAATCTCCGCCACCTAACCATCGGGGCCGAGTTCCGGCATTCCTCGCTTGGCAGCCAGATCTTCGATTTTGGCGACGTCGACGTCTTTCAGCCGCCGCCGGTCGTTGAGTCGGCGCTCGGCACGATCTCGGTCACGGCGAACGAATTTGACGTGCGCGCGATCGTTCGGTTTCCCATGAAGAAATAACGGCGCGGAGCCAACCGGGTCGGCGCAGGCCGCCGACCCGGTGCCCCGTTCGTTCCTTCGAGTCCGTGCCTTCCGCTACTTGTTCGCGGTTTCGGCCGCCAGTTTGAGTTCCTTGTTCGCCTGGTCGATCAAGTCCTTTGCCTTCTGCGCGTGGCCGGCGAGGTCGAACTCGTTGGCCTTCTGGGCGGCGACGATCTTGTTGTACGCACGGGTCAGGTCCACTTGGGCCGCGCTCAGATTCGGGTGTCGCGCCGGGCTCACGTTGGGTCTTGGCTGCTGCTGGGCATAGACGATGCCCGCCGTCGTGGCAAACGCAGTAATCAGGCCGGCCAGAATCAGTCTCTTCATTTGGAGGTCCCCCTCTAAAAACGCTTACCTTACTTTAACCGGTGTTGCACGCGAGCCTGCTAGAATGCTGGATTGGGGTTTCGTCGAGAAACCCGTCTGATCTGCACCTATGGGACACGACTGGCTGGCCGTCCGCGGCGCCCGCGTTCACAACCTCCGGAACATCGACGTCGACCTGCCCCGGAACCGACTGTCCGTGATTACGGGATTGTCCGGCTCAGGCAAGTCCTCCCTGGCGTTCGACACGATCTACGCCGAGGGCCAGCGGCGGTACGTCGAGTCCCTGTCGGTCTACGCACGGCAGTTCCTCGAACAGATGGAGAAGCCGGACGTCGACCTGATTGAGGGCCTGTCGCCAGCCATCTCCATCGAGCAGAAAACGACCGGCGCCAACCCGCGGTCGACGGTGGGGACCGTCACCGAGATCTACGACTACTTGCGGCTGCTCTTCGCCAACATCGGCGTGCCCCACTGTCCGAACTGCGACCGCGAGATCTCTTCGCAATCGCTCGAGCGGATCGTCGACATGGTGACCGTCGATCCACCCGCGGAGCGGGTCAACGTCTTCGCGCCCATCGTCCGGGGCCGAAAGGGTGAGTTCAAGAAGGAGTTGGCGGCCCTCCGCGCCCGCGGATTCACGAGGGTACGCGTCGACGGCCAGCCGCGAGCGCTCGAAGAGAACATCGTCCTCGACCGACGCAAGAACCACACGATCGACGTCCTGGTCGACCGCCTCATCGTGAAGCCGGGCATCGAGCGGAGACTGACCGACTCGATTGCTCTCGCCCTCAAACTGGCTGACGACATCGTCGTCATCAATACCCTCGACGGCGGCGACCGCCTGTTCTCGCGCCGCATGGCGTGCCCGTCGTGTGGCATCAGCATCCCGGAGATGACGCCGCGCGCGTTCTCGTTCAATTCGCCGCACGGCGCATGTCCCGCGTGTCAGGGTCTTGGCGCGGTCTACGACTTCGATCCCCTCCGGGTGATCCCCGACGACCGGCTGTCGCTCGCCGACGGCGCCGTTCTTCCCTGGGGCAAGGGCACGGATGGGTTGGTGGGCGAGATGCTGCAGGGTCTTCTCGCGACCTTCGGGATCGACCCGACCGTGCCGTTCGCGAAGATCCCGAAGAAGCTTCGGGACATCGTTCTCTTCGGCGCGCCGGGGCGCCGCAGTCCCGGTTCGAACGCCGCCCCGCCGGCCCCGCGGCCCACCGCTCGAGCGGCAGGCCGCAGGAGGAAACCGCCGGCCGATCCCTTTGGCGCCGACTTCGAGGGCGTGATCCCGAATCTGCGACGCCGGTTCGAGGAGGGCGCGTGGACCGACCAGGAGACGCTCGAGCCGTATCGCGGACTCCAGCCGTGCACGGCGTGCCACGGTGAGCGGCTGCGCGCCGAGAGTCGCGCCGTGCGCGTCAAGGGCCGCCGCCTGGCCGAATACGTGGGCGCGCCGATCGTCGACGCCCTGCCGCTCGTCGAGACGATCGAGCTCTCCGAACGGGAATTCCGCATCGCCGCCCGGGTGGTCCGGGAGATTCGCGAACGCCTGCGGTTCCTGGTCGATGTCGGGGTCGGCTATCTGACGCTATCCCGCAGCGCCGCGACCTTGTCTGGCGGCGAAGGCCAGCGGATCCGGCTCGCCACGCAGATCGGCTCGCAGCTGACGGGCGTGCTGTACGTGCTCGACGAGCCGTCGATCGGCCTGCACCAGCGCGACAATCGACGGCTGCTCGCGACGTTGGGCCAGCTCCGTAACATGGGCAACACCGTCCTCGTCGTCGAGCACGATGAGGAGACGATTCGGGTCGCCGACTATCTCATCGACCTGGGGCCGGGTGCGGGCGAACACGGCGGCCGCGTCATCTTCCAGGGGCATCCGCGCGACTTGTTGAACGATCCCGGCGCGTCCCTCACGGGCCAGTACCTTGCGGGAGAGCGTCGGATCGACGTGCCGGCGACGCGGCGCGCGACGACCAAAGCTCAGCTCGTCGTGCGGGGCGCCCGGGCCAACAACCTGCGTCACATCGACGTCGCGTTCCCCCTCGGCACGCTCATCGCGGTCACCGGCGTCAGCGGATCCGGGAAGTCGACGCTCGTGAACGAGATCTTGTACCGGTCCCTGGCGCGCACGCTGTACCGCGCCACCGATGAACCCGGCGCCCACACGGCCATCGACGGCATCGACCTGGTCGACAAGGTGATCCAGATCGATCAGTCGCCGATTGGCCGCACGCCGCGATCCAACCCCGCGACCTATACGGGGCTGTTCACGTTCATTCGCGACCTGTTCGCCATGCTGCCCGACGCGCGCGCGCGCGGGTATCGGCCGGGCCGCTTCTCGTTCAACGTGAAGGGCGGCCGCTGCGAAACCTGTCAGGGCGACGGCGTGATCGCGATCGAAATGCACTTTCTCCCGAATGTGTACGTCACCTGCGAGGAATGTAAAGGGCGGCGCTACAACCGCGAGACGCTCGAGGTGCTCTATCGCGGCAAGTCGATTGCCGAGATCCTCGACCTCACCGTCGATCAGGCCTTGCCGCTCATCGACAACTTTCCGCCCATTGCCGCCAAGCTCCGAACCCTCCAGGATGTCGGGCTCGGCTACATCAAGCTGGGCCAGTCGGCCACGACGCTGTCGGGGGGCGAGGCCCAGCGCGTGAAGCTGTCGCGCGAGTTGGCGCGACGGGGCACCGGCCGCACCCTCTACATCCTCGACGAGCCAACGACCGGCCTGCACTTCGAAGACGTCCGTCGGCTGCTCGATGTGCTCGGCAAGCTGGTCGACCAGGGCAACACGGTCGTCGTCATCGAGCACAACCTCGATGTGGTCAAGACCGCCGACTGGGTGATCGACCTGGGTCCGGAGGGAGGTGCGGCCGGCGGCCGCGTCGTCGCGGTCGGCTCGCCAGAAACCGTCGCACGATCACCAAACTCGGCGACAGGGCCGTTTCTCGCCGTTGCGCTCAATGGCCAAACCCAGACGGCTCGACCAGAAGCGTCATGAACCCGTCACTCGTCGCCTGCCGCATTCGCCGATTGCCTCATTTAGCGGGCCCTCGAACGCGTCTGTGGTGCGACAGCCACAGGCTTTATTGACACTTGTGGTTTCTTTGACACTCTCCTGTCCACGGTGCGCCTCCCGGCACCCCAGTCGCAGGAGAAGCAAGTCGTTGTTTGCCTGATAGTTGCATCTTTAGAGCTTAAGTTGTTGCACTTGGCAGTCCGATTGCTTAACCTTTGGCGGCTGCATTCTGATGCCCGCCCAGAGAACGCTCCGCCGCGTCATGCCGTGCGCCGGCATCGGGCTGCATTCCGGGCGAAAAGTCACAATCACGCTGAGACCAGCACCGGTCGACCACGGCATCCGGTTCTGCCGAGTCGACCTCGGGGGGATCGAAATCCCCGCGCACGTGTCGCATTTGTCGGGCCTCCCGCAGCTGCAGACCGTTCTGGTCCGTGACCAGGCCTCCGTCGAGACCGTCGAGCACCTGCTCTCGGCCCTCCGCAGCCTGGGCGTCGACAACGCGATCATCGAACTCAACCAGTCCGAAGTGCCGATCATGGACGGCAGCTCGGCGCCCTGGGTCTACCTGATCCAGGATTCCGGCGTGAAAGAGCAGGCGGCGCCGCGCCGCTCGATGCAGATGCTTCGCCCCATTCACGTGCAGCAGGGCGACAAGCGCATCGCGCTCTATCCGGCCGATCACTTCAAGGTCAGCTACACCATCAGCTTCGATCACCCGATGCTGCGGCATCAGCAGAAGACCGTCGACCTCGACGAGCAGGTGTTCATCGACGAGATCGCGCCGGCGCGCACGTTCGGCTTTCTGAAGGAAGTTGAGATGCTCCGGCAGCGCGGTCTCGCGCTCGGCGGCTCACTCGAGAACGCAATCGTGCTTGGCGAGACGGGCGTCCTGAACCCGCTGCGGTTCGAGGACGAGTTCGTGCGTCACAAGATCCTGGATGTCATCGGCGACTTGGCCCTCGTCGGCCATCCAATCGTCGGGCACTTGGTCGTGCATCGGGGTGGCCACGCGCTTCACGCGGCCCTCGCCACCGCGTTGCTGCACCAGACCGACGCGTGGCAGTTCGTCGAGGCAGGCGCCCCGGCGCCCGCCCCCAGCCGCGCCCGCGCCCGCGTCGCCGCCAGCCAGCCCCTCGCGCAGTAGCCTTTCCTCCCTACCGCCGTCGCTTCAGCGACCGGTTCGTCTTGTGATCGGTCCGCCGCGTCGACCTCTGGCGGCCTCGAGCGCGTCGCGCGCGTGTCCGCCGGGCCGATCCTCCTGCGCGAGGCGCGCCTTCACGATGACCGCCAGCCGGTCGTTCTCGTACCGGTTGAAGCTCATGAACAGGCTCTCTTTGAGGTACGCCCGCAGCTCGTCTTCGGTCATCTGCGCGACGAACTGCTGGAACTCGTGGTCGACGTCCTCGAAGGTGTAGTCGAGTTCGCGCCGGCGGGCGAGATCGCGGGCAACCGTCTCGATGACCGCCAGCACGTCGCCGTCGAGCTCCACGCGGGTGCCTGCCGTCGTGGTGATGATCCGCATGGTTAGCCTCCGAAGCTCGCGAGAGCCGTAGCCTGATCGGGGTGGACCTCGAGAAAGTTCTGCGCGCCGGTCATCGCCAGCATCGTCTCCACGCGCTTCTGGACGCCGGCGAGCTTGAACGCCCCGCCAGCCGCCGACGCCTGGCGATACAGATCCATCAGACAGCCGATCGTGGCGCTGTCGACGTAATTGACCGGCGTGAGATCCACGAGAATCTGATGCTCGCCTTGACTGAGGTGCGCCGTGATGGCCGCCGCGAAATCCCCAAGAATGGGGAACGTGAGGCGCGGCTCGTTGACCCGCATCACGACCACGCCACCCGCACGAGACGTCGTTAGGTTCATTCGAGTCCTCCACGTGGCGCCGGCCGGGCGGACGCCTGAGTCTGCAAACGCTTGAGTTGTCGCGCCAGCTCCAGCCGGCCGCGGTTGATCCGTGATTTCACGGTGCCCTCCGGCAGGCCGAGTTGATCGGCGATCTCCTGATACGTGAATTCCTGGAGATCCCGGAGCACGACGGCCTGGCGCAGCGTGGGCGGCAGTGCCGCGAGCGCGACCCGAATCAGGTGCTTCAGGTCGACCTGTTCGAGCTCCCCGTACGGCCCGCGCTCGCGCGAGACCGGCACGAGCAGCGACGCGTCGACATCACGCGCCATCGTCTCCCGCTCCTTGCGCACGCTGCGGTAGTGATCGATGCACAGATTCCGGCTGATGCTGATGAGCCAGGTCTGAAAGTTCGCGCGCCGGTCGAACGTCTTCAGGGCCTTGAAGATCTTGAGGAAGATGTCCTGCGT
>Ga0209580_10001591_pt1 | contig 10348 bp, 12 predicted proteins | sample Coa_R1_5_FD_187153 | JGI IMG/M metagenome (GOLD analysis project Ga0209580, IMG submission 187153) | Surface soil microbial communities from Centralia Pennsylvania, which are recovering from an underground coalmine fire - Coalmine... | ecosystem: Environmental > Terrestrial > Soil >...
GCCGAATTCTATGGATTGCCCCATGAAGCATTGGCCAAGATCCTCCAGCGACTTGCCGCAGCTGGGGTGCTGGTGTCCCACCACGGGATTAAGGGCGGATATACACTCGCCCGCGACGCACGGCACATTTCTGTATTCGACGTGATCCTGGCAAGCGAGGGACCACGGCGCCAACACTGGCGGCACCTGAAGTCCCTCCCCGGTTACCATGCTCTTTGCAGCCTGAGCCAGGTGGTCGAAGACATGCTGCGCGAGCTTAAGATTGAGGACATAGAAGAAAAGGCTTCCAGTCCTGCCGGCCTCTCTCGAGATGCTTCATCGGTGCGAACGTCGCAGCTTGACGACCAAACAACGAGGAGTCACTGAGGCCTGAACCGTCTGGAAAGATTGTTGTAACGCAATCGCTAGGGAAACACTCCATCCAGAACGCGGATGGGTCGGTGCGTAGTAGCTTCTGAACATCGTAAAGCTATCAGACGGAACGTCGGAAGCCCCGAGCACACTGTCTCGGCGTGTTTACTCCCGTGCTTGCCAAACACTCGAAGTCGTTCTTGCTCATCGATTGCATTTCAGTGGGCGTTGACCGAATGCAGAGAGACTTCGAGCCCATGCGAAAGCAAGTGGAAGCGTGGCAGAGGAGTGAACTCACCGAAGTCACTGCCAAAGTCGTTATTTATGAGTCGTTCGTGAAGGGCAAATTGGAGGCTCCGAAGCATCTTGCCGCACCGCAGCCAGCGACCGAGAAGTTGTTGAACGCGGGACGCGCACTATAATTCGCGGTGATGACGACATTCGACGAAGAACTAAAGTCCGCCGAACACAAGATGCGGCAAGCATTCGAGGTGCTAGTAAAATACCTTGACCGTCCAGACTCTGACCCGCCCGACATCAAGCTCCATCGTCGGTTTGCCGACGATCTCACGCTCGCCATTGCCCGGTACGTGACACTTGTTGCCAAATTGAAGCCCTAGGCGAAATTGCCTAAAGCACTTCTGGCCAACTTGCCCATCGACTTGACCTAGGTAGCCTGCGGTGCTCCGTTCGACACCTCATTTGGACCTTCCGCTGTATCAAACCTTCACAACGAACTTCGTCCTTATTAAGGTTGACAAGTGTCATGTCAAAATCGTGCACGTACTCCCAAAAAATAAATGTGCAGAACTTGTCAATCCAACCGCCGCTCGTTCGTCATATAGGTAGCAGCGAGCTTGGGGCGTCGAAGCCGGCTGGCATTCTGAAGCCAAGATTTGTAGAAGCGAGCTAAAGGAGACCATGATGTTCAACGTAACCGTTCAGAAATTGGGTGACGCCAGTGTCCTCCGGTGCCAAGGCCGAATTGTGGTCGGCGATGCCTGTTTGATATTGAGGAACGCAGTACTAAGTCAGCGATGTAGCAGGATGCTCGTGCTTGACCTGGCCCGGGTTGACAGCATCGATGCGGGCGGCTTGGGAGTGTTGTTGGGCCTGCGGCAGTGGGCTCGTTCCGGCTCAAGGGTGTTTAAGCTGATGAACGTGACGAAAACGGTCGAGGAGATACTCGAGCTGACCCACTTGCAGCATGGTTTTGAATTCTGCGCCGTTCGGGACCTTTTTTTGCCTGCTGCACCGAGCAGCGTCTATGCCATACTGGTCAGCCGACGAGCCCAATCGAGCGGATGAAAACGACGGCCGCAACTGTTCCGTAAGATCGTCCGAAGCGGTTCCAGCTGTCCAAGACGATGCTCTGACTGCTGCAGCGTCTTGAGAAGAATCTTGTATCCTCGGCGCATTGCGCCGCTTTTGGGAACATGGTACGAAACTCTGAATACCAACCGCGCTCGTGTGGCTCGTCGTCCGCCCAATCGGAAGCGGCGTGTTAGCCCGCCCATGATGCCCCACGAAAAACAGGTGCGCTACGCCGCGCAAACTCTGTAAACGTGGTGGGGCTGGATCCCGGCCTCATGCGCGCCGGGATATATTCTCGATTCGGGCCTTCTGCGACGCTCGGCGAACAGTTCATCGAGCACGTGAACGCGCTCCAGTGGGCAATCCATATGCTCCCGCCGACTCCTCTACCGCGACAACTATGGCGGACCAGAGGTGGGCTTCGGGGAAGCGAGGTTTCACCGAAGGTCGTAGTGCGGGATCTACGGTTTGACCCTGAAGAAACAGGAAAGCAGGCTGTAGGAAGATTGCACGCAACCGCAGCTATGCTGTCCGTCCCGAGGCCATTCACATATTCGATGGCTGCGCCCAGGCCGATAGCGCCCGCCTCCTGGGGGGTGGCTGCCCGGCGGCTCCAACGTGATCGCACGTCGGCTTGAGGCCCAGCGGTGTCAGTCGGAATCGGCCGGACCAACGGCAATCACACGGTAAACCGAGAATGAGTCTCAGTTTGGAAGTTACTGGACCCCGTGCTAGCATCGCTTCAGTTTTGGATCTCGCACTTTTCAGTCGCGGTTGCCGCTGCAGATCAACAAAATCACCTTTGCCCATGCAGGACACCGCTGAGAAGGGATTCCGCTTGGCTCTCGACGACATTGCAAAATTTATGGATGCCGGGAAGGAAAAGGGCTATCTCACCTACAACGAGGTAAATGACCTGATTCCGCGTGACGTCCATTCCCCGGAAGATCTTGACGACCTGCTCACCACCATCGGCACGCAGGGCATTGACGTGCTTGAGGGCCAGCCCAAGCTATCTTCCGCGGCCCTGAAAAATAGGTTTGCCGAAGAAGTGGAGCCCCGCGAGGTCATCGGACTCGTTCCGCCCCCGGGCGCCCTTGAAAGGATCAACGATCCGGTGCGCATTTACCTGCGCGAGATGGGCACAGTACCTCTGCTAACCCGCGAAGGGGAAGTGGACATTGCGAAGCGCATCGAGCGCGGACAGCTGCGCGTGCTGAAGGCACTTTCACGCTCGCCTTTTGTGATCCGTCAGATTCTGGCCATCGCCGAGGATTTGAAGTGTGGCGTGCGCTCAATCAAGGAAATTGTCGTCTTCGATGAGGAAGAGATGACCGAGGAGATCCTGCAGAACCGCGTCAGAGACACCACGCGCCGCATTGACGGGCTACGGAAGCATTACAAAAGAGCCAGCCAGCTGGCCGGCCGACTACTGACCATCCCGGCAAAACAAAAAGCACGCGAATACCGCCGCTGCCGAGGTGGCCTGGGCCGCGAGATCGCTCGGCTTTCGTTGATCATCCGCAACCTCGGTTTCACCAACTTCGAGCGCAAACGCCTGATCGATCTGGTGAATAAAACCGTGGACATCATGCGCTCACTCGACCGGAAGGTCGGCAACCTGGAAAAGAAGATTGAGAGCACTCGCAGCCAAGAACTCGAGAAAGACTACCGCAAGGCGCAGCGGCAGCATCGCGCCGACTTGAAAAGCCTGGAAAGCGACGCCGGCGTGAGCTTCCAAGAGCTCCACCGCACCCAAGGCGAAATCATCCGGGGTGAGATGGACAGGGAACAGGCCAAACACGAGCTTATCGAAGCCAACTTGCGCCTCGTGGTGTCGATGGCGAAGAAGTACCCCAACCGGGGAATTCAGTTCCTCGACCTGATCCAGGAGGGCAACGTCGGTTTGATGAAGGCGGTGGACAAATTCGAGTACCGCCGCGGCTACAAGTTTTCTACTTACGCGACGTGGTGGATTCGTCAGGCAATCACCCGAGCCATTGCCGATCAGGCGCGCACCATCCGACTCCCGGTGCACATGGTCGAGATCGTCAACAAGCTGATTCGTGTCTCGCGGCAACTGGTCCAGGAGTTGGGCCGCGAACCTACCTCGTTAGAGATTGCCAAACGCATGGACATTCCCGCAGCCAAGCTGCGCAAAGTGCGCAAGATCATGCAGGTACCGATCTCGCTAGAGACGCCAATTGGGGAGGAGGGGGATTCTCATCTCGGCGACTTCATCAAAGACAGCGCTGCGCTCGCGCCGGATGAGGCTGCCATCAGCATGAACCTGAAGGAGCAGACCGGGCAGGTGCTGCACACCCTGACTCCGCGCGAGGAGAAGATCATGAAGATGCGCTTTGGTCTGGAGGACGATTCGGAGCACACCCTGGAGGAGGTGGGCCGGGCGTTCGCCGTCACCCGCGAGCGCATTCGCCAGATCGAAGCCAAGGCTCTTCGCAAGCTGCGCCAGCCTTCACGCTCCGGCAAGCTCAGGTTATTTCTCGACACCGTGCACGAATAACGCCGCGGGCGACGCGCAAGGAGATCCCAGGAAAGGGATCGCGCAGCATCCGCAAGTTGACCTAGGCAGCCTCACTGCGATGCGGCATACGGTGGCTAGTTTGCGATGTGTTCCGCAGAGCGTGCAAGGCGTACATCGTGTCATCCAGGGCTTGTTCCTCTTCGATGTTGTCTCCGGCTATGTGAAACAACTCGCGTGCCCTTACCACAAGTGCTTCCTCTGCTTGCGAAATGCGGTCTGGGAGCTTGGTCTTATCAACCTCAAAGAGTGCGGCCCTGTACAAAACCCTCCACGCTATGCTGTTTAGAGATATAGAGCTGCCGGTATTCATGATTCCCTCGGGTTTCGCTTCCGAAGCAGATCTGAAAGTGTCAGACACTCGGTTGTGCAGGTGGCCATACAGCCAGCTGCTTCTCGGTCTTTGGGGCCTACGCGACAGGCAGGAGTCTCAGCCTGTGCGTCCCCCGGTCTTCAAGAACCTTGTCGCGAGCGACGACCTCGTCGGCGCAGGTTGGAGACAGGTACGTTGGAGGTCCAACCAGGAAACTGATGTGCTGCCCTGGATGCTGGCGCCGAATCGTCCTCCAGAACTCAACTGCTTCTTGGGATCGCTGGCGCACGTCCAGCAGTACCAAATCAAAAAAATCAGGCACCCAGAGCAACGCTGCTTCAGCGACGCTTTTGGCCGTGTGCACATGAACTCCGCGGCTTCTCAGCACTCGGGCGCGCATGTTCTGCATCGCTTCGTTGCCATCGATGATGAGCACGTTCTTCGTGCCCATTGGAAAGGAAATCGGCGATTGCTGGGACACAGAACACCTCCAAGCCTTCTGAAGGCGGGCGTTTCGGAAAGCAGGATTACCTTTGAGAAGCGGGCGTCACCAGAAAGATCTACCTCGACTCTTCTTGTCTCTTTCGTAAGGGGGCGGGGATTCCTCCGCCCCCAACCGAACGCGAAAGCCTCGTCTGCTTGCCTCAGGCTGCTACGAGAGCAGGCCTCTTTTGCAAGGTCGAGTTGGCCACCTCAAAGTTTCGGACTTCAGGAGTACCGTCGACCACTTTCGCTAAGGCCTTCAGCACTTCTGGATAGCTGTCGCGTAGATAGGCTTCCGCGTCCTCTCTCTTGTCCCATAGACTGATGGCGACGCCATCCGATCCGGATCCGGGCGCGACGAATACGATTTCGTCCTGGAAGCCGTGCTGTTTCCGAAGGAGAGGGAGAATCTCGTTCTCGATTGTCTGCGCAAACTCCGCACGGGTATTGGGTTTCAGCTGCATGGAAACGTGACGAGCAAACATGTCAACCTCCTGCTGGGTTGTCGTTGACTAAGAGCAGGGAACTTCAGATGGACTGCCTTAGTTCAGAGGATCTGAAAGGGAGAAGGCGTAATTCGCTCTGTCTAACAGCGTATGCCGAATCCTGGTGTTGTCAAGTCGGAAATGTCCGAGGTTGCGGGATTGCGACGTCCTAAACAGACGGATGTCACTGCCAAGGTGGTCATCTACGAGGCGTTTGTCGAGGGCAAACTGGAAGATCCAAAACACTTGGCTCGCAGCGTGCATGACCTCTACTTCGAGCCGAAGTACGAGGAATTCCGGCCGAGAACGATCCGGAGTCTGTCCAACGCATTCACGTCAGCCTTCAGGGAATTGGAGCCGATTCCACAGTTCAAGGCGACAAACCAAATTGGGAGAGTTTCTGGAAGCTCGGTTCTCCCAGTCGTTCTAGCCATCAGGTTTGCCGACCGATGCGGAGGCTGAGATCAACAGTGAGTGCTGCTGTGACAGACATCATCTTCCAACAACTTAGCTCTACCGAGTGGGCCCCGTTTTGTGACCATTCTGTGACCAGCGCCGATGTTCGCCTAAGCGTCGGCCATGAATTGTGTGCCACTGCTTTCACCATTTTCTGCCGTTCTTATTAGGGCCGAGTTGCGTTCCGAGAATGCCTTTTTCAAAATAAGCTCCGATCGCATTTACCTCATCGACGGGATGTCGGGTTGGCAGGGCGTGGTGTCCCGACTGGCTGACGCAGAATCTCACTATATCCGAGTTCTCACCGCCAGCAGCATTCTTGGCCGTAATACTCAAGGTATGGAGTCCGTCAGCCAGATTGCGGGAATTCATACGGGCGGACCACAGAGTTCTTCCGACGCGTCCGGCTCGGGACATTGAATAAGTGCCGCCATCGTCGATTCGGTAGGTGACCGAAGTGATCTCCTTCTCATCCCAAGCCAAGGCGTTGATTTCCATCTCTCCACGCACGACATGACTTGCATCTCCAGGACGAGTAATGAATCGTTCGTCGGCCGGCGAAGTGATCAGCACGAAGGGCCATTCGCCGATCGGCTTGAACTTCCAGCTAACGACGCCGTGATCAAGCACATTGACGGAGAAGCCCGCAGGGCCTTCTTCGATCTGCCCAGTCGAGCGCGTCGCCGCGTAGATAACGTGTCCGTCGTTAGCAATCTCGTTGTAGTGCGTGTGGCCCATGTCCACCATCAACACGTCATGCTGCCGTATTAAATCAACAAGGCTGGGATCGGCATCGCTCAGTTCGCTCGGGTAGCAATGAAGGAACAATACAGACGCACTACTTCTCCGCGAGGCCTTGCGAAGGTCAGCTGAGAGCCAATTCATTTGATCTGAACCAAGCCCAAAGCGGCCGTGCTTTTCAGCCCCCAGTGCGTTAAGAACCATGAAGTGGTAGCGGTCAACATCAAAGCTGTAGTAGAGGTCCGGACGCACATATTTCTGGAACAACTGGAGACTGCCGGTCTTGAAATCGTGGTCACCGGCAATGGCGTGCCATGGAAGGGAGAGATCGTCAATTGCCTCGCGCACGAGCCGATACTGCTCTTCGTTCCCATCCTCGGCATTGTCTCCTGGCAGGATGGCGAAATCGACTGCTCCTCGGAGACACCGATTGGCGTGCTGAATCAATTCCCGGAAGTCTCGATAGTTCTGTTGATCTCTGCGCGTAATGTGCAGGTCGCCGAAATGGAGCCAAGCGACCATGCCGGGAGTTCGCGATTGAATATCCTGATTGCGCAGCTGAGCGTCAGCCAAGACTGATCCGATTGAAGTAGTTGTCATAGTCTTTCTTCTCCTAAGAAAATCTGTGAATCTAAGCAGGCGCATTCTCCGAGCGGATTTCTGCGGCCTGCCCTAAACGAGCATGATGAGCGCGGCGCGCTCGGATTGAATCCTTCGTCTCTGGCATCAAGACGAGGAAGAACAGGAAGCCAACCGCGGCGATGCCGGCTTGGCACACGAAACTTGACTGAAAGCCCAACCGATTTGCGATGTAGCCGCCGGCCACATTGCTGAGGAACGCCCCGACATACCAGGAACTCGCTACGACACCCTGTAAGAAGTTGAATCTCCCAGTGCCTCGTGCCAGGTCGGAGGTGATTAGAGTCCACAGGACACCAAAGACAGCCGCTGCAACTCCATCCAGACTTTGCACCGAGATGAGATACCAGTCATGGCCGCCGAAGGCGAACAGCAGAGCCCGCAGTGCGACAATCGCGTAACAAAGAAGGAAAAGCGGCTTGCGACCGAATACGTCGGTAAGTCGTGACGCGAGCCAAGCGACGGGAATCATGATGGATTGGGCGACGATGATGCAGGCAGAAACGTAAAACGACGAACGCTCGTCTTTCCCCTGTGCCAGAGATTCGGTCACGAGTTGCAGCAGGCACGCATTGGCCAAATGGAAGAGAACCACCGAGGCAAGGAAGATCGGGATTCGCCGGTCCTGAAACAACTCGGCGACTGAGACGGTGCGAGCGAAATTGACCGGGCGAGGGTCAATCGGAAAGCGCTGATCCGCTACGTCGGCAGCGCGTGCCTGCTGATTGTTAATGTCGTCGCTGTGAACGAAGCCGGACGCCAGGATCGTGCCCATCCCGAAGACGAACGCCGTGTAGAAGAACCACTGCTTGCCGAGACACGCGGCTAGTGCTCCCGCCAAGAGTGCCATGGCCACTTTCCCGGAGTGATTGAACATTTCGTTGCGACCGATCCGCTGGGGCAATCGTTCGTTGCCGACGATGCCGAGCGAGACGGCGCCGATCAGCGGCGGAAAGGCGGCAACCGAAACCCCAATCAAGACCTGAACGAGCACTTGCTGAAACAGGCTCGGAACGACGGGGACAAGTAAGATGCCTGCGGCGACGAGCCCAGCGGCAATACCGCTGATTGTTTTCTTTTGATTCGACCAGTCAACCAGGGCGCCGATTCCTGGTTGCGCTAACATCGTCGCGATGCTCTGCGCAGCTACCACAATCCCGGCCTGCGCCGGATTCCAATGCCGGACCGAGGTGAGGTAGATCGCGATAAAAGCGCCGAGCGCCATCTGCATGTCCGCCATGCAGAAATTCATCCAGTCGAGCGCGTGCAGGCTTTTCCGTGCTCTGTTCATGGCTCGTTCCTCATAAGCGTGAGTCCTATCCGACGAAGTGAAGCCATGCGACTCCAAAGAACAGTGTCAGAAGCGTGATCGGAACCCCGACGCGCAAGTAGTCTTTGAAGCTGATGTGGACTGCAGCGCGAGCCTTCTCGACGACAATGATGTTCGCTACCGAGCCCGTGATCGTGAGGTTACCCGCCAATGTGCTCGCCATCGACAACAACAGCCACGCTGCGCGTGGGTTCCGGAATTGGGCCATCACCGGTCGCAGCAACATGACGGCGGGTACATTGCTCACCAGGTTAGAAAGCAGGCTGACAACAGCGGCAAAGATCGCGGTGTTTTCGAGGTTCAGATGACGTGCCGCCGCTAGCAGACGATCGGTGATATGAACGCTCTGAGCCCCACCTAAGATCAGAAAGAGGCCGGCGAAGAAGAGCAGCAAACTCCAGTCCACCTCCTCATACAGGTCGCGCGGACTGATCTTTCGGCTCATCAGCAGGAGAATTGCCCCGGAGATTGCGACTAGCGCCGGTGGCAAGCCGAGTAGAAAGCCGCTCAGAACGAACGCAGTGATCACAACTGGCTTCCAGATCGCACCGTCAGGTGCGGGCACAGCACGCGCAGCATCCGCTCCCAGCGGCCTTGGCACTTGCCGGCGCATCGGTGTGAACGCTGGTTGTTCTTCGAGTTCGCGTGCGAGATCTTTGGCACACATCAGGCGGAGCACAAGCCAATTGATCCCCAGCCCAACCAGCGCGATGGGCCCAAGATGGAGAAGGAAATCTGTATAGCCAATATGTGAGATGGAGCCGATCAGCATGTTCTGGGGATTGCCCGTAATGCTTGCGGCGCTCCCGATATTCGAGGCAGTTGCGAGCGCGAGCAGGTAAGGAGTGGCGGGACGTTTCAACTCCGAGGTGATGTGTAGCAGCAGGGGCGTCATGAAGACGCAGATGACGTCGTTGACAAGAAAAGCCGACAGCACGCCGCTAGTTAGAATGACGATTCCGAGTAAGTGGCGATGCGGAATTCGTTCGATGACGTGGGCAGTGATCCACTCGAAGAACCCCGCCAGATGCAGAGCGGCCACGATCAGCATCATGGAAAAGAGCAGTACGAGCGTGTTGAAATCGATGGACTCCAGAGCGGCTAAGGGTGTGAGTACGCGGAATACGAACAGCAAGGCCGCACCGATGACAGCCATAGCGGGCCGGTCGATCCTGGTGCCGGGAAATTTGCCCCACGCGAAAACAAAGTAGCTGACGAGGAATATCAGAACACCGGCGACCGCCTGCACTTCGTGGAGTAGGTGGCTCGGGTTCATCTCGATTGAATGCTCCGTTGGCTTCGCGCCAACTTTGGCGCGCCGATTCCAATTCAACCTGATGAAATGCAGTCTGTATGCCAACTGGCGCTGGGGGCCCAAAGAAGGGTCGTCTAGTGTTTTCAGCAAGATCGCGGGTGTGAAGGAGAAGCTTGCGACGGAGATTGTGCGGTTTCCTCTCGCACGGTGTGTGTTAAGCGAACTCTTCAGGGTTCGGTGCTGCTTCTCGGTCGGGCTCCATATCGAACAGCGGTCCGGATTCATCGACGGCTTTCTCGTGGAAATCTAGTTTCCGGATTGCCGACATTACCGGTCAATCTCTGCCCACTCTCAGGCGGTGCGGAGTTTGCGCGTTTCGCTCACAATCTTGGTGAGCCGGTTGGAAAGGCGGTCGAGGCAAGCGCGGGAGTGACCATGC
>Ga0209580_10001593_pt1 | contig 10338 bp, 8 predicted proteins | sample Coa_R1_5_FD_187153 | JGI IMG/M metagenome (GOLD analysis project Ga0209580, IMG submission 187153) | Surface soil microbial communities from Centralia Pennsylvania, which are recovering from an underground coalmine fire - Coalmine... | ecosystem: Environmental > Terrestrial > Soil > Unclassified...
TTGCACTCCGTTACAAAGACGAAACCCCCTGCGTGTCGTCTAGCGCGCTGAGCTGGCCGAGCCCGCCACCACCTCCAACCGAGATTCCGATGGTGGGTTAACGCGCCCGGTGGGTGTTGGTTACCCGGCCCTCCACGGGCGCATGACCCACCGCTGAACGCCCGCGGTCGAGACTCGTATCGTTATGCGCCTTGCGCAGTACGGACACGCGCGTAACGTCCACGCACCGATGTTCGTTTGAGGCTCACGTGAGGGGCGGGGTAGCTCTCCTGGGAATCATGCTGGTGGTCGCCGGCTGCTCGGCGGGCGCGTCAGCGTCTGCGAGCTCGAGCCCATCCACCAAAACGAGCCCTTCGCCGACCCCGTCGCCGAGCCCAAGCCCGAGTTCGAGCCCGAGCTCGAGTCCAATCCCCTCGCCCTCCACGCCCCCGACGCCGGTGGCCGTGCCCGCCTGGGCTGCGCTTCGCGCCGATTGCTCTCGTCCTCTCACAGCCGAGGAGGCGGTCGTCGGGTTCCAGGGTCAGAGCAGCCTCGTGGTGGCCGACGTGACCAACCCCAAAAATCCGGTCAACCTGTGCGCAATCGCCGGCGATGCGAGGCTCACCCCTCAGCTGGTGACTCAATCGATGATCTCCTGGTACGCGACTCAGAACGGCCCCGGGAGCCCGGGCCCGAGCGTGATCGCGGTGCTCGAGCTGACGACCGGCACCTCGACGGTCGCGGCAAGCTGGCAGGGCGGCGGCTTCATGGACGGTCTGCACGCGTGGAGTCCCGACCGCGGCTTCCTCGCCTACGTGACCTCGGACGCTACCGCCATCAACCTTCACCTGCTGAGCGGCGGGGGAGACCGGGTGGTCTCGACCATGGGCCCGGTGCCCGGCCGCGGGGTGAACCCGGAGGAGGACGACTCGTACCTGGCCTTCTCACCCGATGGCGCGTACTTCGCCCTCGAGCAGACCTTCGCGAGCTCGGGCGACCAGCTCCAGGTCTTCCGCACGCAGGACGGCAGCGTCGCCTACTCGTTCCACACCGGAACCATGGCGAGCTGGGGCAGCATAGGGAGCCGGCTCTACTTCCGGCAGCCGGGCTCGAGCGTGGTCGAGGTGTGGGACTCGGCGGGCGGTGTCCAGCAGGCGTTCGGGCAGCCGGCGCAGTGGATCCGGCCGCGGGCCGATGCTGGCGACGACAACCTCGCCTTCACGGTGCGGGACACGACAGGAATGCCCAGCGTATGGCTCTACGGCCACGGAGGTCGATCGGGGGGCAAGCTGCCCAACCCGCGCTCGTCGCCCGCGTGGCTGAACGCGACCACCGTCTTCTACCTCGAGGAAACGCGATGCACGTCCAACTGCCAGATCGCGTGGGCGCCCGACGGAAAGACCTTCACTTTCGACACGGGCGCGCAGGTCGAGACGTCCTCGAAGATCAGCCAGGTGTACGGGGTGTGGCCGCGACCGGGCCAGACATGACACCTGAAGCGCCTCGGAATGCGATCATGACGCCCACCGGGATGGACCAGCTTTCTCCGCCAGCCGAGCAGGTCATGGTGCACTCTCTCGAGGACTACCCCGCGCCGCTGCCCGCTCCCCGGCCGCCCATCACCCCGGGCTGGCGTGCAGCCGTCTCGACCAGGCAGAGGCGGCTCTGGACGGCGGCCCTGGCGGCGGCCCTGCTCGTGACCGCCGGCGGGATCGGCCTGCTCTACCTCGACGACACCAACAACCAGGCCACGATCCGCGACCTCAACACCAAGAACGAGTCGCTGACCGGCCGCAACCAGAACCTCGCCGACCAGCTGAAGGTCACGCAGGGCCAGCTGACGGTCTCCCGCCAGCAGGTCACCGACCTGACCAGCGAGCTCCAGCACCCGACGCTCAGCGTATGGAACGTGCCCATGACCCTGAACGGCCCGATCTACTACCTCTCCTCGACCGTCCCCGACACGTTCACTTACCACCTCAAGCTGACGTCGAACGGACCGATGGACGTCAGCATCCTGTCCACGCAGCAGTTCAAGGACGCGATCCTCTGCGTGAACAACGGCCTCGGAAACACCGACTACTGCATGCACCACTCGGGCGCAACGTGGGGTGTGCTCGGCGTGAGGAGCGTGAACTACGACTTCACCCTGGCCGAGGGCTGCGCCGCCTACCTGGCCATCATCACGGCCCCCAACCCGGTCACGATCACCCCGGACGTCACGGTGACCTACAACCCCGCCGCTGCCGTCACCGGAGCCTGCCGCTAGGCGATCCCTTTCCATTCATGGGGAGGTTGTCGGGCGAGTGGATCACGCCGCGCCGGCACGAGAAGCGCACAGTCGGGCCTCTACCAGACGTTCGACGCCTCCGCCTGGCTATTCGCGTTTCTGAAGCAGGTAGCGCTCGTACTGGTATTCCTCGGCGCTGATCTCGCCTGACGCGAAACGCTGGTCGAGGGTTTCCATCGGCGATCCCGGGAGCCGGGCTCGGACCTGTCTGAGGATTCGAAAACGGAGCCACAGCCCCAGGGCGACGACCACGGCGCCGAGCCCGATCGAGCCGATCAGGATCGCGTCCAGACCGCCCGGCATGGTCATGTCAGGATACCCTCGGGATGGCGAGTTGAAGCTGGGGGTCAGCGTCGGTTACTGGGGCCTCGGGCTGACAGCCGCCGACCAGCTGGACATCACCCGGACTGCTGAATCGCTCGGCTACGACTCGGTGTGGACCGCCGAGGCGTATGGCTCGGACGCCGCGACGATCCTCGCCTGGCTGGCCGCAGGGACCAGCAAGATCAAGCTCGGCTCCGGCATCTTCCAGATCCCAGCCCGCAGCGCGGCCATGACCGCGATGACCGCGGCGACGATCGACAACCTCTCCGGCGGCAGGATGCTGCTCGGGCTCGGCACGTCGGGTCCACAGGTGTCGGAAGGCTTCCACGGAGTGCGTTTCGCGAAGCAGCTGCAGCGGACGCGCGAGTACGTGGCCGTCGTGCGGCTGGCCCTGTCCCGACAGAAGATCGAGTTCCACGGCGAAACCATCGAGCTGCCGATGCCGGACGGTCCCGGCAAGGCGCTCAAGCTCACCATCCGGCCGGTGCAGGAGAAGATCCCGATCCTCCTCGCTGTGCTCGGGCCGAAGAACGTCGCCTTGGCGGGCGAGATCGCCGACGGCTGGCTCCCCGTCTTCTTTTCTCCCGAGCACACCAGTGCGTTGCGCGTTCCGCTCGAGGAAGGGGCGGCGCGCGCCGGCCGGTCGCTCGACGATTTCCGGATCTGCCCGTCGGTCAACGTCCTGATCGGCGACGACATCGAAAGCGCGCGCAACGCGATGCGGCCGATCCTTGCCCTCTACGTCGGCGGCATGGGGTCGCGCGAGCAGAACTTCTACAACCGCCTCGTTTCCACCTATGGCTTCGAGCGGGAGGCGCAGGAGGTCCAGGAGCTGTACCTGGCGGGGAAGAAGACCGAGGCGATGTTCGCGCTGCCCGACGATCTGATCGACCTCGTCTCGATCGTCGGCCCGCGGGATAGGGCGAAGGCGAAGCTTCGGGCCTTCCGCGATGCCGGCGTCGACACCCTGATCGTGTGGCCGGTCATGCCCGACCACGACGAACGCAAAGAGCAGCTCCGGCTCGTGGCCGAGCTTGCCGCCGAGGTCGGATGAGCTCGAACCAGCCGCCGCCGCTGGTCGACTACAACCTGTTCGAATCCGACGCGCCACTGCGCGAATCGCTGGAGCGCGAAGGCGGATCGTGGGCCCACGACCTGGTGCACGACCTCGGCCGGATGGCCGGCACGCAGCAGGCGATCGACTGGGGCTTTTTGGCCAACGCCAACCCGCCGCAGCTGCGCACCCACGACCGTTTCGGCAACCGGATCGACGAGGTCGAGTTCCACCCCGCCTGGCATGAGCTGATGAAGGTCGCGATCGGCCATGGCCTGCATGCCCTTCCGTGGCGCGAGCCGCGAGCGGGCGCCCATGCCGCCCGAGCCGCGGCGTTCTACGTCTGGTCGCAGGTCGAAGGTGGCCACGGCTGCCCGGTCTCGATGACGTATGCGGTGATACCGGCGCTCCGCAAGGCCCCGGCTCTCGCCGCGGTGTGGGAGCCCCTGGTCACCACGCTCGACTACGACCCCGGGCTCCGCACGCCGTCCACCAAACGCGGCGTCCTTTTCGGCATGGCGATGACCGAGCGGCAGGGCGGCTCGGACGTGCGCTCCAACACCATGCGGGCGCTGCCCACCGGCGAGGACGGTGTGCACCTGCTCACCGGGCAGAAATGGTTTTGCTCGGCGCCGATGTGCGACGCGTTCCTGGTCCTCGCGCAGGCGCCGCGCGGCCTCACGTGCTTTCTGCTCCCGCGCGTGCTGCCTGACGGCCGGCGCAACAACTTCCACATCGAGCGGCTCAAGGACAAGCTGGGCAACCGCTCCAACGCGTCGGCCGAGATCGAGCTCGATGAGGCGTGGGGGGTGGTGGTCGGGGAAGAGGGGAGAGGAGTGCGGACGATCATCGATATGGTCAACCACACGCGCCTCGACTGCATCATCGGCTCAGCCTCGCTGATGCGCCAGGCTGTCGCGCAGGCAACGCATCACACCGCGCACCGCAAAGCCTTCGGCAAGCTGCTGCGCGAGCAGCCACTGATGATGAACGTGCTCGCGGACCTGTGCGTCGAGTCCGAGGCGACGACCATTTTGATGATGCGCCTGGCCGGCGCGTTCGACCGCGCGTCGGATCCCGCCGAGGCGCACTTCCGTCGCATCGGCGTGGCGGTCGGCAAGTTCTGGACGTGCAAGCGCGCCGTCGCCGTGGCCGGCGAGGCGCTGGAGTGCCATGGTGGGAATGGGTACGTGGAGGAATCGATCATGCCGCGCCTCTACCGCGAGGCGCCGCTCAACTCCATCTGGGAAGGCTCCGGTAACGTGAACGCGCTGGATGTGCTCCGCGCGATGCAGAAAGAGCCCGAGTCCGTGTCTGCGTTCTTCGACGAGGTCGACCAGGCCGGTGCCGATGCGCGCCTGGTGGCCGCGACCTCGGAGCTGAGGCGCATGCTCGCCGGTGAAGACGAGCTCGAGTCACGGGCGCGCCTCATCGTGGAGCGGATGGCCGTTGTGCTGCAGGCCTCGCTCCTCCTGAGGCATGGCGACCCGGCCGTCGCCGAGCTTTTCTGCGTCTCTCGCCTCGAGGGCAAAAGCGGTCATACCTTCGGCACACTGCCGCCTTCGAGAGAGTTTGCAACGGTCATTGAGCGGAACCGTCCGCGTTTCTAGATTGTTGTGCTGAAAAACTGGGGATCTTCGACCGGGGTCACGACCGCCTGGCGGACGTCGCCTGCATCGCGCGTTCCGCCGAGCGAGCTGATCCTGGTCACCGACTTCGACGGCACCCTCGCCGACGTGGTGCCAGACCCGACCAGAGCGGTTGCCCTGCCCGAAGCCCTGGCCGCCCTGCAGCGCCTGGTTCAGCTGATCGCTGACGTCATCGTGTTGAGCAGCCGCACCGCGGCCGACCTCGAGGAGCGAATCCCAATCTCCGGGGTGCGCCTGGTCGGCGACAGCGGCCTGGTGCTGCCGCGGCACGCCCAGAAAGAAGCCCTCGACCGGTTCAACGCGGACGTGTCAAAGCTTCTCGAGCGGGTCCCGGGGACCTGGTTGGAGGTCAAGCCCGCCAGCAGCGCAATCCATTTCCGCAACGCGAACATGAGCGGGGAGGAGATGCTGGTCATGCTCCGACCGCTGCTCGACGGCGGGCGCCTCTCCGCGGCGCTTGGCCGCAAGGTCGTCGAGGTGCATGCCCCGAAAGGCGGCAAGGGAGCGTTCCTCGCCCATCTGCTCCCGGTCGAAGACCCGGCCGGCGTCGTGTCGTTCGGCGACGACGAGAACGATCGGTCCGTGTTCGACTACGTGAGCCGGCTCGACATCCCGCACATGGCTGTCGGCGTGTACTCGCCCGAGGCTCCGAAGGATCTCTTCGACTTCTGCGACTTCGTGGTCAGCGGCCCGGCCGAGGCGGCCGCGCTGCTCAATGAGATCGCCGACTGGGCCGAGGGCCAGCAGCCGAACTAGGAAACCGGCGCCCGTCGATCTGCGGCCGGCACCAGCTCCCTCAGGTCCTGCACCTGCCGGCTGATCCAGCGCGCGATGTCGTTGGCGCGCACGACCTCGCGCGCCCCGTCGTTGAGCGCGCGCTTCTTGTCCGCCTCCATGGTCAGCCCCGCGTACATCGCCTCGGCGGTGGCCTCGACGTCGAAGGGGTTGATCGACAGCACGTGCCCGCGCAGCTCCTCGTGCGCCCCCGCGTTCTCCGAAAGCACGATCACGCCGTTGACCTGGTTGACGAGCGCACCTTCCTTCGCGACCAGGTTGAGCCCGTCGTAAACCGGGTTGACCAGCAGGACGTCGAAGTTCTTCATCGCCGCGATCGCCTTGCGATCGCTCTCCGCAATCTCCAGCCGGATCGGCTGCCACTCCGGCCCGCCCAGGTCGCTGTTGATCCGCGCCGCCATCTGGCGAATCTGGCGCAGGTAGCGGCTGAACGCCGCGATGTCCTGCCGCGATGGCTGAAGAAACGCCCAGAACTGGACGTGCCCGCGCAGCTCGGGGTGGTAGCGCAGCAGCTTGTCGTAGGCGATGAAGCCGCGGATGATGTTCTTCGACGGGTCGGTGCGGTCGATCCGCACGATGAGGTGGCGCGGCCTCCACTCCGACAGCTCATGCTCCATCCGCTTCACCGCGCGCGACGATGAGCGGCGCGTCATCGCGGGCACGTCGATGGAGATCGGGTAGTGCCGCGCGTAGACGACGCGTCCGCCCGCGAGAACCGCCCTCTCGCGCTCGTCGACCTGGAAGCCTCCGTTCTCCTCACAGGTCAGCAGAAAGTTGCGCACGTCGAGGCTGGACTGGAAGCCGACGATGTCGCATCCGAGCAGGCCCTCCAGGATCGCGTCGCGCATGTGCTTCGGCAGCACCTTCCAGTACTGCGGTGTCGGCCAGGGAACGTGGACGAAATGCTGGATCGCCGCGCCCGGCAGCGACTGGCGGACCATGGCGGGGACGAGGTAGAGCTGGTAGTCGTGCACGAGGACGAGCGGCCGCTCGGGGGCCGCCCTGCCGAGCTCGACAACGCGCGCGGCCAGCTGGCGGTTGACCTCGACGTATCCGCTGTCCCACGCCCGGTGGATGCGCTCGTCGATGACGGGCTCGTTGCCCAGGTCCCACAGGTAGTGCTGGATGAACCACAGCACTGGGTTGGAGATGACGCCGTAGTAGAGGTCGTACTGCTCCGGGGTCGGCGCGACCAGGTGAAGCCGGCCCGTGGACTGGACCAGCGGCATGCTCAGCGCGCCGTTGTGACCGGCGGCGATCGCTCGCTCGGCGTCGGTCCGCGCGCAGGCGACCCAGTCCGCGCCGGTGGCCTCGGCGAGGGTGAGCAGTCCCGTGATCACGCCGCCCGAGCCGCGCCGGAACGTCCCGTCGGCCCGCGGCTCGTGGGGCGCGCGGTTGCTGACCAGGATGGGCGAGTATCCGGGCAGCGTGCGCGCCACGTAGGCACGCAGCCCGGAGCCGACCCTACCGTCCGTCTCTCGAAAACTCCGCAAGAAGCGAGCGGTCGACGGGCATGCTGCGAACCCGCACCCCGGTGGCCCTGGCGAGCGCGTTGGCGAGGGCGGCCGGGCCGGGGATGGCAGGCGGCTCGCCAACCCCCTTGGCGCCGAGCGGACCGACGGGTGACGGAACCTCCAGCAGGGTCACGTCGATGTCTGGCATGACGTCCGCCGTCGGCAGCTCGTAGTCCAGGAACGAGCCGGTCCGGAGCTGCGCCTCGGCGTCGTAGACGAGCTGCTCGCCGAGCGCCCGGCCGAGCGCCTGCGCGGCGCCGCCGTGCACCTGGGCCTCGACCTCGGGCGGGTTGATGGCGTGCCCGACGTCCTGGATGGCCGCGTAGCCGGTGAGCCGAAATGCGCCGGTCTCCTTGTCCGCGCGTACACGCGCGATATGGACGGTGAACATCGGAGACGCGGCCTGCACCGCCGACCGGCCCGTGGCCTGGACCGGCTTGTGCCTGCCCATGAACTCGGTGCTCAGGCGGACGAGCTCGGTGATCTTCACCGACCGGGTCGGTGAGCCCTTGACCGCGACGCTGCCGTCGGCGATCTCGAGGTCCTCGGGCGCGGCCTCGAGTGACTCGGTGGCGATCTCCAACAGCTGGCGCCGGGCCTCGAGCGCGGCCTCGTGCACGGCGCCGCCGACGCTGTACGTGACCTGGCTTCCGCCGGCCGCCGGCCCGTAAGGCGCGCTGCCGGTGTCCGAGAACTGGACGCGCACCTTCTCCGGCGCGACGCCGAAAGCCTGCGCCGCGATCAGCACCAATGCGCTGTGCGCGCCGCTGATGTCCGGCGAGCCGACCATGACCGTGACGGTGCCGTCGGGCTCCACGCGGCACCCCGCGGCCGACGGCGTCCGCGCCCCACCCCACGCGCCCAACGCCACGCCCACGCCTTCGCCCGGACGGAGCGGCGCGGTGTAGAGCGGATGCCGAAGGGCCTCCTCGAGGCAGTCGGCGGAAGCGATGCGCGGCCATCGCTGGCCGTCCGCGGTGAGGTCGCCCTCGCGGGACACGTTGCGCAGGCGGAGGTCGATCGGGTCGACGCCGAGCTCCTGCGCCAGCTCGTCCATCAGCGACTCCAGCGCGAAGTAGGCCTGCGGAGCGCCTGGCGCGCGGTAGGCGTCGGTCGGGGTCTTGTTCGTGGAGACCTCGTATCCCTGGAGGTCGAAGTTAGGTAGGCGGTACGTGCCGCCGAGGAAGCTCGCCGTCAGCCCCGCGTGCCAGCCGGCCGAGGCGCCGTTGTCGTACTGAAAGCGGGCGCGCAGCGCGACCAGGGTCCCGTCGCGTGCGGCGCCGAGCTCGAGCTCGAAGGCGGCGGCGGGGGCGGGACGGCCGACGACGAACTCCTGCGACCTGGTCAGGACCAGCCGCACTGGGCGGCGCACGCGCAGGGCGAGGAGAGCCACCAGCGGCTCGAGGAGCTCGATCTTGCCGCCGAAGCCGCCGCCGACCGCCATCGGCACCACGCGGACCTGGTGCGAGCCGAGACCCAGCAGCTCGGCCAGGTGGTCGCGGACGTGGAAGGGCCCCTGGGTCGGCGACCAGACGGTGATGCTCCCATCCGGCTCGGGCCGGACCACCGAAACGTGCGGCTCGATGAAGGCCTGGTGCGCTCCGGCGATCCGGTACCTCCCCTTGACGACGACCTCGGCCGAGGCGAGCGCCGTGGCCGCATCGCCCCGGCGGAGGTGGACGCTGCCGCTCACGTTGCGGGGCCGCGGCTCGCTCGCAGCCTCCTCGCCCGCGGAGGCGCCGTGGATCGAGGCGTCTTCCTCGCTCGCCTCCTCACCGGCCTCCAGGACGAGCGGCGCCTCCTCGCGCATCGCCTGCTCGGGCGCGGCCACCGGCGACAGGTCCTCCAGCTCGACCTCGACGAGCGCCGCCGCGTCGGCCGCCGCGGCCTCGGTCTCCGCCACCACCGCGACCACGGGCTGGCCCGCCCAGAACACCCGCTCTACGGCCAGTGGCCGGTCGGGCCCGGCCTGTCCGAGGTCGGGCAGGTCGGCGCCGGTCACCACGTCGACCACGCCCGGCAGCGCTCGGGCGGCGGCGGTCTCGATGCGGCGGATGGTCGCGCTTGCGAGGTGGCTCAGCACGAGCTGGGCGTGGAGCATTCCCGCGAGCTCGAGGTCGGCCGTGAACGTGGTCGCCCCCGTCACCTTCTGGGCGCCCTCCTGGCGCCTTAGGCCGCCGCGCCCGATTACGCTCATCGGGCGATCATGCTACGGATTCCCCGGCTGCGCGAAATGGCCGCCCTCGGGCTGGCACTGCTGACCGGCCTGTCGGCCGGCGCGTGCAACCAGGCCGCCAGGTCACAGGCAAGTCCGACTCCAGTGCTGTCGAGCACGCAGACCTTGAGCTTTCCGATCCGTGCCGATTTCACGACGCTCGACCCGGCCGTCATCGACACGCCGGCCGATGCGCAGGTCGCGCACAACCTGTTTGACGGCCTGGTTCGGCTGAACGACGCAATGGAGGTCGAAGCTGACATCGCCGCGGCGATGCCTGACATCTCGTCCGACGGATTGACCTACACCTTCAAGCTTCGGTCCGATGTGACCTTCTCGAACGGGGACAAGGTCACGTCGAAGGACGTGCTCTATTCGTGGAATCGCGCCGCCGCGATCCAGGGTTCTTACGCGACGAACCTTTCGGCGATCGCTGGATACGCGGCGGTTTCGAACAATCAGGCATTCGGACCGTCGCTGGAGAGCCTGCTCGAAAAGAGGGACCCGTCGGTCACGAT
>Ga0209580_10001594_pt1 | contig 10335 bp, 4 predicted proteins | sample Coa_R1_5_FD_187153 | JGI IMG/M metagenome (GOLD analysis project Ga0209580, IMG submission 187153) | Surface soil microbial communities from Centralia Pennsylvania, which are recovering from an underground coalmine fire - Coalmine... | ecosystem: Environmental > Terrestrial > Soil > Unclassified...
GTCGAGGCCGCGCGCCGGCCTGGCCGCGACGACGCGGCCGTCACGCATCACGGTCACCTCGTCCGCGACGGCCAGCACCTCGGACAGGCGGTGGGTGATCAGCACCACGGTGCGGCCCGCGAGCCGCATCCGCCGCAGCACCGCGAAGAGCGCCGCGGCCTCCGGCGGCGCCAGGACCGCCGTGGGCTCGTCGAGGATCAGCACCCGCGCCTCGCGGTAGAGCGCCTTGAGCAGCTCGACCCGCTGCCGCGCCGCGACCGGCAGCTCGCCGACCCGCGCCGCCGGGTCGACCCGGAGCTCCAGCTCCCGCGCCAGCTCGGCGACGCGCGCCGACGCGCCGGCGAGATCGAGCGCCCACCGCCGCCCCGGCTCCGCTCCCAGCACGACGTTCTCGGTCACCGTCATCGCGTCGACCAGGGTGAAGTGCTGCTGCACCATGCCGAGGCCGAGGCGGATGGCGTCCCGCGGACCGCCGAGGCGCCGCGGCGTGCCGTCCACCGCCACCTCGCCGCGGTCGGGAGCCAGCAGGCCGAAGGCGATACGCATCGCCGTGGTCTTGCCGGCGCCGTTCTCGCCCACCAGCGCATGGATGGCGCCGGCGGCGGCGGCGAAGCTGACGTCGTCGTTGGCGAGCACGCCGCCGAAGCGCTTGCCGACGTGTCGCAGCTCGAGCGCCGGCGCCGGCAGGCGTGTGCGGCCGCCGGCGGTTCCCGGGCTGCTCATCGCCCCGCCGCGCCCGCCGGGGCGGCCATCGCGTCGGTGACGTGGATCTCGCCGCGGACGATGCGCCGGCGGGCCGCTTCCACGTCGCGCAGCACCGCGGCGGGGACGAGCCCGCGGTTGTAGCCGTCCATGGCGTAACCGATGCCGCCGTCCGCCAGGCCGTGGGCGACGACACCGCCGCGGAAGCGTCCCGCCACCCGGTCGGCGATGACCTGGTAGACCGCGACGTCGACGCGCTTGACCATGCTGGTGAGGACGTGCCCGGGCTTGATCCAGTTCTGGTTGGAATCGACCCCGATCACGTAGACGCCGTACTGCTCCGCGGCGTCGAAGACGCCGAGCCCGGTGTTGCCGGCCGCGGCGAAGATCACGTCGGCGCCCTGGCCGATCTCGGCCGCCGCCAGCTCCTTGCCGCGGCCGGGATCGTTCCAGGCCGCCTCGGTGATGCCGGCGTAGTTGGCGAGCACACGCACCCGCGGCGAGGCGGCGCGCGCCCCCTCCTCGTAGCCGACCGCGAACCGGTGGATGAGCGGGATGTCCATGCCGCCGACGAAGCCGAGCACGCCTCTGCGCGAGACGCGGGCGGCGATCATCCCGACCAGGTAGGCGCCCTCCTGCTCCTTGAACACCAGCGACGCGACGTTGGGGGCCGCGGCGACGCCGTCGATCACCGCGAAGTCGAGCCGCGGGTAGTCGCGCGCCACCTCCTCGACGATCGGCGCCTGCGCGAAGCCGACGCCGATGGTCAGGTCATAGCCGCGCTCGGCGAACGCCCGCAACGCCGGCTCGATCGACGCCGGGTCTCCCGGCTCGGCGGCGCGCAGCACGATCGGCAGCTCGCGCGCCGCCCGCCGGCAGCCCGCCCAGGCCGCGGCGTTGAACGACCGGTCGTCCTTGCCGCCGGTGTCGAACACGATCCCGACGTGCACCCGGCCCCGCCCGTCACCCGCGGCTCCCGGCGAAGCGCCGCGTAACCTGCAGCCCAGGGCGCCGCTCGCCGCTGCCAGGACCAGCAGGGCCAGCGCGGATGCGCGCTGCATCATGCGCCGCGGGGAGGCCGACCCGGCGCGGCTGGTTCGGTTGAGGACCAAGGACCTGAGCACGGCGACCCCTCGTCACGGGGCGCCATGTGAGAGATCCGAGCCGTCGTCGCGCGCCGCGGCCTCGCGCTCTGACTCCCCTCCCGCCAGGGCTCTTTCATGAATCAACCCCTTGGCACCCCACCACCTGGAGGGAGAACGCCGGCGATCCTGTCGGCGATCTCATCGGCCGCTTCAGCAAGATCCGCAGGGTTGGACCCGCGATCGAGGTGAAAGACGAGGTCATTGGCGAATGTCAAAGCTACGATCCGATCGAGTACGACGTTGAACACTCGCTTTGACATCTTGCTCGCCAGGCTAGCCTCGAGATCTACCCAATCGCCAGATGCCGCGGACGTGACGGCGACGACAGCATCGCTGGACTCGATGGAGCGCTGGACGGAGAGCTCCAAGGAGTCGCCGGAAACGGCTGCCCCCTCTGGAAGCTCGACCTTGATGCCACGCTTGCGCAGCGAGGCGCTCAGCGAGCGCACGACATCCGAGTCCGCGAGCGAATAGCAGATGTAGACGATGGGTTCGTGCGCCTTGGTTCCTGCCACGGACTCGCTGACGTATGCGTCCTTCGAGGCGGATCGCATGGCCCTTTCCGGGTAGACGAGCTCCAAGTCGTGGTTGAGCCGCAGTGGCGGACTCCGGCGGCCCTTGAGCACGGCTCGGATCGTGAAACCTCCCCAGCCCTGTCTCTCGAGCCGGAACTTGTCCGCTCGAGAGATGCTTTGAACCACCGGCTGGGAGAAGGTCGGATGGAGATGCCAAGTCACGGAGTCGACTGCTTCCAGGTCCTCTCGTGAGCCCTCGATCCAGACGGACCACCGCCACCAGTCATCGCCCATGTAGTTGGCGCTCTGAGCGATGCGAAGGTTCGAGCTCATGCTTGCTTCTCCAGGAGGAGTTGGGCCCACTGACCGGCCTCGACGGACTGCCATTCTTCTCCATTGACAAAGACCCGCATCTGAATCATCGAGTTGTCCTTGACGCCTGGCACGGTTACGAAAGCACCGCCCTGCTGCCGGGAGAGACGCACCTGCTGCCACGGGGTCGCTGTCCCATCGTCGAATGTGAGGCGGACGTGACATTGCGCAGCTTCGCCTGCCTTCAGCACGCTCCGCACGGTCTCGGCTGGCTCGACCCGAACCTTCAAGGATCGTCCGTACCGTTGCTTCCACACTCCGACGATGCTCGTCAGCTTCAGTGCCGCTGCCAGTGGACTGCCTGGGTCGTAGTCCACCCGTTCGTAGTCGGCGTACATGCCCCCCTGAATCCGCACGGATCTGAAGACCACCGCGACACATGGTCTCGAGATGGCTCGCGCATAATCGAGCTCTTTACTCACCCACTCCGAGGTCTCGGACAGCCCATCGGGCCCAGCACCCCCGCGAGGCGTCAGGATTGCCACGAGTCCGTCGCAGTCTCGAATTCGTTCTTGAATCTCGGGCGTCAGCGGACCACCGCCGAGAGCCGCCCCGTCCTCGAGGCGTAGACTGTGGCTGCGCAAGATAGTCTCGACATGACCGAGCGCTTGCCGTGTCGCCAAGTCGCCGGGATCGAAGCTATAGCTCAGGAACACTCTTTCCATGCGCAAGCTCCCCTGAACGCTTGAGGCTCCCAGCGCGCCTGCCGGCGGGGTCTTGCCGGCACCGCGAGCCCGCACAGCTTCGGCGCAAGCCTAGCACCGCGAAGACACGACGAGCACGCCCTGCCGCTCGCCACTGCGGCGACCACCCGGCTCGCCCCGCCGTCCCTCCCGCCGCCCGTCTGGCGAACCTGGTGGACCTGCGCGGCAACGGCCACCCCACCCTCTTCCTCGCCATTCCCGACGCACAGGGCCGGACCCAGATCGTCGCCGTACGGCGCGTGCCCTGAGACCCGGGCTGCCGCTCCGCCGCGGGCTTGGGCCAGAGCGGCGTGAGGCGTGGGCGTGCCGGTTCCGGTTCGGTTCGGTTCGGTTCCGGTTCCGGTTCGGTTCGGTTCGGTTCGGTTCGCGAAAATGCTATAATCACATTATGGAGCGCCCGGCACCCGGGCCGCCGGAGCGATCTACGCTCGTGGGTTGCGACGGCGGCGGCCACCCGGCGGAGGCAGAACGATGCTCGAGCACGATCCGGTCATCGCTGCAGGTCAAGGTCCGAGAGCAGGAGCGGCGGTCGCGACCGCGATGGTGCTCGCCGCGGCCTGGCTCGGCGCGGCTGTACCCGCGGCCGCCGGCGCGAACCGCTGGACCCAGATCGGCCCCCCGGGCGGGAGCTTCGCCCTCGCCGTGGGGCAGTCCGCTCCCCTCACCGTCTATGCCGTGGCGCAACCAGGCGCCGTCTATCGCAGCCTCGACGGCGGCGGCAGCTGGGAGCTGGCCGGCACCATCCCCCATCCTGGATCCGCCGGCCAGCTCCAGTTCCTCTCCTACACCAGGTACAGCTTGACCGTGGATCCCACCGATGGCTCCACCGTCTACGCCTGCACCCTGGACGGTCTCTACAAGACCGTCGACGGTGGGGCGACCTGGGAGCCCCTCGGCAACGTCGGCGTCTTCCATGTCGCCGTCGCCCCGTCCGCACCGCAGACCCTGTATGGGCTCGCGGGCATCGACGCGATCGCGAGGAGCGACGATGGCGGTGTCACCTGGCGCGCCCTGACCGACCTGCCCTCGATGACGATCCCCTCGACGACGACCTCTTTCGCTTCCGACCTGGTGATCGACCCCGCCGACGCGAACACCGCCTACGCACTCACCACCCAGGGGATCGCCAAGACCTCCGACGGCGGCAACCACTGGACGGAAGAGCTTGCCGTCGTTCTCGACGCTCCCTCGCGGATCGCTCTCGATCCGCGCCACCCTTCGACGCTCTATCTCGCCACCGCGCAATTCTTCCATCCCGACGTCGCCAGGGTCTGGCGCAGCAACGACTCCGGTGTCACCTGGAGCCCGGCGGGAACCGGCCTGCCCGAGCAGGTGAACGACCTCGTCGTCGCGCCCTCCGGAACCGTCTACGCGGCCTCGCCCACCCATGGTGGCAGCCAGATGTTCCGCAGCACCGATGGCGCCGCCTCCTGGCAGCTGGCCGCGACGCTGGCGGCCGACCAGGTGTTGAATCTCGCAGCCGACCCCGGCGGCCCGGACCGCCTCTACGCCGCGGATGCTCCCGGGGGTACCGGCGGGATCCTGCTCAGCCTGGATCAAGGCCGGATCTGGAGCGCGCCTGCCCAGCCGCCCAGCGGCCAGGTGGTTTCCCAGCTGCTGTCGAGCCCTGCCGGCGGCGGTCTCTACGTCGAGGCAACCCCGTGGCTCGACTCCCCGCACGAGTTCCTGCACAGCAATGACGGCGGCGCGACCTGGAGTGCTCTCGCCGCCACCGGGCAGCAGCCGTGGCTGGGGGTTCCCCGGCTCGTGCTCGACGCGCAACCGGGCGTCCTCTATGCCGCCGGCCAGGGCGTAGGGGAGAACAACCTGGCCAGTTCCGACGACGGCGCCAGCTGGCGGGCACTGCCGCTGCCGGCCATCCCGGGCAGCAACCTCCTCGATCTGGCCGCCGACCCACTTCATCCGGGGAAGCTGGACCTCCTTTCCTTCAACCCTTCGGCGAGCGCCGTCCAGCCAGCCGTGACGCGCCTCCTCCTCAATCACTCCGATACCGGCGGCCAGAGCTGGAGCCTGGTCTCCAGGCTCGCGGTGCCCGGAGCGCTGGCTCCCCGCGGCGTGCTCGAGCTCGACAGGCTCCCGATACCGGGTCCTCCCGGGCTCCTCCGCCTCGACCCGGTCCAGCCGGCGACCGCCTACGTCCTCGCCGGCGGCCTCTATCGGAGCACCGCCGCCGAACCCGCTCTGACGCGTCTCGGCCTGGTAGGGCCGGTGATCGATCTGGCCATCGATCCGAGCGCGCCCACGACGCTCTACGCGGCGGTCGCGCGGCCCAAGGTCCTCTGGAAGAGCACCGACGGCGGCGCCACCTGGGCCGCCGCCTCGAACGGCCTGCCCAGGCAAGCCGGCCCCGTGGCCCTGGCCATCGATCCCCTCAGCCCGTCGACCCTCTACCTCGCGGCCGCCGATGGCGTCTTCGTCACCGACGACGCGGCCAGGACCTGGCGCCCCCTCGACACCGGCTTCGCCGGCCAGACCGTCTCCGCACTGGCCGTCTCCACCACCCATCCCCACACCGTCTGGGCCGCCACCCTCGGCGCCGGGGTCTTCGCCCTCACCCGCAGGCCACCTCCTTAGGTTAGGTCACTGCGCCACCTCGACCTGGGCCGAATCAGGCGCGGCCTTCGTGGTGTGGCCGCGGATTCTGCAACCGCACCAGGTGCCCGTCAGCTCACGAGGCGCTGCCGCAGATGCGCAGCGACCAGGTGGACCTGCGGCTCCTCCAGCAGGGAGTAGTGATCGCCGGAGACCTCCAGCACCTCGATAGGGCCCGTGGCGAGGGCGCTCCAACCCAGGTCCGGCGCGGCGGCAGGGGTGCCACTGGCCGCGGGCGCGGAGACCGTGTCGGCAGCGATGGATCCGACAGCCTTGAAGAGGGTCAGCGGGACTGCGCAGGCGCCTCCCGTGTAGCGCTCCAGGAGATGATCGTTGGCCTCGTAGATGGCGAAGCGGCGTGCCAGCTCGGCGGCGTCGAGGCCGAGCGGGGCGCCCAGCCTCTCGGCTTCCGCCGGCAGCGCGGCCAGGGCTTCCGGGATCGTGAGCAGGGTCAGGTCGATCGACGTGGCGGCGAGATCCAGTGCCAGGAGGTGGGCCAGGTCGCCGGCGAAGCGGGCGACCCTCGCGCCACCGCCGAGGTCGTCGCGGTGGGCGTCTCCGCGCGGCGCGGTGGCGTCGATCAGGGCCAGCAGCTCCACCTCCGCGCCCGCGCTCTCCAGCTGTCTCGCCATCTCGAAGGCGACCACTCCTCCCATCGACCAGCCGGCCAGGGCGTAGGGCCCGGCGGGCTGGGTCTCGCGGAGGCAGCCGACATAGTGCCGCGCCATCTCCTCGATCGTCGCCCAGGGGGCCTCGCCGTCGCGATCGGGTACCTGCAAGCCGTGGACTGCTCGCTCGCCGGCCAGGTGGCGGGCGAGGTGGGCGTAACAGAGGACGTCGCCGCCGATCGGATGCACGCAGAAGAGCGCCTTCGTTCCATTCGTCGTCATCTCCACCAGGGCCCTGCGCCGCGCCGGCACGGCGCCTTCCCGCAGCAGGCCGGCCAGCCCCTCGATGGTCGGGTGCTGAAGCACGGCCGCTGTCGGCAGGCAGCGGTCGAAGGTCCTCTGCACGCGCGCGATCAGCTGCACGGCGAGGAGCGAGTGGCCGCCGAGCTCGAAGAAGTCGTCGCGTGCTCCGATCGGGAAGATGCCCAGAAGCTCCTCCCAGATTCCCACCAGCTGCAGCTCCAGGGGGTCACGCGGCGCCAGGTAGTCGCGGCCCAGGTCCTGGCGGCCCGGCACCGGCGCCGGCAGCGCCTGCCGGTCGATCTTGTCGTTGGTGTTCAACGGCAGGCGGTCGAGGAGGACGAACGCCGCCGGCACCATGTAGGCGGGCAGCCGTTCGCGCAAGAAGCGCTTCAGCTCGGCAGGAGCTGGCCGGGCCCCTTCCCCGGCGACGACCCAGGCGGCCAGGAAGACGTCGCCCCGCGCATCCTCGCGCGCCGCCACCACCGCCTGCCGCACAGCGGGGTGGCGGCAGAGCGCCAGCTCGATCTCGCCCGGCTCGACGCGGAAGCCGCGGATCTTCACCTGGTCGTCACCGCGACCGCGGAACTCCAGCCTGCCGTCCGCGAGGTGTGCGGCGAGGTCGCCGGTGCGGTACATCCGCGCTCCCGGTGCACCGCTCCAGGGATCGGGCACGAAGCTCGCCGCCGTGAGGTCGGGACGGCCCTGGTAACCGCGCGCCACGCCTGTGCCCGCCACGAAGACGGTGCCCACGGTGCCGGCGGGCGCCGGCATGAGGTCGCCGTCGAGCAGGTAGATGCGGGCGTTGGCGACGGGGCGGCCAATCGGCACCTCGCGCCCATCCCGCCCGGTGCCCCCATCGCGCCGGTCGCCCGCCCCCAGGCGAGCGTTGGCGCAGACGACCGTCGCCTCGGTCGGGCCATAGCCGTTGACCAGCTCGACGCCCGCGAAGCCGCGCGCCAGCCAACGCTCGACGTGCTCGCGCCGCGCCTTCTCGCCGCCGATGTAGATCACCCGGAGGCCGGCGGGCGGCCGCACCTCGGGGTCGACGATCGCCGCCGCGAGCTCGTGCCAGTAGGCGGTGGGAAGCATCGCCATGGTGACCCCGAGATCCCCCAGCGCCTCCAGGAAGCGGCGCGGCGATGCCAGCATCTCCTCGTCACGCAGCGCCAGCGACGCCCCGGCGAGCAGCATGGCGAAGATCTCCTCGACGCTGGTGTCGAAGCTCAGCGGCGCGAACTGCAGCCCGCGGTCGGTGGGGCGGAGGCCGAAGGAGCGGGCGACGCCGGCCGCGTAGTTGACCACCGCGCCGTGCGAGACCATGACGCCCTTCGGCACGCCGCTCGACCCAGAGGTGTAGATGACGTAGGCGAGACGATCGGTTCCGGAATCGCCGGCCGGCGGCGCGCCGCCGTCCAGCCCGCGGTCGGGAGGAAGAGCGTCGAGATCGACCACTGCCGCCCGGCCGACAGCTTTCGCTGCTCCCCATCCACGTGCCAACGCCGCCCGGGTGACCAGCAGCCGCGCTCCGCAATCCTCCAGGACGTGGGCCAGCCGGCCCACCGGGGCGTCCGGGTCCATGGGCACGTACGCGGCGCCGGACTCGAGGATCGCCAGCAGCGCCACGATCATCTGCGGCGAGCGCTCGACCAGCAGCCCGACCCGCTCCTCCGGGCCGGCGCCCAGCGAACGCAGATGGCGCGCCAGGTGGTCCGCCCGCCGGCGCAGCTCGCCGTAGGTGAGCGCCGTGCCGCGAGTCACCACCGTCACGGCGTCCGGGCGGGCTGCCGCTTGCAGGTCGAACAGCTCGTGCAACGCCAACCCGGGAGTGGCGGCCCGGGTGTCGTTCCACTCCCGCAGCAGCTGCTGGCGCTCGGCCGGCGTGGTGAGCGGCGCCTCCTCGTGGCGCCCCTCGGGGCAGGCGATCATGGCATCCAGCGCCGCGGTGTAGCGGCCGGCGATGCGCTCCACCTGCCAGGCCGCGAAGCGCCCCTCGGCGAACTGCAGGTTGAGGGTGAGCCGCGAGCTGGCCGCGTCGAGCGAGAAGTCGGTCGCCAGGGGCAGCTCGATGTCCCCCACCGCGATGCCGCCCAGCACCTGGATCTCGCTGTCCTCGAGGCCATGCAGGACATGGAAATGAGTGAAGTTGAAGCCGGTCTCGAAGAGCGCGCCGCCGGCCGCACGGCGCACCTCCGCCATGGGGAAGCGGCGGTAGGGCAGGATCTCGCGCTCGGCTTCGGCGGTCCGGCGGACGAGGTCCAGCCAGCTGCCGGGCGCGACCCGCAGGCGCAGCGGCAGGGTATTGAGGAAGAGGCCGAGCACGCGCTCGCCGTCCCGCGTCTCGGGCCGGCCATTGACCACCAGGCCGGTCACCAGGTCGGCCTCGCCGGTGATGGCGGCCAGCACGCGGAAGTGGGCCGCCAGCAGCACGCTGCGCAGCGCCACCCCGCTCGACGCGGCCAAGTGCTTGAGCGCCCGTGTACGGTCCGTTCCGAGGTCGAAGGAGAGGTCGCGCACGACGGACGGCGCCGGAACGCCACGGCCGCCGCCCTCCGGCTTCGCCGGCGTCGGCGCGGCGGGCAGGCGGGCAGGCAGTGGCGGGTGGGGCGCGCCGGCCAGCCGGCGCGCCCAGAAGCGCCTTGCTTCGTCGCCGGCTTCCCCGGCGAGGGCGCTCCGCTCCAGGGCGACGAAGTCGCGGAAAGCGGCGGCCGGCGGCGGCGGCAGTGGCGGCAGGTCCGCGCGGCGCCGGCGGCGGTAGAGCTGGAAGAGCTCGGCCATCATGCTGGCGACGCTCCAGCCGTCGAGGATCGCGTGGTGCTCCGCCCAGGTCAGCTGGAAGACCTCCGCCGCCAGGCGCTGCACGCGAAAACGCAGCAGCGGCGCGGCCGAGCCGTCGAACTTGCGGCGCCGCTCGGCGGCAAGAGCCGCGGCCAGGCGCCGTTCCTGCTCCGCCGCCGGCAGGCCGCGCAGGTCCTCGACCACCAGCGGCGCTTCGACGCGCCGGTGGACCAGCTGCAGGGGCACGCCGTAGCGGCCGAGATCGAAGGAGGTGCGCAGCACGGCATGACGCGCGAGGAGCCGATCGATGGCGCCGCGCAGCGCCTCCTCGTCGAAGGCGCCGGCCAGCCGGAAGCTGCTGACGTTGTGGTACAGCGTCGATTCCGCGCTCCAGGCGCCGTGATAGAGCATGCCGCTCTGCAACGCCGTCACCGGGTAGGCATCCTCCAGACCCGCGGGCAGCGCCGCGCGATCGGCCGGCGAGAGCAGCGCGAAGGGCGCCGGCGGCGCGGCGAGGTCCTGCTGCCGGGATCCCAGCCGGCAGGCCAGCTCGCGCACCGTCTGGTGCTCGAAGAGCTGCGGCAGCGTGAAGTGGAGG
>Ga0209580_10001597_pt1 | contig 10333 bp, 1 predicted proteins | sample Coa_R1_5_FD_187153 | JGI IMG/M metagenome (GOLD analysis project Ga0209580, IMG submission 187153) | Surface soil microbial communities from Centralia Pennsylvania, which are recovering from an underground coalmine fire - Coalmine... | ecosystem: Environmental > Terrestrial > Soil > Unclassified...
AGCGCAGGAATACCAGCACGTTCCTTTTGAGAAAGTGGTTGAGATAGTGGAACAAGAACGCGACTTGTCACATGCTCCCATAGTCCAGGCGGTATTTGCGTGGCAGGGCGGATTGATGGGCTCAGCACTGAGGCTGGGCGAGTTAACGGGAAAGGTCCACCAGATAGATACAGGGACGGCGAAGTTCGATCTCACGCTCACGATGGAAGAGGATCAGGAGGAGATTCGCGGCTGGATCGAGTACCGCTCCGGGCTTTTTATTACCGAAACTATTCATCAACTTGCGCGTCATTATGTGGCACTTGTGGAAGTGGCTTTGTCTCATCCATCGATCCCGCTGGCAGAGTTGGAGTTCATGAGCGCCACGGAGCGAAAACAGATTTTGCAATTAGGGCGCGGGTTGCGCCTTTCCACTGAAGAAGACGCCAATGTGCTTACCATGTTTTCCGCACATGTGTTGCGTTCTCCTCATGCCATCGCCGTGGAATTCGGCGGGCAGAGCCTTACTTATGCCGACCTTGATCATCGTGCCAACCAGCTCATGCGTTATTTCTGGAAATTGGGCGTCAAGCAGGAAGCGCTGGTTGGAATATGTATGGAGCGGTCTTTGGAGACTGTAATCGCCATGCTGGCAGCGCTGAAATCCGGTGCGGCCTATGTTTCGCTTGATTCCTCTTATCCTGCCGATCGTTTGCAGTACATGCTTGAAGACGCGAACGTACAGGTGCTCTGCACCCATAGCCATCTGTTGGAGAAATGCAAGAGCAGCAACCATGCCACAGTCGTAATGGATCGTGACTGGCAGGGCGTTGCCACAGAAGATGGCTCGCCGCTGCCGGCCGTCACCTGTAGTGAGAACCTGGCTTATGTCATCTACACATCCGGCTCAACCGGACGTCCCAAGGGAATGCAGATTACGCATCGAGGCCTGCGCAACTTGTGTCAGTGGCACCAGAACGCCTTCGGCTTGTGCCCTGAGGACCGTTCAACCCAGGTGGCCAGTATTGGTTTTGATGCGTCCGTCTGGGAGATCTGGTCAGCCCTCTTCGCTGGCGCGACGCTGTGTTTTGTTCCCGAAGATGTGCGCCTTTCGGCGGTTGCTCTGCGTGACTGGCTCATTGCGGAAAGAATCACGGCTTCATTCCTGCCAACTCCGCTGGCGGAAAAAGTCATCGCGCTCAACTGGCCGGCTCATACTTCACTGCGCGTGCTGCTTACGGGCGGCGACAAATTGCGCCACGTCCCCAGCCAGTTGCCATTCCTGCTCTCAAATAACTATGGTCCAACCGAATGTGCGGTCGTAGCCACTTCCGGCCCGGTGAATCTTGGGGCAGACAATGATGCTCCACCCATCGGTCGCGCGATCAGCAACGCACAGACGTACGTGCTTGACCAAAATATGCAACTCGTTCCGGCAGGAGTTGCAGCAGAGCTGTATGTGGGTGGTGAAGGAGTGGGGCGTGGATATCTGCGCAAGCCAGAATTGACTGCGGAGCGCTTCCTTCCCGATGGTTTCAGCGGCTCTGCCGGCGCGCGCCTGTACCGCACCGGAGACAAGGTGCGCATGCTGCCGGATGGCCAACTCAAATTTCTGGGCCGGGCCGATGAGCAAGTGAAGCTCCGGGGATATCGCATTGAGCCGGAAGAAATTGCTTCAGTCCTGCGGAAGTTTGCCGGGGTTCGGGATGCCGTGGTGCTCGTGCGCGGGGGTGAAGGTGAAGCAGGTGAGGCGCGGCTGGTGGCTTATGTGCTGAGTGACACGGCTGCTGTGAGCGCCCTGCAGCTAAAGGAGCATGCGCGCAAGCAGTTGCCGGATTACATGGTGCCTGCCGTCTTTGTTTTCCTCAGCGAGTTTCCTCTTACTGCAAACGGCAAACTTGACCGCAAAGCGCTGCCACTGCCTGAAACAACACAAGAGACAGATGACGCGACCTCATTTACGCCCACAGAGGAACTGGTTGCTGGAGTCTGGTCAAGCCTGCTCGGATCGGTTGAAATCCGGCGCAACAGCAATTTTTTTGAGCTGGGAGGGCATTCACTGCTGGTGGCCCAGATGTTGTTGCGTTTGCGCCAAATCTTTGGCTGCGATATTCCCTTGCGGAGCATCTTTGAATTTTCCGTATTGAGCGATTTTTCTTCACACATTGAAGCTCTCATCAGCCACGCGCAGCCGTTGCGCCAGCGGCCCATCACGCGGGTTTCCCGCGAACATGACGCGCCCCTTTCCTCCGCACAGGAGCGTCTCTGGTTTCTTGATCGCTTTACCTCAAGCAGCAGCGCTTACAACATCGCAGGAGCGGCCCGGATCAGCGGCGATCTTGATAAAGAAGTCCTGAAAAAGAGTCTCGAGGAAATTGTCCGCCGCCATGAGGTGCTGCGCACCAGCATTGTGGAAGTGAATGGCAGGCCGATCCAGCAGATTTGCAATGAGGTGCAGCTTCAGTTTGTTGAGAGGGACCTGCAAGGTTCTGTTGACGGCAAAAGCATCCAGGAACGCCTGAATCGAGAATTAAAGCAGGAATCGCAATACCGTTTTGAGCTCAGCAGCCCAGGGCTGCTGCGTTGCACGTTGTTCCAGACAGCTCCGCAGGAGCACGTCTTATTGCTGGTGATGCACCATATCATTGCTGATGGCTGGTCGATTGGGGTGCTGATTCGTGAGTTGAAGGGATTGTATGAGACGTATCGAGAAGGCAAGCCATCTCTGCTGCCTGCGTTGGAAGTCCAGTATCTGGATTATGCGGAGTGGCAGCGCGAGCTGTTGACCAGCGACCAGATAAAGGAATCTCTCGACTATTGGAAGAAGCAGTTGACCGGGGCACCTGTTCTTCAGCTGCCGACCGACTTTCCGCGCACAGACCAACCGAGTTATGCGGGCGGAATCGTTAGGCGAAGCTTTGGCCAGGAACTTAGCGGGAAGTTAAAGGAACTGGCCCGGCGAGAAGGCGTCACGCTTTACATGGCATTGCTGGCCGGATTTCAAATGCTGCTCAGCCGCTATACCGGACAAACGGACATCGTGGTGGGAACTGACGTTGCCAACCGCAACCAGCTCGGATTAGAAGGCCTGATTGGATTGTTCGTGAACCAGTTGGTGCTGCGAACAAATCTCGACGGTAATCCCACATTCCGTAAATTGATCTCCCGTGTGCGTGAAGTAACGCTCTCTGCCTATGCTCACGCGGATGTCCCCTTCGGAAGATTAGTGGAATTGCTACAGCCAAAGCGCGATTTCAGCCGCAATCCCCTATTTCAGGTAATGGTGATTTATCACGCTGCGCCGTTACCTCCGCTGGAATTTTCCGGCCTGAAACTGGAGCCGATAGAAGTAGATATTGAAACTTCAGTGTTTGATCTGAGCCTCGCATTTGTTGTGGAAACTGATGGAGAAGTCCGTGCTTTGTTGCGTCACAGCTCTCTGTTTAAAACGTATACAGCGCAAGCCATGCTTCAAGACCTGATGGTTGTTCTGGAATGCATGGTGCAAAACCCCGATACGCAAGTCAACAACGTGGAGGTACGCAAAATGGAAGAGATAAAGACCAACCGCACAGGGGCTCGATTCGACCGCTTGATGAACCTGAAGCCCAAACCGGCGGTCGTTTCCAAGGCCACCCTTGTGGCTTATGACGGTCAGTTTTCGGAGCGAGGCCTGCCGGTAATGTTCCGGCCACAAGCGGAAGATGTTGACCTGGCAAGTTGGGCGACTGGCAACCGTCCGGAAATCCTGGAGAAGCTCTCCAAGGCCGGAGCGGCCCTGTTTCGCGGATTCAAAATCGAATCGCTTCCCCAGTTTCGCGCATTTACACAGAGTGTTTGCCCCGAATTAATTGAATATGGCGAGCGCTCCTCGCCGCGCACAAAAATCGATGACGGGGTTTATACCTCAACTGATCATCCCGCAGACCAGTCGATTTTGCTTCATAACGAGCAGTCATACACATTGAATTGGCCGATGAAAATCTGGTTCTTCTGTATGCAGCCGTCGCTTACGGGAGGATGCACTCCCATTGCAGACAGCAGAAAAATCCTGAAGCGACTGAAACCACAAACAGTGGAGAAGTTCTCCCGGAAGCAGATCATGTATATGCGGAATTACGGCGATGGATTGGGACTCCACTGGCCTGAAGTCTTCCAGACCACCGATAAATCGGTGGTAGAGCAGCATTGCCGCGAGGCTGCAATAGAGTTTGAGTGGAAAGACAACAACCGTTTGCGGACCCGACAGGTGCGTCCTGCGATCAGAACACATCCTTACACGAGAGAACAGTCCTGGTTTAATCACATGCTCTTTTTTCATATTACAAGCCTGCCGCCAAGCGTGCGCGATGCGTTTGTTTCCGGGATCAAAGAAGAGGATTTTCCGTTCAATACATACTACGGAGACGGTTCGCCGATTGAACCTTTGGTGCTTGAAGAAGTCCGCGAGGCTTATGCCCGCGAGACGGTGGCTTTCCCCTGGCAGAAGGGCGACATTCTGATGGTAGACAACATGCTCGTGGCCCACGGACGAGAACCTTTCACCGGGCCCCGCAAAATTATGGTGGCCATGGCTGAGTTGTTTAACGGCAAAGTGGCGGCGGGAGCGGGCCAATGAATCAGCCGGAAACAGCCTCGCTTAATGGGTTTCCACTTTCCCCGAATCAGCGGAGACTCTGGCCGCGCCAGGACCGCGCGCTGCTTTGCGTCCAGGCAGTGGTTCTAGTGGAAGGCCATTACGATCCAGCACTACTCAAGACCGCATTGAGTCGCATTGTGGAAGAACATGAAATCTTGCGTACTACGTTTCAGGCCGTTCCGGGAATGAAGATGCCGCTGCAGGTCGCAAATAACGAAGCTGGATTTTCATGGAAAGAGCGCCACATTGACGGGGAAAAAGCTCTCGCGGGTATTTGCGCGGAGGAACGGCAACGTGAATTTCAGCTTGAGAACGGCCCGGTTCTCCGCGCCGTTCTTGTGCCCATGGGAGAAAAATCCTGCTATCTGGTGCTTACTCTGCCTGCTCTATGCGGTGACCCGGGCACGCTGACTAATCTGGTACGCGAACTGGCGGTCCAGTACAACGCTGCGGAAGGAGAGCAGCCGGAAATCCTGCAATATGCCCAGTTTTCTGAGTGGCATCACTCATTGCTGGATGAAGACGATGCTCCATCGGCACGGGAGTACTGGCGTGCAGCCGCAAAGGAGAGTGCGCGGCACTCCCTCCGTTTTCCTTTTGAGCCAAGCCAGATAGAAAAGAAGGGAAGAGCCACAGAAACAGTTCGTCTGGAACTGGGGCCAGCAATTGCCGCAAGGACGATGTCGCTCGCCGCTGCGAATGGGACATCGGAGGAAACCGTTTTGCTCGCCTGCTGGAGCGCGTTGTTATCGCGATTCACTGGACAGCCTGTACAGACCTGCTGGGTCACTCTGTCTGGTCGCGGGCATGAGATGCTTGCAGGGGTGTATGGATTGTTAGCGTCCCCAGTTCCAATTCAATTGGACGTTGAATCTGCGCCGGATTTCAACCAGGTTATTGCGCGCACCCATGAACGGCTTGCCAAGGCTGCTGAGCTCCAATGCTTTTACCGTCCGGAGCAATTTGAAGAACAAGGGTGCCCTGATATCCGGATTGGTTTTGAGTTGAATGAAGGCGCTGCCGCCAAAGCCAGTGAGGGAATTCGTTTTTCAACTACTAGCTTGTTCTCTTGCATAGAAGAGCTTGACCTGAAGCTTTCAATTACTGCCAGTGAAACTTCTTACACTATACAACTGCATTACAACCCTCAGTTCTCCGCCAAGTTTGTTCAGGAGGTGGCTACGTGCCTGCAAACGTTCATGGACAACGTGGACGGCACAAAGTCTGTTGAGGAGATTCCCATTCAATCTGAGGACGAATGGCAGAAGTTGTTCAGGGGCTGGAACCCTGCCCGAACTGATTTCCCCGCGCACAAAACTATTTCCCAACTGTTTGAAGAGCAAGTGGCGCTCACGCCCGAGAGAGCAGCAGTCATCTACGAAGACCAGAGCCTCTCATTTGCTGAGTTGAACCAGCAGGCAAACCGCCTGGCAAACTACCTTTTGAGTCTCGGCGTCCAGACTGAAGACTGCGCAGCTATCTGCCTGGAAAGATCGGCTGAGATGCTGGTTGCAATTCTCGGCATACTAAAAGCGGGCGCGGCTTACGCTCCGCTGGATGCCACGTATCCAGCGCAGCGTTTGCATTACATACTTGAGGAAACGCGAGCGCGCCTTGTGATCACGCAGAAGTCTCTTGCTTCTGGGGTTTCGCAGGGTAACTGGCGCACGGTTTGCCTGGATGACGCGGAGATCGCAAGTGCAAGCGATCAGAACCCGCGCGTGGTCTGCCATCCGGAAAATCTCGCTTACGTCATCCATACCTCAGGCTCTACCGGGAGACCTAAGGGCGTGATGGTCCAGCACAAATCAGTCAGCAACCTTTTACTGGCTCTTCAGGAAGCCATCTACTCGCGGCATGGCTCGCCGTTGCGGGTAAGCATGAATGCTCCGATTGTGTTTGACGCTTCCGTCAAACAATGGATCCAGGTGCTCAAGGGCAACACCATTTGTATTGTGCCAGAAAAGAATCGCCTGAACCCCGAAGCCCTCGCCGCATATATAAAGGATACGAAGATTGATGTGCTGGATTGCACGCCATCACAGTTCCGCTTAATGCTGGCCGGTGGTCAGCTAAGTGAACTGGGGTGGGCACCCAAGGCAGTGCTCATGGGCGGAGAAGCTGTGGATCAATCTGCCTGGGCGGTGCTTCACCGCAGCAAGCAAACCAGCTACTACAACGTATACGGCCCTACCGAATGCACGGTGGATGTTACGGTCTGCCGCATGCAGGATTCTGTGCAGCCTGCGATTGGGCACACCCTGAAGAACATGCAGACGTATGTGCTTGATCGACAGTTCCAACCCGTTCCCACGAACGTTGCGGGCGAACTGTATGTGGGAGGAGAAGGCGTGGCCCGTGGTTACTGGGGGCGGCCCAATCTGACTGCAGAGCGATTTGTTCCAGATCCTTTCAGCGGAGTATTGGGAAGCCGCCTCTACCGCACCGGTGATCTGGTGTGCCGCCTGGAGGATGGCAGCCTGAAATTCCTTGGACGCGCCGACGAGCAGGTAAAAGTGCGTGGCTATCGCATTGAACTGGGGGAGATTGTTTCAGTATTGCGCGAAGTCGCGGGCGTGCGCGACGCGCTGGTCACGGTCCGAGGAGAAGACAAAAGAGAGCCACGGCTGGTTGCTTACGCAGTCAGCGAAGCTGGAACGGATTTGAGCATTGCAGAGCTGAGGCAGCATCTTCGCAGGCAATTGCCGGATTACATGGTCCCATCTGGTTTCGTGATTCTAGACCAGATTCCCCTTACTGTAAGCGGGAAGGTGGACCGCCAGGCCCTGCCGGATGCAGACCACGAACATTCTGACATGGCAGCCAACTATGTTGCGCCGCGCAGCGAGACGGAAAACGTGATTACGCAGATTTGGCAGCAAGTGCTCGACGTAAAGAAGCTGGGCATTCACGACAATTTTTTTGACTTGGGAGGCCACTCGCTGTTGATGGTGCAGGTCTATAACAAGTTGCGCGAGGCCTTTCATAAAGACGTTCCCATGGTTGAGCTGTTCCGCAATCCAACCATTGCCACACTTTCAGGGTATTTCAGTGGAGATGCGGCAACCGTCCCCTCTCTTCAGAAAACGCAGGAACGCGCAAATAGGCGCGTTGCAGCATCAATCCGTTCCAACAACTAAAAAATAATAGGGATCAATATGACTGACCTAAAAGACCGCAGCGCGCTGCCGGCTATTGCAGTGATTGGCATGTCCGGGATCTTTCCTGGAGCACATAATGTGGAAGAGTTCTGGCGGAACCTTCGCGACGGGGTGGAATCCATCTCAAGATTTACTGATGAGGAATTGGAATTAAATGGAGATGCCGCCCTGGCGCACGACTCCCGCTATGTGAAGAGCAAGGCCATTCTGGATGGCGTTGAACTGTTTGACGCCTCGTTCTTTGGCTTTACTCCTCGCGAGGCCGAACTGGCCGATCCGCAGCAGCGTTTATTCCTCCAGTGTGCCTGGAGCGCCCTGGAAAATGCCGGGTACGACACGCAAAGGTTTGACGGCTCGATTGGCGTGTTCGGAGGAGTGAGTTTCAGTCATTATCTTTTCGCTAACCTGCTTTCAAATCGGGACCTGATCGATTCCAGTGGGTTCCTTCAGACATCGATCCGGAACCGCACAGACCACCTCACCACAAATGTTGCGTACAAGCTGAACCTGCGGGGGCCGGCAGTGACAGTTCAGACAGCCTGCTCCACTTCGTTAGTGGCGGTGCATCTGGCGGCGCAAAGCCTTATCAATTTTGAATGCGATATGGCCCTTGCCGGTGGTTCGTCTATTTCTCTGCCGCAGAAGAGCGGATATATGTATCAGGAGGGCGGCATCCTTTCGCCTGATGGGCATTGCCGCGCGTTTGACGCGAAAGCCCAGGGAACGGTCAGCGGCAACGGCGTTGGCATTGTGGTGCTCAAGCGTCTGGAGGATGCTCTGGCTGATCGTGATCACATTGAAGCTGTGATTCTCGGGTCAGCGATTGGTAACGATGGTTCCGGCAAAGTTGGCTACACGGCGCCCAGTATTGAAGGTCAGGCGCAGGTCATTGCCGAGGCGCAACTGGTGGCTGGCGTTGATCCAGCAACCATTACTTACATTGAGGCCCACGGAACCGGGACCAAAATGGGCGATCCCATTGAAGTTGCCGCGCTCAATCAGGTCTTTAAGGCGAAGACCAGCAAGAAAGGATTCTGTGCCATTGGGGCCCTTAAATCGAACATTGGCCATCTCGATACCGCCGCTGGAGTTGCCGGGCTGATCAAGACCGTGTTGAGTCTGAAGAACCAAACGCTGCCTCCCAGCCTGCATTTTGAGCAGCCAAATCCTGAGATTGATTTTGCCAACAGTCCATTTTTTGTAAATGCGCAAGTAAGAAACTGGGAATGCCATGGACCAAGGCGCGCAGGCGTAAGCTCGTTTGGCATTGGCGGCACCAATGCGCACATTGTGATGGAGGAAGCTCCGGCTGTCGAATCAGGCGAGGAAACCCGGAACTATCAGTTGTTGTTGCTCTCCGCCAAGACGAGCACCGCGCTTGAATCGGCAACGGCCAATCTTGCGGCGCATCTTGAAAGCCAAAAGGACTTGAAGCTTGCCGACGCGGCTTTCACGCTGCAAACGGGCCGCCGTGAATTCAACCATCGCCGAGCAGTTGTTTGCCGCGATTACGATGATGCCGTTCAGGCATTGCGCACGCTTGATCCCCACCGCGCAACCACGGGCTTCTATGAGCCAAAACAACGTCCTGTAGTTTTCATGTTTCCTGGACAGGGCGCGCAGTACATCAACATGGCCAAGGGACTCTATGCAAGCGAGCCGTTCTTCAAAGCGCAGGTAGATGAATGCGCTGCATTACTCAAGCCGCACATGGGGTTCGACCTGCGAGAAGTGCTGTATCCAGCCAACGAGAGCGACGTTGCCGGCAGCACCAAACGCATGACCCAGACAGAAGTCACGCAGCCCGCGCTCTTTGTGATTGAGTATGCGCTGGCGCGCCTATGGATGGAATGGGGAATCAAGCCTCACTCCATGATTGGCCATAGCATTGGCGAATACGTAGCGGCGTGCATATCTGGGGTCTTTTCATTGGAAGACGCACTCGCGCTGGTAGCTGCCCGCGGACGCCTCATGCAAAGTGTTCCCACCGGAGGAATGCTGGTTGTTCCGTTGCCCGAGCAAGAAGTTCTGCCTCTATTGAAGAATGGACTATCTCTGGCAGCGCTCAATGGCCCGGCGTTCTGCGTGGTTTCTGGCCCTGATGAACTGATACAGCAATTGGATAGTGAACTTACCGCAAAAACGGTGGCTTGCCGTCGCCTCTCTACCTCTCATGCTTTTCATTCAGCCATGATGGATCCCATCCTGGAGCAGTTCCGGAAGATTTGCCAGAAGGTACACTTCCATGCTCCGCAGACTCCATATCTCTCGAATCTTTCCGGAACGTGGATTACCGAAGACCAGGCCACAAGTCCCGATTACTGGGTTCGGCATCTGCGCGAAACTGTCCGCTTTGCCGATGGCATCCGCGAACTGGTGAAAGACCCTGACCGGGTCCTGCTGGAAGTTGGTCCGGGACGGACTCTAGGTACGCTGGCTCGTTGGAATCCCTACCGCGCAACGGGACAGGTGGTGCTCAACACAGTGCGCCATCCTGATGATGCCTTTGCTGACGAAGCGTTCCTGCTGACCACGCTGGGGAAGCTCTGGCTTG
>Ga0209580_10001598_pt1 | contig 10318 bp, 8 predicted proteins | sample Coa_R1_5_FD_187153 | JGI IMG/M metagenome (GOLD analysis project Ga0209580, IMG submission 187153) | Surface soil microbial communities from Centralia Pennsylvania, which are recovering from an underground coalmine fire - Coalmine... | ecosystem: Environmental > Terrestrial > Soil > Unclassified...
CGAGGAGGTCATGGCCGCGCTGCATCGCAGGCCGGGTTCGGTCTACGCCGGTCTGGTGCTCAACGAGAAGGGCTACGAGCGCGCCGTGGCCGCCGGAGTGGACGAGGTCCACTATGCCTTCGCGGTCACCGACGAGTTCGGCAAGCGCAACCAGAACGCGACGGTCGAGCAGGGTCTGCAGACGGCGCTGGCGCTGGTCGCCCGGGCGCGCGCGGACCGGATGCCCATCACGGTCACGCTGAGCGTCTCGTTCGGCAGCCCGTTCGAGGGGCCCGTTCCGCCCGAGCGCGTGCTTGGGCTCGTCGAGCGGCTGATGGCCGTGCCGCCCGACGAGGTGTGCCTGGCGGACACCATCGGGGTCGGCGTGCCCTCGCAGGTGCGCGAGCTGGTGCGCGGGGCGCGCAGCCTCGGCGCCACCGTGGGAGCCCACTTTCACAACACCCGCAACACCGGCTACGCCAACGCGCTGGCGGCGCTGGAGGAAGGCGCCGTATCTCTGGACGCCTCGGTGGGCGGCACGGGCGGGTGCCCGTTCGCGCCCAGGGCGACAGGCAACATCGCGACCGAGGACCTCGTCTACATGCTGCGCGGGATGGGCGTGGACACCGGGATCGACGAGGACCTGCTCATCCAGACCTCGCGCTGGCTCGGGTCGCAACTCGGCAAGGAGCTACCCGGCATGGTCGCCCGGGCTGGAGATTTCCCCGCCAGGCGTGCCTAGGCGATTCGATAAGGCTTACGCGCGCGCCGCCTCCAGCCCGTAAAGGGCGCCGAACTTCTGGCGCACGTACGAGATCCAGGGCGCGGCGGTCAGCTTCTTGCCTGTGGCGCGTTCGAGCAGCTCGTCAGGCGTGAACTTGCGCCCGTGCCGGTGGACGTTCTTGCGCAGCCACCCTAGAAGCGGAGCGAACTCGCCGCGCTCGACCTGTGAGTCGAGGTCGGGAATGTCCGTGCGGATCTTCTCCATCAGCTGCGCGCCGATCAGGTTGCCCAGGGTGTAGCCGGGAAACACTCCGAAGCTCACGTAGGACCAGTGGATGTCCTGGAGCACGCCCTCGCGGTCGTTCGGCACGTTGATGCCAAGGTAGGACTTGAAGCGCGTGTTCCACGCCTCCGGCAGGTCTTTGACCTTGAGCGTGCCTTCGAGCATCTCGTTCTCGAGCTCGAAACGCACCAGGATGTGCATGTTGTACGTGACCTCGTCGGATTCGACCCGGATCAGCGAGGGATAGGAGCGGTTCACCGCGCGGTAGAAGGCCTCCTCGTCGACGCCGCCCAGCGGTTCGGGGAACGTCTCGCGGAGGCTGGGGTAGAAGTGCCGCCAGAACGGCCCGCCGCGCCCGACGAGGTTCTCCCACAGCCTGGACTGAGACTCGTGCACGCCGGGCGAGGCGCCGTCCCAGAGCGGGGTGCGGTCGATGTCTTCGCCCATGCCCTGGTTGTACATGGCGTGCCCGGCCTCGTGGATCGAGCCGAACAGGCACTCGTTGAAGAAGTCGCGCGAGACGCGTGTGGTGATGCGCACGTCGCCCGGGCCGAACGAGGTCGAGAAGGGGTGCGTCGAGATGTCCTGCCGCCCCTTGTCGAGGTCGTAGCCGAGCCGCGCCACGATGTCCAGCGCGTACTCGAGCTGGAGCGCCGGGTCGAAGCCGCGATACAGCACTCGGTCGTCGACCGAGTCGGCATGGCGCGCGATGTCCGCGACGAGCGGGACGATGGCCTTCTTGAGCTCGGCAAAGAGGCTTTCGAGCTGAGCGGTGGCCAGGCCCGGTTCGTTGTAGTTGATCAGCGCGTCGTAGGGCCGCTCCTCGTAGCCGAGCGCGTCGGCGATGCGTCGGTTGAGCTCGACGTTCTTCTCGAGGTAGGGCGCGAAGAGCTTGAAGTTCTCGTCGCGTCGTGCCTTGCGCCAGGCGGGCTGCGCGGTCGAGCCGGCCCGGGCGATCTCTGCGACGAGGTCAGGTGGCAGCTTGCGGGCCTGCTCGTAGTCGCGCCGGGTGACCCGGACGAGGCTCGCCTCGGTCGAGTCGAAGTGCTTGTTCGCGACCTCGCCCTCCAGCTGGTCGAGGAGCCGGCCGACCTCGTCGGAGGTGAACGTGACGTGCGAGAGGCGCGAGATGGTGGAAAGCTGCTCGGCGCGCGAGGTGACCCCGCCCGGGGGCATGTTCGTCTCCTGGTCCCATTCGAGCACGCGATTGGCCCGGTTGAGGTCGGTGACCTCGGCCAGGATGCCCTTCAGCCGGTTCAGGTTCTCGGTGATGTGCTGCGCTCCCCCCGAGCTATTCTCGCGAATGTCCGTGCCGCCCCGCTAGCTCAGTGGATAGAGCATCTGTCTTCTAAACAGAGGGTCGGGGGTTCGAATCCCTCGCGGGGCACCAACCGCGCGGCGGCATAGACTGGTCGCGCTTTGGACCGGATCGAGCTCGTGCCCATGACGCCAGAGGAGTTCGATGCCTGGCTTCCGAAGACGATCGCTGGCTACGCCGAGGAGCACGTCGCGAGCGGAAGGTGGTCGCAAGAGGAGGCGCTCGAAAAGAGCCGGGAGGAGCATCAGCACCTCCTACCGCAGGGAGTCGCCACTCCCGACCACCACCTGTGGACGATCGTCCGCGCGGACGGCCGCGTGCCGGTCGGTCTGCTCTGGATGGCCGCAGTCGACAAGCCTCCCCCGCACGCGTTCGTCTACAACATCGAGATCCACCCCGATTTCCGACGCCGTGGGTATGGGGAGCAGGCCATGACCCTGCTCGAGCACGAGGCCAGGCGGCTTGGCCTCGACACGATCCGGCTGCACGTCTTCGGCCACAACAAGGCGGCGCGGCCCCTTTACGAGAAGCTGGGCTACGAGACGACCAACGTGCTCATGGCTAAGCACCTGGAGTAGGGAAAAGGCCCGGTAGGGACGAGAGATCCCGTTCCTCGAAGCGAGTCACCGTCACGGTCGACGGTCTGGCGGACCGGCTCGATATGACGATCTCGCTTGCCCAGCCGGTGGCGGGGGCCGGCGTCGGGTCCGTCACGTCGGCTTCCATCGTGCCGTCGACGAAGAGGACGAGGCGCGTGGACTTCCCGTCGGCAGCCGTGATGCAGTCCCCCACGACAGTGACCGGCGTCGATCCAGGCGAGGCCGAAGAGGTGCCTTGCTTGAGCACCACGGGCGCGGTGGTGATGCTCAGCTGCCCTCTCCTCATTTCGACGTAGTACTCAGGGCCGAGCTCGATCAGGAGCTCGTAACGGAGCTCTTGCTGTCCGCTTCCCTGCACGCAGATCACCCCGAATCCGGCGCCCAGCGGAGCGTCGGTGGACTGGGTCGCCGTGACCGACGTGCTGAGACGTGGAAACGGCGCGGAGTAGGGCGCGGCCGCTGTGTGATGCAGGTCGCCCACCGCGTGGGCGACATAGGCGCCGCCCGAGTACTCGAAGCTCGAGCCGGACGCCAGCGACCCTGTGGGCCAGCCGGACGCGCTGTCGTGGAAGTCGTCTGTGAAGACCAGAGTTCCGCTCGCGGCACCGAGCGTTGGCGTCGGAGTGGCGCTGCTCTGCGCCCGGTGTCCCGACGACCGCGCACGGTTGACGTAGACCCCTGCGGCGCCCGCCACGAGGGTGACGACGAGCGCGATCACGACTCCGACGGTGATCACCACCGCGATGGGGATCCGGCGGGGCGGCGTGTAGTACGGCGGCTGCGGGCTGTCGTACGGGGTCACGCCGGATGGGGAGAGGGAACGACGACCGGGGTTGAGAGGACGCGGCGCACCTCCCGCGCCACCTCGACGTCCTCGCGAGCCCTGACCACCAAAGTAGGCACGCGGGCGCCCGGCGCGCTGATGTCGGCGTCGCCCGAAAGGTTGGCGTTGAGGGTGGGGCCGATGTCGAGTCCCAGGAACCTCAGCCCGGCGACGGTCGCCGCGCGGACGGGCGCCGCATTCTCGCCGACCCCTCCCGTGAAAACCAGTGCGTCGATGCCGCCCATCGCGGCGGCCATCGAGGCGATGAGCGCGCGCAGCCGGTGGACGTACACGTCCAGCGCCAGCTCGGCGTCGTCGTCGCCGTCGGCGATGCGGCCCAGGATCTCGCGCATGTCCCCGGTCCCGGCCAGCGCGACGAGACCGCCTCTGCGGTCGAGCGCCTCGGTGAGCTGAGGCTCCGTGAAACCCGCGTGACGCTGGAGGTAGAGCAGCAGGCCCGGGTCGACCGAACCCGAGCGAGTCGCCATGACCAGGCCCTCGAGCGGAGTGAAGCCCATCGTGGTGTCGACCGAGCGGCCCGCCCGCACCGCTGCCAGCGACGCGCCGGCACCCAGGTGGCACGTGACCACCTTGAGCTCTGTGATCGGCCGGCCGAGCAACTCCGCGGCGCGGCGCGCCGCATACGCGTGCGAGAACCCGTGAAAGCCGTAGCGCCGGATTCCGTACCTTTGCCGCCACTCGGTCGGGATGGCGTACGTCGAGGCGGCGGCGGGCATGCGCGAGTGGAACGCCGTGTCGAGGCATGCCACCGCAGGCAAGCGGGGAAGGACCTCGCGGACGGCCGCCATCCCCGCCAGAGCGGCGGGAAGATGCAGCGGCGCGAGGTCGGAGATGCTCACCAGGTAGCGGATGACCTCGCCGTCGATCCGCACCGAGCGTTGGTAGCGTGGGCCGCCGTGCACCACGCGGTGCCCGACAGCTTCCACGCCCTGCATCGACCGCACGGCGGAGCCAAGCTCCGTGTCGTCGAGCCGCCCTTCGGTGACCGCGAACTCCCGCTCCGCCAGCGTCCTGTCGTCGTCCTCGTCGACAAGGCTCACCTTCATGGAGGACGAGCCTGCGTTGACGACCAGAACACGCACCGGCTAATCCAGAAAGTCACAACGGCGGGAAGGAGAGGAGGGGCGCTTGCCCCGGGGCCAGCCGGGGCCGGCTTTGACGGCGCCCCGCCGGGAGGCAACCGTCAGGTTTCCTCTCATCAGTACGGCCAGGTCCAGTTGGAGACGTCCGGCGAGTCCTCGCCGTGGTCGCGCGTGTACTGGCGGTGGTGCAGCCGCTGGTCGATCATCGCCTGCCGGACGTGCGCCGCCCTGGACCCCAGGCCCGGCACCCTGTCGATCACATCCATCACGAGGTGGAAGCGGTCGAGGTCGTTGAGCATCACCATGTCGAAGGGCGTCGTCGTCGTGCCCTCCTCCTTGTAGCCGCGCACGTGCAGGTTGTCGTGGTTCGCCCGCCTGTATGTCAGCCGGTGGACGAGCCACGGATAGCCGTGGTAGGCGAAGATCACCGGCTTGTCGCGCGTGAAGAGGTCGTCGAACTCGGCGTCGCTCAGGCCGTGTGGATGCTCGCTCGGCGGCTGCAGCCGCATCAGGTCCACCACGTTGATCACGCGCACCAGCACCTGCGGCAGGTGCCGCCTGATGAGGTCGGCCGCGGCCAGCGTCTCCAGGGTCGGCACGTCGCCAGCGCACGCGAGCACGACGTCCGGCTCATGGCCCGCGTCGGTGCTGGCCCAGTCCCAGATCCCCAACCCGCGCGTGCAGTGGGCGATCGCCTCCTCCATCCCGAGGTAGCTCAGCGCGGGCTGCTTGCCGGCGACGATGACATTGACGTAGTTCCGGCTGCGCAGGCAGTGGTCGGCGATCGAGAGCAGGCAGTTGGCGTCGGGCGCGAGGTAGACGCGGATCACCTCGGCCTTCTTGTTGATGACGTGGTCGATGAAGCCGGGGTCCTGGTGCGAGAACCCGTTGTGGTCCTGACGCCACACGTGAGACGAGAGCAGGTAGTTCAGCGAGGCGATCGGCCGCCGCCACGGAATCTCCCGCGTGACCTTCAACCACTTCGCGTGCTGGTTGAACATCGAGTCGATGATGTGGATGAACGCCTCGTAGCAGTCGAACAGGCCGTGCCGCCCCGTCAGCAGGTAGCCCTCCAGCCATCCCTCGCACAGATGCTCGCTCAGCACCTCCATGACGCGGCCGTCCGGCGCGAGGTGGTCGTCGCCCGGGACCGTCTCCGCGTCCCACGCCCGGTTCGTGGCCTCCAGCACATTGCCGAGGCGGTTGGAGACGGTCTCGTCCGGGCCCATGATCCGGAAGTTGCTCGGGTTCGCCTTGACCACGTCGCGAAGGTAGGTGCCCAGGACCCTGGTCGCCTCGCTCAACTTCGTGCCCGGGCTGGACACCGTGACGGCGTAGTCGCGGAAGTCAGGCAGGCGCAGGTCCTTCAGCAGCTCACCGCCGTTGGCGTGCGGGTTCGCGCTCATCCGGCGACGGTCGCGCGGCGGCAGCTCCGCCAGCTTGTCGACCAGCCGGCCCGAGCTGTCGAACAACCGCGCGGGCTCATAGCTCCGCATCCAGTCCTCGAGGATCTGAAGGTGGCCCGGCTTTTCGAAGTCCGTGATCGGGACCTGGTGCGCGCGGAAGGTCCCCTCGACCTGCTGGCCGTCCACCTGCTTCGGTCCGGTCCACCCCTTCGGGGTGCGAAGGACGATCATCGGCCAGCGCGGCCGCGATCCGGCACGCCCGGTGCGAGAGACCCTCTGGATCGAGGCGATCTCGTCAAGCGCCCAGTCGAGGGCCACCGCCATCTGCTGGTGGACGAGACCTGGGTCGTCTCCGCTCACGAACACCGGCGTATGGCCGTAGCCCTCGAGCAGGTCGGTGAGCTCGGCTTCGGGGATGCGCGCAAGCACCGTCGGGTTGGCGATCTTGTAGCCGTTGAGGTGGAGGATCGGGAGCACGGCGCCGTCGGCCCTGGGGTTGAGGAACTTGTTCGAGTGCCAGCTCGCCGCAAGCGGCCCGGTCTCGGCCTCGCCGTCACCGACGATGCAGAACACCGTCAGGTCGGGGTTGTCGAACGCGGCGCCGTAGGCGTGCACGAGCGCATAGCCGAGCTCACCGCCCTCGTGGATCGAGCCCGGCGTCTCCGGGGCGTTGTGGCTTGGAATCCCGCCCGGGAACGAGAACTGGCGGAACAGCTTGCGCAGCCCGACGGCGTCCTGCGTGATGTCGGGGTAAAGCTCGGTGTAGGTGCCCTCGAGGTAAGCGTTGGCCACGCCGGCGGGACCCCCGTGGCCCGGACCCATGATGTAGATCGCATCCAGGTCGCGCTCTTTGATCACACGGTTGGCATGCGCGAAGATGAGGTTCAGGCCGGGCGTCGTGCCCCAGTGCCCGAGCAGCCGCGGCTTGATGTCGTCGAGCGTGAGCGGGCGGGTGAGAAGGGGGTTGTCGAGCAGGTAGATCTGGCCGACCGACAGGTAGTTGGCGGCGCGCCAGTAGGCATCGATCAGCTCGAGCTCTTGCGCGTTCAGAGGCTGGGTGCGCGCGACGTCTGGAGCCGTTGCCACGTCAGGTTCCATCATGACGCGTACCTAGTGGCGGGGTCGCTTCGTCCCGGTGGTCCTTGCCTTCGGTTCCGGTTTTGCCTGTGGCGTGCGTCTGGCCGCGCCCTTCGCCTTGATCTGCTTCGGCGCCGTTCGCCGTCCTGCGGCCGCGCGGCGAGCCGGCGTGGATTGGGCCAGGGTCGCGCGCAGCGGCGCCATGCGGGCCTTGGCCAGGTTCGACCTCATGACCCACGCGATGTCCCTGTCGGTCGAGCGAAGCCACTTGTCGAGATACGGACGCGCGTTCTGCGGCGCGGCGACGGCGGCGATGCTCCAGCAGTAGCCGAGCGCCTGGCGCAAGACCCGAAACCCTTCGCCTCGTCGCTCCGTCGAAGCCCCGAGCGACCTCGTGATCCGGTCGAGGATGGCGAGCACCTCGACCACCTCCTCCGAGGTCTTGAGCAGGGCCGGCTCGCACAGGGCGGCGGCCGCGGCGCGCTGGACGTACGGTCCATCGGCGGCCCACACCTTCATTTCGGCGATGAGCCTCGGCATGCTCTCGCGGCCGAACCGCTGAAGGCCGATCGCCACCGCCTCGCGGACGCGCCAGCGGTGGTCTGACGCCAGCTCGTGCAGCCACGTCATCACGGTGTCCGGCTCCATCAGCGCGACGCGGCCGAGCCCGGCGGTACCGCACAGCGCCAGGAACTCGTCGGCCGACGCCGAAAGGCGCCAGAGCCGGTCAGGATCGCCCTCCTCGACGACCGCGGCCACCAGTTCGAGGTTGGCGCGCGGGCCGGGAAGCCCTGAGTGTTTCTTGAGGTAAGGCTCCCAGCTCGTGAGCCGGCGCAGCTCTTCGCGATATCCCTCGATGCGCGTTGACATCTTTCGCGATCCTAAGGTGTCCGGTCTCCGGAGGGTCTCGATAATTCGCTCTGTGGAAGCCATCCGCACCCAGGCCCTCCGTCGTGGCGCCAGGCTCGAAGTCGTCACCGTCGCGTGGATGGTGGTCGAGGCGGCGGTGGCGATCGGCGCCGGCGTCGCGGCGCGGAGCGTGCTGCTCACGGCGTTCGGGGTCGACTCCTTGGTGGAGCTGCTGAGCGGGATCGTTCTGCTGCGCCGGCTGTCCGCGGAGGCCGGCGGCCGTGGCGGCGAGGGCGTTGAACGACTGGAGCGATCGACGGAACGCATCTCCGCGGGGCTCCTGGTCGTGCTGTGTGCCTACGTCGCCGTCACGTCGCTCGCCGGCCTCGCATTCCAGGTCAAGCCGGGCGCGACGGTGCTCGGCGTCGCGGTGGCTGCCGCGGCCGTGGTCGCCATGCCCCTGCTTGCGCTCGCCAAGGTCCGGGCCAACCGCGTCATCGGCAGCGCGTCGCTGAGGGCCGACATCGCCGAGACGGTGACGTGCGCTTACATGGCGGCCGTGACGCTCGCGGGCCTGGTTGCCAGCATGTCGCTTGGATTCTGGTGGGCGCAGTACGTCGCGTCGTTCGGGCTCCTGGTCTGGCTGGTCCCCGAAACACGCGAGGCCGTGCAGGCAGCACGGTGGTTCGCATCGCGGACGGATAATGGCCGCACGAGCAGGCGGGGGGCAAAGTGAGATGAGGTTATGAGCGACACAAGGAAGGACGGCAGCGTGGAGCAGGCCAGGAAGGTGCACGACAAACGGCGCGTCATGGTGACGCAGCTTCTGAGGAGCCCGGTGCTCAACCCGGCCGGCACCGAGGTCGGCCGCGTCGAGGACTTCATCGTCAAGATCGGCGAGGCCGGGACGTACCCACCGGTGACCGGGCTAAAGGTTCGCGTCGGAGCGCAGGACGTGTTCGTCGGCATGAACCTGGTGGAAAAGCTGACGCCGGGTGCCGTGCGCTTGAACACCCACACGCTCCGCACCGAGGCCTTCCAGCGCCGCCCAGGCGAGGTCCTGCTCGCCGCCGACGTGCTGGGCCGGCACCTGGTGGACGTGGCCCGCGGCCGCATCGTTCAGGCCCACGACCTGGTGCTGTCTCCGGACGAGAACGGCTGGCACCTGAGCGGCATCGACCGCAGCCCGCAGGCGATGCTGCGCCGGCTCGTGCCGCGCCGCGCCCGGCCCGACCTGCGCCGCCACGCGACCCTGGACTGGAAGGATGTGCAGCCGTTCGTCCGCCATGTGCCCACCGCCAAGCTCCTGATGCCGCTGCAGCGGCTGCGCCGCCTGCACCCGGCGCAGATCGCGGACATCGTCGAGGGGGCATCACATGAGGAAGGCGAGGAGATCATCCACGCTGTCGAGGGCGATGTCGAGCTGACGGCAGACGTTTTCGAGGAGCTCGACCCCGAGCACCGGGTCGAGTTCCTCCGGACGCGTTCGAACGAGGAGGCTGCGCGAGTGCTCGACCGCATGGCGCCGGATGATGCGGCCGACCTGCTCGGCGAGCTCGATCAGGACCGGCGCCTGCCCGTCCTCAACTTCATGTCGCCAACCCAGCAGCACAAGCTGCGCAAGCTGCTGCAGTACCACCCGACGACGGCGGGCGGGATGATGAGCCCGGACTACGTCTGGGTCGTCCGCGGGTCCACCGTCGACATGGCGCTCGAAGCCGTGCGCATCGATGACAAGGCTCCGCGCCAGCTGCTCCACACCGTTTTCGTGGCCGAGCCGGAAGGCAGGTTCGTCGGCAGCGTGCCGGTGGCCGACCTGGTGCGCGCCGACCGATCGCGGAAGGTCGAAGAGCTCGACCTGGTGACGAGCTGCGTCCACACGGGCGCCGACCTCGCGGACGTCACCCTGATGATGGCCGACTACAACCTGACGGCGCTGGCGGTCACCGACACGACGGGCAGCCTGATCGGCGCGATCTCGGTCGACGATTTGCTGGAGGCCTTGGTTCCCGAAGACTGGCGCGCGCGGGTCGAAGCGAGCTCCGGGGTCTGATCACCCATGGCTGAGCGCGAGCCATCCAAGAAGGACTCGCGCTTGACCCCGGCGTCGGCCGTGCTCGACGAGATGCACACCGGCGACATCCATGGCGCCTTCGGC
>Ga0209580_10001599_pt1 | contig 10316 bp, 8 predicted proteins | sample Coa_R1_5_FD_187153 | JGI IMG/M metagenome (GOLD analysis project Ga0209580, IMG submission 187153) | Surface soil microbial communities from Centralia Pennsylvania, which are recovering from an underground coalmine fire - Coalmine... | ecosystem: Environmental > Terrestrial > Soil > Unclassified...
GCAACGCCCCGGCGACCGCGACAAGACAGATTGCATCATCACTCATTTGTTCCGCATCCCTGCACAGGGCGATACTCCGCCGGCGTGGCATCGGCCGGAAGTTGATAGTTCTTACGCCTTCATCTCGCAATCGGCGCTCGCCTTTGAGGCGGATCTTTACCGCGCACTCGTTGACGTGCCTTCAGAAGCCATGCCGCCGGAACACGTTACGCTGTTGCAGGAATTTGAGTATCTCTATCAGGAACTCGAAGAGTTCCGCCACTTTGACCAGATTATCGATTCAGGAATCGTGCAGCGCGTGCGCGAACTGAAGCTGTCATTGGGAAAATCGTTTTATCATCCCGATTCGCTTGCAACGTTGGCCGTATGGAATGACGTGTTTGGGCGCAAGTTCGACGAGCTCTTCCACGACGCGGCCATGCAGATCAAAACATTTGCCGAGACCGTACAAAAAGAAGGCGGCAGCCTGCTCTCCAAAGTTGAAGGCGATATTACCGTAAAAAATCTGAGTGAAGTGGAAACCAGTGAGATCCTGAAAGAAGATTATCAGTCAGCCCAGGACGAATTCCGCAAGGTATCCCGCTATAAGAAGGCCGTGGACAGCAGGCGTCCCGTCAGAATGTCAGCGGCGGGGACCCCACGGCCGCCAGCCCGCGCCGCACAGGACGCACCGCCTCCGCCGCGCCCCACCATTCCCCAGGCGAACACGGTCACGCAGAGGACCGGCCCGACCTCCACGACTTTCAACTCGTCGCAAGCGCCCACTGCCACTGGTTCGCCGGGTAACTCGGGCAAAAATTTGAACACTGAAGTGCTGGCGGTTGCGCCCTCACAAGCCGTGCACAACGCCGTGCAGGAAGGGAAAATTCAGAGCGCGCGCCAGATTATCCGCGAACATGTGCGCGCCTCGGATCCCAAAATCGCCCACGTTTTCCCGGTCAAAAATTCAAAGATCACGCTTTCCACGGCTGAGGTGGAATCCTTCAAAGCCGATTATCAAACTGAAAAAAGTTTTCGCGCTGACTATGCCAACGTGATGATGACGATTGTGGCCTATCTTGCGCGCATGGTTATTGAGGTGGACGAATACAACCACAAGGCAGGCTCAGCCTATTTGTGGAAGCCGCACGCGGACGCGCTGGGCTATCTTGTAAGCACGCTGGAGCGGCTGAGCATGGAGGCTGAGCAAGTGATCTCCGTGGCCCGCGCCCGCGGGCTCTCGGAAAAAGCTGATAGTCTTGCGGCCTCGCTCGACAAGCTGCGCGATTATGGCAAAACGGTATCGCAGACTTTGCAGTCGGCGAATCATCCTTAATAATTAATTTTATCTGCCGGAGAAAATTCGGGCGGCATTCCGCTCGCCTGACTATCTTCTGGGATTGTCTTTGGCGCCGGCGCTGTAATCCATTCCAGAGTAGGGTTCAGTCTTGGCAGTCTGATGGGCGCTTGCACCCGCCGTGCGTTTTTTCTTGGCCGCGGGCTTTTTAACGCCAAGCGCGATGTCAGCCAGTTCAAGAAAGCGGCTGCTGTTAGGCGCGCCACCAGGACGGTTCTCCCACGCGCGTTCGCCAGCAGGGCCTTTGAGGCTATAGCGCGGCGCTATCCACAGGTCTTTGGAGACCTCTGAGTTTTTATCTGATTTCTTGGGCATGTGCTGCACTGATTATCCCCATTTTATGCGCCTTTTTCAACGCAAAAAAGCGAATTTTCGGATCCTACGCGCTTCCCTTCTAAGCCGCCTGGGTTAAGTACAGCGCATCCAATTTCATAACTGAACCGGTAAACGCGGCGGTAAGCGCCATCCGTGCATCCCCCTCGGCGTGAGGATGCTTTGCCAGGGAAGAGGAACGGGTAGAAGGATTGTGATGATTCCCCGCACCGCCAGTAATGCCACATGCCCAAACTAACTGACGCGGTTGATAACGTCTTCAGTGAAGCGCGGATGCTGCTGCTGGGCGGCCAGGTGCTGCTGGGCTTCAGCTTTCGCATCTGCTTTGAACAAAAATTTGAGCAGATTGCCCGTCCTGCCCAATGGGCGGAAATGCTTGCCCTTGGAACCATGACAGCCGCTTTGGGCTGGCTGATCTGGCCGGCGGCATTTCATCAGATCAAAGAAAAAGGCCGGATGACGGCTTCCATCCATGCCTTCACCACCAGCGTCCTTGACTGGGCCTTGCTGCCGTTTGCCTTGGGGTTGGCGCTCACGCTTTATACAGTCGCCGCCGCGCTCGATCTGCCGTACGCGCCCTTTATAGGCGCGGCAGCGGGAACCTTTGCCGCGGCGATTTGGTATGGCTGGTCACGAGCAGGCCGCAAGCCGGATGCAAAACAGAGGGTCCAGAAAGACCTGGCTCAACAGGAGCAGCAAGACCGCGACAAGCCCGACCTTTCTGATCGCATAAAAAAAGTCCTGCTGGAATGCCGCATGGCATTGCCCGGCGCGCAGGCCTTCCTTGGATTTCAATTTGCAATTGTGTTCGCTCAAGGTTTTGAACACCTACCGCGCACGTGGCAAGGAATTCATTTTGCCAGCCTGCTGGCCACCACCGTCGCGACCGTGTTGCTCATCACGCCCGCCGCCTATCATCGCATCCATGAAGCCGGTGAAGATACAGAACACTTCCACAAAGTTGCAAGCCGCCTGTTGCTCGCCGCATTAGTTTTTCTGGGGCCGGGTATGGCAGGCGATCTATTCCTGGTTATCGCCAAAGTGACACAATCTCCCATGGCGGCGGGCGCAACTGCCGGACTTCTATTGCTGGCGTTCTATGGCTTATGGTTTGGCGTTAGCGCTTGGCGTAGAAAGTAATTCGGACAGTGTGCTGACATAAGAAGAATAGAAATGCTGACGAGATGATCGCGCCGGTTAGAGAACGTACCGCATCATGGGTAAGAAAGTAGCTGACGATATTCCCGCACGCATCAATAGAGAAAAGGACAACGCCAAACCACCAGGCCCACTGGCGGCCGCGTAATAATCCCAGTGCGGCAAAGAACGTGCCAAAGCCCAATGCCAGCAGGAACACACCCGACGCTCGCCCGATGGAATGAAACAACGTCGCACCCTCCGGGTTGAATTTCCACAACTTGTCCAATAGAGCGTTCGGAAAAAGCAAACTCTCGCCGGTAATGAGCGCCACAACTGTGGCGAGAAAGAGAAATGTTGCAATGAATACAATCGTTTTGGGCCTGGCCTGTGCCTCTCCAGTCCTGAAGCCGTCATCGCGTGGCAAGCGCTCCAACCCGTGTAGCCAGTTCCTGGGGCACATCAGCTAGCACTTCCAGCCATGCATCGGCATCGTCAAGGATCCTTCCGCTCGATACTGTATAAAGCTCCAACAGCTTGGCATCTTGGCAGCTTTCGCGGATCAGCCCGGCGATGCGGCGCTTGATTTTGGGTGAGACCGTCTGGCCTACAACCGCAACATCAAACTTGTTCTGCTGGCACGCCTTGATCAGGGTGGCTTCGTCCAGGACAGGAACCACTACATGGCCTGCACGCTCCAGGATGAGTTGTCTGGTGCGTACGACCGAGGGATCGACGCCAGTGCATAGAACCAGCGCCATGCAGGAGTCCTTTTCGTATGAATTTGGCAGTGAGAATCGAACAGATATTACCATCTCATTCGCTTTAAAATCCATAAGTAAACCGGACTAAAGCTAAAGTCTTTCCCAAAAAGGAGCAGATCAAACTTTAGCAAGGCGATTCTCATTCTGATTCGGCGCCAGCTCTGAAATGGAACTAGAATTGGCCACCTTCAAGTGGAAAATGCCGCTGGAAAGTCTATTGGTCTGTTTGAGTTTGACCGAAGGCGTACTGGACTACTTTTTGGAATCTTGACCGGCGGCGGCCGCCTTGGCTTTGGCTGGCTTATCTTTGGACAAAACCACATCAGCCAGTTCCAGGAACCGTGAGTTGTGGGTATTTTGGCCCTCGCCATATTCGGAAGAATGTCCCCCTCCAGTGAAATTCGATTTGGGGTTGATCCACATTCCGGGATTTTCAGGTTTGGTATCCATTGTCTGATTAGAACACGCCGGCATTGAGAGTAGCTGTATAAAACAGCACACAGCGCGATGCGGTGATATCCTTGCACATTCCAAACGCTCCTGGGGAGGAAGCTGCTGGCCGCCATGAGAAATCGATTCCTGCTTTTTATTGCCATATTGATTCCGACTGTTGCGCCGATCGCGCAAGCTCAATCGCAATCTCCTGCCAGCCTGGTAGAAAGCAAAACGACTGCGGCGGAGGGTGGCGCAATAACCGCTCCCGCGAAGGAAGCTTCTTTCAACGGCACAACGTGGTGGAACTACGTCAAGGTCCTGGCCTCCGATGACATGGAAGGCCGCGAAACTGGAAGTCCTGGCTTGCATAAAGCGCAGGAATACGTGGTTGAACAGTTAAAACGCGCTGGACTTGAGCCTGTCGGCTCCGCTTCGTATTACCAGCCGGTCCGTTTTGAATCGCGCCAAATTGTAGAGAAAGCATCCAGCCTCGCTCTGGTGCATAACGGGCAGGTGGAACCGCTGGCGTTGGGCGATGACGCCATCTTGAGTACACGAGTGGATCTTGCGCCCGCCGTGGACGCGCCGCTCGTCTTTGCCGGCTATGGCCTCACCATACCTGAGATGGGCCACGATGATCTCTCCGGGCTCGACCTGCGAGACAAGGTGGTTGTAATTTTTCCCGGCGCTCCGTCGGAAATCCCGGGTGCGCTGGCTTCGCACTATCAATCTGCCGGCGAACGCTGGAAGGCGTTGCGCAAGGCCGGAGCTGTGGGCGTGATTACCATTCTGAACCCGGCGGCCATGGACATCCCGTGGTCGCGAATCTCCGCCAATCGCGCCCATCCCAACATGGCATTAAAGGGCGCTGAGTTTGATGAAACATCCGGAGAGAAACTGGCGGTAGTTTTCAATCCGGAAAAAGCACAGAAGCTCTTTGAAGGCTCCGGACATACCTTGCAGGAGATGATCGATCTGGTGAAGGAGCGCAAGCCACTGCCCCGCTTTCCGCTTGTGCCAACCATTCGTGCAAAGGCTTCAGTCAACAAGAAGACGGTGGACTCGGCCAACCTGGTAGCGGAACTTCCAGGCAGTGATCCGAAATTGAAGAATCAATATGTGGTGCTCTCGGCGCATCTTGACCATCTGGGCATTGGCGAGCCCATTAATGGCGACCGCATTTACAACGGCGCCATGGATAACGCTTCCGGCAGCGCCGTATTGCTCGACCTGATTGCATCGCTGAAATCGTCAAACAAGCTGAAGCGGTCCCTACTGTTTGTGTTTGTCACTGGAGAAGAGAAAGGCCTGCTTGGATCGCGCTATTTCACCACGCATCCCACGGTGAAGCCGGGTTCGATGATTGCCAACATCAACATCGATATGTTCCTTCCCATCGTGCCGCTCAAGGTTTTGACCGTTTACGGACTGGCTGAGTCCGACATGGGCGACATGGCCCGCGAAGTCGCGCAGTCACGGGGCGTGCAGGTGCAGGCCGACCCGGAGCCCCAACGCAACGCATTTATCCGCAGTGACCAATACAACTTTATCCGGCACGGCGTGCCGGCGCTGGCCATGAAGGTTGGATTTGAGCAAGGGTCGCCGCAACAGGCAATTTTCAAGAACTGGCTCACCCAGCGCTACCATGCGCCCTCTGACGACCTGGACCAGCCAGTGGACTTGGCAGCCGCCGGCAAGTATGAAGAGATCATTCACGCGCTGATGGTACGGCTCGCCGATAACGCTAGCCGCCCGCAATGGAAGCCGGATAGTTTCTTTCGCCGTTATGCGCCCATGGCTGCTGGACTTTATTAACAGCAAAAAGCCCTGCCAAACGACAGGGCTTGAAGGAAAGGCTCATCCAGTAGGGATTTCCTTCTTTACCGCGGAGACGTTGAGTGTTTCCGCGTCTCTTTTCAGAGTCAGAGCTATTTACAAAAGCTGCCAACGCCGATGCTTGATAACGCCAGGCAAAGATCAACCCGTCCGTGGCCCATCTGTTGCACGGAAAACGCCCGGGAAATTGCATTCGCCACATCGCCCGGCTTATACGTGGGCCGCGCCTGCAACACGAGCGCCGCTTCTCCGGCAACCAGCGGAGTGCTGAATGACGTGCCCCAGCCCGCAGCATAATTGCCGCCCGGATAAGTGGTGATTACGCCTTCACCGGGAGCCGCGACGAACACCGAGTTGGTGCCAAAATTGGTGAAACTGCTCTTCACGTCAGAGTTGCTCGTTGATCCAACTCCAATCACGCTGTTGTAGGCAGACGGAAAGACCAGGATCTGCTCGCCGTCATTGCCTGATGCCGCCACCACAACCACATTCTTACTGAGCGCGTATTGGATGGCGTTTTGCAGCGCCGGTGAACTCTGGGCTATCTCAAAGCTCATGCTGATAACGTTGGCCCCATGGTCCGCCGCGTAATAGATGGCCCGCGCAATGTTGAAGAGATCTGAGCTTCCGTCGCCGGCAAAAGCTTTCAATGACATGATGTGCGCGCCGGGAGCCACCAGATGGATAAGGCCTGCTGTCATGGTCCCGTGGCCAAACTCGCCGGGAGGTCCATCCAAAATGCTGGTGGTCGACTGGCTGAGAATTGCCACAGTGGAAGCGTTCAACTGCACCAGGTTCTGGCCATCAAGAATGCTGGTGGTGGACTGCGCCAGCGCGGCAGCCATCGCCGGACTCAAATCAACCAACTCAGAGGGATCGGCCACATTCGAGATGAAATTGAAACCTGAAACAAGAGCGGATTGCAGTGCCGGATGAGATGTATCCACGCCCGTATCAATTACAGCTACCGTGATTCCCGTGCCGGTGAAACCGGAGGCCACCTGCAAGTCACGCTGGCGGATGATGGTAGTAGCGGGCTGTGTCACATAGTTGCTGGCGACTGGTGCCCCGTAATAATTCACCACGGTGCGGCCCGGCAGGCCATCCAGAATCGATGTAGTGGATTGAGTCAGGCTGGCGCTTGTGGCCCCGGACAACTCAGGCAAGCCGAGAGCATTGTCATGCTCAAAACTTTGCACGTCGCTGTCTGTGGAAATACTGGGATCAATGGAAGAAGTTGAAACCAGAAAAACGCCATGTGAAGAGCCTTGTGTCAATTGCGTAAGACCGTGTCGCCCGCATACGTCTTGAACTTTGTCAGGCGAGGTGACCAGTACGAAGTTGTCCTGGCCCCAGAGCGACAAGCCCATCAAAAGACATAAGCCAACACAAATTTTTGCAAGCACACTTAACCTGTTGCTCAGAGAAGGATGCCAGTTGCTTCGGGAGGACCTTACATCCCCTGACGCATCAGATAAAGCCAGCTCTGTATTCAACGGCTCTACAAGCAGATTCTTTCGTGCTGCTTTCTGTTCCGCCATTCCGTCTCTCATTTGACAGATCTTCCCTTTGTAGTTTCCCATGTTGAGTCGCATCGCGCTGCGACGGCGGTCACTCCTAGCAGACCCGTTCAGCTCGTCTACACTCAGTGCATGGAAGCACCGGGGCACGACGCCAAAAACCAGGCTGTTTGCGGGCGTCAAGCCTAGGCCGCTTTTTGTCGATTCCGTCGACCTGTGGGGAGTATAGCTAGAGTCGGATGGAAGAGAGCCAGACATTTTCTTGCCTGCCCAGAAGCCACCCTCAAAAAATCGAACAATAGACGGAAGTAAATATTCAATTAGGAGACATTGGAGATATCCAATATTTCTTTCAAGCTAATGATTTAAATTGACTTACGTGATTATCTGTAACGTCTGCTTAAATCTATAACATCCATCAATGAGGAAATAAACCGATTTTAATAAAGGAAGTGAAATAGGCCAAAAATGAAGCAAAATTCTTAGACTTACTAATAAATTTTAGGGCTCTCTGAGGAAGGTGTTTTATTCGGGTAAAAGCTGGATTACTTACCGCTGGTTCCGCTGGTGCTGGTACTCGTGCTCGTTGTCGAACTCGTACCGCTGCTGTTGACCACGTTCACGAGCGATTGATAGAGATCGATGCGGCCGTAGCCCATGTCACTAATCTGCTTTGTCTTGGAGAGCGCATTCGTGATATCTCCGGGCTTGCTGGCAGGGCGCGCCTGCAACACCAGGGCCGCTGCGCCGGCGAACATCGGCGTACTGAAGGATGTACCCCATCCCGCCGCGTAGTTGCCGCCAGGATATGTGGTGATGACCCCTTCTCCTGGAGCGGCAAAGGTCACCACGCCGGAGCCGTAATTTGAGAATGTGCTTCTCAGGTCGGTGTTGGTGCTGGAACCAATTCCCTGCACTCCACCGTAACTGGCCGGATAAACCAATGTCTTGGAGCCATCGTTGCCGGAAGACGCGACCATCGTTACGTTCTTGCTGAGCGCATACTGGATCGCAGCCTGCAAACCGGGTGAAGAGAGCGGCATGCTAAAGCTCATGCTCACAATGTTGGCGCCGTTATCAGCAGCGTAGTAAATGGCCCGGATAATATCTGACAGATTCGACGATCCATCGGCACGAAAAGCTTTTAGCGGCATGATCTTTGCCGTTGGCGCTACCAGGTGAACGATTCCGGCCGTCATTGTGCCGTGGCCGAACTCAGCCAGCGAACTATCCAGGATCGAAGTCGTTGACTGATCGAGAATCGAAGTTGTGGATTGGTTCAGAATCGCCGTCGCCGAATTAAGTACCAGGAGGTTCTGCGCGTCCAGGATGCTGGTCGTGGATTGCTGCAACTGGGCGGCTACCGTGGGATCAAGGTCTGCCAGTTCAGAAGCGCCCAGGGTATCGCGGGTAAAGTCATAACCAGTAACCAGCGCGCCGGATAGCGCGGGATGGGTCAGGTCAGCCCCTGTGTCAATAACCGCCACGGTGCCTAAACCGGTCAGTTTTGTGGCTGTACGGGCATCGCCCAGGCGAATGATATTGGTTGCGGTTTGTGTGCTGTAATTGCTTGGCACAATGCTGCCGAAGAACGGGACCAATGTGCGTCCTGGCAGGGTATCAAGAATGCTGGTCGTGGATTGAGTCAACGTGGGCTGCGTAAGCCCGGTCAATTCCGGCAGAACAGCGCGTTGCTCCGGTTCAAAACTTACTACCAGAAGGTCAGATTCAACTTCGGTTTCAGTGCCAGCAACATCGGCGGATGCCGACGTCACCAGCATCACGCAATTTGTGCCGTCATAAAGCTCTTTTACGATCGTGAGGCCGTGCTGGTTGACCACGCTCTGCACATTGCTGGGGGACGCAGTGAGAATGTAGCTTGTCTGCGCGGTGAGCGGCAGACCAAGCGCCAGACACACTAATAAGAGTTGAAGAAATTTCCTCATTGTCCTTGTCCCAGATCCAATGCAATGTTTTTTAAAGCGGTTCTTTACAGTTGGGGCGTCTTGCCTAACTGTACTTCCAGTTCTTGGCCCCTGGACTCAAGCGGTACCAGCAAGCGAAGATCGCTTTCCGGAACGTACTCAAGCTGGAATTCACCGAAGGTATTGCTGATCGAACGGGTGACTTCACGATTTCCTGCTACAAGAATTACGGGGAGGTTAGCCAGCAGTTCGTCTGGCGTTTTCTGGTTGGCAATCTGGCCAACCAACACCATGCTGGCGGATCCTTTTTCATGCTCAAATCGAAGATCGACGGAGTAGTCGCCGGCGTGGAAAAGCACCTGGCGATTGATTTGATGGGTTCCGCGTACGCCAACCGGTTGCGGATCATTCATGCTGTCATAAACCAAGGTCGACCACAAACGCTGCAGGGTTGAACGGCGCGGCGCTCTGGCCAACCCGATCATCGCCTTCACCTGCTGTTCTGCGGCCCGAGGAATCTGATACGACGCTTCGCGCGAGCATACCGCTGCGAACTTTGACAACAAACCTTTGATTTTCTCGCACCTGGAGCAGCCACCCTGCAAATGGGCCTGCATCAGCTTGTTCTGATCGCTGGAAACTGTATTCCTAACGTAATCAGCCCACTCTGTGATATCGAAATGGCGAACAGCTTCGGTCATAAGGTGACTTTTCCCCGTCTTGAAATCAAGGGGGAACACGGCTTCCGGGTCCATGTTCCCCTTTTTAGCAGTCGACGGATGAGCCTGCTTCTAAGCATAAGAGTGGAACACTGGACCAAAAATATAGGCAGAGTACAATTTTTGTGGCTCATGAGAATTTTCCCACCAGAGCAAAGGCCGCCCAATAGTAGGGATGGCGGTGCTTTTTCTTCAGTTTTATGATGGCCTTTCGCAGTGCATTCGCTTTATTAGCAGAGGCACGGTATCCCTCATAGAAATCCCTCATAAACTCTGCCGTACTTTGATCATGGACCTCCCACAAGCTCACC
>Ga0209580_10001600_pt1 | contig 10314 bp, 15 predicted proteins | sample Coa_R1_5_FD_187153 | JGI IMG/M metagenome (GOLD analysis project Ga0209580, IMG submission 187153) | Surface soil microbial communities from Centralia Pennsylvania, which are recovering from an underground coalmine fire - Coalmine... | ecosystem: Environmental > Terrestrial > Soil >...
GGCCCTTCTTCGTGGGATGGGCTCCCATTGAAATGCTCAACCATCAGGGCCTCGGGGGCTTCCAGTCCACAACTTGGACAAGATAACGTGACTATTTGCCGTCCAGCTGTCGACATTGAAGCTTCAACGATTATGTCGGAGGATATTCTTTCGGACGTCGGATGTCTAGGGCGCAGTCTTTTCGATCTGACGTGTTGAGTCTTAGCTCGTCTCGAGGATCTCCTAGATTTTGAAGGGGTCGACCTGACATTGCGCAAGCGCTTTGGCTGCGGGGTTTTCCTTCCCGAGCGTTTTACGATCAGGAGGCTGCAGCTTGCCCCTGCCAATACACCGAACAAGAACTCGACTATGATTATGTCCATGGCGCCTTCTTCCTAGCTCAATGGGACGTCCAGGCAATTCTCTTGGGCGCACTCATCACAGACGATCCTGCCGAAGGAGGTTTTATGGACATCGTCGAGGCTGAGTATTTCTCTGCCACAGTCGCTGCAGATAACCACGCACTGGCTCATTCGCCGAGACCCTTGATAATCATAGGAACTCACAATGATGATTCCCCGCTTGTTACCAATCCCGATGAATCGCGGTAACAGTTGTCTTAAATACCGTGGAAAACCGCGTGGCAAAACCCGCCTGACCCTTTCTAACTTACCGTTAGTGAGCTAGATGGTCTGGGAACCAAGACGGAATACGTTCTCATCGCTCTTCCAAATATGGGGCGGTTCTACATTGCACTAGAACGAGAGAATAAGTTTGGATAAAGTAACGCACTCCACTTGTCCACGATGTGGCCAACAACAAATGAACGTTTACTATTCAGATTCGACTGACAATCGAGTAGGTGCTTGGTGCGAAAATTGCAACATGAAAGGCTACTACCACGGCGACGAGCTCATTGCAATAAACTCGTGAAAATTCGATGACCGCCGGACTCATTCGGGCGGAGAAGCTCCTTCAGGAATGTTGACCGTCATCTCGCCCTCTACCAGTTTACGTTGAAGACGGGCTGTGAACAGTTCAAGGTCCACCTCAAGATCCTCTAGTCGTTTCACTGACTCTGCTACAAGTGTAGGCTTGACGTTTTGGCCTCCGATCCGCCCGTACGCAACGGCTTCGAACGGTAACTTTTCGCCTTTGTAGACGGCATACCCTGTTAGGAAGTTTGCGACTCCTCCTCCCACGCCGCTCGCTTCGTCCATTGCGTCTACGAACACGTCCATCTCGTACTCCAGAGTCGCATCTTCGGCTCTTCTGAATGGATTGGTCGTTTTGCTCAATGTTCTATCCATAAGCCGGCATGTCGAGAGGGTGCCATTGTCGCTCAATCATCCCCTTGATCTTTTGCCTAGCAAACCATCCCGCCACAATGTCCGCAACCAAAAGGACCGCCAATGCATAGTCTGCCGGCGCGAAACCGCTGGAGAATCGAGCAAGCGCATAAGCAGCTAGACCGAGTGCCGCCACGGCCGCGCCGAGTATCGGAGCCCAGATTCTCCTCTTTGAGAGGAAGTATGTGCCAGCACCAGTACCCACAGCCACTAGGACAAATATGGTCCTAACCGTGATCGCCATGCTAGATGGAACTCCTGGAGCATAGATTGCTAGAACAACCGCCCATATGGCAGAGGCTATCAGAAGAATGCTAGTTACGTTCAGAAGGTTGTAACGTGACGGTTCGATTACCGTTGCGGAAAGTGGTGGAGTGTATGAGAAGGGTTTGCCCAGTGCTTGGTACGCGTTTGTAGTGGTAATGTGAGGTTTGCCTGATTCGACGTCAACCGCCGAGTTGACGAATTTCTCGATAAGGATTAGTCTATGTTGCCCGATACTGTTTGCCGGTCCCGATTGCAAATTGTAATCAGGTCCAACCGTCAGTTCTACCTTGGTATCAGGGGTACATGAATGGGCTATTGTCATTCCGGGCCCTGTCTGGGTTAATGTCCAGTTGGACCCCTTGTCTCGCGTGCAAATTAGTGCGGCCCACTTTGTATCTGCCACTATTTTTGGCAGACCGACCTCTGGCGCTAGGTCTGTCATCCCGTATCTCTTGTCCTCACAAAAGAGTTGATTGCAGGACCGACAACGCCACACATCCACCGCTCCCATTACGTAACTGTCATGGATCAGGTTGACGACGCCATAATACACGACGTCGTGCTGATGTGCCTGCAAGACGCTAATCTAGATCCGAAAGACGCGTTGGCCTAGAAAAGGCTTGGTGTCCACTGAATTATTATGGAAAGGAACTTTCTTCTACCCATTTAACGACCGGACTAGGGGCCAACATGCTCGAGATCAGGCTAATCCGAGAATCTCCAGATCGAGTGAAAAAGAACCTCGAACACAGAGGCATGACCGAGAAGATTCAGGATGTAAATCTGCTCATTCAACTCGACGCAGAATGGAGAAAGGGATTGGCTGAAGTCGAACGCTATCGAAGACGGCGAAACGAAGTTACCCAAGCTATAGCCGAAGCACGAAAGAAGGGAAACGATTCTTCTCAGCTTATGAAAGAGGCCGAGACAATTCCAAGTCAGATTAAGAGTCTCGAAGAGAAAGTTGACAGCTACGCAAAGCAGGCAGAGCATATTCTTCTCAACCTTCCAAACATCGTGCACGAGTCCGTTCCAGTAGGCAAGGACGAGAATGACAACGTCGAGGTCAGAAAATGGGGAGCTATCCCAAACTTCCCATTCAAGACCTTGGACCACATAGACCTAGGACTCAAACATGCCCTGATTGACGTCGAGAAAGCAGGCAAAGTCGCGGGAGCACGCTTCTACTATCTACAGAAAGATCTTGTTAGGCTGAATTATGCAATCATCCAATACGGGCTCGATTTCATACTGAAGAAAAACTATGAGCTGTTCCAGCCCCCCTACCTATTGCATCGAGACGTCGTGGCGGGAGCAGTCGCATTGGCCGATTTCGAAGACGTGATCTACAAAGTTGAAGGAGAAGATCTATACCTGTTGGCCACTTCTGAACACGCCCTATTAGCATTCCACGCAGACGAAATCTTGGACGGAGGGAAGCTTCCACTCCGATACGCGGGTATCAGCCCATGTTTCAGAAAGGAGGCCGGGGCCCATGGGAGAGACACGAAGGGTATATTTCGAGTCCACCAGTTCGAAAAGGTCGAGCAGTTCATTTACTCTCCGCCGGAAGAATCCTGGAACCTACACGAGGAGCTGCTTCGGAACTTGGAAGAGTTCTGGCAGAGCCTAAAGATACCATACCGGATCGTAAACGTATGCACCGGAGACCTGGGAACAGTAGCCGCGAAAAAATACGATCTCGAAGCCTGGCTCCCAGCCCAGGGAAAATACAGAGAAATGGCCTCCTGTAGTAACTGCACCAGCTACCAAGCAGTCAGGTCAAAGATTCGATACCGGGAGAAACCAAACGAACCAACAAAGTATCTACACACACTAAACAGTACATTAGTTGCAACCGAACGAGCGATCGTGGCAATTCTCGAAAACTTCCAGAGACCCGACGGTACCATCACCATTCCTCACGTCCTGGGAAAGTATATCGGCGGACAAGAGATTATTCCAGAGCAACGACCAGAGGTCATCGTAAGGAATCCGTCACCTGAAACAACTCGGCCGGGAGCCGTCGGCCTAGAAAAATCCAAACGATAAACCGATCAAGTACAATATCAAGGCTGCTGCCAAGCCGATCCCCAGCGTCTCTAGCCCCGTCTTCCAGAACTTTCTTCCCACCACATGGCCTCTCCAAGCTCCCACCGAAAATAGAAAGATTGGAGATAGGAGACTCGCGCCGATCAGCGAGTCTACCTTAGTCCGAAGCAGAAGGAACGGTCCAAGAGGGATAAGAGCGCCGGCTAGAAACGAGAGACCGATTACGACTCCCGCCTTAATCGGATTAGGTATCCTTGCACGATGAACATGCAGCTCATGCATCAAAATGTCCTCGAGGAACTTGGCCTTGTTGGAGGCTATCTTTTCGACGACGCTACCAGCCTGGTCACGCGTTAGACCTTTAGCGATGTAGAACTCTCTCAACTCATTCTTCTCCTCCTCCGGCTCCTCTTCTATCTCCCCCGCCTCTCTCTTCGCATCTGCCTGATACAGCTCATACTCAGAACGTCCCGCGATGATGCCCGCGAAGAACATGCTGATCGACCCGGCAAGCATCGAGGCAACGCCCGCGATCCTTATGATATCTAGGTTAGATGTCGCCGCCGCGAATCCACTGAGAAAGGCAAGATTCGTGACGAGACCATCAGACACTCCAAGCGAGGAGCTTCCTATGTAGGTCCTGGCTCGTATGTGCTTGTGAATCTCCCTTGGCAGCTGCTTCATCTCAGGCACGGTCTTGGCTACACGCAGTGTGCACGTGGTTGTTATTCAGTCTGACCTGACAAGTGTAAGAAACTAAAGGGAAGCAAACGGAATCTTCGCCTAGGACCATTGGATTTCCTCTCCTTCTGAGTCAACCAAAGGTAAATTCTGACTGAGGTTTTGACGGGAACTTATTGTTGGCATGAAAAAGATGATCGCGGACCCGATTTATAGGTGAACCTCGAAGATTTCCCGAAAATGATACCTCGAAAGGACTAAACAGCTAAATAACCGGCGAGCTTAACAAACATCCATACCGTGCCCACCGCGAGGATAGTATTTAATTCGCAATATACGCGGTGGGGTATCCTAACCCCAGTGAACAAGAGTGGCCAAGACTGCGATCCTTGTTGACAATGCGTACTTGGAAAAAGCCGCTATTCTCTACAATGCTTATCCAGTCGATATGACCAAGCTTCCCCAAGTAGTCCTCGCCAAGGATGACGAGCACTTCAAGACATATGTCTTCGATGCCCTACCATACCTTCCAAAAGAAAACGCCACGCCAGATCAAAAGGAGAAGCATGCAAAGAAGTCGAGATACCTTGATGCTCTACAGTACAAGGAGCGGCTTACTGTCGAACAGGGACATGTCACAGGAAAGGGAAGGCAGTGTCCTAAGTGTGGAACGAAGACGCTAGTACCGGTCCAGAAAGGAGTGGATGTTCGAATTGCAGTCAGGATGGGGTCCTTGGCGCGGGGTGGAATGGAAAAGATCGCTCTAATTGCCGGGGACGCAGATTTGGTTCCTGCGGTCGAAGATGTGGGGGTGACAAATACGATAGTCAAACTCGTCTATGCAAGAGTGCATGAGGTAAACACGAGTCCTCGACTAATCATGGCATGTCCCGAGAAGCATCAATTGACCCCCCAGGATTTGCAGTTCCTGAAGCTAACATAGATCGGGTACAGTCGATATTTCTCTAAGACGCGACAGCCCCTTCCTGTCTTGCCACCTGAGATTTGTGTGCAAGTCCTTCTCGACCGCGACAGACGGAGAAGACTTGAGCGATTTACCAAGATGCACGAAGTCGAAACCATTCTTAAGAATGCGGCCAAGAATCGCAATCTGATAGATCGTCGTGGACTCGAACAAGTCCTGTCCCATCTCGTGAACCAAGATGTGTGGGCAAGGCATGAGAAAGGAGAAACTCTCAAAGAAATAGCCGAAGACTATGGAGTCACATTTCAAGCGATTTGGTGGAGAGTTTGTAGATGGCAGGAGGCTCTCTATATCAAGGAATATTCTGAGGAACCACCTCCGGAAAGCTTCTACGGACCAACCGAGAAAATGGTCCGGCGGATCAAGGACATGGGACCTTGATCGACCTCCAACGCTGGACACTCGAACAATTCTGTCGAAGGCATGAGATAGATGTAGCAGAGATAGACAGCACGCTCACCTACAGTGAAAACATCAAGCATCTCTGGGATGTTGTCGGACGACCCCTCGATTCCGTCAATCCTGGAACAGAGACTTCAGCCAAAGCAGACCTAATGAGTCGAGTAGTATGGGAAGGCCATGCTACCATCTACTGGCAATTACTGAAGGACTTGACCGAGATCATCAAGGGTCGCCGGGCTAATGATGTCCAGACCCGTCATCAGATTGGGGTTCGAATCAACTACGCGAGAGCTCAAATCTTCGAAGGTGGAGAATTTTCCGATGAGCATGGTTGGAGCGGTGCTTTGGGCGTTATGATGGAAACCCTCGCTAAGAAGCTGGATGTTGGAGTCAGCACGCTTTACCAGTCAGCGGATTTTGCTCAAAGGTTCCCGGATTGGGATGGGTTCGCGAGTGCGAAGTTCGAGGTTCCGGGGAAGAAGCGATTCAAGACCGGAGGTCATGATATAATCATAAAGTCCGGAAACGACCTGAAATGGACAACAGTCCTCCGGCATGTCCTATATCCGGGCAAGAGACCCCCAGAAGCGCCTCCTGTCAATCCCGTCTGCTGGTATGATGAAAGCGGGCTCTGGGATTGGGTAGATTCTGGATGCGAAGGTGAGGTGAAGACTCGCACGATCAAGATGTGCGAAGAGCATTGGGAGGAATTCAATATCTGGAAGGAGCTACGAGAGATGAAAGGGCCCCCCTACGCTCCTCCGCCTGACTGGTTCAAACACTCCGAAACGAGACAAACGAAGATCGAAGGTTGACCGAACAAGTAACTCCAGATTTGCTTTGAGGGAAACAACCCTCGATTGACCCGAACACATCAAAATCGACCAATCTTTCACTCTTCAGATATCGGCGGGTGATGGACAAACATCTCAAGATCGACTTTCAGAATCACGAAAAAATCCCCGATGCGATTAGTAATGCTACCGAATATTTTTCTCACTTGTGCGTTCGTCGCCAGATATCTACGGGTAGCGTACTAACATCTTTGGATTGAAAGTCACTCCGGGTGCCTATAAAGAATGCCCGCCCTATCTCTTAGAGACGAAATGATCTCAACACCAGATGTCTATTGCGAAGTTTGCAAAGGGGAACATCATCCCCCAGCTTGCCGGAGGTGAGTTAGTATGGTATGTGAGCATAAGGAAATCGTTCTTCGAAGTCTCCAGCGGCGCTATCCAGATCGCTACTACGAATATGACCCCGAATCCAAGCAGTACATTTTCCAAAATGAAGCATACGATGACGACCACGAGCAAATCTGGTTGTGCACTGAATGCGATGCGGAGCTGAAGGCAGACGATATTGTCGTAGATAGCAACAGCGACTATTGACCCTTAGCAGAGGTTGAGAATAGGTGATATCTGGCGATAGTTTTAGACTGCCGATCATAGGATATGGTAGAGAGATACCTCCCTTAACTGCCTCTCTATGCTTGGTAGGGTTCTCTATAGTCAACCTCGGGGCGGAGTGCTAAAGTTGGTTGCGCCTCTTCCCCGAGGGCGGCGGGAGCGGAATAAGCAGTTAGGCGACTTTCTGGAAGATGTAACCGAGTACGCTCTGTGGGCTCTTAGAGGCATTGAGATCGTCATTCAGCATGAGCGGTTCCGAGACCCAGACCCAACAGTGCAGGAGCATTCCCACTATCCTTTGTCAAAACTGATGCCAGATTTCCGTATCATTCTTCGGGACCTAACCTTTGTCGAGGCGGAGAACAAGAACCTCAACACCCACCAAGACTCCGCGTGGATAGAGGAAAATATTCTGAACAAGAGTTGGAGCCCGAATAGTCGGCGGGTCATAATCACTCCCAAACTATCGAATCTCAACATGCCCGCGAGAAAGCTGTTATCTGAGTACCATATAATCGAAACCGTCGAACAGGTTCAATCTTCCGACGATATCGAGGCGATAAAGCTCCTCATCCGAAACCTCGGAGACTTGTTCAAAGGAATCATGGTATACAATCGACAAGGGCACATCTTACCGCCTAAGGTTCTGCCTTTCGGAAATCAGCCTTGGAGGCGGTAAAGCGGTAATGACCAGTGACCGAAACAGCCCAACCTCCCGCTGACGATCTCAGCGGAGAAGATAATCAGATTCAGCCCAAATGCGGCTGTCAAAGGATAGAACTTGCTCCGGGAGTTATCCAGAAGGTACTATGCCCGCTTCACCAGCTTCTAAAGGCCAAGAAAGATGCCCGCGAGATTCGGAGAATCTACCACAGGGTCGAGGAACGAAGCGCTTACCAGCTTAGAAAGACCGACATACCAAAAACCGAACAAGAAGTCGAAACCAGCCAGCGAGAAAGTGCAGGCGGGGAAGAGAAGTCGAGTCTCGGTCGCATAAGGGATGATGGGCTCGATAGAGTGGTTCAAGTTGTCCAGAAAGACGCTACTGAGGAATCTCAAGAACAAGGTCTCTCAGAAGGTGTCCGGGATGCTTATGGTCGAGAATTAGTACCAACCGGGAGCGAGGTAGGGCAATCTTCCAGTGCGGGAGACGCTCAAAGGAAGGAGTCTTCGTTCATACGAGCACAGATGAAACTCGGTAAAAAGCTGAAGCTGGATAAGAGTAAGCTAACTATCGGTCTCAAGCGATGCGAGGCCGTCGAGGAAAACGGTACTAACTGCCCCGACCTCTTAGAAGGAGTCAGTATCCGAGAATCTACCTTGTTAGACGGTCGGAAAGCGTACCTTTGTCGTCGCCACCGATATCTGCTCAACCTTGAGTTGAACCGTCGCCGACGGAAGAAAGGACGGTATACGGCGATAATATCGGGACAGAAACCACCTAACTGATGCCATAGTACCGCCTTGACGACGGAGCCCCCTATAGTGAGAGCGAGAGAACATGGATAAGCTCGAAAAAGCATTCTTGACAAAGTGCGACCAGTTTGTGGAAGAGAATACCCGCTACCTGAAGGAACATGGTATCGAACTGCTCGCCTCAAGTGAGATTATTTCGGACGGAAAACGGTTCATGGTATACCGGGAAGGACCTCGTAACCGAACTCTTACGCCTATGTAAGAGCATATCGGAGCTTGTCGAAGAGCGACAGCGAGAAGCGGATCTTTCCGACTGGGTCGCTAATCTCTCCAAGAACTCATACTACATCAAGTGATTTTATGCCACTTCATCCAGCAGTGAAAGAATACCTTAGTCGCCCTCATCCGCCCCAAGCAAATTCCGATACTGGGGCTGGAATGACCGCCGCCGTCGTTGAGCGGTTTTGGGCCAATCAAGATCAAATTCAGAAGCGCGTCGAAAAATCCTCGACCCGCCATGAAACAACCGACGCGGTTCCAACCGCAGGTAGTCAAGAATGACAGACGCATTTGAAACATTCGTAGGAGGCGTGCTCGGTAAACGAGCAACGAAAGTCCTCCGATACCCACAAGATTATCCCAGCACCATTGTTAGGATATTTCTTCAAGACAATCCGCCCGATAGCGCGGAAATGAACTTCCTTAGAGAACACTTCGAGGAAGCTCGAAAGAACCCAGAGATACGCCGCCTCATCCAGCGAAATAACGAGACCCGCGATCCTGAGGAATATTTTGCAGGACTTGAACGAGTTTTCAAGGCCGAAAAGTCTCAGATAGGGGTTATAGCAGAGCGACCAGAGATCAACCCCAAGTTCTCATTCAGACAAGATGTCCAGAGGTACCCGTGTGGTCACGAGACTACAGGTCGAGTCTATCAACCGTATCGACAGGATGGAAAGACTTTCGTTCAATGTCCGCTCGATGGGAAGGAATGGGAAGTCAAAATTATTCTGGGTAAGCAAGTCAAAGATTCGCCGACCCTAAGCTCACCTTCCGATAACGCGCTCAATGACAAGGAACTATTGGCTCACGGTGGCCAATGGGATGCCGGACACGAAAGAAAGGAGAAGAAATAACCATGGGAATCCTACAGAAAGCAGTCAACAAACAGTTCTCGAAAACCTCTCTTCCTACCTTGGATAAATCTGAGGCGGCAGAGATGAACACGATAGCAGATATTCTATCCAACCCGACCCTAACACCGGTCCAGAAGGCGGACTTACTCTCTAAGATGAGTACCTTCGTTCGCGGCAAGAACTCTAAGGTTCTCGCTGATTGTTTCAAATGCGAACAGCCGGATACTGGGCAATCAACCGAGACTGATCAAGCGACGAATTTGTTCCCCGCAACCGGTTTAGGCTCTCAAGGTCCGAGTGGTCAAGGTCAACCGGGTTCTCAGATTACTTCAAGGCGCATGACAACCGTCCGCGAGGAATCATACTTACCGGTCCAAAATCCTCAGGCAGGCGGGCAAGTTTCAGCAGAGCAAGGACAGTTACAGCCCCCGCCCCAAACGGCGGCTGGACGATCTGCCCTCGCCCAGCGTCAAGCTATGAAGCCCCGAGAGGATGAAGATAACGCCAATCCCGAGTTTCAGTATGATGGTCAAACTAATCCCCCGGCCCGCATAGCGGCAACTCCCGGTCAGAGTGGTTCCAGCCAAGTATATCGGGATAGAGAAATAGCTCACAGGCGGCTCAAGGCGAGAGAACAT
>Ga0209580_10001601_pt1 | contig 10311 bp, 10 predicted proteins | sample Coa_R1_5_FD_187153 | JGI IMG/M metagenome (GOLD analysis project Ga0209580, IMG submission 187153) | Surface soil microbial communities from Centralia Pennsylvania, which are recovering from an underground coalmine fire - Coalmine... | ecosystem: Environmental > Terrestrial > Soil >...
TTGGAGAACCGATTCGCCGAGGGGCGAGGGGGCGGCGACTGATGGCCCTTGTCTGCGAAACCGTGACGGCCGATTCGATGGCCGATCTGATCGCGGCGCGCGACGCGGCTCACGGAGCCGACCTCGTGGAGCTGCGCCTCGACGGCGTTCGTGACGTCGATCTCGCTGGCGCTCTTGCGGGTCGTCGCTGTCCCGTGGTGGTCACGTGTCGGCCGGTGTGGGAAGGGGGCCGGTTCGACGGCGCGGAGGAGGTGCGCCTGCGCCTTCTGGCCGACGCCTGCGCGCGCGGCGCGGAGTACGTGGATGTCGAATGGCGAGCGGATCGCCGGTCGCTCCCGGCCGAGTACGCCTCTCGCCTGGTGCTGTCGCATCACGATTTTCGCGGCGTGCCGGATGACCTGGCCGACCGCGTGCGCGCCATGCGTGCCGAAGCCACCGGACTGGTAAAGGTCGCGGTGACCGCGAGGCGGCTGGCAGACTGCGTCGCGCTTCGTCGGGCCGTGGGCGACGGCGGGAGCCACATTGCCATCGCCATGGGGTCGGCCGGGCGTCTGACGCGCGCCTGGCCTGCGTGGACGGGATCGCGCTGGATGTATTCGGGAGCGGCCGCGCCGGGCCAGATCTCGACGCGCGACCTCGTCGAGGTCTATCGGGTGCGCGACACCACGCTTCGGACGACGCCGTTCGGCATCGTTGGATCGCCGCTCGGGCATTCGGCCTCGCCCGCGATGCACAACGCCGCATTTGCGGCCCTGGGCCTCGACAGTGTCTACGTGCCGCTCGAGACGGCCGATGCCGAAGAATTCCTAGAGGTCGCCGCCGCGATCGGGTTGGGCGGCGTAAGCGTCACGGCGCCCCTCAAAGGGGCGCTCGCGGCCCGGTGCGTGTCGACGGACTCCACTACGGCGTCGATCGGCGCGGTCAACACCTTGAAGCGATCCGACGCCGGGTGGGAAGGCCGGAATTTCGACGTCGCTGGCTTTCTTGCCCCGATCGATCGCCTGGCTGCTGCCCCGTCGGGGTCGCGAGCGTTGATTCTCGGGGCAGGCGGTGCGGCGCGGGCCGCAGCCTGGGCGTTGCGGCAGCGCGGCGTCGAGGTCGCTATCGCGGCTCGACGGGCTGAAGCGGCATGCCGTGTCGCCGAGGCCGTCGGGGTCGGTGTCGCGCCCTGGCCATCGGGCCCCCTGCCGACGCCACCGGCGCTCCTGGTGAATGCCACGCCGGTGGGCGCCTGGCCCGCCGTCGGCGCCTCTCCGATCGACGCGCCCGTCGCCGGCGTGGCGTACGACATGGTCTACAACCCGATTGAGACGGCGTTTCTAACGCGGGCTCGGGCCGCCGGCGCGCGCACGATTGGCGGGATCGACATGCTCGTCGAACAAGCGGCTCGTCAGTTCGAATGGTGGACGGATCGGGTGGTTCCGCGACCGATGTTGGATCGGGCCGCGCGTCGTTTTCTCGGTTTTCTCGGGGCCCTGGGATCATGAAGCACACGACGTTCGAAGAATTCGCGGAACTAGCGCGCCGGGGCACGTTCGTCCCGGTCTGCCGCGAAATCATGGCTGATCTCCTCACGCCGGTGTCGGCGTTCCTGAAGATCGCCGAGCACTCCGACTACGCGTTCCTCCTCGAGAGCGTCGAGGGCGGCGAGCACGTCGGCCGGTATTCGTTCCTGGGGAAGGACCCGTTCCTGGTGCTCCGAGGCCGTCACGGAGGGACCACCGTCGAGGAGGGCGGCGTCGTCACGACGCGGAGCGAGCCGTTCCTCGACGTCCTGCGCACGCTCATGGCGGAGTTTCAGGCGCCCTTTGTGGCGGATCTGCCGCGGTTCACCGGCGGAGCCGTCGGGTATCTCGACTACGACGCCGCCGAATGGTTCGAGCCGGTCGTCAAGCGATTGACGCCGCTGCCGGATCGCGATCAGGCCGGCTTCATGGTGTTCGACACAGTGCTGGCGTTCGATCACGTGCGGCATCGGATTCTCGCGATCGCCAACGCGCGGCTGAAGCCCGGGCAGGATCTCCGCGCGCTCTACGACTTCGCCTGCGCGAAGATTCAGTTCCTCGAGGGCGAGCTCGATCGTCATCTGGCGCGTGGGGATACGCGGCATTCAGAGGGCATCGCGGTCGAGGCGAACCAGACGCGGGAGGCGTTCGAGGCGTCCGTCAGACGGATTCAAGAGGACATCGCCGCGGGCGAGATCTATCAAGCTGTCCTGTCGCAGCGGCTCACGGTGCGGACGACGGCGCCGCCGTTCGACGTCTACCGGGCGCTCCGGCACATCAATCCGTCGCCGTACATGTTCTTCATCCGCATGGGCGCCGAGGCGATCGTCGGCGCGTCGCCTGAAATGCTCGTTCGCGTCGAGGGGCGTCACGTCGAAACGCACCCGATCGCGGGCACCCGGAGGCGTGGGACGACGCCGGACGAGGATCAGCGGCTGGCTGACGAGCTGCGCCGCAATGAAAAAGAGCGCGCTGAGCACGTCATGCTCGTCGACCTCGGCCGCAACGACATCGGGCGCGTGTCGGCGATTGGCAGCGTGCGCGTGCCGACGTTCATGGCCCTCGAGCGGTACTCGCACGTCATGCACCTGGTGTCGCGCGTCGAGGGCCAGCTCGCCGACGACCGCGATCGGCTCGATGCGCTCGTCGCGACCTTTCCGGCTGGGACGCTCACCGGCGCGCCGAAGATTCGGGCGATGCAGATCATCGGCGATCTGGAGCCGACTCGCCGGGGTCTTTACGGCGGCGCCGTGGGCTATCTGGACTTCGCGGGCAACCTCGATTTCTGCATCGCGATTCGGACGATCACGATGCGCGACGGACGGGCCGACGTGCAAGCCGGTGCGGGCATCGTCGCGGACTCGCTGCCGGCGGCCGAGTTCGAGGAGACCCGCGACAAAGCGCGCGCCCTTCTCCAGGCGCTCGAGATGGCTGACCGGGGGATGTGATCGCCGCATGGTGCTCCTCATCGACAACTACGACTCCTTCACGTGGAATCTCGCGCACCGAATCGGCGAGCTCGGTAGCCAGGTCCGCGTGGTCCGCAACGACGCCGTCTCGGTCGAGGCGATCGCCGCGTGGCGGCCGGATCGGCTTGTGATCTCACCGGGACCCGGGCGCCCCGAGTCGGCGGGGATTTCGATCGACCTTCTCCGGCGCCTCGGGGGGACGGTGCCGACGCTCGGGGTCTGTCTCGGTCACCAGGCCATCTCGGTGGCGTTCGGCGGCCGCGTGGAGCGTGCGCCGCTCCCGATGCACGGGAAGACCTCCCTCATCGCCCACGAGGGGACCGGGCTCTTCGCCGGAGTGAACGGGCCGTTCGAAGCCGGCCGGTATCACTCGCTCGTCGTTCCGCGCGACGGTGTGCCACCGGACTTCGTTGTGTCGGCCTGGGTCGCCGCCGACGGCCTCGTCATGGGCCTGCGGCACCGCGAGCGCCCGATCGTCGGCGTGCAGTTTCATCCCGAGTCGGTGCTGACCGCGCTCGGCCAGCGGGTGTTGCAGAATTTCCTGGAGATGCGCTGAGATGCTGCCGGCCCTTCTCGAGAAGCTGAAACGGCACGAGAACCTGACCGTCGATGAGGCGCGCCGCGCGATGGGCGCCGTCATGGACGGCGAGGCGACGCCGGTGCACATCGCGGGCCTTTTGATGGCGCTCGCGCTCAAGGGCGAGCGGCCTGGTGAGATGGCCGGACTGGCGACCGCCATGCGCGCGCGGTCGGCGCGCCTGCCGCGTGCGGTGGGCCCGACGTTCGACACGTGCGGCACGGGCGGCGACGGCGCCGACACGTTCAGCATCTCCACGGCGGCGGCGCTCGTGCTGGCCGGCTGCGGCGTCCGTGTCGCGAAGCACGGCAATCGCGCCGCCTCGAGCCGGTCGGGCAGTGCGGATGTGTTCGAGGCCCTGGGCATCGCGCTCGACGCCTCCCCGGAGCGCGTGTGCACCGCGCTCGAGGAGGCGGGCATCGCGTTCTTCTTCGCCCAGGCGTGGCATCCGTCGATGAAGCACGCCGCGCCGGTCAGGCGGGAGCTCGGTGTGCGCACGGCGTTCAACCTGCTCGGGCCCCTCACGAATCCCGCCGCGCCCTCGAGGCAGCTGGTCGGCGTCTCACGACCGGAGCAGACCGAACTCCTGGCGCGTGCTCTGGGCGATCTGGGATCGGAGCGCGTCTGGGTGGTTCACGGCGCCGATGGCCTCGACGAGATCTCCACGACGGGCTATACCAAGGTCTCCGAGTTCCGGCACGGCGCGGTCCGGACGTTCTATGTCCATCCGGCGGACGCGGACGTCCCGCTCGCCACGATCCGCGACCTCGCAGGAGGCGATGCCAGCGCGAACGCGGCCATGGTCCACGGGGTTCTCACGGGCCATCCGGGGCCGCGACGCGACATTGTCCTGTTGAATGCGGCAGCGTCGCTTTTGATCGCCGACGAGGCCAGCACGCTTCGCGAAGGCGTGCTGCTCGCGGCCCGGGCGATCGACAGCGGGCGCGCGAGCGCGGCCTTTGACGGCCTTCGCCGGGTCTGCGGCCGATGACGACCCCCGATCTCCTGGCGGCGATTGTGGCGTCGGCGAAGAAGTCTGCAGGCGAGCGCGCGCGCCGGCGTGACCCTGACGTCGAGCGAGCCGCGGCCAGCCAGCAGCCGCGAGCGGCGGCCTTCATGGAAGCGCTCAGGCAACCGGGCGTGCGGGTGATCGCGGAGTGCAAGCGCCGATCCCCGTCGAGGGGTGTGTTGCGAGCTTTCTACGATCCGGTCGCGATCGCCAGAAGCTACGCGGCGGCCGGCGCGGCTGCCATTTCCGTCCTGACCGAACCGGCCTTCTTCGACGGGTCCATTGATCACTTGCGCGGCGTCCGTGCGGCCGTCGACGTGCCGGTCCTTCGAAAGGACTTTCTCGTCACCGAGTTCCAGCTCGTCGAAGCGCGCGCGGCCGGTGCCGACGCGGTCCTGCTCATCGTGGCGGCGCTCGACGATTCGGCGCTCGTCCGGCTCATGGCCGAGGCCGCGGGGCTGGGTCTCGCCACGCTCGTCGAAGCGCACGATGAGGTGGAACTCGAGCGCGCGCTCTCGGCGGGCGCCACCCTCGTGGGCATCAACAGCCGCAACCTGCGCACGCTGGAGGTCTCGACGGCGGTGTTCGAAGAGCTGGCGCCACGCCTGCCGGCGGCCGTCATAGCCGTCGCCGAGAGCGGCCTCGGGGCGCCGTCGGATCTCGTGCGCTTGAGACAACGTGGCTACCGGGCCTTTCTCGTCGGCGAGCGGTTCATGATCGACCCGGATCCGGGCACGAGTCTGGCCACCCTCATGGCTCGCGCTTCGGGCATGGCGGTCTCCCAATGAGCGGGCCGCGCATCAAGATTTGCGGCCTCACCCGCGTCGAGGACGCAGACCTCGCCGTTGCGCTGGGCGCTGACGCGGTCGGCTTCGTCCTGTGGTCGCCGAGCCCCCGGGTCGTTTCCGCAGACGATGCGGCGACCATCGCGCGATCGCTTCCGCCTTTCGTGACTCGTGTCGGGGTCTTCGTCAACGCATCGCCCGAGGCCGTGGGCCGCCTGGTCGCCGAGATTGGCCTCGACGTGGTTCAACTCCACGGCGACGAGCGCGTGGCTGACTATGCGGGCGTGGCGCGGAGGCTCGTCAAGGTCGTGGCTCTCTCCGGGGAGGCCGACGTCGATTCGGCGATGCGTCTGCCCCTCGACGTGACGGTGCTCGTCGACGCGGTCGACCGCGAGCGGAGGGGCGGCACCGGCGCGCGGGCCGACTGGGCGCGCGCAGCGCGAGTAGCGCGCGAGCGGCCGGTGATTCTTGCCGGCGGCCTCTCGGCGGCAGACGTTGGAGAGGCGATTGGCCGGGTGCGCCCGTGGGCAATCGACGTGTCGTCGGGTGTCGAGGACCGGCCGGGGATCAAGAGCGCCGAGAAGCTGCGGGCGCTGTTCGCGGCCGTCGCCGCGGCGGATGCGACGAGCCGCAGGCCCGCCGGGTCGGCCGGCCAGGAGGACGCATGAGGGCAGGGCCAGAAGAGATCTCCGGACCGGTGTTCGGGCGGCGCGATCCGGACGCCCGCGGGTACTTCGGCGAGTTCGGCGGCCGGTACGTGCCGGAGACGCTCATGGCGCCGGTCGACGAGCTGCAGTCGGCGTATTTTGCCGCGCGCCGGGATCCCGCCTTCGTCGCGCAGCTCACGGGACTTCTTTCCACCTTTGTCGGTCGGCCCACGCCGCTCTACGAGGCGCGGCGCTCGGCAGGCGACACCGGCGTCCGCGTCTTCCTCAAGCGCGAGGATCTCGCGCACACTGGTGCGCACAAGATCAACAACGCCCTGGGGCAGGCGCTTCTCGCAGTGCGCATGGGCAAGCGGCGCATCGTCGCGGAAACGGGCGCGGGACAGCACGGGGTCGCGACCGCGACGGCGTGCGCCCTGCTCGGCCTCGAGTGCGTCGTCTACATGGGCGCCGAGGACATGGCCAGGCAGGCCCTGAACGTCTTTCGGATGCGCGTGCTTGGCGCGACGGTCGAGCGCGTGGACTCGGGGAGTCAGACGCTCAAGGACGCCATCAACGAGGCGATGCGCGACTGGGTCTCGAACGTCCACACGACCTACTACCTGCTCGGGTCGGTGTTGGGGCCGCATCCCTACCCGCTTATGGTGCGGGAGTTCCAGTCGGTCATCGGTCAGGAGGCCCGGCGGCAGATGCTCGCCGCGGCCGGCCGGTTACCGCACGTCGTCGTCGCGTGCGTCGGCGGCGGCAGCAACGCGATGGGCATCTTCGACGGATTCATCGAGGACGCCGGCGTCCGACTGCTTGGCGTCGAGGCGGGCGGGCGCGGCATCACGCCTGGGGATCACGCCGCGCGATTTGCCGGCGGCCATCCGGGGGTGCTTCACGGCACCCGCAGTCTGGTTCTGCAGGACGATCACGGCAACGTGATCTCGACGCATTCGGTGTCGGCCGGGCTCGACTACCCCTCAATCGGTCCGGAGCACGCGTGGCTGTCGTCGACCGGCCGCACCCAGTACGCCTGGATGGACGACCGATCGGCCTTGGCGGGCTTCGAGTGGCTCGCGCGCAGGGAGGGCATCCTGCCGGCGCTCGAGTCGGCGCATGCCGTGGCCTGGGTGAAACAGGAACTGGGCTCGATGGCCGCGGGCACGATTGTGCTCGTGAATCTCTCGGGCCGGGGCGACAAGGACGTCGAGACCGTTCGGCAGATTCTCGGCCGCGACGGCGGCGGTCTCTCATGAGCCGGATCGCGACGACGTTCGAACGTCTCCGCGGCGAGGGGCGCGGCGGGCTGATCACTTACGTCACGGCCGGCGACCCGGATCTCGATCGAGCGCCGGCCATCCTCCGGGCGCTCGACCGAGCCGGCGCAGACATCATCGAGGTCGGCGTGCCGTTCTCCGATCCGATCGCCGACGGGCCGGCGATTCAGCGTGCGTCGGAACGCGCCCTCGCGGGCGGCAGTCACCTCGGCGCGGCGCTCGACCTCGTGGCCGCGGTCCGTGACGACGTGCGGGCACCGCTGGTACTCTTCACCTATCTCAACCCCGTCATCCGGATGGGCCTGGCTGCGTTCGCCGCGCGCGCGTCGGCCGCGGGCGTCGACGGCGTGTTATTGCTCGACCTGCCGATCGAGGAATCCGCCGCGACCCGAGCGACGCTCGACGGGCATCACCTGGATCAGGTGTTCCTCCTGAGCCCGACGACGACCGACGTCCGGCTTGCGGAGGCGGCGCGGCTGGGCCGCGGCTTTCTGTATGCGATTTCGCGCCTCGGCGTCACCGGCGCGCGCGCCTCCGTCGCGTCAACGGCGCGGCCTCTGGTCGAGCGCGTGCGAGCCGTGACATCGCTGCCCGTGGCGCTGGGATTCGGCGTCTCCCGGCCCGAGCATGTCGCCGAGGTCTTCGCGTTTGCCGACGCGGTCGTGGTCGGCAGCGCGCTCGTCGACGTCATCGGCCAGACCGCCGCGGCGGGCGGCGACGTCCCGAAGGCCGCCGGAGATTTCGTGCGCTGGCTGCGACCGATGGGAGGGTCCTCGTGAGCGATATCGCCGCGCTCCGGGCGCAGATAGATGCCGTCGACGAACAGCTCGTGGTGCTGTTGAACGCGAGGGCTTCGTACGCCCTGGCGATCGGGCGACTCAAAGAGCAGGCGCATGAGCCCGTCTACCAACCCGCCCGGGAAGCAGACGTCCTCGCGCACGTGCGGTCGTTGAACCCGGGTCCCCTGGACGACGGCGCCGTGACGCGGCTTTTCGAGCGAATTATCGACGAGGCCCGGCGACTCGAGCGGCTGGCGGCTCGTCCCGAGTCGGAAGGCGGGCACTAGTGGTCTCGACGTGTCCAGGCCACTAGTATTGACGGAGAGCGCCACGCGGCGCGGGTGAACGATATGGTCGTGGTCATGCGGGAGCGCGCGTCGGAGGCCGAGATCCAGGCGGTCATCGCGCAATTAGTCGAGATGGGCTTCGACGTGCACCGGTCGTCCGGCGCGTCGCGAACGGTCATCGGCGCCGTTGGCAACGGCATCGGCGACCCGCAACTGCTCGAAGTCCAGGAGGGCGTGCAGGAGGTCCTGCGAATCAGCGAGCCCTACAAGCTCGCCAGCCGGACGTTCAAGCCCGAGAACACGGTCATCACCATCGGCGACGTTCGCATCGGCGGCGACGAAGTCATCGTGATGGCCGGTCCGTGTTCGGCCGAGTCCGAAGAACAGGTCGAGGCCACGACGGCGGCCGTCAAGCGCGCCGGAGCGAAGATCCTCAGGGGCGGGGCGTTCAAGCCCAGGAGCTCGCCGTACAGCTTCCAGGGCCTTGGCGAAGTCGGACTCAGGATGCTGCGCGCGGCGGCGGATCGGCATGACCTCCTGCTCGTCACGGAAGTGATGGAGATCAAGCAGATTCCCCTCGTCGAACAGTACGCTCACGTGTTCCAGGTCGGCGCGCGCAACATGCAGAATTATTCGCTCCTGAGGGAACTCGGCCACACGCGAATGCCGGTCCTGTTGAAACGCGGCATCTCGGCGACGATCGAGGAGTGGCTGCTCTCGGCCGAGTATGTGCTGGCGGGCGGCAACATGGATGTCATGCTGTGCGAGCGCGGCATCCGCACGTTCGAGAGCTACACGCGGAACACCCTGGACATCTCGGCGATTCCGGTGGTTCAGAAGCTCAGCCATCTTCCCGTGGTCGTCGATCCGAGCCACGGCACGGGACGACGAGACAAGGTGGCGCCGATGGCGCGTGCGGCGGTCGCCGCGGGCGCGGACGCGCTCCTCATCGAGGTGCATAGCGATCCCGATCACGCGAAGTCGGACGGCGCGCAGTCGATGTTCCCGCTGCAGTTCGAGCGCCTCATGGCCGAGCTGCGCATCATCGCGCCAGCGATTGGCCGGAGCATCTGCGTCGAGCCGGTGGCGCGGCGAGGCTGGAGCCGGTAGCACGCGTGCCAGCCTCCGCGGCCGACGTGTCGTTCGCGCGGGTCGGCATTGTCGGCGTCGGCCTCATCGGCGGTTCCATCGCCATCGCCCTTCGCCAGCGTAAGCCGTCCACGCACATTGTCGTCGTGGACCATCCCGAGGTCGCGGCGGCGGCGATCGATCGGGGGCTGGCCGACGCGGTGGCGCCGTCAGCCGCTCGACTGACCGACGTCGATCTCATCGTCCTCTCGGCGCCGATTGCCGTGATCGTCGACGCGCTCGGCGCGATCGGCGACGCCGGGATCACGGCGGTCGTCACGGATGTCGGATCGACGAAGCGCCACATTCTCGACGCGGCTCGCCGGAGCAAGGTTGGCGTATTCGTCGGCGGGCATCCGATGGCGGGCAGCGAACGAGGGGGCCTCGAGCACGCCCGGGCGGGCCTTCTGGCGGGCCGTCGATGGTTTCTCGTGCCCGGAGACGCGCCATCCGCACGCGTGGCTCAGGTCGCAGCGTTCGTCCGGGCGCTTGGCGCTGATCCCTGTGAAATTGACGCGTCCACGCACGATCGAACGATGGCCTACGTCAGTCATTTGCCCCAGATCGTGTCGACCGTGCTGATGCAACAGGTGGCCGACGTGGTCGGGCCCGACGGTCTCGGCCACGCCGGGCGAGGGTTGGAGGACCTGACGCGCCTGGCGTCGAGTCCTTCGGAAATCTGGCAGGGGATCCTGGCGACGAACGCGGACTTCGTTGCCGAGGCGGCGGCGAAGGTCGCGGCGGGCCTCGCGGCGCTCGGGGCGCGTCTCGACGACCCACCCACAGTGGGCCGGACATTCGACGCGGCCCGTGCGGTGCGCGAGCAGTGGATCGCCAGGGGTCGA
>Ga0209580_10001602_pt1 | contig 10306 bp, 10 predicted proteins | sample Coa_R1_5_FD_187153 | JGI IMG/M metagenome (GOLD analysis project Ga0209580, IMG submission 187153) | Surface soil microbial communities from Centralia Pennsylvania, which are recovering from an underground coalmine fire - Coalmine... | ecosystem: Environmental > Terrestrial > Soil >...
ATACCCTCGTGATTCCTTGAGGCGGCCATAGTAAGCGGCAGTTTTGGACTCGGCACCGAGTAACCCTACGCCCCATTTTCCCGCCGATGCAGCGGCCACTCGTGCCATCTCTGCGTGGTCTTGCTCCAGGAAGGCGAGCCCATAGCGGTAGGTTTGAAAATGAAAACAGTCCGCTTTTTGCTCCTCGGCTTCTTTGGCCACCGCATGCGCCTCCGCAAAGCGATTCGACTTGATATAAGCAGAAAGCAGATTACCGTAACTCAGACAATCTCCAGGCAAGAGTTGCAAGCTCTGCTTGGCTTCCTGTTCAGCCCTGTCAAATTGCCCAAGGGTCAATGCATTGCCGCTAAGGTTAAAATGCGGGATATCGTCGCGCGGATACGTTTTTTCCCATAGCTCGTAAACCTGCCGCGACTTTTCCAAATTTCCGCTGACCGAGTCGTGATAGTGCGACTCAATGTAGAACTTCTCCCGGTCGCTCACGCGGTTGCGCAAGTCATAAGCCATGCGATAGTAGGAGACACTGTCTTTCTCGGAGTGCTCAGCGTAGGCCAGGCCAAGCGAGGCGTAGGCCATGGCGAAGTTCGGGTCGAGACTGATGGCTCGCTGAAATAGCTGGATCGCGCCGAGGTGATCCTCCTTGTCGATCATGACCGTACGTCCGAGGCTGTAGGCCTGGAGTGCATCGAGCGACGGAGTGGTTACCTGTTCCACAGGGACGTTGAATTTCTCCACCGTCATCAAGGATTCCCCGAGCTTACCCCGCAGCGTTGCCGCACCCTGCGCCAACGCTTTGAGCACTTGTTCTTTTCCTTCGGCGGTGACTTGTTCTTCGGCCAGGGAATCCCCGGTGGCGCAGTTTACGGCGTTAAGACCCAAGACGTATTGGCTACCGAGTTTGGCTATCGAGCCCTCGAGCACCGCGGCACTGGCGTTTCGCAAACAAACTTGCCGTGCAATTTCCGGTGTTAGTCGCGCATCCGGAGGCTGGCTCATCAACTGAAGTGTCTGCTTCACACGTTCTTCGGAAATCAGACTAAGGAACGGGGACTGGCTGAGTTGAACAGCCAGGCCTTGGCGCAGAGTGCCATCAAACACCGGGTCGCCCGTGGAGTTCATGAAGTCGGCGAGCACGACTGTATCCTTGTCGGTCAGCTTGTGTGCCCTGTGGTGCAAGAACCACCATGCCGACGCAAGCAGTGCCAAAGCCACAGCCGCGGAACTGAAAAGCGCTGCTGCTAGAAAACGCTTGGGTTCTTGCGCAGGCTTGACGTTTCCCGTTGCGGCGGCGACCGGAGCTTGCGTCGCGGAACCGACCGGGCAGATGAACCGATACCCCCGGCGATGCAGAGTTTCAACGAAGCGTGGAGCATCGGCGGAATCGGCCAAAGCTGCTCTGAGCTTGGCCACAGCTACGTTTACGGCATGATCGAAGTCCCCGAAAGATTCGTCCGGCCAGATTCGGCGCTTCAGTTCTTCGCGCGTGACCACAACGCCGGGCTGCTCCAGCAGAGCCGTCAAGACCTTTAGGGGCTGATCCTGCAAGCGGATTCGTGTGCCACCTTTGCGCAGCTCTCCAGAGTGCTTATCCAGTTCAAAGACTCCAAATCGGGTTGTGGAATTTTGACCGTTCGGTTCCATCGAGCACCTCGGAATTGCGCCGCTGCCACAAAAAGGAGATAGAGAAGATATACGTCTCTGGGCTCAAGTCATTTCACCTTAGCCGAAAAGGTCAATATAAGTCCAGGAGACAAGTTAGGCTAAACCCATGGCGTTCAATGAATTGGCGGTTGATGTACTCAATACAGAAAGGAGATGGGGAATGAATTGAGGTACCGGCTTGTTGGCCCGAATCTCGGTCCTGGCCGCTACTGCGATCGGGGTTCGCGTTCATGCATCGCTCAATGCTTTCTGCGGGTGTTTTTTTCGCTCTTCTTGCGCTTACCTTCGTGTCCTACGCTCGTTCGGAAGATCTGGACACATCCACGCCCGCATCGATGCTGTCGTTCGAGTTGCGCTCGGATTTCCTGGTCGTGGTCAATGGACAAGTGGGCGAGCTGGCGGATCTGAAATTCATCGTGGACACGGGATCCACTTACACGGTGATCGATGAAAAAGTTGCGGACAAATTGCGGTTATCGCGACGCCCGGGAAAGATCACGAATTTTGACCGCGACATTCCGGTCGAATGGACGGACGTTCGAGAGCTGCGCGCTGGACCGATTCGGGCTTCATCTGCCAGGGTCATGGTTGTAAGGCTCGCCGAGTATTCGGAGTTTGCGGAAAATGTGGACGGAATCATCGGGCTCGATCTGCTCAGCAGAGGTAAGAAGCTCACGATCGACTATGGGCGAAGAGTCCTTTCCTTCGAGTTGGGTGAAAGTGGAGCGGGCAAGCGCCTGCCCGGCGGATCGTTTGTTGTTCCCATAGCTGTCCAGGGATTACGAATGCATGTGATCGTGGATACCGGGTTTCGCGACATGCTGCTTTATAGAGACCGTCTTCGTAAGGGACTGCCGAGCATAAGCACGGTGGGAGAATCGAGAGCGGGAGTGATTGGGCGTCTGCGAGCAACACGGGTAAACCTGCCCGGTGTAACAATTGCGGGCCAGGAGAAGGTGGCGACCGTATTCCTGATTGATGAACCGGAACAGGGCGGTCCACTTGGAGTCGACGGATACTTAGGTCCCGCGTCGCTGCATGCCACGCGCATCGAGTTCGATTTCGCCGCAAGCAAGCTGCGCTGGCAGTGATCTATCGCTTCTGGGTTGATGACACGACTCGGGTCGCCCGAAAATAAAAGAGGGTCCAGTCAATCTACGTTAGCAGGCGTTTCTTCGCCCTTCGTCCGAACCGGGAGTCCAACCGCGGGCCCCGTCCAACCGAGCGCCCGCGTCTGATCCAACGGGAGTCCAACCGCGCAGCCAACTGGAGTCCAACCGGCGCCGCCTCGCCCAGATGGATTCCAACGGGAAGCGGCGTGTACAGGTGTAGCAAAATTCCCTTGGGTGTATATCTCCTGCCGTCGTTGACTAACCACTTCCTTCCGCCTAACATCCTCGTCACAACCGACCCGCGTGGACGCTGAAACCATTTCGCATTACCGCATCGTCGAGAAACTCGGTGGTGGCGGCATGGGTGTCGTGTACAAAGCTGAAGACACCCGCCTGCATCGCTTCGTTGCGCTCAAATTTCTTCCTTCCGACTTGGCGAAAGACCCGCAGTCGCTGGCACGTTTTCAGCGGGAAGCGCAGGCCGCCTCTGCGCTCAACCACCCGAACATTTGCACGATTTACGACATCGGCGAAGAGCAGGGGCGCGCCTTCATCGCCATGGAATATCTCGAGGGCATCACGCTCAAACACATGATCACCGGCAAACCCCTCGAAACCGAGCGCCTGCTCTCGCTTGCCATCGAGATCGCCGATGCTCTTGACGCAGCCCACTCGCAAGGCATCATTCATCGCGATATCAAGCCGGCCAACATTTTCGTCACCAAGCGTGGCCACGCGAAAATCCTTGATTTCGGATTGGCGAAAGTCTCCGATCGGCTCACCGTCGCCGCTGGAGCAGCTGATGCAACATTGGACGACCCTAACCTCACCAGCCCGGGTACAGCTCTGGGAACGGTTGCGTATATGTCGCCAGAGCAGGCGTTAGGCAAGCCGCTCGACGCGCGCAGCGATCTTTTCTCGCTCGGCCTTACGCTTTACGAAATGGCTACCGGTAAACAAGCGTTTTCGGGAAACACATCAGCGGCAATCTTCGATGCGATCCTGCACAGCAACCCGCCTCCGGCAGAACGCGTAAACCCGGTTGTGCCGGCGGAATTGAACCGCATCATCGCGCGGCTCATCGAAAAAGATCCCGATCTGCGCTATCAGACCGCCGCCGACCTGCGCTCCGATCTGAAGCGGCTGCACCGCGACACCACGTCTGGCCACACAGCGGTGGCGACCGTCGCGGCAGAAAGAAGAAAAAGGAAGATCCCCGCGTGGGCATTGATTACCAGCGTGGCTGGTGTGTTCGTAATTCTGGCAATCGCTGCGTGGCTCTATTCTCATGCACCCGCAACATACTCCGGCCCTCCACCGCGCGTGGTCCCGTTCACCAGTACCGCTGGAGACAAAGGAGATCCCGCGCTTTCTCCAGACGGCAACGAAGTTGCTTTCTCCTGGCAAGGGGAGAACAGCACAGACTCGAGCGTCTCTCACATATACGTTCAACTGGTCGGCGCGGGGACGCCTTTGCGTCTTACGAGCGAGAGAGCACATGATTTCCTCCCCACTTGGTCGCCTGACGGCCGTTTCATTGCGTTCTTTCGAGACACGGGAAAAACACAAGCCTACTACGTGATTCCAGCTCTCGGAGGGCCGGAGCGAAAACTGGCCGACGCTCACTCGCTGGAATTTGTGGCGGGACTCGATTGGTCACCGGACGGTAAGTTTTTGGCAGTGGCCGAAGCCGTATCCGCAGATAACCCGCGTCCTGGAATCTTTTTCATTTCGCTCGAAACCGGCGAAGCACGGGCGGTTGACATTCGTTCACCCGGTCGGTTCCTTGAGTCTCCCGAGTTCTCACCAGACGGCAAGTACCTCGCCTTCACCTGCGGCTCGGGTTATTTGTCCCATGATGTCTGCGTCGTGCCGACATCCGGAGGCGCAGCGCGTGCGATCACGTCGTTGCGGGCCAACATCTTTGGACTGGCCTGGAGTGCCGACGGAAAAGACATTATCTTTTCGTCCAACCACCAGGGGTTGCCGGTGTTGTGGAAGGTTTCGGCGAGCGGAGGCGAGCCCCAACCACTTCCGTTCGCCAGCGAGGACGCCTGGGGTGTGTCGGTATCTCGACGCGGAGGACGTCTGGCCTTTCTTCACTACCGGGTCGATACGAACATCTGGAAGACATCGCTCCCGCCTCGAGAGCGCCAGACGCCAGTCAAATTAGTCGCCTCGACTCGGGAAGACTCCCAGCCCGATATTTCGCCAGACGGCAATCGGCTGGCCTTCGCATCCAGTCGCTCCGGCAGTCTCGAAATTTATGTGTCCGGTATCGACGGTTCCAATCCCGTTCAGCTGACCTCAATGAAAGCGCCAGACACGGGCACGCCAAGATGGTCGCCGGACGGCAAGCTCATTGCCTTCGACTCGCGACTGGAGGGGCACGCCGATATTTTCGTGATCAGTCCCGACGGCGGTTCACCGCGCCGGCTCACCACCGAGCCCTACGACAACCAGATTCCGGCATGGTCGCACGACGGGCGCTGGATCTACTTCATCTCTGACCGCGCAGGTCCTCAACAAGTCTGGAAAGTCCCCAGCGCGGGCGGGCCCGCTGTGCAAGTCACGAAGAGTATTGCCAACAGCGTTCTTGAGGCTGCGGACGGAAAATCTATCTATTACTACCGCGATTCGGCGATCTGGAACAGCGATCTCAATGGCGGAAACGAAACTCGTGTGACCGACTGTTCTGGCTTTCTGATATGGACATTACAGGGTGGTCGAATCTGGATCCTCGACGATGGCGTCAGCCCGGCCCGACTTTCGACATTCGATCTTGTTACCCACAGGCGGACAGTGCTCGGCACCTTGAACTTCGGTCCCGCGGCACGGGCGGCGATGGGATTCGATATCTCCGCCGACGGTCGCACGCTTTTCTACACCCGCGTGGATTCCCTCGAAAGCGACATTATGCTGGTGGAGGATTTTCACTGAGATGACTCCGGGGGTGGGGCAGGCGGTTATCGCATTGACCGCTCCGAAAAAGTCGAGACAGTTCGCGGAAGCGGGAACGGGAACGCGGCGCGTTTGCGTGGCTCAGCGTAACCCTATCGCGAGAGCAGGAGAATTTCTCGAAGACCGAGGGCACCTGTTCTGACACACTGCGTCGTTTCCTCACGGTGATTGATGACTTCGTGCTCCATCAGCACGCGCAACTCGATGCGCGTGAGGAGGTCGTCAGACCGCGCCGCCAGATCGCGGTCGGTCATCTCTTGATTCAGGAAGCCCATAATTGAATGTTTCCGGTGCTTGCAAGATGCCACTCCAATACACCTGCACCGCTTTCAAAGAATTAGAGGTGAAGGACAGCCGTAACGTGCAGAGTTGATGGGAGTTCCCAATCTGCTGTCGGCGTGGTTCGCATGCATCTGGTCGGTGCGGCGATAGTACCCGGGCATAGTCAGCAGAGAGTAATGTTGCATAATCTTGCACAAAAATTAGAACCTCAACGAATTGAGAAGCCCTCGTCGACTCTCCTTGGCGGGCGACATCATGCTGGTGGAGAATTTTCATTGAGAGGGCGTTAAGTGTTGCCTCGGACGCCCTCGTCCGAGGAACCTCGGTTTACGCATCTCTCTGCCCTCATTTATACTTTCTGTTCACCAGATTCCATCGGTGTCCTGCCTTGGTTGTGCCTGGGCGGGGACATTTCAGTTTGCAAGGACAGGAGCGCATCACTTTTCATGCCGAAACGCACATTCCAGCCCAACCGCCGCCGCCGTTCGAAGACCCATGGCTTTCGTGTCCGAATGAAGACCAAGCAGGGGCGCGCGGTCATCTCCCGGCGCCGGGCCAAGGGACGTAAGAGAGTTTCCGTTAAGCCCGGGTTTCGTGAATAGGCTTTAGGCGTTAGGCTCTAGGCTTCAGCAGAAATCCGAAAGCAACGCCTGTATCGCTAGGATCCTAAAGCCTAAGGCCCAGAGGCTAACGCCCGATGTTGAAGCCCGGAGCTAAACTTGACCGCTCCGCAAAACGCGAAGAAAAAATTTCCCAAAAGCCGGCGGCTGCTGCGGCATGCGGATTTTGATCGCGTCTATAAGAAGGGACGGCGGCACTTCGCAACCCATATGACAGTGTTCTATCTGCGCCGCGAAAACGACGAGCAGCAAGGGGATCCATCACAGCTTCGCATCGGTTTCACAGTGCGAAAGATCCTGGGCGGCGCGGTGCAACGCAATCGCATGAAGCGACGTCTGCGCGAGGCCGTGCGGCTGCAGGAGGCAAAACCACGCGTGGGAGTGGACGTGGTCATTAATCCCAAGGCTTCGTTGTTGAGGGCGGATTTCGACGAGCTGAAGTCGGAAATCGGCAAAGCATTTCAGGTGATTCAGAAATCTCTTTCGCAGGAGACGGGGCAGTACAAGCAAGCGCAATGAATCGGATCGCCAAAAACATTTTGCTGATGCTCCTTCGCGGATATAAGTGGGCGCTCTCTCCCATGCTTCCGCCTGCTTGCCGTTATGTCCCGACCTGCTCCGAGTACGCCTTCGAAGCTGTCGACCGCCATGGCGCGTTGCGCGGAAGCGCGATCGCGATTTGGCGTTTGCTGCATTGCCACCCCTTTGCCAGTGGAGGGTTCGACCCCGTTCCGGTTCCTGTAGAGCGAATTTCAGATGCCGGAGCTGCGCTGCGGAGAACAGCCGAGGGCGGCTGTTCCCACACCACCGCCGTTGTGCCAACCATCAAGTCGCATGCCTGAATATCGAAGCCCACAAAACGAGCCCGGCATGGACCGCAATCTGCTGTTCGTGTTTTTGCTGATGGCTGTGGTGATTTTCGGCTCGCAGCTTCTGTTTAAGAAGTACGCTCCGCAACAGCCGCCGAGCGCCGCGCATCCGAATCAGCAGCCAATTCAGCCTGGGGCGCCATCCACTCCCGCCAGCGCTGCGCCAAGCGAACAGGCCGTAATGGCTCCTGCAAAAAAGCCCGGCCAGCCGCAGCAACCATCGAAGCAGGCCTCGTCTGAATCGCAGATTGTGATTGAGAACGACCTGTACAAAATCACATTCAGCAATCGTGGCGCACAGGCCACCTCCTGGATCCTCAAGAAATTCTCTGATGATCAGGGCAAGCCGCTCGATCTGGTTAATTCCGCTGCTGCCGCAAAGAACGGCTTTCCGCTTTCGCTGTGGACGTACGATGAAAGCCTGCGCACCAAGCTGAACTCGGCGTTTTACGTTCCAAGCGGTAGTGGGCCGACGCTTTCCGCACCCGCGGATTTATCGTTCGACTACTCCGACTCTGGCCTGACCGTCCGCAAGACATTCCACTTCGACAGCAGCTACGTAGTGGGCGTGGAGACTTCAGTTCTCTCCAACGGCAGCCCGGTCTCGGCATTTCCCGCGTGGCCGTCGGGATTCGGCGATCAGACAACGCTGCCCGCGTATGCTGCGGCGCAGCTCGAATATCAGGTCAACAGCAATATCGAACGCATTCCCGTCAAAAAAGTTTCCGGCGGCGGCACTCTGCGCGGCACCTACAACTGGACAGGCATCACCGACACTTACTTCGCTGCGGTATTTATTCCTGACAATTCGGATAACGTCAGCGCAGTCACACTGCACGATGTGATCGAGCTTCCCGGCAGCAAACCCGACGAAACCAAGCCAGCAGACGTTCTGGGCGTGGCAGTGGGGCAGCCGGGCGAGTCCAAGGAACGGCTCTTCACCGGCCCCAAGTCTCTCGAAGTCCTCGAGTCAATCCGCATTCCCACCATCGTCGGCGCTGAAAAAGACCTTCGAGGCATCGTGAACTTCGGTTCGTTGGGACTGATCGCGCGGCCACTGTTCCTCTGGCTGCGCTGGACCTACAAATACGTTCACAACTGGGGATGGGCAATCGTCGTTCAGACCATCCTCATTACGATCGCCCTGCTGCCGCTGCGAATCACACAGATGAAGTCCGCGCTCAAGATGCAGCGCGTGCAGCCGCAGATGAAGGCGATCCAGGAAAAATATAAGAAGTACAGCATGCGCGATCCGCGCAAGCAGGACATGCAGAAGGAAATAGCCGCGCTATATAAAGAGCACGGCGTCAATCCATTGGGTGGATGCCTGCCGCTGCTGGTGCAATTGCCGTTTTTATGGGCGTACTACAAAATGCTGGGCGCGGCCATCGATCTGCGCCATGCGCACTGGCTCTGGATCCATGACCTTTCTTCGCCGGACCCGTACTATCTGTTGCCGTTAATCATGGTGGTCAGCATGATCGTGATGCAGCGCATGACTCCGCAGCCGGGAGTTGATCCCGCGCAGCAGCGCATGATGAACGTCATGATGCCGCTGATGATGGGCTTCATTTTCTTTAAGCTGGCTGCGGGATTGAATCTTTACTATGCGCTCAGCAATTTGATTATGATTACCCAGCAATCGATCATGAATCGCACCACGCTCGGCCGCGAGATGCGCGAGATCGCCGCCAAAAGGGCGAGGAAGAAAGATAAATAGCTGTGAGCGGTGAGGCGTGAGCTTGCGAACCTGAGATTGCTCATGTGCTCGCCGCTCATCGCTCGAAGCTTTTTATGAACAAAATCGAATCTGCAAACCAGCTCAACGCATTTCTCGCCGGCGTGATCAAGCACGCCGGATTCAAGCTGAAATATCGCATCACCGTCGATCCGCCGGTGGCCGAGGACCGCGACTGGGAGCGTCCCGAAATCCTCGTAGAGTTCGCGGGGCCAGATGCTTCTCTTTTGCTAGAGCGTGGGGCCGAACTGCTTCGCTCGCTCGAATTGCTGGCCATGGAGATGCTGCGCCTTCCCGGCAACGAGCACGAAAAAATCAGCTTCGATTGCATGGGACATCGCAAAGCACGTCTGGAAGAATTGCGTATGTCGGCGCGGGTTGCCGCCGACAAAGTTCGACAGACCGGCGCGCCTTACAATTTCGCGCCCATGTCCTCGCGCGAGCGCCGAATTCTGCATTTAGCTTTGCGCGACGAGCACGACCTCCGCACCGAAAGTGACGGCGAGGGTTTGCGGAGGTGTGTGGTTCTGTATCCCAAGGAGTACAGCGCGCCCCAGCGGGCGCGGCGATAATGCTGATCTACTGCTTCTCGTGATAACTTAGTTTTGTACCGTACTTTTGTACCTTGCGCCGAAATAGCATCATTTCCGCTCTGCTGATCGCGACCATGGTCGCGTCCGCGTCGGCCTGCGTCGAGGGCGCGGGCAGTTCGCTGAATAAGGTCTGTGTTAGATCGTCGCGGCCGAGCTGCGAAAAGCCCCTAAATGCCGCCAATAGATGCAATCCGGTTCTGAAATCAGTTCCGGCGCATTGCGACATTCGCGGCCTGGTCCAATTTCATCTCGTAGCATTTGCGAAGTTTGAGGTCAGCAGTCCACTCGGCCTTGTTTCCGGCAGAGTTTTACTTCCGTCGGGCCCGGGACCGCGCATTTCTTCGATCGGCTCGCCAGAAACCGACCGCGGCCCTCCTCTCTCCTAAAAAGAAAGCTGATTTGTGAACTTGCGCACAGGCCCGCGTGTGCTTGCGCGTGCCTAATTCCCAATTCATTTCTTTAAGGAGAA
>Ga0209580_10001604_pt1 | contig 10295 bp, 7 predicted proteins | sample Coa_R1_5_FD_187153 | JGI IMG/M metagenome (GOLD analysis project Ga0209580, IMG submission 187153) | Surface soil microbial communities from Centralia Pennsylvania, which are recovering from an underground coalmine fire - Coalmine... | ecosystem: Environmental > Terrestrial > Soil > Unclassified...
TGAGCGCACCCACGAGATCGGCCTGCGCAAAGCTTTAGGCGCTACCCACCGCAGCATCCTGTTCCAGTTCTTTTCCGAAGGGCTGATGCTTACGGTCATCAGCGGCGTGATTGGCATGGCGGGAGCCTACGGGGTCACCAAACTTCTCGAACTGGCGCCCCCGATCGATGGTTTCGAACTGCCGCACATCTATCCGCAATCTGCGGCGCTCGCGATCGGCACTCTCGCCCTCGCTGGCATTCTTGCCGGACTCTATCCCGCGCGGCGCGCAGCCTTACTGCAGCCAGTGGAAGCTCTTCGTCAGGAGTAGCTAATGATCCAGGGAAAGGATGTGCTTTCACAAGCCTATGGGGCCCTGAGGTGCAACCCCCGCCGGAGCGCGCTCACCGTCCTGAGCATGGCCTGGGGAATAGCTACGGTAGTGCTGTTGCTGGCTTATGGCACCGGTTTCTCGACCGCGATCGTGAACATATTCAAGAGCTTCGCCAGCATGCAGGCAATAGGCATCGCGGCCGGACGCACATCGATGCAAGCTGGAGGAAACAAGGCTGGCGTCACGGTTCGCTTGACCCAAGATGACATCGATCGAGTTGTTGCCAATGTGCCGAACGTGACCCGGATAACACCTGAATCTTTTTTCACTTCGCCGGTCAGCTACGAGGGGCGTTCTTATACCTGGACGGTGCATGCCGGCAATGCGGCCCTGCAGGACATCCAACATCTGCAAATGGAAAGCGGCCGTTTCTACAACGCGGAAGATCTGCAACAACGCGCACGCGTCTGTGTGCTGGGCTGGGAAGCGAAGCAAAAACTTTTTTCCGGCCAATTCGCACTGGGACAGAGGGTCCGCATCGGCGGCGTTCCCTTCGACGTGATTGGGATCCTGAAACCCAGGCCCCAGGAAGGAAATGACAACGATATCAACCGCGTGGTTTACATTCCTTTTGCAACCCTGAGCGACTTCCGCGACACGCACTACATCGACATGATCTGGTTGGAATTTCTCGGCTTTGACTATGGAAGCGTCGAGAAATCGATTCGCAACACGCTGGCAACCCAGCATAATTTCCGCGCGGACGACAGGCGAGCTCTGTTCGTCTTCAGCCTGATGGAGCAGCTTTCCCAATTCCGCGTCATTACGATCGCTCTCCAGGTGCTGCTTGCATTTATTGGCGCCCTAACTCTCGGCATTGGGGGCGTTGGGCTCATGAATATTATGTTGGTGAGCGTAACCCAGCGAACCAGAGAGATCGGGGTGGAGAAGGCGCTGGGTGCACGCCGCTGGGATGTCCTGATGCAGTTCCTTACCGAAGCGCTGGCGATCAGCTTTCTTGGAGGTCTGCTGGGGATTACGCTTGCCTACGCTATTTCTTTTTCTGTTGGGGACCTCGCCTTTTATAGTGCATTGGCTCAGCACGGAGAGGCCGGGGATATTCGACTCATAATCTCACCAGTCTCGGTGCTGATTGCTACCACCATTCTGGCGCTGGTGGGATTGGTCAGCGGCATGATTCCAGCGATCCGTGCATCCCGTCTTGATCCGATCGAGGCATTGCGCTACGAATAGGGCAATCCTTCCGGCGGAGGGAACGTGCTCAGTTAATGTAATTCGCGGCTTCCTCTCGGCTATAATTCCGCGCACGAACAGCAGCGCACAAATTCAGAGCACCCACTCGCGCATTCCTTTGGCGCTCAAGATTCTCTGGACAGCGTGGGTTCTCGTCTGGATTCCGGTTTATTGGAAGCAATACGGCGCGCAGAACTTTCTTTATTTTTGTGATATTGGAAATCTGCTGATCGCGTTTGGCATGTGGGCCGAGAGCAGACTGATTCTTTCCTGGCAAGCTGTCTCGCTTCTGATTTTTCAGAGCCTCTACGCAATTGACCTCATCGGCGCATTCATCTTTCGCCATCATTTCATCGGCGGCACCGAGTACATGTTCGATCCGGCAATTCCGCCGCTGGTGCGCCTGCTCGGCCTCTATCACTTGGCTGTTCCACCGCTGCTCCTTTGGCTGGTGCGCCGGTTAGGCTGCGACCAGGTCGCATGGAAGTGGGCGACGATCGAGACGTTAATTGTCGTCCCGATCACTTTCTTCTGGCGCGCGCAATACAACGTAAATTGGGCGAGAGGGCTTGGGCACGAGCAGCACCTGATGCCATCATGGCTTTACCTGATCGGATATTTAGTTGTGGCCCCGCTGCTGGTGTACTGGCCGACACAACTGCTACTACTGCGTTGGACGAGAGTACAGAGTTCGGAGGCGACAGCGGCGGCTAGTTCCTGAGCGTCTTGCCCGTTTTTAGGGTGTACTGAATACGCTCTTGGGTTTTCTTTTCTCCGCAAAGCAACTTGAACGCCTCGCGCTCGAGATCAAGAAAATATTGTTCGCTGACCGGCGTTCCCGGCGTCACATTGCCGCCGCACAGGACCTCGGCGACTTTGGTGCCAATCTTCACTTCGTGTTCGGTGATGTACTCGCCCTGGCGCATCAGGTGGATTCCAAGTTTCAGCGCGGCCAGGATATTTTCGCCGGGAGCAGGAATGTCGGTTCGTAACTGCGGAGGCTTATATCCGGCGCGCACCAGCTCCAGCGCGCGGGCTTTGGCGTCGGAGAGCACGCGATCGCGATTCATGGTGATGCGATCTGATCCATTCAACAGTCCCAGCCCGCGGGCCTCATACGCCGAAGTGGAAACTTTCGCCATCGCGATAGTTTCAAACGTGCGCTTCATTGCTTCCATCAACTCAACCGACTCGCCGCGCCCGCCGGGACGGACGGCGCTCGCCGAATCGATGGCACGCAGCAGCATCTCTTTGCATCCGCCGCCGCCGGGTAGAAGGCCGACGCCAACTTCAACCATGCCCATGTAAAGCTCGGCATGCGGTTGCTGCGCCGCCGCGTGCAGTGACATTTCCACTCCGCCCCCGAGCGTCATTCCGAACGGCGCGACTACTACCGGCTTGGAAGAAAACTTCATCGCCTGCGTCATGCCTTGAAACGCGCGAATCGCGAGATCAATCTCGTCCCATTCTTCTTCCTGCACGCTCATCAGCAGCAGCATCAGGTTGGCGCCCACGGAGAAGTTGGGCGCGTCATTGGTGATGACGAATGCCTCGAAGTTTTCCCCGATGCCACCCGGCTTCAGCGACTGCGAGACCAGTTGCACAATGTCCGCGCCGAGCGTGTTCATCTTGGAATGAAATTCGATGCAGGCAACGCCGTCGCCAATGTCGACCAGCGATGCGCCTGAATTCTTCTTCACCACGCCGTTCGATTTCTTCGCAACCGTCACCGACCACACCCCGGCGGGCACCTCGACCGGCTTGTAGTTTGAGCTGGCGAGATCGAAATACGCGCGGCCTGAAGCGGCCTTCGGCTCGTCGGCGTACCAGGAGTTTTTGCCGGAGGCGAGCAGCTTCTCAACGTTCGCCGCGATCGGGCGGCCTTCTTTCTTCATGCGCGCGACTGTCGGTTCCACCCCTGCTGCGGCCCACAACTCGAACGGCCCGAGATCCCAGTTGAACCCCAGCCGCATTGCGCGATCGATTTCGACAATGCTGTCGGAAATTTCGGGAATGCGATTTGCTGCGTAATTCCACAAATCCGCCAGCGCGGTCCACAAGAACTGCTCGTCTTTACCTTTTCCCGAACCGCTCAACAAAGTGCGGATTCGCTGCGCCGGATCGTCAACATTCTTGGCCATCTCGAGCGAGGCAAACTTCGCCTTTTGCCGCGGACGGTACTCTAGAGTTTTCCAGTCGAGGCCGAGGCGTTCATCGTCTACCGATTTCGCGGGCGAGGGCGCCCGCGCCACATTTTTCTTGTAGAATCCGCCGCCGGCTTTGTCGCCGAGCATTTTGCGTTCGAGCATCTGCTTAAAGAAAGCGGGAAGCGGGCTCGAGTGCGGCGTACCTTCTTGTTCGCCCAGCTTTTCCATGTTTCTGACCACATGCCCGAGAATGTCCAAGCCAACCATATCGAGCGTGCGAAATGTTGCCGAGCGCGGCCATCCCACTGCCGGCCCGGTCAGCGCGTCCACTTCTTCAATGGTGAGATCGAGCTCCTGCATCAGCCGCATGACATTCAGAACAGAAAAAGTTCCGATGCGGTTGGCGATGAAGTTCGGCGTATCTTTCGCCATCACTACACCTTTACCCAGGTGCTTGTCAGCGAAATCGGTGACCGCGCCGATCAGCGCAGGATCGCTATCAAGCGTCGGGATAATCTCCAGCAGTCGCATGTATCGCGGCGGATTGAAGAAATGCGTTCCAAACCAGCAGCGTCGAAAATCTTCGGGAAATCCTTCTGCGATCTTCGCCACCGGCAGGCCGCTGGTGTTCGTGGTTATCAACGTCCCGGGCTTGCGCAGCGCGTCAACTTTTTTCAGCAGCGTGCGCTTGATATCGAGATCTTCTATGACCGCTTCAATGATCCAGTCCACTTCCGCAACGCGTTTCAGATCATCTTCGAAATTTCCCGGAGTGACTAACGACGCAAGCGATGGCTCAAAGAACGCCGCGGGCTTGGCTTTGCGGGCGGCTTCGAGTCCGGCGACGGCAATCTTGCTGCGAGACCCTGCATCTGCTCCTGGAGGAACAATGTCGAGAAGAAAACTAGGTATGCCGGCGTTGGCCAGGTGTGCAGCGATGCGCGCGCCCATGACGCCTGCGCCTAGGACCGCGACTTTATGAATGCGCTTCACTGGGAAGAAAGATATAGCACATCAGTAAATCACAAAGCGCAGGAAGTGGCGAAGCATCGCAATTGGTCCGGGGCCTCATGCACAAACTTCAACGCCGTTTGTGGCGAGGTCGCAGAGCGACAGAAGTTAAATCTCTCCCGGAAAGATTTCGTCCACGTAACACCAGACCCAACGTTCTCCCGGCTCAATGGAGCGAATCAGGGGGTGCGAGCTGGAATGGAAATGTTTGGTGGCGTGCTTGTTCTTCGAGGAATCGCAACAACCCACGTTGCCGCAGATGAGGCAAAGCCTCAGGTGGACCCATCTGTCTCCCAACTTCACGCACTCTTCGCAGACATGAGTGTGAGTGTTCTTGATCTTAATCTGGTTCAAATGAGTGCAGTTTTCAGCCATGTCTTTCACCTTTCTCTCGTTCTAGTGCCGCGCGGTCCCATCCCGCAAGATCGGCGCCGGCCTCATACGTGCGTTGCGCAAATTCCAGGATTTCTTTACGCGGCGATTTGGCTCGACGCACCTCGTCATACATCACGAGAAATTCGTGCATTTGGTCGTGGTAGCCACCCGATGACAAGATAGGTCGGGTCGCATATCCCTGCGGTTCCGGAGCCATATAAGCATAAAACGCTGGACCGTTGAAGCCACTACCACCCGGCCACCATCCGAAACTGCTGCACTCGTGAGAATAGGCCTCGCCGGTGATGATTCCTTTTCGCGGCGGAGCGCGTCGTCCGCTGAAGCGGGTGCAGCACAAATCAAAGCTGCCCCAGAAAAAATGCACCGGACTGGATTTGCCGATGAAAGGCGCTCGAAATTCCTTTAACACCTCGTCGGTCGAAAGCAAGATTCGCCACAGGCGATTAGCGTACTCGGGATCGTAAGATGCGTGAGTTTCGTCCTGATCGAGTGGAATGGGATTGGGAACTTCCTGCGGCTTGGTGTTGATCTGCACGTTGATTCCGGCATCACGCAGCATGGCAAACAGTTCCCGATAAAGGGCAGCGACTGATTTCGGCTTCAGCGGAAGCGTGCGCTCGAAACCATTCGATGTCCGCAACTCCAGCCGGTGATCCAGAAAGTTGAATTGAATTTCGAAGGCGCTGTTGTTGTAGGGAATGGGTGACGTGGTCAACCCTCGGGAAGTCACATAGAGTGCGACATTCCACCAATGGTTCTGCAGCGGCGTGAGGCACAGGCGAATCTTCCCGACGATCTGCGTCCACATGTGGAGCGTGTGATAGGTATCTTCCCACTCTTGCAGAGGCAGCTCGGGCCAGGGCTGCGGCGAATCCGGCATGTGGACGATTATGCTCCAGCAAGGTTGTGGTTGTCCTGAGTAGGATGCATGCTTTTCATTGCCGAGCTCGGCACAACGGGCGAGGGCGCCCGTTGCCACACGATCTCGACTGCCACGCGATCCGTGAGCCGCTATTTTGGTGGCGCGGTCATCTCCATGGCCCAGATCGCGGCGGGGCGCATATACATCGAGGCGCGATAGTATCCGCTTTCTTCCCACGCTTCAGGTGTCCGGAACCAATAACCTTTGGTCTCGTACGTTGTGTGATACACGCCCCAAGCGGTGCGATAGCCCTCATCTTTCAGCCCGTCGCTCAACATGAGCGCGGCCACGCTGAAGGTCGTGCCGGTCCAGACTTCCAGGACCTGCTCGTTGCCGCTCAGGGGCTTGCCGTCAGGACCGATGCCGTTTACCGCACCCATCTCGCCATTGCCGAACTTCATTACGTTGAAGTCAAAAATTTTCTTGAGCGCTTTGGTCTGCATGTCGCGCGGGACTAAATCGCCCAGCCCAGTCATATTCGCGTACCACTGGCCCGCGAGTTGGTCGGCTTGAATGTCGTCTCGATATTCGCTTTGCGTGTCGTAGCGGAAATAATCGCCCGCCCACAGCTTATCGATATACGTTTTCTGTCCTTTGGTGAACCATTCGTGATATTTGGTCGCGGCCGCATTGTCGCCCAGAGCGTGTGCCATCTCTTCCGCTGCTCGCAGCGCGGCGAGCCACAATCCACCGCAGTAAGCGCTGTCGCCGTGAACGATCCAGGTGTCATAAGTTTGATCGGGATAGTTGTCCCCCTGCGGCAAGCCATCGCCTATGCGATCGTATTGGCGCAGGTGTTCCAACGCCTCCTGGATTGCCGGCCAGGTGTAGCGCAGGAAGGCTGTGTCTTTTTTGCCGGTGAACACGTAATCCTTGTAGATCATCAACACGAACTTGCTGTTGAGATCTTTCCAATCATTCGTGTTCTGCCAACTGAAAGCGTTCGGCAGTTTAAAGGGATCTTCTGCAGGAATTCCCAGATCGTGTGGGACCGCGCCCTTGGCCTTGCGCACACGGAATTGAAGAGAGTGAGTTTGCTCCGTCTTCCACTGCCACTCGTACTTGTCGGTGAGATCTTCGGGGACTGTGTCAGCGAATTGCCGCATGATCTGCTTGTCCAGATCGGGCCAGAATTTGGTCAGCGGCATATCGCCATAAAAAAGAACGTCCAACGTCGAATGGAACGGATAATCGAAGCACTCCATAAATGAAAACGTTGCAGGCGTCTTCGCAACCGAATCTATCGGACGCCCCCAGAACGAGCCACCGTCGGCGAGGATGTACATCTCGTTGAAAAGCGCGCCCCGAAACCACAGCGGCTTGCTTTCATCGTTTACATAAGGTGCCTGCCAGGCATCGATTTCGTCGCTCCACTTGGCGGCGCTTTCCAAGCCGTCTTTCGCAATCTTCCACGCGTTCGTTCCGGTGGTGCCATAAAAATCTGCGTAGTGCTTGTACCATCTGCGGCCAGAGCCAAACTCGACCATCGGCATGTCCCACGAAATTGTCATGGGGACAATTCGCTTCTCGCCGGGCTTCAAAGTGAAACGCACCGCAATGGCGCCGGCGAGCGGCTCGCCGCTGCTGACCCAGGAGTTATTGTCGTTGGCAAGCCTGCCGTCCTTCGAAAAAGGCGTCCAGACCTCTTGGCCCCCGAAAGGCATGAATGTGGTTTGATAGGTGATCTCGACGCCGGGAGACTCGACGGAAGCGATTGCCCACTGCCCATCGAACTCGGCTTGCACGCCGCCTTTCGGACGAGTGCGATCAAACACAATTCCTTTGATGTGCCCCGAGGCAGCGTTTTCGTCGATGAAACGGTTGTGATTCCCTTGGTCGAGTGCGCCCCTCATATCGGGACCGAAGTCCCGAAACCATCCCAGCATATTGGTCCACGAGAGCAGGACGGAAACCGTTACCGGCTTGTCAGTTGGATTTTCGGCATGCCAGCGATAAACCGCGACCGGATAACTGCTCTCGCGATAGTTGTTAGGAAGGACGGGAGAGAACTGCTCGAGGGTTACATGCGCCGGGAATTTTTCCCAGCGATAGTCGTACCAAGACTTCGGGTAGAGCGAGTAATAATCGCCCGCACTGACCGGATAGTCCCATTTCCACGAAGACAGCTGTCCGTCGGGATGCGCAGCGGTAAGTACCTGCGCGACGCTCTCGCCACCCTCCTGCTGCTGAAACATGGCGAACTGGTTGGACCAGACTGTCTGATATTTGTGCGCACCGCTCTTGATGTGCCAACGCGAGAAGTCGCCGCGATAAGTGCGCGAGAATGTGCCGGCGCCGAAGCCGCCGACGGGCGCGCCTTGCCAGTAGCCGTCATCAATCATGCCGGCGCCCAGAGCCGGTTTGCGGCCGCCGGCATTTTCGAGTGGCTGGCCAATGCCGCGTTTCCACGCAGCTTTGGGAATGGTGTCGCCGGCGAAAAGGAACTGCGTGCAGGTGATGAAACTTAAGAAGAGCAGAGACGCAGACACACCACGCGCGAACATTCTCACAATTGTCCTCCGATAGAACCCACGATGACGGCAGAAAAACGATATTCTAGAATCGTCGAGAACACAAGCTGCGATCTAGGCGAGCGCGCGAAAACCGTTAACCACAGAGGGAACAGAGGTGCACTGAGGAAACCTCACAGAGGGAAACATTACAGAACGTCCCCGTTTTCCTGGCGATGAGTCGGCTCTTCGCGTCGCTGTGATTTCTTTCTCTATAATGAATGCACTCCATCGTGATCCGGCGAATCCTTCTTTTGTTTCTCTTAGTCTCTCCCGCCCTGTGGGCGCAGGTTCCGCGCTTTAAGGACGTCTCGAAAGAAGTTGGCCTGACAGTCCCCCACATCTCGACGCCCGACAAGCAATACATCGTCGAGTCCATGAGCGGAGGCGTCGGCCTGATTGACTGTGACAACGATGGCAAGCTCGACATCGTTGTTGTGAATGGCTCGACCATCGATCATTTTCGTCACGGCGGCGATCCCATGATCACGCTGTATCACCAAGACGTCGGATTCAAGTTCACCGATATCACGCAATCTGCCAGACTCACGCGCAAGGGCTGGGGCATGGGTGTAGCCATCGCTGACTACGACAATGACGGCCTTCCCGACATTTTCGTCACTGGCTACAACGGGAACGCTCTTTATCACAACCTCGGTAACTGCAAATTTGAAGACGTGACTGACAAAGCCGGAGTCGCTGGCGGCGGCTTTAGCACCGGCGCGGCGTGGGCTGACTATGACCGCGACGGACGCATCGATCTTTTCGTCTCGCGCTACGTACACTTCGAGTTGGACAAGCTGCCAACATTCGGGAGCGATGAGAAGACGTGCCGCTTCAAGGGAATCCGCGTCCAGTGCGGGCCGTGGGGCATGGTCGGCGAATCCGACATGCTCTTTCACAACCGCGGTGACGGTACCTTTGAGGAAGTTTCGAAGAAGGCAGGTGTCGATGATCCCGATCGATACTACGGACTGGGCGTGGAGTGGGGCGATTACGATGACGATGGCTGGCCTGATCTCTATGTCGCGAACGACTCAGGGCCGAATTATCTCTATCACAACAAGCACGACGGCACGTTCGAGGACGTGAGCATGCTCGCCGGAATTGCGGTGAGTGGCGATGGCCTGCAGCAAGGCTCGATGGGCGTGGATTGGGGCGACTACCTGCACGACGGGCACATTGGCATGTTCGTTACAAATTTCACGGAGCAGCCCGACACGCTGTATCGCAATTTGGGGAAAGGCGAATTCAGCGATGTCACCTTGCCCGCAAAGCTGGCGCAGCCAACCTATCTGAACGTTGGCTGGGGCACGGGGTTTGAGGATTTTTCAAACAATGGCTGGCTGGATATTTTCATTGCGAACGGGCATGTGTATCCGCAGATGGACCAGATTCCAGGCGCGGCGCGCTATCGCGAGCCCATGCAGCTCTTCCGCAACAAAGGCGATGGAACGTTTGAAGACATTTCCAGCGCCTTCGCCGGAATTCCTGACGCTTCACGTCGCGGCGCGGCGTTCGGGGATCTGAAAAACGACGGGAATATCGACATTGTCGTAGTCGACATTGACGGGCCGCCGCAGCTGCTCCTGAACGTAAGCGAGAACCACAATCACCGGGTGTTGTTCAAACTGATTGGGACGAAGAGCAACAGAATGGGAATCGGCGCAAAAGTCACGGTGACTGCAGGAAAGCTGGTACAGGCGAATGAAGTCAGAGCCGGAGGCAGCTACATTTCAAGC
>Ga0209580_10001606_pt1 | contig 10291 bp, 6 predicted proteins | sample Coa_R1_5_FD_187153 | JGI IMG/M metagenome (GOLD analysis project Ga0209580, IMG submission 187153) | Surface soil microbial communities from Centralia Pennsylvania, which are recovering from an underground coalmine fire - Coalmine... | ecosystem: Environmental > Terrestrial > Soil > Unclassified...
TGGGAAAGGCATTCCCGGGGGGAAATACCGCATCGCGATTCAGCAGTTCGATACCTTCCCGCCGAGCCCCGAGCAGGCCGACACGGTGGATGCCTTCAAAGGAAAGTTTGCACCGGGGAAATCGCCGATCATCCGCGACGTCGACGGTTCCAACGAGATCAACATCGATGTGTCGAAGCCGCAGGGATAACTGCACGACCTGCTTCAACGATCGCTGCCGACCTGTTCGCGTCCGCCGCCGCCCATGATGCCGGCGAGCAACACGCCGGCGCCAACGGCCAGCGCGAAGGACCATAACGGGTGCAGCGCGGCCTTTGTCGAAATGCTGCTTTCCAGCACCTGGCCCAGGTAGCCGCCGCGCTCGCTCAGATCGGGACCGGCTTCAAACAGATTGTCGGGCCGCGGTCGCGCCGAGTTCGGCAACTTCTGCCAATCGAACATGCGTGCTTCCATGATCCGATCCATGAGCCGCGGCGCCAATTTGCCCAGGAAAGTGACGGCCTTGCCGCCGCCCACGGTGACATCGCGCTCGGCGTGACAGCAGCAGTGCAAAATGGTGTCGGCCACGGTCTCGGGAGCGTAAACCGGCGGCGGAAAGTTTGGTTCATTTTGCAGATAATTGCGCGCGTGCTCGAGAAACGGCGTGTCGATGGAACTGGGCTTGATAAGGGTAATTGATACCGGCGCGCCGTCTTTCTCCACTTCCATGCGTAGTGCATCCGTGAATCCTTGTACGGCATGCTTGGATGCGCTGTACATGCCTTGCAACGGGACCGCCCGGTCGGAGACGATGCTGCCAATATTAATCAGCGCTCCACCGTTCTTGCGCAACACCGGCAATGCCGCCATGCAGCCGTGCACCACGCCCCAGAAATTGGTTTCGAACAACCGGCGCTGATCACGCAGCGGCACCTGCTCGATGCGGCCATAAATGGAAACGCCGGCATCGTTGATCCAAGTGTCGATCCGGCCGAAACGGCGAATCGCTTGCTCGGCCAGGTGTTCGACCTGATTCCAGTTGGCCACGTCGGTGGGTACCGGATGGGCGTCGCCGCCCAGGCGATGGATCTCGTCGGCCAGCCGGCGCAAGGCGTCGCTGTTGCGGGCGGCCAGCACCAGCTTTGCCCCCTGCTGCGCTGCCAAGCGCGCAGTCACCAGCCCGATCCCGCTCGTGGCGCCCGTCAACACAATGACCTGCTCGCTCAATGGCTTCAATCGAATGCTCATGGCTATCCTCCAGTAGTAGAAGCGGCGGAGTCTTGAATTGAGTTGAGTGATTGCAGAGCAATTCGTGTGCCTATTGTGACCAGCAACTCGGATGCCGACACACAGCAATTTCGGTTTTTCATGCTTGCGATTTGAACGGCCAGCGACACAATAGTGTTTGACGCTCCGAATTTCCCATTGGACTCTCACCGTGAGGAATCCCATGAACCGACGTTCCTTCATGCAGACATCGGCCGCCCTCGCCGCAACGGCGCTGTCGTATCAACGAATGTATGGCGCCAATGATCGGCTGCTGATTGGCTGCATCGGCACCGGGGGCCGCTGCCGGTACCTCATGAAATCGCTGGTGCAAATACCGAATGTCCGCATCGCGGCGGTTTGCGACATCTGGGAAGTCGCACTTCAAGAAGGCCGCAAGCTCGCCGACGCTGACGCGTTCGTAACCAAACATTTCCCCGAGATTCTGGAGCGCAAAGAGATTGACGCGGTGTTGATCGGCTCGCCGGACCACTGGCACGTGCCGATGACCATTGCGGCGTGCGAAGCGAAGAAAGATGTCTACGTGGAAAAGCCGCTCACGCATAACCTCGAAGAAGGCCAAAGCGTGATCGACGCCCAGAATAAGCATCAACGCATCGTGCAAGTGGGTACGCAGCAACGAAGCATGACGCATATTCAAAAGGCGTATGAAATCCTGCGCGCGGGCCGGCTCGGCAAGATTACGAAGGTGCGCATGAGTTGGAACCGCAATACCGACCGCGTGCGCCGCTTTCCGCTTGGCGTCGATCCCAAAAGCCTCGATTGGAAGGCCTTCCTCGGCAATGCGAAGGAGCAGCCGTTCGATGAGTATCGCTTCCGCAATTGGCGCTGGTTTTGGGATTTCGGCGGCGGCCTACTGACCGATCTGATGGTCCACTGGATCGACGTGGCCTACTGGTTCCTGGCACTGGAACATCCGCTCGAAGCGGTGTCGATTGGCACGCACACCGTGAGCAAGGACGTGTGGGAGACGCCCGACACGATTCAAACGATCTTCCTCTACCCGAATGATCTTCAATTGCACTTCGAAGGCACGTTCAGCAATGCTCGGGCCGGCGCCATGATCGAATTCATGGGCAGCGATGCGACACTGTACATCGACCGCGGCCGGTATGAACTTCAGCCCGAACGCGGCAAGGGCAAACCGGACGAGATGGTCCTGGGCACCGGTCCGAAAGGAAAAGACTTCTACGACAAACCCGACGGCGAATTGCTGCACCTGACAAACTGGATCGAGTGCGTGCGCAGCCGGCAAAAGCCGAATGCCCCGGCCGAAGCCGGCGTGGCCGCGGCCGCGGCCGCACACATGGGGAATCAGGCGTATCGCACGAATGCGGTGGCGATGTGGAAGAAGTGAGTACGTTGAAGGTATAATTGAGGGCGGAGGTGTACCGTGCCGATTCACGACTGGACGCGCGTGCCTTCGGGCTTGTTCCACGATTTCCATCAGACGTGGACAATTCAAATAAAGATGGCGTTAAACTCGGGCCGCTTGCCCAAGGGATTATCCGCGATGGTGGAACAGCGAGCCGGTTCAAAGGAACCGGATGTCTTGACGGTGGAATCCAGATTAAAGAAACCGCGCTCGGATGAGGACAACAATTCGTCAGTTTTGACCCTTGATCGCCCTGCTGCCAGTATTGTCCGGCGTACAACCAAGGAAATCTACGCTGGGCGCGCGAATCGTATTGTGGTCAAACATCATCTTGGTCGGATTGTGGCAGCGATCGAAATCGTCTCGCCGGGCAACAAGGATAGCCGCGCAGCTTTTCGTGATTTTGTCGAAAAGACAATTGTCTTTCTGCGTCAAGGAATTCACCTCCTGATTGTTGATCTGTTTCCGCCATCGCCGCGTGATCCATTTGGAATTCACAAGGCAATCTGGGACGAGATTCACGAGGAAGATTTTGTTTTCCCGAAAGGGAAAGACCGAATTCTCGCTTCCTATGAAGCCGGCGGCGAGAAGGTAGCCTATGTTGAGCCAGTTGCGGTTGGAGATTCGCTCCCCGACATGCCGCTCTTTCTGGCCACGGGAATGCACATCAAGGTACCACTCGAATCTACTTACCAAAGCACGTGGAATGCTACTCCCGAAGAGATGAGAACGGCGGTAGAAACCGGCATCATGCCGGAGTCGGATGCTGACGGTGATTAGGCGGTGGTTCTGAATCACCCTTTTTCCACCCGGCACGTCGGCGAGTGTATGCCGGCCAGCGCGTTGCGCGTGTCGACAATGAGCCGGGAATGTTTGGCAAGCCAGCGGTAGTCAATGCAGGAGTGGTCGGTCACGATCAGGAAGCAGTCCTGACTCGCGGCGAATTCTTCCGTAAGCGGCGAGCTTTCCAGCTGAATCTGGTGATGCCGCATTTTCGGCAACACGGGAACGTACGGGTCGTGATAGCTCACTTCGGCCCCGCGGGCTTGCAGCATTTCCAAAATGGTGAAGGCCGGCGATTCGCGCGGGTCGTCCACGTTCTTCTTGTAAGCGACACCGAGAACGCAAATCTTGCTCCCTTTGAGCGCCTTGCCGTCTTCGTTTAGCGCTTCGCCGGTGCGGCGAATGACGTAGTTCGGCATCGCGGTGTTGATCTCGCCGGCCAGCTCGATGAAGCGCGTGCACACGCCGTGCTTGCGAGCGATCCAGGTGAGGTAGAACGGATCAATGGGGATGCAATGTCCGCCTAGCCCCGGGCCGGGATAAAACGCCTGGTAGCCAAACGGTTTCGATTTCGCGGCCTCGATCACTTCCCACACGTCGATGCCCATGGAATCGAAGATCACTTTTAGCTCATTTACGAGGGCAATGTTGACGGCGCGATACGTGTTCTCCAGTATCTTGCACGCTTCGGCCACGCGGGTGCTGCTGACCGGAATCACGCCTTCCACGACTGTTTCGTACAATGCCACGGCCAATTCCCGGCTGACGGCATTCATGCCGCCGACCACTTTCGGAATGTTGCGCGTGGAATAAACCGGATTGCCCGGGTCTTCGCGCTCGGGGCTGAACGCGAGGAAGAAATCGACGCCGGCTCGCAAGCCGGACTTTTCCAAAATCGGCTTGAGCAAGTCTTCCGTCGTGCCTGGATAGGTCGTGCTTTCTAGCACGATCAACTGGCCCAGGCGGATGTGATCCTTCAGCATCCGAGCCGTGCCTTCGATGTACGACAGATCGGGCTCACGAGTTTCGGTAAGCGGAGTCGGCACACAGATGACAATGACATCGGCATCGCGGAAGCAGCCGGCGTCGGCCGTGGCCGAAAAGCGCTCGGAATCGCGCAATTCGCTGATCCGCTGACTGGAGATGTGCCGGATATAGCTCTCGCCGGCCTTGAGCCGAGCGATTTTTTCCTCGTCGATGTCAAAGCCGACGACGTTGAACCCGCCCCAGGCGAATGTTTCCGCCAGCGGCAGCCCGACGTAGCCCAGACCGATGATGCTGACGGTGGCCGTGCGCAAACGCAAACGCTGGAGAAGTTGGTCTGCGAGCGACGATTTGGTCTTCAGCGGCGTCATGCCTTCTCCTTGGTGAGTGGTGAAAAAGCCCAGGGACTTCTTTCCCTGGGCTTTCGAGGCTTTGCTTACAAGCTCTTCAATTCTTCAAAGCTCGGTACATCCGCCGGGTGCAGGTCGCGCTGATCGATGCCGTAACGCACTGCCAAATGGAATGCCTCCTTGGCGCCGGCCTGGTTCGCGCTCATCTCGCGCGCCAGAGCAAGGTGGAAGTAACGCATCGCCGTGGGCGAATCGGCGATGGCGTCTTCCAAATCCTGAATCGCTTCGGCCGGCCGATTCAGGGCCAAATAAACCTTGGCCCGGGTGTCCAGCAAATCGATCATTGGACCGGCCACGGCGATGGCGCGGTGAACCTTTTCCAGCGCTTCTTCCGATGGCCCACGGCACGCGAGCACCCAGGCCAGGTTATTCAGGGCGACGATGTTGTTCGGGTCCTTTGTTAGCAACTTTCGGTAGCGCGCTTCGGCGCCGGTGAAGTCGTGCTGCAATTCCCGCAGGTCGGCGAAATGAAGTTCCAGATCCACCAGCGGTTGATCCTTCCCAGCTTCTTTTAGCCACGTCTCGAACTCCTTGCAGCGCGCGACCGAAGCATGGCCGGAGCGCAGGGCCGCAATCACCGCCGATGCTTTCAGGCCCAAGGGCAAGGGCGGCTTGATGTGATCGATCATGTCGAGCGCTGGCTGCATCTCGCCGGTGTGGCTCATCAGATCGGCCATGCGAATTATGGCATCAGGCTTCTGTGCGGCGCAGGATTGATAGAGCTGAAGCGCCAGCTGCTTCAGGCGCTGCTGCGTGTTCGGTTGATTCGCCGGCTGCTGTATGCCGCGGGTGAATTCATCGAGGAGCGTGGCGGCGGTGTAGGCGCGATTGGCCGCATCAATCGATTGCGGCGCGGCCCGGTTCACGTAATCGCTCAGATAGAGCAGCGTGCGCTCGATGTCGCCACGAAGAAAATGCTGTCGCGCTTGCAAGGTCACGGTCGCCGCATCATTCGGCGCCAGCTTTTCCAGCCGGGCCAACGGCGGCGAGGCTTGATCGAGCTTACCGAGTTGGAGCAACCGGCGGGCATAATGCACCAGCGCCGCCGGGTCTTTGGGATCCGCGTCCACTACGGCCCGGTATTGTTTATCGGCCTTGTCCCATTCTTTTTCGGCATCGTACAGGCGAGCCAGTGAAAAGCGGTCTTCGCGCACCGACTGCGGGCTTTGCACAATCTTTTCGAGCAGTTCAATCGCCTGACGGCGCGGCGAGGGGTTCGTGTTGCTTCCCGGCGGTTCATGCGACAGCAACACCACGTGCGCCCGCATGTCTTCCAGGTTCGGGCCAAGCTCCGATTCGTTTTTCGCCAGGAGTTCATACCCGCGCTGGAAGCCTTCGGCTTTGCGGTCCATAGTGCCGAGAATCGCCAGATTGCGGCGAGCCCAGGCGACATCGTCCTTGGCCAAATTCCCCGGCTGCGCGATAATGCGGCCGAAAAGTTCAATTGCTTTTGACGTCCGGCCGAGCTGTAAGAGCAAGCGAGCGTAACGGTGTAACCAATCGGAATTGATGGGCTTTATCTCGAGCGCTTTACCATACTCAGTCAAAGCCTCGTCGTATTGATGCGCGATCTCCAGGCAGGCCGCGACGGTGGCTGCGGCCTTCTCGGCCGGCACGCGCTTGCGGGCTTCGCCCATCTGTTGGCGCGCCTCGTCGAGTTGGCCTTCGAGCACCAGGGCTTGCACCAGCGTGGTCCACGCTTCCGGCAACTGGCCGCCCAAATCCGTGGCCTTGCGAAATTCGGCAATCGCGCCGGCATGGTCACCGGTGTCCCAGAGCATCTTCCCGAGCCAGATGCGGTCGTGTGGATCCAGCGATTCCCGACCGACCGAAGCCTGAATATGTTGCCGCATGGTGTCGTTCGGCAACAGCGGCGATACGAGTTGCAACATTTGCCGGCGCCGCTCGGGTGAGAGCGAGCCCTGCTTCACTTGCTGCAAGACCTTCTCGGCTTCCTTCTCCTGCTTGGAATCCACGAGCAAGCGCACCAATTGGCCGTAGCAGCGCAAGTCGGTGTCGCCCAGTTCGATCGCTTTGCGATACGATTCGATGGCATGGACCTTATCTTGCTCCAATTCCGCAAGCTGTCCGAGTGCCTGGTGAACCGGCGGCCAATTCGGCCGCTGCTCCAGCACGCCCATTAAGAAACTGCGGGCCCGAGCGGTAGCGCTGGCATCACCTTCTTCGGCAAGGAAAAGCTGGCAGCGCGCTTCGAGCATGGGCAAGCTGGTGCCGCCGGCCGGTTCGATCCGCCGAATCTCCATAAGCCCTTGCTGTGCGCCGACCTTGTCTTTCTCTTGAATCGCGATTTCGAAAAGGTTTCGCCGGCTCAGCAGGTCGCCGGGTCGTTGATCCGCCAGTTGCCGGTAGAGTCGCTTGGCGTTCGTGAAGTCGTGGGCGGCGTAGTACATGTCGGCCAGCCCTTCGCGCAGTTGTCGAATTTGTTCTGCGGTGTATCCTTCGCCGGGCTGCTCCAACTCGCGGAAACCTCGCTGCACGTCGGCCGGCGAACGATTGAGCAACAGCGCCGCGCGCTTCAAGCGCAGCTCCACCGCATCGCCCATCGCGGCCTTCGCTTCATCCAGCGCGGCCAGGCCTTTCTGACTGTTTTGCTCCGAGGCGTGCGCGTATTGCAGCCACAAGCGCACTTCCTTCGGGGCCTTGCCACAGGCGGCTTTCAGAAGATTTACGGCCTGCGGCAACTGATTGCGGGCCAGCAGCAAGTCGGACTGGGCCAAAACCGTATCCACGTCGTCGGGCAGTTTCTGGGTGAGCGCTTGCACGGCCTGCTGAATTTGCTCCCACGATTGCTTGTCGTCCGGGTCGCGCCGTTTGCGCGAAATCATGAGGCGAACCATGTCGGCCAGGGCGGTGAACGGCGGGTTCGGGAAATTCAGCATCTGCTGGTATTCCTGGATCGCCTCATTCAGCCGCCCCAGGCTCGCGTACAGCGTGGCCAGTCCCTGCCGGGCCAGCACGTTTTGCGCGTCGAATTCGAGAGCCCGCGTCAGACTTTCCTGTTGCCGGTCGGTGTCGTTCAGGTGCCGAAAACAAACGGCCAGCAAGAGGTTCAATTGCACCGACAGATCGGCATTGGTTCGGGCTTCGGTGCGCAACTTCTCCAGCAAGCCCACGGCCTCAACCCAGTGCTCCTGTTCCACGGCGATTCGAGCGGTGAGGTATCGTATGCGATCATCGCGCACGCCCTTGTTCTTCAAGTCGGAAATGATCTTGTCCACCTGGTCGAACATCTTGCCCTGGATGAGTAGTTCGGCAAGAGCGGTGTGCAATTCGTAGTCGTCCGGGCAATGCTCGATGGCGGTCTGGAGCAGCTGCCGGGCGGCATCGCGCTGTTTGAGGTGGTATTGGATCCAGGCCAGATGACGATACATGCGGGCGTCATCGGGATAAAGTTGAATCCCTTTTTCGAGCAGCTTCACCGCTTCGGCAATGTGCTTATTCTCTTGGTCCACTGCGACCTTCTCGTGTTCCGCCAGGGCCTTCTCGTGTTCCACTCGGGCCGCCAATAAAATCGCTTCGGCGTTCTCCGGCGCCAATTGAATGGCCTGGGCGACGTCTTCGTCATACTTGCCCAGTTTGTTTTCCATCATGTAGCGCGCCCGCGCCAGGTGCGCTTCTGGCGACTGGCCGTGCTGCACGATCATCGCGTCGATGACGGCATCGGCTTCCGGGTTGCGATTCAGCCGCTGCCGCAGAATGCGGGCCAGCAGTTCGTGGCTGTGGATTTGTTCGGGCGGAAAGCGGATCGCTTGCCGTAGCGCGTCGGCCGCTTCTTCATACTTGGCCGTGGCTTCCAGGCATAGTCCCCGGAGTTGCCAGATTTCGCCGTCTTGCGGGAAGTCTTTTTGAAGCTGGTCGAGATGAGCCATCGCGTCGTTGTAGCGGCGCATGCGCGGCAGCATGTAAAGCTTGACGATGCGCCGGCGCACGTCGCTGCGGCTCGGGTCGCCTTTGAGCGCTTCTTCGTAGAGGAAGATGATGGAATTCGGATTGCGCGAACCGACCGCTTGCTTTTCCAGGCTCTTTTCCAGCATCGCGCCAAAGGCGATGCGCGTGTCCTGATCCGCGGGGCGAAATTCGAGGTATTGGCTGTAGAAGAGGGCGGCGCGCTCGATCTGGCCTTCGTCGCGGGCGTGCTCGGCTTGCCACAGCAAAGCGCGGGCAATTCGGTCTTGCTGGAATCGGTGCAGGAGGTATAGGCCGCTGCCGGCAAGCGTGAAGACGGCGAGCAAAATCAGCAGGAATCTCACGTTGAGTTTTCGCATGCCACATCCATCCGCGCGAGTTGGGATTTATCAAGAAGCGAAAAGCGCTGCCCATCCCGAAGGGGAGAACGGGATGGGCAGGAACAGCACCGAAGGGGGCTTCAACGCGCAGCGCGGCGCTTCAACCAGCGCCAGGCGCCGAGCACCGGCACGCTCAAACCCAGCAGGACGAACGAGGCGGGTTCCGGTGTGCGGGGAGGAACGGAATTGGGGTCGGGCGTCGAGGTCGAGGTTAGATTGCTGACGCCGCGGCCATTGTCCATCATGTGATCGGTCGACGCAAAATCGCTGTTGATCATGCCGTTGGTGCCGCTCAGCACCGAGAAATCGCCAAGGCCTACACCGCCACTGCTGCCACTGATCGTGGCCCCGCTGTAAGTCCAAGTGAGGTTCGGCACCTTGGGATCATCGACCGGCAGAATGCCGGGCGGGGTTTGGCCGACATTCGAGGTGCTGTAGGTCCAGCCGGCGGGCTGCTGGTTGCCGCCCATCAGGCCGTGAAAGTCGTAGATGGTGAAGTAATCGCCGGCGTGGAGGGAGTAGTTCGAGGGCAATACCACCGAATAGGTGAAACGATAATTACCGGAGTCTGGGGCCACGGTAACGGCAGCCGGGATCAAGCCGGCTTGGGCTGGAGCGGCGAAGGCGAGCACGAGGCCGCCCAGCCAAACCAGCGTCAGAGACCATTTCGCGATGCGCGACATGGCACGTTCTCCTCCTTGAATTTCTAACCGCCGAGTCCAGCGGCAGCCTAGAGTCGGCCCATCGTAAGGAGAATGAGAAAATGTGTCAAGAAGGGTTTGGGGACGGGGGCGGCGTCACGGCAAGTCAACGACTTCGCCGCCGGCGCGTGTGGCGAGGGCAGGCATTATTTCAGCCGCCGAATATGCGATAAAATGAACGGAGCCGTCGCAGAACAGGAAATTCGCCCCCATTGGGTGCAGGCTCCAGAAATGGAAACTGTCGCACGGGTTGTCGATCCGCCCTGGGCCGTAATGAAAAGGCCCCCTACAACCTCCGCCCGTACTCCCCGTGTCCCAATACATCTCCATCGAAAACGCACGACCCCCGTATGAATGGAAGCCAGGCCAGGGGGGATTCAAAGGTGCCCAAGTGTTGTACCAAGCTCCGGCTAACGCGCGCGCCGGCGGTGGTCGCTCCCCCACGAACAATGTTTGGCTTGTCCC
>Ga0209580_10001607_pt1 | contig 10291 bp, 7 predicted proteins | sample Coa_R1_5_FD_187153 | JGI IMG/M metagenome (GOLD analysis project Ga0209580, IMG submission 187153) | Surface soil microbial communities from Centralia Pennsylvania, which are recovering from an underground coalmine fire - Coalmine... | ecosystem: Environmental > Terrestrial > Soil > Unclassified...
TCCACCAACCCGAGCTGAATATCGCGCGGGGCGTATTCGATTCCGTAATAGTACTGGGCAACGCGTCCCTGCGGCGTGAGCAGCATGATGCCGCTGGCGTGAGCATACTGCTGGATTTCAGGATCCCATGCATAGCGGAAGCCCACGGCTTGCGCCAGTGCATCGATCTGGTCTATCTTTCCGGTAAGGAAATGCCAGCCTTCAGCGGCGCCCGCGCGGCGATAGCGCTTGATGTACCTCTCTTTAGTCGCGGCTGCATCCGCGGGCTTATCGCGCGGATCAATGCTTACCGTCACAACATTAAATTCGCGACCAATGTCGAACTTGCGAATTCCCAGCATCGCGCCGGTAAAGCCGCTCAAAACCTGCGTGCAGAGCATGGGGCATTGGTAATACACCAGCATCAGAATTACCGGCTTCTGACCGAAGTATTGTTGTAGCTGAATCGCCTGGCCGTTTTCATCGTTGAAGGCCAGGTCCAGCGGGACCTGCTGGTTCAGGCGCTGATCAAGTCCTACCTGATCGAGAATCGAAGGCTTCGTGTTGGGCACAGAATCGCCCGGTTGAAGCTTGGGCGCAGCCTGCGACCACGCTGAAACTGAAGCGCAAGCCGCCATCGTAACCACAGCCAGCGCTTTCCGAATTGTACTGCCGTACTTCACTTCTTTACTCCTGCCGTCGGCGTCGCGCGGCCCGCCTGGCCGGTATCGGCGGCCCCTGATGGATAAGCAGCGCTGGGCGCTCCCACGTTTGCGGGCTGAAATGGCCCGCTGACTTGCGGTAAACCGCGTTGCGCCAGTATTTCCATGGCGCGGCTCACCGGGATATGAATGCTTCCATCAGGCGACTTGCCTGTGGAGCTTAGCCATTGCTCTTCCGATCCGCGGAAGATCTGCATGTCGTGCTCGTCGTCATATTGCAGGCGAGGAGCTTTGATGGTGCGGCTGAGATGGTCTTCCATCTTGCCGCGCCCGTACCAGTCAGGAGCAGGCTTGATCTCGCCTTCACTGGTTGGCACCACTTTACCTAAACCTTCTTTTGGCTGGTCGCGCTCATCATGGAGTTGCTGCTCCATCGGCGTCATTTTCGCTTCGTGGTCTTTCTCCCATTTCTCCAGGAAGCGGATCATGACAATCATGAGAACGAATGCCAGCACGCCGCCCGCAGCCAGAATCACGCCGGACCAGACGACGCCTTTAACGCTTACGTCGCTTTCCTGATGGCCTTCCTTAATGTGCCCGCCGGATTGAGTTTCGAATTTATCTTTATCCATGTTTCGATTCCAGCATCTGGACAAAACCAGGGTCATTCACCGGCATGAGCGAACGCTTGCTCAGCCGCAGATAAAAGAAGAACAGCCAGATTCCGCCCATCGCGATGGGGCAGATCACGTACATGGCCGCATCCAGCAGGTGGAAATTGTTCAGCCCCGCGCCCGTGCCGGGATAAAAATTCGGCGCGGTCAGCCAGAACAGGTCCACCAGCCGCATGAACATTACCAGGAAAGCAATGGCGACAATCCTTGTCCGGCTGCGCTTGGTATTGCGCGAGAGCAGCAGCGCGAACGGAAAAACAAAGTGAACGAAGATCAGGATTGTCCCAAAATATTGCCAGCCATGCTGCAGCCGCATGATGTACCAGCGGATTTCTGAGAGCATGTTGCCCGACCAGATAATCAGCCACTGTGAGAATGAGAGATATGCCCACAACACAACAAAGGCAAACATCAGCTTGCCGAAGTCGTGGAGGTAATCGACCTTGAAAATGCGCGAGACAGGCTCAATGGCGGAAAGCCGCGTAAACAGCCAGATGGTAAAGCAGAACGTGGTCAGCACCTGGCCCACCATAAACAGCATGCCCCAGACCGTCGACCACCATTCCGGATAGAGAGACATCGTCCAGTCGATGGAGGCGAACGTGATCGTCAGGCCGTAAAAGACGATGCCAAAGCCGCTCAGGTTCTGGATAAAGACGAATTGTGACGGAGTCGTGGTGCCGGCTTCTTCACGAATAGACCAGCGCTTGAGGAAATAGAAGAGAATGGCCCATCCAGCAAAGTAAAGCACGCCGCGGACGAGGAAAAATGGTGTGTTCAGGTAGTAATGAATTTTGTCCGCGCCGTAGTGCGCCATGAACTTGGCCAATTGCGCCGGGTCTTGCGGAATCGTGGCCCAGACATAGAGACGCTTCATCCCGATGGCTATTGGCAGCCAGAACAAAAACATCAGCCACCAGTTGCCCGCCGCGGCTTCCCATATGCGACGGCCCAGACGTCCCCAGTTGCCGCCGCTGGTGTATTGCAGCATGAGGAGCGTGAGCGAACCGGTGGTAAGACCCAGCCAGAACATAAACGAGAACAGCCATGAGCGCAGGAATAAGTCCCACTGGCCGAGCCCGAGCGTGAGCCCCAATGCCAGAACGCTGAAGACCACGCCCACTACGAGCGAACGCGAGCGCATGCGGTCAATGACTGCCGGTGGCGCGAAATCCTGAGGAGCAATGCGGACCACTGTGTGGCTCATCGTTTGTTCCCCTTTGGCGTCGTGTCCTGAACGGGCGTCACCGGTGTTGTTACCGCGGGCGAAACTAGAGATGTATCTGGAATTCTGATCCCTTCCTCTGCCGGCTTGTCTAATTTGTCTCGATCAGCGGATGCCACGTCACTCTCTTGTGCGCTCTGACTCAACTGCAATGCGCGAATATAGGCGGCGATGGCCCATCGATCAGCCGGCTTTACCTGGGCGGCGTAGTCCGGCATGCCGCCAAAACCGTTGCTGATGACATCATAGAACCAGCCAAGCGGCGCGTTCTTGAGCCGCTGCACATGGAAAGACGGCGGACGCTTATAACCACGTTGCACGATCATGCCGTTTCCATCGCCCAGTTGCGAATGACAGGGCTGGCAATAAATGTTGTAGCGCTCCTGGCCCCGCGCCAGCGTTGCGGCGACTGTCTTTTGGTCCGTGCCCGCGGGCAGTTCGTTGCCATAGGTATTGCCATGCTTGCCGGTGAGGAAATAGCTATTGGGATCCAACTGCTCCTTGTCCACGTTTTTGTCATCCAGTTGCGGGATGGTGCCGGGAACGGGATAGCGCGCCGACCTGCGGTCAGAATAGAACTCGCTTGATCTGAGCGGGATAAACTTGGGTTGGTTATGCATGTCCTGCCGGCAGCCGGCAAGAACAGTCATCCCTGCCGCCGCAAACAGAAGCCACGCAACGCGGATTTGTGCCGGACGATTAATACGGCACCTCCGTGATCTCTTCCGGCTTATAACTCTCAAGCAATTTCCGCGTATCAGACGGGCTGAACCTGGGGTCCTGCGACTCAATGCAAAGGAAGAAACGGTCGCGGCTGGCACGCACAAAGTTCGGCGAATTAAACACCGGATGATAGGGCTGCGGGAGTCCGTTCAACGCCAGCATGCCAAACACAGCGGCCAGACAAGCGCCCAAGATGGCACATTCAAACGTAACGGGAATAAACGCCGGCCAGGAATGGAATGGCTTACCGCCCACATTGATGGGATACGCCACCGCGGAGACCCAGTACTCCAGCGAGTACCCGCCAATCATCCCGAGCATGGCTCCAACCAGCACGACCAGCGAAACACGATTGTGGTGCGCGCCGATCGCCTCTGCCGCTTCTTCCAATGGATATGGAGTGTATGTATCCATTTTGCGATAGCCGGCAGCATAGGCGCCCTTGGCTGCTTCCACCAGCTCCGTGGGCGTTTCAAATTCCGCCATCAGTCCGTAAATAGCTCCAGCTGTCATTATTCTTTCACCTTCGCCTGCGGACTCAGAGTCCGCATTTCAAAGATGGAAATGGCCGGCATAAGCCGGATAAAGATAAAGAAGAGCAAGGTAAAGAACCCCATGGTTCCAATGAAAATCATCATGTCCCACTTGGTGAACCAGTACATACCCCACGAGCTGGGAATGAAATCGCGTTGCAGGCTCATTACCACGATCACGAACCGCTCAAGCCACATGCCGGTATTCACGACCACGGAAACCAGGAACAGTTTCCACGGCGATGAGCGCACGCTGTTGAACCACAGCGATTGCGGTATCAGGATATTGCAGAGGATCAGCATGTAGTAATAGAACGAGTACGGGCCGTGCAGGCGGTTGTTTACCATCGCCAGTTCGTATTTGTCCTGGCTGTACCAGCCAATAAACATTTCCATCCCGTAGGAATAAGCGACGATCTGGCCAGTGGCCAACATCAACTTGCCGCAGTTTTGCAGGTGTCGCAGGGTAATGAAGTCCTGCATGCCGTAGAGATAGCGGAACGGGATCGCCAGCATCAGCACCATGGCGAAGCCGGAATAAATGGCGCCCGCTACAAAGTAGGGCGGGAAGAATGTTGTGTGCCAGCCGGGCACGACTGACACCGCGAAATCCAGTGACACCACGCTATGTACTGAGAGAACCAGCGGGGTGCAGAGGCCAGCCAGAAGCATGTAGGCCGTTTCGTAGCGGTTCCAATGCTTGGCTGATCCGCGCCAGCCCATTGCCAACATACCGTAGATGCGCCGGACAACCAGGGTCTTGGCTGAGTCGCGGAGCGTAGCGAAATCAGGAATAAGTCCGATGCCCCAGAACAGGAACGATGCGGTGAAATACGTGGAAACGGCAAACACGTCCCAAATCAGCGGGCTGCGGAACTGCGGCCACACGCCCATGGTGTTGGGGATCGGGAACAGCCAGTAGGCTGCCAGCCACGGACGCCCGGTGTGAATTAGCGGGAACAGGCCGGCCTGCATGACGGCAAAAATCGTCATGGCCTCAGCAAAGCGGTTGATCGAGGTACGCCAGGTCTGCTTGAACAGCAACAAGATGGCGGAGATCAGCGTGCCGGCATGGCCGATACCGATCCACCACACGAAGTTCACGATGGCGAAGCCCCATCCGATGGGGATGGTTATGCCCCAGATGCCGGTGCCCTTAACGAGCAGGTAGCCGACCGCGGTTTGCAACATGCCGAATAGTGCCGCCGCAATAGCGACGATCATTACCCAGAAGATCGGGGTGTGCTTGGTGAGCACGATCCCGGCAATGCGATCCGTTATGGTGCCGAAGGTCTGGCCAGGCCCGATGATGGGCGGCCTTACACCTTTAGGCGGCAGAATGTCTGGTGCAGCCATCTCTTATGTGTTCTCCGTGCCAGACGCGAGTTTGGGATTGGGGTTTCGCACCGCGGCCACATACGTGGTGCGCGGGCGCGTATTCAATTCCGCCAGCAGGTCATACCTGCGCGGACCGCTCTTTAACTTTGCCACGGCGCTGTCCTTGTTATTAATGTCGCCGAACGTAATTGCGCCGGTGGGACAAACCTGCTGGCAGGCCGTCTTGATTTCGCCGTCGCGTATATCGCGATCTTCTTTTTCTGAAGCGATGCGGGCCTGGGTGATGCGCTGGACGCAATACGTGCATTTTTCCATTACGCCGCGGCTGCGGACCGTTACGTCAGGGTTGCGGCCCAGCTTCAGGCTTGGCGTGTCGTAATCGGCGAACAGGAAGAAGTTAAAGCGCCGGACTTTGTAGGGGCAGTTGTTGGAGCAGTACCGCGTGCCCACGCAACGGTTATAGACCATGTCATTCAGGCCTTCAGTGGAGTGCGTGGTTGCGCCTACCGGACAGACCGGCTCGCACGGCGCGTTCTCACACTGCATGCACGGCACAGGCTGGAAGTAAACGCTGGGGTTGGCAGGATCGCCTTCGTAGTATGAATCGATGCGGATCCACTGCATCTCACGGCCGCGCTGCACCTGCTCTTTGCCGACGACGGAGATATTGTTTTCCGCCTGGCAGGCCACCGCACACGCCTGGCAGCCGACACAGGAATTCAGGTCAATCGACATACCCCAGGCATATTTGTTGTAGAAGCTTTCCTTGGTCTTGTAATTGGGGTACAGCGATTCCTGCTTGTCGCCGTTGTCTTTCGGTTCTTCGTCAGGATTTTCGTGGGCGAAGTTCTTGTTCTTGATGAATTCTTCCAGCGTCGCGACCTTGACAGGTTCGCGGTTCTCCATGCTGAAGTGGCCCTGAGTGACCGCAATGTCCCAATATTTGGCCGTGACGTTGATCTTTGCGCCGCTGGCAATGTATTGCGTGCCGCTAGGACGGACTTTGTATGCGTTGTAACCGGTGCCGGTCCCTACGCGTCCGGTTTTGGATTGACCATAGCCAAGGAAGAGCGTGACCGCATTATCAGGATGGCCCGGCTGCGCCCAGTACGGAGCTTCCACTTTGCTGCCGTCCGGAAAAACAATTTCAAGAATCCTTTGGGCATCTGATTGATGGTCGTTCTGGTCGCTCAACTGGTCCAGCTTCCAGTCGCGGGCCATCTTCGGGCTGATCATGGCCACGTTGTCCCATGTATTGCGGCTCAGCGGCTTGGGCGTTTCCTGCAGCCAGGCATTATTGATAAAGGTGCCGTCATAGATCGTGGGATCGGGACGGAACGAAACTTCAATCTCGCCGGCAGCGGCCGGAGCGGGCAGCGATCCCGCCTTCGCGCTGAGTTGCTTCGCAGGCGACGCAGTATTAGCGACAAAGCCGTCATGTACTGAAGTTCGCCAGAAAGTTTCGAAGTCGCCTGTGGGATGCTGCGATTTCCAGTACGTCTGTACCAGATCGTGCGATGAAGTGCCCGGCTGGTCGAGGAACATTGCCAGCACTTCATGACCGTTCTTGCCGTCATACAGCGGCATGATCATGGGCTGGATCACGCTGGCGGTTCCGTCATAGGAACGCGCATCGCTCCAGGCTTCAAGATAGTGCGCTTCCGGCACATGCCAATGCATGTGGTCCGTGGTTTCATTTTTGAAGTTGGAGAACTGTATGCGCAGATTGACCTTATCGACCGCGCTCACAAAGTCGAGGTCTACCGGCGCGTTATACGCTGGATTGCCGCCGATAATCGCCAGCGTATCCACCTTGCCGGCATTCATGTCAGCAATCAATTCTTTAATGGATTGCCCGTGCTCCACGGCGTCGACTTCTACCGGGTCAATGTACGTGACCGTCTGGCCAACATTCCCCAATGCGCCGTTCATGGCCTGCGCCAGCGCGTAGACCGCAGGCGATTGGAACTCACCCGGGACAACCAGACATTTGCCTTTGTGCTCTGTCAGGTCGGCGGCGACGGCATCGACAAACTTTTGCTGCTCACCGGTGAGATTTCCTGCCGCTCCGCCCACACCAACTTTCGCCGCCAAAGCGCGGGCAAGAGTCTCCACTTCTGAAGGCCGCAGCACCAAACGATGGTCAGCCTTGGCGCCAGTCGTGGAAGGCGCGCTTTCAGCCACGTACAGGCGATTCATCTGGTCGCCATTTTCCAGCTTGCGGCCGCGCATAAAGTCGCGCGCATAGCGCACAAAGCCCGGGAACCATGCGCCGGAGAGGAAATCCGCGTCGAGCGAGAGCACCACGGCGGCATTTTCAAACTTATAAACCGGATCGTAATACCCGCCGAACGCCAGCTTGGATCCGGCGCGCATGTTATCGCGATTGACCGGGTCCCACCGATGCCATTTTGACTGCGGGAAAACTTGCTGGACGGCCTTCATCTGCCAGCCAAACGTGGGCGAACTGACTGCGCCCGTCAGGAAGCGCAATCCGGCACCCTGCTTCGCCTTGAGGCCGTCTTTATCGTTGATCCTACTGTTGACTGCCATGGCAAAGTCGCCCCATGAGCGCAGTTCGCCCATATAGGTCAGCGTGGTAGAGCGGTCAGGATCATAAAGATTCAGGATTGAGGCCTGGGCAAACAGATCTGTAGCGCCCATGCTGGCCGCGTGCAGCGGATTGCCTTCAATCTTGGTCGGACGAAACTCGTGTGTTTCCACCAGCAATGGCAGGGCATGACCGTGGAACGGCATGGCCGTGGCATAAAAAATCGGTTTGCCGGGAACCAACTGCTCTGGCTGCCGAACATAAGGCAGGATCTGCTCCAGCGGCTGCCGCGTGCATCCGGCCAGTCCAGCCAGGGCCATGGACGCGCCAGCCAGCTTGAGGAAGCTGCGCCGCGAGACGGGATCGACCCACTCTGAGGCCTGGCGCGGAAATTCGCGCTCCAGCAGTTCGCCGAAGGCTTCCTGGTCCGCAAGCTCTTCCAAGGTACGCCAGTACTTTGGTCCTTTGGCCTCAGCCAGCTTTTTGCGCACGGTTTCCAGCTCCATGCTGGCAGGCTTGATCTCGCTGGCAGAAATCAGATTAGGTTTTATATCGCTGTTGTTAGACATTCGTTTCCATATTGTTTCCACCCTATCGGTGGCAGGTGGAGCAACTGGTTATGTCCTGCGTCGAACGCAGGTGATATTCCCACCGCAAAGCATTACCCAGCACCAACTGGTCCGTAAAAGACTCTTGTTTCCCGGCAATCATCACTTTCACCGGGGCCTCAGGTGTTGGCTGCTGATATTTCATGTTGAAAACTTCGCTCTTCGGCCGCAGGAACTTCTCCGGTTCGCGATGGCAGTTCAGGCACCACTCCATCTGCAGCGTATTTTCCTCGTACATCAGCGGCATCGCATCCACCTGGCCGTGGCAGCTATAACAGCCCACACCCTTGTTGACGTGAATGCTGTGGTTGAAATAGACAAAGTCCGGGAGATCGTGCACGCGCGTCCATTGCAGAGACTGGCCACTGGAGAAGCTATAGCGCACCGGAGCGAGCATGGGCGCGTTCGTCCATATCTGCGCGTGGCAGTTCATGCAAGTCTTAGTGGGAGGAATACCGGCAAAGCTGGATTCCTCAACCGAGGTGTGGCAATAGCGGCAATCCAACCCCAGGCCGGCGGCATGGTGCTGATGGCTGAAAGGCACCGGCTGTTCCGGCGCGATATGCTGCGCCGTGACATACGGAGAGCGCTGAAACTTCATAAGCGCCGCGCCTACAGCCGAGAGCAGGAGCACTACTCCCAGAATGCTGGCGCGAGCCAGAGTATTTGCACTGCGGTGAAAGATCTGTGCCATTGAATAAAAATTTTGTCCGTGAACACCGTCTCGCTTGTTCGTCGACGCGAAGCGGAAGGCTCACATTCATCCGTGATCTGAATCACTGACGAAAACGGATGATTATAAACAAGAGTTGCGCATTTCAGCTACCCTACGCCCGACAAATGCGAAAAAATATTTTTTGCGTTCAAAAAAATCAGTAAATCACCTCAGGGTTTTTTGATTTTTTCAGATTTGCCGCGGGAGATGACGAAAGTGTTGCGCCGGTCGAATCGCACCCGGAAAAACTTTCAAGACCGATGCGCAAAGAGGAGCCAGGCAGAGTTGCCGGAAACTGGAGCATGCAGGTACTCACGTTGAGCAGAGGCATGGCCTTACTGGGCAGTTTCAGGCAAAGAGCCGCTGGTGGGGTAAGCGGGATTTGCTCAAGTCTATTTATAAAGAGCTAGGCACCATCCGGCCACTGATTCACATCCTAGATGTCGGGGTAATGCTCTTTGCAGTACACAGGCATGGCCGGCCTCTCGATGGAACGCTGTATTTGCATTCACGCTCACTTCTACCAGCCGCCACGGGAAAATCCCTGGCTGGAGGCTGTGGAGCGCCAGGAATCCGCCTACCCTTATCATGACTGGAATGAGCGCATCACCGCCGAGTGCTACGCTCCCAATGGCGCCTCCCGCATTCTTGATGAAGCCGGGTATATCCGGCGGATCGTAAATAACTACTCCCGCATCAGCTCCAACTTTGGCCCCACCCTGCTCTCCTGGCTGGAAGACAATTCTCCGGAGACGTACGAATTCATTCTTGAATCAGACCAGAAAAGCCAGGAAAGATTTTCCGGGCATGGATCAGCTCTGGCACAGGCTTACAACCACGTGATCCTGCCGCTGGCCAACACGCGCGACAAGACGACACAGGTAATCTGGGGCATTCGCGATTTCGAACATCGCTTTAACCGGACACCGGAAGGCATGTGGCTGGCGGAAGCCGCGGTTGACGTGGAGACGCTTGAGACTCTGGCCGAACATGGCATTCAATTTACCGTCCTGGCGCCGCACCAGGCCGGGAGAGTCCGCAAGATCGGCGGACGCAGCTGGAAAGACGTGAGCGGCGGACGCATCGATCCCACGCGCGCCTACCTGGCCAAGCTGCCTTCAGGAAAAAGAATCAACCTCTTCTTTTATGACGGGCCGATTTCACGCGCCGTGGCCTTTGAACAGCTTCTGAATAGCGGAGAGGAGTTTGCGGACCGGCTGAAGAGCGGCTTTTCTGACCGTCGCGACTGGCCGCAGCTGATGCATATTGCCACCGACGGCGAG
>Ga0209580_10001608_pt1 | contig 10290 bp, 9 predicted proteins | sample Coa_R1_5_FD_187153 | JGI IMG/M metagenome (GOLD analysis project Ga0209580, IMG submission 187153) | Surface soil microbial communities from Centralia Pennsylvania, which are recovering from an underground coalmine fire - Coalmine... | ecosystem: Environmental > Terrestrial > Soil > Unclassified...
ATGAATGTCTTGCGCCTTCCGATTTTATTTAACTGACTCACGGCTTCGATCGCAGCTTTAAAGCGCCGTCTGCGCGGATTTGATGACCGGGTAAAGTCTATTGAATGGCCATTCAGTCCGTCAAACGATTGCATCGAGCCTCGTGACCTGGTCCTTGCGCTTCCCCTTTGCGTTCCTTCGCGTCCTTTGCGGTTAACTCTTCTTTTCGGCGATCTTTGGCAATTTCGGCGATTTTGGCAATCTCCTCCAATCCGCGCTGATCCGCGGTAAGTTTCCTTTTCCGCGATCTCTCAATTCCGATCAGTGTCATCAGTGTTAATCAGCGGTAAGGTTTTGTTCTTCCGATCACCCGATCTTTCCAGAAAATTTGCTCAGTTCCAGCACTTCCAGCGGACACTCTGGCCAATTATGTTTCCAGCACACAATCATGTCGCAGCCTTTCACGTCATGTCCGTGCTTCACAAAGTTGAGGCTCTCAAATTCAAACTCGATTCTTAGCCGCTGCCATTTATCGCGCATCACCTGGCGCACCGCTTCGCAGTCAGGAAACTCCGCTTGCAGCAGCGTCACTATGTAGCCCAGCTCCCGCACCAACACGCCAAACAGAAAGACCACGCCCAGCTCGTTCGTCGGCGCATGCGCCAGCGGACACATATTCATCGGCGGCCCATACACCGGACGGTTTGTAAAAACGTCCCACCGTGCGGCCTCGTGGCCCGGCGACAGGCTTTCCGTGGCCGGCCAGCTTAGTTCTTTTTCCGCCCGCGCCATGGCCATCACGTCCGGCCACTCTTTTACCAGGCCCCGTTCCTGCGCATAGCCCAGCATCATGTGCGGCACCCGTTTCCAGGTTCCACATCGTGAAACAATTGCTTTTGCGCTGTGCGCTCCCTTCTCTTCATATTCAATCGATGTGGGAAGTTTCTGCATCTGCCGTGCCACGCTCGCCCAATCGCCAAAAAGTGAATCCATTCCCAGGCGCTGTTTCTTGTTTGCCAGCATTCCACAGGCAATCAGCGCGTTCGTATAGGTCGTAAAATGGCTCCGGACGCCCCTCCGCCCCACCGGGGTCATCGTCTTCAATTCCGTCAGGGTGGGCACGCGCCCCAGCTTGTTCGCCAATCCCTGGATCGTCGTCATTATCTCTTCTCTGCTCATCGCCTTTTCTTCGTAGAAAACATGTTTGTGGACCGCAGCCGCCCCGGCTGTGCGGTTCCCAATTTCTTACCGCGTGGGCCGATTTCAAAAAAACTCATGGAGCGCAGGCGCCCTCGCCTGCGGGTCTTCCGTGTGGCAGAGGCACTCCCGCCTATGATGGATCGGCAGTGGGGTTTGGCTTTGGTTTTTGACTTTGGTCTTAGCCAAATACCAAGTACCAAATACCAAAAACCAAGCTTTGCCAGCAGCTAGTGGCTAACAGCTAGAAGCTCCAACGCACACACTTATCCTGCTTGTTTTATTTGCTGATTGAAGATTGCTGAATGCAGACTGCTGGTCTTCCGATGTCTCTACACAACCTGTGACCCAAACGGTGGGTCGGCTATGATCGCGTGGTTGCTGGCCTTTTTGGGCTTCCCGCCTCCATCTGGGACGACCGCAATCGACAGGCACATAACGATGATGGTTTTGAAGCGGCGGTTTCTCGCGATAAAGCGCACACGATTTTTCATCCAAGCATTTTAGCGCAGTGCAAAGATGGTTACTCCGCCGGCTGCGGACGTTTGAACACAATTTGAGGTGAAAGAATGTACCGCTTCGCCATTCTGGTTCAACGTGATGCTTCTCACTTTAACGATGGCCTGATTTGGCTTGGAACGTGAGGGCATGATTTCCAGGATCTCGCTTTCCACGTGCAGCGTGTCACCAGGCCGTGTCGGCTTGGGCCACGCCAGATCACCGCCCAGGCCGATAATGCCATTGCCCAGAGGCAGACCACCATCCACAAGAAGGCGCATGGAAATGGCCGCCGTATGCCATCCGCTGGCGGCCAGTCCGCCGAAGATACTGACTTTTGCCGCGGCTTCATCCAAATGAAAAGGCTGCGGATCAAACTCTCTGGCAAACTCCTTGATCTTTGCTTCGTCCATGTGATGGGTGCCGGACACAAACCGCTGACTGACACGCAAATCTTCCAGATACAGTCCTTGAGATTTTTCTATCGCCTGGCTCATTGCACATTTCTCCCACGGATTTTCACCTTACCGCACTCTCACTTTGGGTTCCACGGACATTCCCGGCCGCAGGCGATGATCGTCGTTTTCGCCTTGCTCCAGCACAATGCGTACCGGCACACGCTGCACAACTTTCACATAGTTGCCGGTGGCATTTTCCGGAGGCAGCAGGCTGAACCGTGAACCGGTTGCGCCGCCCAGGGAATCAATGTGGCCGCGGTAGTCGCGTCCTGAAGCATCGGCGCGTATAGTTACGGGCTGCCCGGGCTTCATCTTTTGCAACTGCGTCTCTTTGAAGTTGGCAGTGATCCACAGATCATCCACGGGGATGATCGTGAGCAATTGCTGTCCGGGTTGCACCCGCTGGCCGGCCTCAACGGTTTTGCGGCCAATGATGCCGCTCACCGGTGCGATGATTTTTGTGTAACCCAGATTGAGTTGCGCAGTGATGAGTTGGGCACGGGCGCGGGCAGCGTCTGATACGGCCGCTGCAGCTTTTGCGCGCGACGATGCGATCTGCTGCGGGGCGGAACCGGCGGAGAGAAGATCAGCCTTGCGCTCCTTTAGGCGGCTCTGTGCTTGCGCAATGCGTTTTTGAGCAGCCAGCGTCTCCGCTCGTCCGGCAGAAACAGATTCACGGTCGGTGCTGGCTTCCGTGGCTACGCGATCATATTCCGACTGAGAAATTTCATGCTTGGCTAGCAGCTTCTCATAGCGCTGACGATCGGCTTCAGCACGGTTGAAATTTGCTTCCGCGCCGGCCAGTCGCGCTTCTGCAGCCTGCAACGCCGCGCGCTCTGAGGCCACTGAGTCTTCCGCTTCATCGATTGCGGCACGAGCCAGGTCGAGCCGGCCATTGCTGCCGGAGGAGATCACGGTAATATCTTTTTCTGCCGCGACCGAACTGGCTTGCAGGCGATCATATTCCGCCTGAGCGCGGTCGCGCTCCGCCTGGAAGTCGGCCGGATCAATCTCTGCCAATACTGTTCCGGCCTGGACAAAATGGCTGTCCTGCAAGTCAGGATTTACGCTAAGAATGGTCCCGCTGATGCGCGCGCTGATCGGGTGCAAATGGCCGTCCACCTGCGCATCATCCGTGGATTCGTAGGAAGAGAGGTACATCCAACCTGCTGTGCCGGCAACCAGCAGCACGATCAGCACCGCGACGAAAAGAGTTTTACGATAGGCTTTCATCGTGGCTCCGGCTGATCGCTTTGGCTGGGGTTGTTCGGGTTCAATGGGATCCTCGACGGGATGCGCACGGAGCACCTCTTTCTGCTGCGAGATCAATTCCGGTTGCGGCGGCTGTAGTTGAGTAGCCATTTTAGTTTCCTCCCAGATACTTGTTTACATCTTTTTGTGCCGATCCCATGGCGCGCAGCAGCGTGAGCTTGGCCAGGTTATGCGCGAAGAGACTTGAAATGTAATTCTCATTGGCGGCGGCCACGTCCTGCTGCGCCTCTATGACTTCGAGGTTATTGGTAACGCCGTTCAGGAAGCGGTCGCGCGCCTGGTCCAGCGTGCGCTGTGCTAGTTGGCTGTTTTTCTCCGCAACTTTTACCGCGCTGTCCGCGGCTTTAAGATCGGTAAACGCGTTGCGAACTTCATAGTCCACGCGGCCAACTATATCGGCATATTCAGACTGACGCCGGTCAACCTGCGCGGAGGCGTCCTGAATGTCAGAGCGAATGCGTCCACCGGTGAAAATGGGCAAAGAAACTGTGGCAGCGACTGAGTAAGTTGTGTCAGACCGGGCCAAATTGGTTCCGATGCCGCCGTAGTAGCCATTCAAGCTGATGCCCGGCGCGCGTTCAAGTTGGGCAGCGCGCTTGGCGAGCTGCGTAGCATTGGCTGTTGCGGCAGCGGATTTGATGTCGGCTCGATCATTGCGGGCCTGAGCGAGAGAAGATGTGAGGTCGCCGCCAACCCAGGACTGGTACGCGGCTTTGCTCACCGTGTTGAACTGCTGTCCGCTGGGCAGGCCGATCAGGCGGGCCAGCGTCAGCTTGTCTTTGTCAAGATTTGCCGCTGAGACGGTGAGGCGCTGCTCGCTGGTTTGCCGCTGCACGGTGGCGCGGAAGCCATCAATCTCCGCGGCCAGTCCGGAGTTCACGCGGTTAAGTGCCTGCGCTTCAAGTTCGCGCGCGGAATCCAGCTCCGCCTTTGCTGTTTCCACTTGCGCCTCGCTTGATTGCACTTGAAGATACGCAGTGCCAACGGCCAATGCCACTACGTTGCCGGCATCGTCAAGTTGAAGCTTCTGCGCCTCTGCCGCATGTTTTGAAGCGCGATATCTGTACATGGAATCCAGGTTTAAACCATTGTCGGAAAATGTGACGTAGCTTTCCTGAAAACCAAACTGGCCGCTCGCGTTCGGCAGGCCGGGAATCTTCAGTCCAATGGCAACACGATTCAGGTTGTCAACGTTCTGCCGCAGCAATGCGGAAATGCTCGGGACCATGGCGGAAAGCGCGCGCAAACGCTGTGCCTGCGCCTGACGCAGCGACGCCTGATTTTCGATTACGCCAAGGTTGTAGCGCAGCCCGCGGTTGATTGCGTCCGAGAGGGAGAGCTCAATTGGATCGCGTGACACTCTACCTATGGGTACGCTTCCCAGAAATGGATTCTGCTGCTGACCGGCGAGAGAGCTTGGAGTGGTGCTGTTGGCCGCCGGATTGATGGTGCGCGGCGTGGCAATGCTGCCCAGTTCGAAAGATGCTGTGTTCTGCTGGGCGAAGGCCTGCGCAGACAAAGTTACTGCTATAACGATGATGCTGTAACTCTTCCTTAATTGCTGCCCAAATATTTTCATAATTGCCTCAGTGAGCTCCCGCCGATCCGGCGCTGCGATACGGCTTAGTCATCAACGCCAGAACCAGGGTGCCCAGCGCTACCCAGCCGAGCAGATAAAAACAATCCAGCGAGCCAAGAAATGCCGCCTGTTGATTCGCGACGCCGGAGATCAGGCCATAGGCTTTTTGCGAAGCGTCGGCGGCGCTTGATCCGGCGCCTGTGAGATATTGCGTGATCGTTTCCAGCTTCTGATTGAAAATTGGATTGTCCGGAGTCAGTTGCTGCACGAGTACGCTGTGATGGAATTGCGTGCGGCGTTCCAGCATCGTGGTCATGAAGGCTACGCCAAAACTTCCGCCAAGATTGCGAAACAGGTTGGTGATGCTGGACGCTTTGTTATTTTTGTTCATCGGAAGATAGGAATAAGCCAGCGAACTGACGGGCACAAAGAAGAAGCCCAGACCAACGCCTTGCAGCGCACGCGCCACAGCGTAAGCGCGGTAATCAGAGCCAAGGTCGAGCGAGGCGAAGCGCCACATAGCCAGGCCGACGAAAATTGAACCGACGAGGATCAGCTTCTTCGCGCCTGTCTTGGGAATCAGACGAACGACGACGGGCGCCATCAATACGATCACAAATGCGCCCGGTCCAAGAACTAATCCAGCGTCTGTAGCAGTGTAGCCATAGAGCGATTGCAGCACCTGTGGTATCAACACGGTGCTGCCGAACAAGACAAAGAAGAAGCCAAAGTAGAGAGCATTGGCCAGAGCGAAGTTGCGCTCACGGAATAGCTGGATCTCCACCACGGGATCGTGATGGCGCCATTCATACGTAACCGCCGCGACCAATGCCGTGATCGCAATGGAAAGGAAGATCACAATGAAATGGCTCTCAAACCAGTCTTCACGCTGTCCCTTGTCGAGAACAATTTCCAGCGCGCCGAAGCCAAGCGCAATCAGCGAAATTCCGATGTAGTCGATCTTAAGCTTGCCGCCGGTCCTTGCTGCCTTGGCTTCTTCAACAAACTGTGGCGGATCAGAAACGAGCCGGTGCGTCAGAATCAGACTGATCAGGCCGATCGGCACATTGATGAAAAATACCCAGCGCCATGAGAAGTGGTCTGTGATCCAGCCGCCAAGGGGTGGCCCCACAGCTGGCGCAGTCACAATGGCCATGCTGTAAAGCGCGAATGCCGCTGCGCGCTTGGCGCCGGGAAAAGTGTCCACCAGGACGGCTTGCTCCACGGGTGCCAGCCCGCCTCCGCCAATTCCCTGGAGAATGCGAAAGAAGACGAGCAAGCCGAGATTGGGTGCGATGCCGCACAAGAAGCTGCTGGCCACGAACAAGGCAACGCAGGCCATGTAATAGTTCTTGCGCCCAAAAACGCGGCTCAGCCATGCGCTCAGCGGAAGCACAACAGCATTTGCCACCAGGTAACTGGTAAGCACCCAGGTGCTTTCGTCGTAACTCACGGCCAGACCGCCGGCAATGTGAGGAAGAGAGACATTGGCGATGCTGGTATCCAGCAGCTCCATGAAGGTGGCAAGCGTAACGGTGATAGCGATGAGCCAGGGATTGATTGCAGGTTTGGCCGCGGTTTGTACTGCGGGGGCGCTCAACGATCCTGAAAGTGCCTGCGTGCTCACCGATCAGCTCCTTGTGTACGCTGTACGCTTGCGGTTCTTAAAGATGCGTACGCTGTATACAGAGACTCAAAAAAATATATTTATTCGAATTGCCGGGTAACTGTTTCGATCACGATCTCTTTCATGCGCTCGGGATCTTTCCATGGATAACACTGGCTGGTGGTAATCAGCATGCTAGCGATTCCATGCATGGCCACCCGAAGGACCTGGGCTGTCATTTCAACGTCCACTTCGATCCCTTTTTCAGCCGCGCACTCACGCACGCCGGCGCGCAGCCGATCCATGGCTCGCTGGCCAATGGCGACCTTGCGTTCGGCTACCGGGCCCGGAGGCATCACGGTCATGAAAGTTACTTTGTAATGATTAGGATGGCTGAGATGAAAATCCACAATGGTGCGTATAGAGCGGCGCAAACGCTCAAGAGCCGTCCCCGGCTGGAGCCGTGTTTCATCCAGCAGTTGGATCATTCTGTTGAAGGTTTCTTCGCAGATCGAAAGCAGCAATTCTTCCTTGTTCTCATAGTGGCGATAGATTGCCATGGGCGAGCAGCCAATTTTGGAGCCGATGCGCCGCATGGAAACGCTTTCATAGCCTTCACGCGCAAAGAGATCACGAGCGGCATCACGAATCTGGTCACGCAGGGGCGCATTGGACCGGCGGGCTTTTGCTCGTCGAACACCGGCGGCGCGTTGGGTAGCAAGAGGCAAGTGCCAGCTCCAGATGTATGTTTACACCGTACACATATGGATGTCAAGAAGAAGGTTTGGATTCAGGCTGCTCTATCGCTCATATTCCGGCAATTTGTGAGCGATAGAAATTAGCCCTATCGCTCATTTCTCTGTGGGCAGAACGGCCCACAGCGCTTAAGTGTTAAGAAAGAAAAGATATGGTAGGCCCGAATGGACTCGAACCATCGACCTCTTCCGTGTCAAGGAAGCGCTCTAACCAACTGAGCTACGGGCCTAGAGATACAGGATGGCGTCATTTATTCTAGCATCTCTAACATCCCTTGCCGAGAGTTCAACCAGATCTCTCCAAAAGTCCCAACTCACACATCGGAAAAACCTTTTGATAGACTGACCCAACGGCATGAAAAGCCTTCTGGTTATTGGCGATTCGGTTGTTTGGGGCCAGGGTCTGGCGTATGAGCACAAGACCGCCAGCATTCTGGCAAGCCATTTGGGCGTGGAAATGACGATGTTGGCGCATTCCGGCGCCAAGATCGGCATTCGCGACTCATATACCGTTACCATGCCGTCCGCCGAAGTTCCCTGCTTTTTCCCCACAATTCTGCAACAGCTGCAGGACTTCAACGGCGATCCATCCAGCGTGCAATGGGTGCTGATGAATGGCGGCATCAATGACGTGGAGATCCAGCGGGTTTTCAATCCCATGATCCCGCAGTATGAGCTTGAACTGCACATACGAAATTATTGCGGGCGTGACCTGCTGGCAATCCTGCAACTGGCTACGCAGAAATTTCCGAATGCCCGGACGCTGGTCCTGGGATATTACCCCGCCCTGAGCCATGTGAGCAGCTCTGAAGGAGTCGAAAGCCTATATTCGCTGGTGCATGGGGTAAAGTTTGCGCCGCTTTTCTACCCTGATCTCTTCCGCAATCAGGTAGTGGAGCATTGCCTGCGTTTTTGGAAGCTTTCTACCGGGCTTTTTAGGAGCGCGGTGGAGCACGTGAATCGCGAAGAAGGATCGCATCGGGCTATATTTGTCGATTCCGGCCTGGAAGAAGCGAACGCGGCCTATGCGCCGGACTCGCTCTTGTGGGAATGTGAAACGAACGATCCGGACAAGGCGCCGGACCATGCTGTAGCGGAACGGCGCGTAGCGTATGAACTGGTGGGGGCCGGCGATCTACAGAAGAACCAGGTTTTGCTTTCAGCCGTGGGACACCCCAATATCGCCGGAGCGGCAAGAATGGCAGAGCAGTGCGTGAAGGCCATTGCGGCAGGAACGATGGAAGCTGCCGTTTGAAGAACTTAATGCGCGCCAGGCAGCCGAATAGAATTGCGTGATAACCTTGATGATCTTTCAAGAGATGCGACTAAGAGCCAGCAGAGGCACGCAAACACGATGAACTCCGGACAGCTCGTCCTGGTTACGCTGCAAAATCCGCGAGAAAAATTCTGGGGCATGTTACTAGCATTGACGCCGGCAGGGGCCAGCCTGCGCGGCGTGGACTTGCAATCGTTTGACGATTTTATGCAGATGGTGAAGGCCGGCGAAGCCTCCACGGCCAACACCGTTTTCTTTCCCATGCATCGCGTACAGAGAATGGAAGTTGACGCGCGTAATGGCGGATTACCGTCGCTGGCCGATCAGTTTGCGGCGAAGACCGGGCTTGATGTGACTAAATTCTTTCAGGACCAGCAGTGATGCTTCGCCAATTGAAGTCCGCTCCAAATTTGCTGACGCTGCTGCGGCTGATCTTTGTCCCTTTCGTGGTGGTGGCCATCCAGCAGCAGAAATATGCCTGGGCGCTGGGAATATTTGTGGTGGCGGGGATCACTGACCTGCTGGACGGCCTGCTGGCACGCGTGTTGAAGCAGAAAACCACGCTTGGCCAATATCTGGATCCGATTGCCGACAAGCTGCTGCTGAGCACGATGTTCCTGATGCTCTCAATCGCGCATATTATTCGCTGGCCGGTCACGATCCTGGTGTTCAGCCGTGACATCATGATCCTGATCATCTGCACTTTGCTTTATGCCACCGGTACGATGAGGATTTTTCGTCCAAGCTGGTTTGGCAAGGCCAATACCGCGGTGCAGATTTTGAGCGTGCCACTCGCGCTGATTTACCAGATCAATTTTTCAAACTGGGCCCGCCTGGGAAAGCGCTGGAGCATTTATGCCACGGTGGCTTTGACCACGATCTCAGGCGTTCATTATGTGCTGCGCCTCGCGCTGGATCTGCGCTCTGCTGGGAACAAGCAGGATAACCACGAAGGGACCAGCAGCACATAAATCCTTTCTTTGCGCTAACGGACAATACACCAATGGTTTAGCTCAACTTGCGGATAGCGCTGATTTCCCGTGCTATGATCGGCGCAATCCCCCGTTTTAGAGCCTATTCCGAACCATATTCTGGATTCCCCCCAGGGCAATTTGCGCGATGGAAACGATGCATCAATTAGGACGGTACGAGATCGTAGCCGAGCTTGGACGCGGCGCGATGGGCGCAGTGTTTCGCGCGCGTGATCCTAAAATCGATCGCACCGTTGCCATCAAGACGATTTCTGTTCCCGCCTCCTCCAGGCATGACATCGAGCATTACCGCCAGCGTTTCTTCCGCGAGGCGCAGGCTGCGGGGCGTTTGTCACATCCGGGAATTGTGACAATCTACGACGTGGGAGAAGATGAGACCACGCAAACGCCATTCATTGTGATGGAGTGTGTTGAAGGCAATTCTCTCGACCGCCTGGTTGCGGCGACAGCGGCAGCGAAGTTGCCACGCGAGATCGCGCTAAAACTGCTGCGGCAGATTGCTGAAGCGCTGGATTACGCGCACACGCAGGGAGTTGTTCATCGTGACATCAAGCCTGCAAATGTCATGGTTACGACTGACGGACAGCCGAAGATAGCCGACTTTGGCATCGCCAAGATGGCAATGGCGGAAACCACTCTGCCTGGTCATGTTGTGGGCACGCCTGCATATATGTCTCC
>Ga0209580_10001609_pt1 | contig 10290 bp, 9 predicted proteins | sample Coa_R1_5_FD_187153 | JGI IMG/M metagenome (GOLD analysis project Ga0209580, IMG submission 187153) | Surface soil microbial communities from Centralia Pennsylvania, which are recovering from an underground coalmine fire - Coalmine... | ecosystem: Environmental > Terrestrial > Soil > Unclassified...
GGCATTGCTTTCTGGTCGAGCGCGTTCGCCTTGAAGTCCGCAACTACTCCAACGATGGTTGTTTTGGCGAACCAGACTGTCACCTCCTTGCCGATCGGATCTTCGTTTGGAAAAAATCTGTGCGCGAAGGCCTCGTTGACCATGGCAATCTTGGGAGCATCGGCGTTGTCGCGCTCTGCAAAGAAACGTCCACTCATTAACTTGACCCGCAATGCATGAAAGTACTGCGGATTCACCATCCGGGTGGAGGCCTGTGCCTGAAGGGGGACATCCTTTCCTTTGCCCAGTTCGGGCGGCGGCTCACGGCCGGTGATTAGGACTGGCGATGGGCTAAGACCTTGTTTCAGTGGCAGGCCAGCCGCGAATCCGACCGACTCTACTGCCGGGACGTCCCGCAGGAGTCGCTCGAGATGCTCGTACAATTGTTCTGTGCGCCTGTTCCGTTCCCCATAGGAATATTTTCCATAGTTCACTTCTGGAACTGGAAGATGAAAGACCAGCAAGTTGTTAGCGTCGAAACCCGGATCAACCCGCTGCAGCCTGATGAAACTCTGTACCAGCAGGACACCCAGGATCAGCAGGACCAGCGAGAAAGTAAACTCGCTGACGACAAAGATCTCTCCGAGGCGTCGCTTGCCGCGACCGGCAGAGAAGGCACGACCTTCGCTTTTCAGAGCATCATGAGGCCGATTTCGCGACCGGCTGAATAGCGGTATAAGGCCGAAGAGCAGGCTCGCCAGTAAGGTGAGCGCGCAAACAAAGGCCAGCGCCGCGAAATCGACCTTCACCGAATCGAGCCGCGGCAAAATCGCCGCTCGCGGCAGAACTGTCAGCAGACCGCGCGTTCCGATTGCGGCCACTCCGATTCCAACAATTCCGGCGACAACCGCGAACACCAGGCTTTCCATGAATAGCTGAAGCGCAAGACGTACGCGTCTTGCCCCAAGTGCCGTGCGAATGGCAAATTCCTTTTCACGGTCCACGGCTCTGGCCAGGAGCAGGTTTGCGACATTGACACAGGCAATCAACAGCAGCAGGATGACCCCAATAGCGAGCAGCAACAGCAGCTTCCAACTACTCCCGATCAATTGGGCATCCATGGGAACGACGACCCCACCCACGGATTCCGAAGTCGGGTGATCGCGGGAGATGCGCGCTGAAACAACGTCGAGTTCAATTTGCGCTTGCTGCCACGTGACGCCCGGTTTCAACCGCGCCACTGGAAACAGGCCCCAAAGGTTGCGGTTTTCCCTTTCTCCCTGATCAGCCCAGTGTGGCGTCCAGACACTGGGATAATCCGGAGCGGGATAAAATCCTGCCGGCATCACGCCGACAATTTCGTAGGATTCACGGTCCAGGGTGATGCGCCGGCCGATCACCGCGGGGTCTCCGCCGAAGCGCTGCATCCACATCTGGTTGCTGATTACGACGACGTGTGGGGCGCTCGGCTGGTAGTCGCTCTCGTCGAGTGCACGCCCGAGGAACGCCGGCGTGCCCAGCGTCTCAAAGAATTGGTCATAAACCTCCTGCGCCGAAACCAGTTCCGATTGCTTGTTATCGGTAAGTAGCCTCGGACGCCATCGATACGCGGTGATATTTTCAAAACTCTGCGTCTGCTCCCGCCAGTCGTAGAGCGTTCCGGGCCGGGCCGAGCTGAAGTAAGCCTGGTCTCCGCGGTGATAGTGCTCGTGGCCCTCCCAAACGTGAACCAGATTTTCAGGCTGCCGAAACGGCAGTGGGTTGAAGATCACGGCTTTCACTACACTGAAGATCGCAGTCGTCGCGCCGATCCCCAGCGCGAGCGTAGGAATGGCAACTGCAGTAAAGCCGCAACCTCTGCATTGCAGGCGCAGCGCATAACGCAAATCTTGAAGGATGGTTTCGACTGCGTTGATGCCTCGGGCGTTCCGGCAATCTGTTTTCGTTTGCTCGATGCTGCCAAATTCGATACGAGCGCGCCGCCTGGCTTCTGGAGGCGTCAGTCCACTGCGGATTAAGTCGTCGGTAAAAGCTTCAATGTGAGCATTCAGTTCGACGTCCATCTCGTTTTCCAGGTGTGAGAGTCGAAGTACATCGCGCAGCCAGTTACGAGTCCGACTCCACAGCGTCATACTTCCTCCGGCGTGGCGCGCAAAATTCCCGCGATAACGTCGGCCATGCGATTCCACTTTTCTGCCTCGATTTGGAATCTGCGTTTTCCTGAGGCGGTGAGGCGATAGTACTTCGCCTTGCGCTTGTTCTCCGACTCGCCCCATTCACTGCTGATCCAGCCTTGATGCTCCAGGCGATAGAGCGCGGGGTAAAGAGACCCTTGCTGGATTTCGAGGCGCTCTTTGGAAATTTGCTGGATGCGCAGCAGGACGCCATAGCCATGTAGCGGGCCGAGGGACACCGCTTTCAGGATCAGCATGTCCAGCGTGCCTTGCAGGAGGTCGAGTTGTTGGTTCAAGAATTCTCTCCTCGACGTTCTAGGAGAATATATGTGCTCTCCTAGGCTGTCAAGGAGAGAGCCGAGAGGCAGATTGTGACCTACGAGGTGGCCCTTGGGGCTAAAAGCCCATTTTCCCAATCGGACGTGACGCGGCGCTAAAGCGCCGCTCTTCCACTAAAAGCTGTCGTTCGGCACGGTGCTTTTCCAAAAACTGCCACAGAGTAGAACCTTTCAAAACCCGCAGAATAACGTCCTCAACACAGATTATGCAGACTCAGAACCATTCTGGGCGAGTTCAGCAGCGTCCAATACTCGGTTACTGGCGGAACGTGGCGATACCAGTGATTAAACCTTCTTCCTGATCCGGCCCTCCGGTCCGCAGCGCCATCCAGTAAAATCATTCCTTGCTATGAATACATTCGAACAGATCGCTGAACGTGAGCGGCAGTATCTGCTGCAGACCTATAACCGGTATCCCGTGGTGCTGGCGCGCGGGAAGGGCGTGTTTCTCTGGGACATCGAGGGCAAGAAGTATCTCGATTTTGTTTCCGGGATCGGCGTCAATGCGCTGGGGCACGCGCATCCGCGGATTGTGAAGGCGATTCGCGATCAGGCAGCGAAGCTGATCCACGTGTCGAACCTTTATTACCACGAATATCAGGGGCCGCTGGCGGAAAAGTTGTGCAAGCTCTCGGGACTCAACCGCGCATTTTTCTCCAACAGCGGGACCGAGGCCATCGAGGGATCGATCAAGCTGGCGCGGCTGGCGGGGCATCGGGCCGGTGGAGATGCGAAGTGCCGGCTGGTTGCGCTGGATGGGTCGTATCACGGGCGAACCTTTGGCGCGCTGTCGCTTACGGGACAGGATAAGCATCGCAAAGGCTTCGAGCCGCTGCTCGAAGAAGTTACGTTCGTGAAGCAAAACGATTTGGAGGGATTGCGCTCGGCGGTGAACGATAGCACGTGCGCGATCGTGCTTGAGCCGATCTTTGGTGAAGGCGGCATTTACGAGTGCTCGGTGGAGTTTTTGCGCGAGTGCAGGGCATTGGCCGATCAACATCGCGCAGCTTTGATCTTCGACGAAATTCAGTGCGGGCTGGGAAGGACCGGGACGATCTTTGCGTTTCAGAGCTTCGGCGTGACGCCGGACATCGTTGCGATAGCCAAGCCCATCGCGGCGGGGCTTCCCCTGGGAGCGTTTATCGCGAAGGAGGAGTTCGCGACCGCCATTTCACCGGGCCAGCATGGGACCACATTCGGTGGTGGTCCGCTGGCATGCAGGATTGCACTGGAGTTTTTGTCGATTGTCGAGGAAGAGAAACTGCTGGAGAATGTGAACAAAGTTGGCGCGTACTTGCAGGAGAAACTGAAAGAGTTGGTGTCGAAGCCGAACGCGGCGATTGGCGTGCGGGGACGGGGATTCATCCAGGGGATTCAGCTGGAGATTCCGGCGCGTCCAATTGTGGATGAGGGATTGGCGGAGGGAGTGTTGTTCAACAGTACGCACGATACCGTGGTGCGGTTTCTGCCGCCGTTTCTGCTGGAGGAGAAGCATGTGGACAAAGGAATTCGCGTGCTGAAGAAGTTGCTGGGGAGGAAACGCAGTGCGGCGGCATGAACAGGGCATTCCCTCTAATCTCGGTGGCCGCTTCGCTTCGATCTTCGAGGGTGGGGACGTTTGGCTTTCCTTCGCCGGGCAAATCGCAAAAAAATCGGGGAGCCGAAGCTCCCCAAAGTGAAGCGACAGAGGCGTTGTTTCACTTAGATAGAAGGCATCGAAGGGGAAAGAGTTGTCCTTGACGCAGGAAGAATTTGAGCAGAGTGCGGCGGCGAATCAGGGTCGTGATGTTCCGACTCCGGGTGCGCCGCCGTTGGGAAAGGGAGCCCAAGAGTGCTGGATGGACGTGGATGGCGCCCGGATGCGCTATCTGCGCGCGGGCTCCGGGCCGCCAATCGTCCTGCTGCATGGGTTGCTGGCGTATTCGTTTTCGTGGCGCTACGTTATGCCTGCGCTCGCGCCCTTGCGAACCTGTTACGTGCCCGACATGCTGGGAGCTGGATTTTCGGAGCGTCCGAAGATCGATCATTCGTTGCGGGCGACCGCCCTTCGCCTCCTGAAATTCGTGGAAGGCTTAAAACTTGATTCGTTCGATCTGCTGGGAACTTCGCGCGGTGGTGCGGTGGCGATGTCCGCCGCGGCAGAGTGCGTGAAAAGAGGCAAGCCGCACATTCGAAGGCTGATACTGGTTGCGCCGGTGAATCCTTATTCGGCGCACGGCCGCTGGCTGGCGCCTTTTGCGGGAACCTTCGTCGGCTCAGCGATGGTGCGGGCGGTGCTCGAGCGGTTTCCGTCCCTTTATCCTTACTGGCATGGGCGCATGTTCGCGGACCCCAAGAAGATTCCATCGGATAGTCTGGAAGGATACAAGGCTCCATTAGTAAAGCCAGGATTATTCGAGCATGCGCTTAGCATTGTCAGGACCTGGAGCGCAGACGTGCGGGAGTTAGAAGCGTTGCTGCCGACGCTGGCGTCGATTCCGACGATGCTGATGTGGGGAACCAAAGATCCGGCGGTTTACTTTTCGTCGATGGAGCCGCTGGCGCGACATTTTCCTGGAGCGAAGAAGGTTGTTTTTCAGGGAGTAGGGCATTTGCCGTATGAGGAATGCGCGGAGGAGTTTAACCGGGCGTTGATTGATTTTCTGGCCCAGGGCTCAGGGGCCGGGGACTAGGGATCAGGGAGCAAACACAACTCCCTGACACGTGGTTTTTCCGAAAACAGATGAGCCATTCCATTCTCGACTTTTTACGCGGGGTCATCGTTCAGTACGGGTATTGGGCGGTGGGCGGAGCGTTGCTGCTGGAGAATTCAGGGATCCCCGTTCCGGGGGAAACGATTCTGTTGCTGGCCAGCTTTCTGGCTTATTCGGAACACGATCTGCAGCTGTCGGGGATCATCGTGGTGGGAACGATTTGCGCGACCCTGGGCGACAACCTGGGATTCGCGCTGGGATATTACGGGGGACGCCGGCTGCTGGAGCGGTATCAATCGTTCTTTCGCGTTGAGAAGCCGGCGGTCGAGCGGGGAGAGCGACTTTTCACCCGTTACGGATCACTGACCATATTCTTTGCGCGATTTGTCTTCGGGATGCGCATCATTGCCGGCCCCCTGGCGGGCGTTCTCCGCATGCCATGGAAGAGATTCCTTCTCTTCAATTTCATGGGAGCGGCTCTATGGGTAAGTGTCATCTCCAGTGTGGGATATCTCTTCGGGCGGCACTGGGATCGGCTGGAACGCGAGATCAAGCGGTTGGATCTCGCCGCCGCCGTGGCGCTGTTGCTGATCGCCGTCTTCCTCTGGTGGCGCAATCGCCGCGCAAAAAACGGGGCATCTTCCGAGTAACCATTTGCACAGGCTGCGGCTTGCCGATGCGGCTATACTGTGCCAAGTCGCGGTGGGGTCTCTTCAAACTGGGGCGGGCATATCCGTGGCATCGCAGGAAATCATCGGCTGCGTCCGAGCCGCAATTCGGACGAGGAGGAAAGCTATGAAGAAGTTAGGGTTCATGACTCTGCTCATTACGGCGACACTTCTATTCACCCTCGCATTTTCCGCGGCGGCAGCCGGCCCGAAAGCGCCAGCAACGCCGGTGCCTGCGGTTGCCGCGGTCCCAGCAGCCCCGGCTCCGGTGGCGACACCGGAGCGGCATCCGCATATTGACGAGGCTTTGGAGCATATGCGAGCCGCCAAGAAGGAACTCGAGTCAGCGGAGCACGATTTCGATGGGCACCGCGTGAAGTCGATCGAGCACCTCAATCAGGCGATGCACGAAGCGGAAATCTGCATGTCGATGAAGTAAAACGAGCATATTTTGCAGCGCGTTCAAAGGGCAGCGTCTTGGGATGCTGCCCCCCTTTTTTGTTGCGTCCGGAGCGTCCCTCAGCGGCAGCCGCGGTACATGGGCAGAACTTGCGGCGCGGCTGCAAGGGACTCGTGAGAATTACCTTTGAACGCAGCGGTGGAGCAAGCACACCAAAACTCCAGCCGCGCAGCGGCGGAATACAAATGCGCGAGTCCCGGGACGACACGCGTTTTCACGCACACTCTGCAAGCCGCGCCCCTTTTCAAAGCGGAGAAAGTCAAAGTCCCCACCCTGTCGCACAAAAACGCGACAAGGATGGGGCACCCTCGGGTTCTTCGGTTATGGCTTTACTTCGATCCGAAGGTGCGCCCGATCGAGACTCCTACGCGGAAGACGTGATCGGAATGGAATTCGAAATTATTGGGGATGAAATAGTAGTGGGCTTCGGGGCGGACGAAGAGAGTCCTCCATACGTAATAGCGCACTCCTACACCGGCATGCACCAGGAAATGGGTGTCGTTGACGTAGGTACGGCATCCGCTGGAGTAGATGCAGTTGGTTTGTTGATAAAACAGCAGAGTCTCGCCGCCCACTCCAGCCATGAAGTCGGCGCGAATTTTTGGGGCCATGGGGCGGGCATACACGGCGTTGACGTCGTACAGAGCCGGGCGGTAGTACTGGTAGCCGTTGTAGAGGCCTTGCTTCGCCCGGAACGCACCCTCTATGTTGATCCCCAACCGCTTTTCCGTGAGGTATTGCAGGCTGGCGCCGGCGAAGATTCCACCTTTTTCCGCGGGAGGAAGGAAGGCCTGCGAAGCGGTGAGAGGCTTGGGAGACCACAACGTGCTGCCCCCGACAGCGAAATCAATCTGCTGGGCAGGGGCGAAGGGGACGAGGGCTGCTAGCATGCAGGCGAGGAAAGCAGCTCTCAGTTGCCAGTTCTCAGTTACCAGCGAAAATCGCAGACAAGTTCTCAGGCCCCGGCTGCCGGCTTCCAAGAACTGGCCGGGTTTGGGGGCTTTTCTGAGAACTGGGAACTGGGAACTGAGAACTCTTTGCATCGGCCCGGGTCGCTTACTCTGGACCAATGGTGTATCCGATCGAGGCTCCGACGCGGAAGACGTTGTCGGAAGTGAAGTTGTCACCGTTGTTTAAGATGTGGAAGACGCGTACCTCTGGGCGAACGAACATGTGTCCCCAAACGTAATAGCGGATGCCGGCGCCTACATCGACCAGGAAGTGGTTGGAACTGGTGTAACAGGCGCCGAAGTAGACGCAGTTGCTAGTCGGTTGGTAGCCGTAAAAGCGAGTACTCTGCCATCCGATGCCGCCGAACAGATCAAGGCCAGCCTTCTTGCCCAGGCGAGGCTGAAAGACACCATTGAACGTGAATAGAAGAGGTCTGTAAGGCTGACCGCCGGGGCCGCCGAAGGATCCCTGGCTGGCCTTCCAATTGATGTCGAAGGCGGCGCCGATGCGTCTCTTGAAAATGACATCCGCGCCAAGGTTGAGGTAGGTGCCGCCTTTTTCGGGGCAGACCGCGTTGCCTTGCGAAGTTGTGCCACAGTTAGTCCCCGGGAAAGTCGTGCTGGACGAAGCGGATGAGGAAAGCAGGGTTCCGCCACCAATGTAGGCATCGCCCTGCTGGGCGGAGGCGAAGCTGCAGAGAACAAAAGGTGCAATGAACGTTACGAGAAATGCAGACTTTCTCAAGAGAAACCTCCTAATTGTCGGGCCTTGGGGTTAGGATGCGGCCGCCAAAGCTTTTGGATGCAATCGCCTAGGTGGAGCTCACATCATAATTCGAACCGAGAGCAACATTCAAATCCAAGGGTAAACGAACCACGAAAGTCCACAGGGCTCAGAAGTCGAAACATAGAAATGGGATAAACCCTTCAGTTCGAAGAAAGTTGCAGTTCGTCCTGAAAGCTGCGTTTCGTGAAAACCTTGAAACCGGTTTGCAACTGTCGGTAGGCCTACGGGACCCAGTGCACAGAACTATCTGGATGAGCCGCCGCGCAGGACGTGGTCCATGGAGATTGGGCCGGCGCCGAAGAAGATCAGGGCGAAGGCCAGCGTGGCTGCAGCGAGCGGGAATTCGAATCCCGGGCGATCGGGGGATCCCAAGAGTCCGTTATGCAGGTGGACCTTCCAGATGGCGACGCAGAGGTTGAGGCAGATGGCAACGGCCGCGGGGCGGGTGAAGAATCCCACTAGGATCAGCAGGCCGCCGAGCAACTCAGTGAATGCCGAGACGTAGCCCAGCCACGAGGGAAGTCCCATGCTTCCGACCATGTGCGCGGCCTGATGCAGGCCGCCGAACACTTTGTGATATCCGTGGACGCTCATGATGGCGCCGAGAGTGAGGCGGACGACCAGGAGAGCCAGAGGTTGCAAGCGATCGAGATAGCGCAATGTGTGCCTCCAGAATGTACGGAATAGATTAGCGCAGGAGCGGCCGAAGGAAAGAAGAATTGGAATGGGTCGCGGATGGGAGATCGTCGTTGGTCGTTAGTCTTCGGCCCCCTTTCGTGGTTGTTTCTCCAACCTGATTCCACAAATTCTCGCGATTTCACATTTCGAGCTCGCGCTGTCGCAAGGATAAGGAATGAAACAGAGTTCGAGCCGCGAACCTTCGATTGTCAAAAAACGATTGCACCCCCTCACGGGTTTTGATAACTTGGTTCGCCGCAGGACGCTGCTTCGGGCAGTGCGGATTCCCGTTAGCGATTGCGTTGTGCTGGTCTTCTCTCTGGCCAAAAAGCCACCCGAAAGCAGTGTGCGTGATCCCCCACGCGCCCACGTAACTTCGATTGCCGCAAATCTTGATTCGAGGAGTGTGCGATGACGCTGAGTGTTGGACCGGGTTCGAAAATCGGACTGCAGCGCTGGATGGTTCTTGCCTTGTTGGCGGCCTTTCCCACGTTGGCGGTGGCGCAGCACAAGAACAGTCCGCGTCCGCACGCCTCGGCACCAGCGCCCCATGCGAGCGCTCCGCCTCACAACTCGGCGCCGCCGCGTCCTGCCGCACCGCAGCAGCACTCGAACATGCCGAGTCACAATGGCATGAACTCGCCGCCTCATACGGCTGGGCCGGGATCGATGGGTGCGCACGGCAACAGCAGCATGGGGAACACTCACGCCGGCACGAACTCCAATCTCCATAACGGCAATATGGCCAACACCCATGGTGGAGTGAACAACGCCGCCCGTCCCGGAACTGCGAATACCCACAATACGGGAAATCTGGCCGGTCACAACGCGGGGAACGTGGCGGGTCACAACGCGGGGAACGTGGCGGGTCACAACGCGAACAACGCGGCAGCGCATGCCGGTAATGTCGGACATAACGGGCCAGGCGGACACGTGGCCGGCAACCATACGCCTCCGGGCCATCAGGTGTCGCTGAGAGGCGGAGGCACGGCACACATCCGGCCCAATGGACAGATTCGCTCGATCAACCGGAACGGAATGCAGATCCAGCACGGATTGCACGGCGGCAGAACCGTGGTGAGCATGCATAACGGAGCCCGTGTGGTCACAACCGGACATGGTGGCGGGTATGTGCAGCGCAACTACGTGGTGCGGAATGGGAACACCTACGTCTCGCGCACCTACGTGGTGAACAATGTCCGCTACACCAGCGTGTACAGGTCGTACTCATATGGCGGCTATTGCTGCTACTACGGATATGCGCCCGCGTACTACTACCATCCGGTGTATTACGGGTGGGCTTACAATCCGTGGCCGGCTCCTGTGTACTACGGCTGGGGATGGCAGGCTGAGCCCTGGTACGGATATTACGGGGCGTACTACTACCAACCTTACCCGGTGTATCCGTCCGCCGCGTTCTGGTTGACGGATTTTCTCGTTGCGGCTAGCTTGCGGGCTTCGTATGCGGCATCCCTGGAAGTTGGTTCGTTGGATCCGCTCGGGCCGGATTTTCCGCTGGTTGCGGGGCTGGGGACGATCCCGGTTGCTCCCGACGCTTCGAAG
>Ga0209580_10001610_pt1 | contig 10288 bp, 7 predicted proteins | sample Coa_R1_5_FD_187153 | JGI IMG/M metagenome (GOLD analysis project Ga0209580, IMG submission 187153) | Surface soil microbial communities from Centralia Pennsylvania, which are recovering from an underground coalmine fire - Coalmine... | ecosystem: Environmental > Terrestrial > Soil > Unclassified...
ATGACGCTACTTATCCCAAGGCCGTGGCCCTTCAGCCTCGCCCGCTGACACCGGATTGTGGAACGATAATGCGGCACTCGCCTGAATGGTGCAATTCGAGCAAATCGGAATCCAAGGGAGGTCGACGCGATATGCCACCCCTTTGCCGTTCATTGTTCAAATTTAGGGTTTTTTTTATCGCGGCGCTGCTCGTGCCAGCGAGCATCTTACTGCTCGGTGCTGCACGACATGGATTGGCGAACGCGCAGCAAAGTGGACCCCGCCCACGATCCTTCGAGCCACAGCCTCAGGAAACGCAGCCGCCAGTGTCACAGTACGATAAATCCATTTTTCAAAAGCCGATTCCCGCCGAGCAACTGGCATTTCTGAATCATTTCACAGGGTCTGCATCGGGAGACGTGATTCGAGACAAACAATTCCGCAAGTTGATGCACAGCGTAATTCCAGACTGCATGTTTCACTACGGCTGGGACATGCCGCTTTCCAACGCACTTGACATAGTGCTCAAGGGCTCACTTCTGCCAGTTCAAGTCCGGGACGGGCGATACATGATGGTGTCCGGCCGGAGCGGACCGTACCTTGCGGGCCGAGGGTTCCTGTGGATCGATATGCAGGAGGGCGTCGCCCTAGGCGGGTTCTATTTCCATCCGACGAATGGCGAACCCACACCGACGGTCGCAGTTATCTCGAAGCAGGTGCAAGTGAAGGAAAAGTCTCTCGGGATGAGCCAGCTCCCGCCAGAGTTTGATAAGTATCTGAGCCAATGGTCCAACGAAACCGGCGTTCCGCCCGTTACAACGCGCTATTTCATCACGGGCCGGAACAAAAGGATCTTGCTGGAGCACGATGAAGATTATTGCTCGTCTGTGGATGGGACGGACGGGACACCCCCTCCTTCTCTTAGTGCCTGCGAACAGATGGATGCGGACGCCGCCGATATCGACATGAACGCTGCGTACTATCTGGAGCAGGTGGATTACGCGACCAATGCCACGGCGTGGATGGTCGTCGGACAGGACCAGATTGCGTGGATTCAGATTCGGGACGCAACCTGCAGGGTTGGTCCTGATCGACTGGGGTGCCGCATCAGGATGACGCGTCAGCGCACGCGGGTGATTATCAATCGAAAGCCCGTGCCGCACAGGTAGGCAGCGCTGTGACCCGCCCCGGAAGGCGGCGGCAGCTTCGCAATCGGTATCCCTGTGCGCGGTTGACGGTCGCATTCGCTTCCTCTATACTCTGATTTTGCTGTGATGCTTGGCCGCTTTTCCCTGCCCCTCCCGCGAAAATTTCCGAAGAGGCCTGAGGCAGCGTGAAAGTAGTGCCCTGCCGTAACATTCCCAAAATCCGAAATTCACTCGCATTTTAGAATTGGACTTTCACGATGACTGAAGCAACTTGCCGCCGCGAAATCGAACTGGAGATTCCGGCCGAGAACGTGCAGAAGACGACGGAAAAAATCGCCCGTGATTTGGCGCGTGTCGCACGCATCCCCGGCTTTCGTCCCGGCAAAGCGCCGGTGACGCTGATCCGCCGCCGCTTCGCCGCGGAAATCAAGGGCGAAGTGCTGGAATCGCTGGTCCCTGAATTTCTCGAGCAGGCGCTCACCGAAAAAAAGCTTTCGCCCGTCACGCGTCCGGAAGTCGACAAAGTGGACTTCACCGACGCTGGCCCGCTGAAATTCCGCGCCACGTTCGAAGTCCTTCCTGAATTCGAGCTTGGCGATTACAAGAATCTGGAAATCGAAGTCGAAGACCTCGCGGCGGGGGACGCCGAAGTGGACAAGACGCTCGAAGAAATGCGCGAGCGCGCCGCCACGTATGCTCCCGTCGAGGGACGCACGGCCAAAGACGGCGATTTCGTGCAGGTGAAAATCATGGGCACGCCCGCGGGCGGCGGCGATCCCATTCGCGCCGACAATGTCCAGTGCCACATCGGCGCCGAGGAAACTCTCGAAGCATTCAACGAGAATCTGCGCGGCGCTTCTCCCGGCGAAACGCGCCGCTTCGAAACGAAGTATCCCGACGATTATCCGGATGAGAAGCTCAGAGGAAAAACGTACAACTACGCAGTGGAAGTGAAAGCCATAAAAGAAAAGAAGCTTCCCGAGCTGAACGATGATTTCGTGAAGGAAATCGGCGAAGGCGCTGGCGGTGCGGCCAACTTGGAAGAGCTGCGTGGCAAGATTCGCGAACGCCTCGCCGCCGCGCGCGAAGAGCATCAGCAATCGCAGGCGCGCGAGAAGATTCTGGACGAACTCGTCAAGCGCCACGATTTCCCGGTTCCGGAAGCGTTGATCGAGCATCAAATGGACGCGCGCTTGGAACGGATGGTTCGCACGCTCGCGGCTCAGGGAGTGGATCCTCGCGCCGTCAATGTCGACTGGGTCGCCATGCGCCAGCGCCAGCGGGAGCGCGCGGAGCGCGACGTGAAAGCGGAAATTCTGATTGACCGCATCGGCACAGCCGAAAACGTCGAAATCTCGGACGAAGAGATGGAAAAAGAGTTTGCCAGGCTCGCGGAACGTAGTGGCGAATCCGCAGCAGCAATTCGCGCGCGCTTGACAAAGGAAGGAGCCCTCGATAGGATGAAATCGAAGTTGCGCAGTGATAAAACAATTGACTCGCTTCACCGCACGGCTCGAATTCAAACCATCGCTAAACGTGAAAAATAATACCTGCTTCGTACTCTGGTGCGCGCCGGTCAACCTCCGATGAGAGATAATCCGGCCCCGTACGCTACAACGCTTGTCCCCATGGTGGTCGAACAGACCAACCGCGGCGAGCGCGCCTATGATATTTACTCGCGCCTGCTGAAGGATCACATCATCTTTATCGGCACGCCGATCGACGACCACGTCGCGAACCTCGTCACCGCGCAACTCCTGTTTTTGGCCGCCGAAGACCCGGAAAAGGATATTTCGATTTACATCAATTCGCCCGGCGGCGTGATTACCGCGGGTATGGCGATTTACGACACCATGCAGTTCGTCCGGCCGGACGTCGTAACCTATTGCGTGGGCCAGGCGGCGTCGATCGCCGCGGTTTTGCTTATGGCCGGCACTCCCAAGAAGCGCTACTCGCTCCCGAACTCGCGCATCCTGATTCACCAGCCGTGGCTCAGTGGACTTTCCGGCCAGGCCACCGACATTGATATTCACGCCAAGGAAATCCTGCGGACGCGCGCGGGGTTGAACAAGCTCATTGCCCATCACACCGGCCAGACGGTGGAGAAGATCGAACGGGACGTCGAGCGCGATTTCATCATGTCAGCGGAACAGGCCAAGGAATACGGGGTCGTTGACGAAATCATCTCCAAAAACCGCCAGTCCGTTCCAAAAGGTTAGTAGCTAAACCGATGAACAGGCGCTCGGCGCCCAACCCGTGCCGTACAATAGCGGTTACGATCTGCACCGCACGTACGAATCGGACTGGAGGCTAACATTCCGGTGAAGCGATTTAACGCAGACGAAGCCCTTCATTGCTCCTTCTGTCACAAGACTCAGGAGCAGGTGGAGAAGCTCATCAGCTCGCCTTCGGAATATCCGCGCTCCTATATTTGCAACGAGTGCGTCAGCGTCTGCCAGCAGATCCTCGACGAGGAAAAACGCGAGCAAGCCACGCCGGCGAATCGCCGTTTGCCGCGCCCTCCCGAAATCAAGGCGTTTCTTGACGGCTATGTGATTGGCCAGGACAAAACGAAAAAGAAGTTGGCCGTCGCCGTCTACAATCATTACAAGCGCATCTTTTTGAATCGCACGCCCAGCGACGTCGAACTCACCAAATCGAATATTTTGCTCATCGGCCCCACCGGCACGGGCAAGACGCTTCTGGCGCAAACGCTTTCGCGCATGCTCGAAGTTCCCTTCGCCATTGTGGACGCCACCACGCTCACGGAAGCGGGCTACGTCGGCGAAGATGTTGAAAATATTATTTTGAAGCTGCTGCAAGCGGCCGACGGCGACGTGCAAAAAGCGCAGCAAGGCATCATCTATATCGACGAGATCGACAAAATTTCGAAGAAGGACGAAAACCCGTCCATCACCCGCGATGTTTCCGGCGAGGGCGTGCAACAGGCGCTGCTGAAAATTCTGGAAGGCACCACGGCGAATGTTCCCCCGCAGGGCGGCCGCAAACATCCGCATCAGGAATTCACGCCCGTGGACACCACCAACATTCTTTTTATCTGCGGCGGCGCATTCGTGGGCATGGAAAAAATTATCGAGCGCCGCATTGGACAAAAATCTCTCGGCTTCCACGCGGACGTTGCGCCTTCCACGCCGTCGCGCCGCAATATCGAAGTCCTCGAGCAAGCGCAGCCGACCGACCTGATCCGTTACGGCTTGATTCCCGAATTTGTCGGCCGTCTCCCCGTTCTCGGCGTTTTGGGGGACCTCGACAAGTCCGCGCTGATTCGTATTCTTCAGGAACCGAAGAACGCGCTCCTGCGCCAGTACCAAAAGCTTTTCGAATTCGAGAATGTGCGACTGAAATTCACCGACGACGCTCTGGAAACCGTCGCCGAGCTGGCCCTGCAGCGCAAAGTGGGCGCGCGCGGCCTGCGCATGATTTTGGAAGACCTGATGCTCGACCTTATGTATCACCTCCCTTCCCAGCGCAAAATGCGCGACTTCATCGTCACCGCGGACATGGTCAAGAGCCGGGAAATCAATTGGAGCTTGCTCGAAAAAGCAGGCTAACCACCGGAAGGGAGAGTCAAGGAATTCATGTTTAACCGGGAAAAATTAGAAACGAAGCGCGTGCCGATGATGCCCGTGCGCGAACTGGTCATCTTCCCGCAGATGATGAACCCGTTCATTGTCGGCCGCGAAGCGTCCGTCCGCGCCCTGGAAGAGGCTCTTGCGGGCGAGAAGAAGATCTTCCTCGCCACGCAGCACGATGCTTCCGTCGACGACCCGCGGCCCGACGAAATCTATCAGGTCGGCACGCTCGCCAACATCGTCCAGAGCGTCAAGCTACCGGATGGCAATATCAAAGTTCTTGTGGAAGGCGCCGAACGCGCCAAGATCGTCCAGATCACCAACGATGAAGGCTTCTTCCGCGCGACGATTCGCATCATCCCCGTCAAAACCGAGCCAAATCCGCAGCTCGAACAAGCGGCCACCCGCGTCACCGGCCTTTTCGAGCAGTACGTCAAGCTCTCGCAGTCCCTGAACTACGACACGATGATCGCCGCGGTTCGCGTGGACGACCCCGCGAAACTCTCCGACGCCATCGCCGCGAATCTGACGATTCCGGTGGAGGAGAAGCAGGAGCTCCTGGAAATTTTCGACCCTCTCGAACGCCTGAATCGCATCGGTGAGATTCTTGACGCCGAAACCGAAAAGCTTAACGTCGACCGCAGCATCAATACGCGTGTCAAGCGCCAGATGGAACGCGCCCAGAAAGAGTATTACCTCAACGAAAAATTGAAGGCCATTCAGAAGGAACTGGGCCGGGGCGAAGCGGGCGAACTCGAGCAGCTGAAAAAGAAAATCGAAACCTCCGGCATGCCCAAGGAAGTGCAGGAAAAGGCCATGCAGGAGATGAAGCGGCTGGAAATGATGCCGCCGATGTCCGCCGAATCCACCGTCTCCCGCAATTACCTGGACTGGATGCTCGCCGTGCCATGGAAGAAGCGCTCCCGCGAAATCCGCGACATCAAGCGCGCCGAGGAGATTCTGAACGAAGACCATTACGGCCTGGAAAAAATCAAGGAACGCATCCTCGAATTCCTGGCCGTTCGCCAGCTTGTCAAGAACCCCAAAGGCTCGATTCTCTGCTTCGTCGGCCCTCCGGGCGTGGGCAAGACTTCGCTTGCCATGTCCATTGGCAAAGCCACGGGGCGCAAATTCGTGCGCGTCTCGCTGGGCGGCGTGCGCGATGAAGCCGAAATTCGCGGCCATCGCCGCACTTACATTGGCGCGCTGCCCGGCCAGATCATCCAGATGATGCGCAAGGCCGGCACCGTAAATCCCGTGTTCGTCCTCGACGAAGTAGACAAGATGTCTATGGATTTTCGCGGCGATCCTTCAGCCGCGCTGATGGAAGTCCTCGATCCCGAGCTGAACCACGCCTTCACCGATCATTATCTGGATGTGGAGTACGATCTCTCAAAAGTGATGTTCGTTTGCACCGCAAACGTCTTGCACACGATTCCGCAACCGCTTCAGGACCGCATGGAAGTCCTCCGGCTTCCCGGCTACACCGAGCAGGAGAAAATGCAAATCGCCAAGCGCTTCCTGGTCCGTAAGCAGCGCGAGGCTACGGGAATCGCCGAGGAAAATGTCACGTTCACCGACGAAGGCTTGCTGCACTTGATTCGTCACTACACTCATGAAGCCGGCGTGCGAAATTTGGAGCGCGAAATCGCGAATATTTCGCGCAAGGTCGCGCGCAAGCTGGTCGCCGAAGGCAAATCCGCCACCGTCGACGTTACGCCGGCCAACGTAAATTCCTATCTCGGCATCATCAAGTACCGCGACATGCTCGCGGAGAAAAAGAACGAAGTCGGTCTCACGGTCGGCTTGGCGTGGACCGAAGTGGGCGGCGAAGTCCTCCGCACCGAAGCGACGCTTATGCAAGGCAAGGGGCGATTGACGCTCACGGGAAAGCTCGGCGACGTCATGCAGGAATCCGCGCAAGCAGCCATGAGCTATGTGCGTTCGCGCAGCCATCTCTTCGGCTTGCCGAAGGACTTTTATCGTCACCTGGACATTCACGTACACGTGCCCGAAGGCGCCATCCCGAAAGACGGGCCCTCCGCCGGTATCACGCTCTGCACATCCATCGCCAGCGCGCTCACCCGCATTCCCGTCCGTTGCGATTTGGCCATGACCGGCGAAATCACACTGCGAGGCAAAGTGCTGCCCATCGGCGGCGTGAAGGAAAAATTGCTCGCGGCGCATCGCCTCGGCTTGCGCACCGTGATTCTCCCGCGCGACAATGAAAAGGATCTAGCCGACGTTCCGCCCGAAATTCAGGCCCAGATGTCCGTAAAATTTGTCGATACCATGGATGAAGTGTTGTATTTGGCGCTCGAGCGGCCTTTGACGGCCAGTCCCGCGCCCGTTCCCGAAGTCGCGCCTGAATTTGACGCCGGCGCGCCGCAGGACAACGAATTCACCAATTAGGCCTTCGGTTTTTCCACGAAGATGAAATGCAGTCGTAGGCCGGAGGGGGGGAATTCCGGCTGGTTCGGAAGTTCACCTGCCCGAGGAACATCCCGAGTGCTCCCGTGCCCGAGAAACCTCAGGTCAAAAGTTTAGGCGTAGAAGCAAAAATCGAATAAATCAATTTAAGGAAATATCAGATGAGCATCAGTCTTGCAGAATTGAAGGACCGCAACATCACCGACCTGGCGAAAATCGCCAAGGAACTCAATATCCCCGGCGCCAGCGGCATGCGCAAGCAGGAGTTGATCTTCCAGATCCTCCGCGCGCAAACCGAAAAGAACGGCCTGATTTTCTCCGAGGGCGTTCTCGAATGCCTCCCCGACGGCTTCGGCTTCCTCCGCGCGCCCGAATACAATTACCTGCCCGGCCCCGACGATATCTACGTCTCGCCGTCGCAAATTCGCAAATTCGATCTGCGCACAGGAGACACTGTCTCCGGTCAGGTCCGCCCTCCGAAAGACGGCGAGCGCTACTTCGCCCTGATTAAAGTCGAGGCCGTCAACTTCGAGGACCCCGAAGTCGCGCGCAACAAAATCTTCTTCGACAATTTGACGCCGCTCTATCCGCAGGAGCGCATTCGCCTGGAGACCACCAAGGAAAATCTCACTGGACGCGTTCTCGACATGCTCTGCCCCATCGGCAAGGGCCAACGCGGCCTGATCGTCGCGCCGCCGCGCACCGGCAAAACGATGATGTTGCAGTCGCTCGCGAACTCCATCACCACGAACCATCCGGAGATCGCCCTTATCGTGCTGCTTATTGACGAGCGTCCCGAAGAAGTCACCGACATGCAGCGCACCGTGAAGGGCGAAGTCATCAGCTCCACATTCGACGAGCCGCCGCAGCGCCACATTCAAGTCGCGGAAATGGTTCTCGAAAAAGCCAAGCGTCTCGTCGAGCACAAGCGCGACGTCGTGGTTCTGCTCGATTCGCTCACGCGTCTCGGCCGCGCTTACAACGCCGTCACACCACCCTCCGGAAAAGTTCTCTCCGGCGGTATTGACGCCAACGCGTTGCAGCGCCCGCGCCGTTTCTTCGCCGCCGCACGCAATATCGAAGAAGGCGGCTCGCTCACCATCATCGCCACGGCCCTGATCGACACGGGCAGCCGCATGGATGACGTGATCTTCGAGGAATTCAAGGGCACCGGCAACATGGAAATCAATCTCGACCGCCGTCTCGTCGACAAGCGCGTGTTTCCGACGATCGATATCAATCGCTCCGGCACGCGTAAGGACGAATTGCTCTTGCCCGCTGACGAACTCAATCGCATCTGGGTTCTGCGCAAAGTCCTGAGCCCGCTTTCGACCGTCGAAGCGATGGAACTTTTGCTGGGCCGCCTCTCGAAGGCGAAAAACAATGCCGAGTTCCTCTCCTCGATGTCCAGTCCGAACTGACTCCGGCCCGCTATTGACTCGCCGGCCGCTGCGGATTTACGCTAGTGTCGGCGCGAGGGGCGCATCCAGTCCGCGGAAAGGGCAGTGCCCACCCATCGAAATACAACCGAATGTACGGGCCTTCTTTCAGCCTGATGAGTGCGGACTCCAGGCATGCGATGAAAGGAGATTCGTATGTTTCCCAATCCGCAGGACGCCGTCCCTCTTCCATCCAAACCGAATGTTGAACAATACAAAAAGCTCGCCAAGGAGCTGGTAAAGGCGTGCAAGACTGGAAACCTTGAGGCTTTACGCGAGTGGGCATCTGACTGGATCGGCGCGCTTGTCCGCGTGAGCCAGTTGGAAATTACTCCGGGACTTCCCGTGGACGTTCAAACATGGATCGATGAAGTTTCGGAGTTCGCGGCGCAAAAGATGCGCTCGGAGAAACGCAAGTGCATCCTGGCTGACGCGCAGTTTGTCATTGCCCGTTCGCACGGGTTTTCGAGTTGGCCTGCGCTGGCGAGACACGTTGAGCAACTCACACGCAAGAACTCGTCGGCCGCTCAATTCGAGGCGGCAGCCGACGCAGTTGTCTCGGGGGATATACAAACCCTTAGGCGCCTTCTCAAAGAAAATCCTGAGCTAGTGCGCGAGCGGTCGGCGCGCGACCACCGCGCCACGCTCTTGCATTACACATCGGCAAACGGTGTCGAGGGCTACCGCCAGAAGACGCCGGCGAATATCGTCGAAATCGCCGACTTATTGCTCAGGTTCGGAGCGGAAGTTGATGCAGAGGCCGATGTTTATGGCGGCGGCTCCACAACTTTGGGGCTTGCTGCCACCAGCGTCCATCCCGAAGTGGCGGGTGTGCAAGAAGCGTTGCTGCAGATCCTCCTCGACCATGGTGCATCCATCGATAAGTCAAATGGCGACAACAAACACTTGATGGTGAATGCGTGCTTCGCCAATGGCCGCTTGCGCGCGGCAGAGTTCCTCGCTGCGCGCGGAGCAAAACTCGGCCTCGAAAGTGCCGCCGGGCTGGGACGCATCGACGTGGTGAAGGCGTACTTCCATTCAGATGGCAGTCTGAAGCCGCCGGCGACAAAAAGGCAATTGCAGAAGGGGTTTCTCTGGGCCTGCATGTACGGTCGGGACAATGTCGCCGCATTCCTGCTGGATCGTGGTGCGGACCTTGCGGACCCGGCTGACAGCGGCGCAACCGCATTACATTGGGCAGCAAGCGGCGGACACCTTAGCATTGTGAAGCTGCTTCTCGAACGAGGCGCTCCTTTGGAAGAGATGAACCAATGGGGCGGAACTGTTCTGGAAAGCGCCGGCTGGGGATTCGAACACAGTGCGAGAGGCACAGATTTTGCTCCAGTCTTTGACACTTTGCTCGGCGCTGGTGCAAGAATCAGAGGTTCCTGGCTGGAATGGGTCGACAGAGTGAAGGGCCGTTCGCATGACGAAAAGGAGCGCATTACGGAGGTATTCCGCCGCTACGGAGCAACCGCATGACCATCGACGGACGCTAGGTCTCTCGCGCCGGTCGCGCATTTTTGGTTCTGGAATTGTCGCTGGAGTTTGCTGACTAAGAGGACTTCACGCCCACTGCGGCTGCTTCTCGCGCGAGCATGGCGATTAGGCGCGCCACTTCCTCCGCTTCCATCGCCGTGCTGTCGACGAGCACCGCACGTTCCGCCCTCACCAGCGGCGAATGCTCACGGCCGGCGTC
>Ga0209580_10001611_pt1 | contig 10274 bp, 8 predicted proteins | sample Coa_R1_5_FD_187153 | JGI IMG/M metagenome (GOLD analysis project Ga0209580, IMG submission 187153) | Surface soil microbial communities from Centralia Pennsylvania, which are recovering from an underground coalmine fire - Coalmine... | ecosystem: Environmental > Terrestrial > Soil > Unclassified...
GTGCTCGGAAGCAAGATTCTTCTGGACCGCAAACCTTACGAAATCATCGGTGTCATGCCGCGCAATTTCGAGTTCCCACTCATCCCGGGACATTTGAATCGGAGCGAGCTGTGGGTGCCGCTCAGCCTCACCGCAGACGAAACCGGCCCCAACGGCGCCGCTAGCTGGAACTTCGACATGATCGGACGCCTCAAGCCCGGAATCAGTGCCGCGCAAGCCCAGAGCGATGCTGGACCCGTCGCTCAGGAAATCATGCGCAACTTACCATCGTTCGTAGCCAGCTTGCGCATTCAGCCCGTCGTTCATTCTTTACACGAAGACACAGTCGAAGATTCCCGGCCGCTTGTCCGCACCCTATTTCTCGCTACCACCGTGGTCTTGTTGATCGCATGCGCAAATCTCGCGGGATTGCTTCTAGTACGGGCCATTCGCCGCCGCCGCGAAATCGCCGTACGTCTGGCGTTAGGCGCTCGCGCGAGTGCTCTCCTGCGCCAGGCGATGCTCGAAAGCCTCACGCTCAGTATTGCTGGCGGCGCGCTGGGCTTGCTATTGGCAGAGGCCGCATTGCGCTTGGCCGTCAGCCGCCTGCCGGAGACCCTCCCCCGCATCAACGAAATCGGCCTCAACGGGCCAGTAATCGCATTCGCCGTGTTTCTCGCCTTAGCAACGGGCGCTATTTGCGGACTTGCTCCAGCGTTTGCCGGCCTGCGCACGAAGGTCAACGACACGCTGAAAGAAGGCGGCCGTAGCGGGACCGCGGGCAGCGGGCACGCCCGTCTGCGTTCAGCATTAGTGGTAGGCGAAATCGCCGTCGCTCTCGTGTTGCTCGCAGCTTGCGGGTTGCTGCTGCGCAGCTTTGAAAAGATGCGCGAAGTTAATCTCGGCTTCCGGCCCGACCACACGCTCATCGCCGGATATTCGTTGCCTCAAAGACAATACTCCACGCAAACGCAAGTCGATACCTTCAACAACGAACTTCTCCGCCGCGCGCAGCAGCTCCCCGGCGCAAAGTCCGCCGGTATTACGACGTTCATGCCCGCGAGCGGCGGCAACAGCAACAGCACCTTCATTGTGGAAGGTTACGTCCCACCGAAAAACGCGGGCCTGAATCTGGCCACCGAGATACTTGTGCAAGGCGATTATCTGAAAGCGATGGGCATTCCGCTGCTATCAGGGCGCAACTTCACGCCAGCCGACACGGCAGATTCGCAACTAGTCGCGCTGGTGAATCACAAATTCGCTCAGCACTACTGGCCTAATGCCGATCCCATTGGAAAGCGTTTTCGCATCGGCACTCCGGAAACCCCAACCCAGTGGCTGACAATTGTCGGAGAGGTTGCCGACGTGAAGGAATCTTCGCCCGATGTTCCCACCAAAGAACAGTGGTACCAGCCGGTGAAACAAATGGAGAAATCTCTCGGCAGCCTTGCTCAACCTACCGACTTAAACGCCAACGGCGGCTTCATCGCTGTGCGCACGGCAACAGAACCGAACCAGCTAGCCAACGCACTGCGCGCAGCCGTTCGCTCCATTGATCCACAGTTGCCGCTGGCCCAGGTGCAAACTATGGAGCGCGCAGTTTCAGAAACCGAGGCGCCACGCCGCTTTAATACGGCTGTGATCTCTGCGTTTGCATTCGCGGCGGTGTTGCTGGCTGCGCTGGGCATTTACAGCGTGATCGCGTTCTCGGCTGCTCTGCGCGTGCAGGAGATGGCAATCCGCATGGCGCTGGGCTCGCAGCGCATGGGAATTCTGCGGCTGGTGTTCGCGTCCGCAGCCAAACTGGGCGCCCTCGGTTGCGCGGTTGGACTGCTGGGCGCGACTGCCGCGTCACATCTGCTGAGGTCTTTCTTGTTCAACGTAAGCCCCTTCGATCCGCTCGTGCTTATACTCGCGGCGGTCTTCGTAATGCTGCTTGCGTCAGTAGCTGCATTGTTGCCCGCATTGCGTGCAGCTTCGATTCAGCCGATGAAGGCGCTGCGCACGGATTGAGATTGCCTTAGCCACCGGATCTCCCAGGGGTGGTAGCCCAGAATTTCTAGCCCCTGCTCTGACCTTCGTCGAATCGGATTTCTCTTGCGAAAGGACACGTTCGGGTAGATAATTTCGCCCCGATAGGAGGGGAACTCCCATGCGCAGAATAGCTTTTCTGTCCGTTATTGCCCTGCTGGGCGTGTCCGCAGGTCACACCGCTCCGTCAGCGGATTGGGCCATTAACGCGACGGCCATTGAGGCATGCAGCTGTCCTCACTTTTGCATGTGTTACTTCAACTCACACCCGGCGGGACACCACGAGAACGGCAAGACTGAACACTACTGCAAGTTCAACAACGCCTACAAAGTCAACGAGGGCCATTACGGCGAGACTAATCTCGCAGGCGCCAAATTCTGGTTGAGCGGCGATCTCGGCGGCGATTTCTCGCAAGGTCAGATGGAACGAGCGCTGGTGACCTTCGATAAAGGCACAACACTGCAGCAACGCCAGGCCCTTGGCGAAATTCTGGGCCACGTCTTTCCGGTGAAATGGAAAACGTTCAGCACCAATGAGGGCAGCATCGATTGGGCCGCAGACAAGGACCAGGCGCACGCGACCATCAACGGCGGGAAAACCGCAGAGGTCAAACTGAAGCGTTTTCAGGGCATGACCGATGAACCAGCCGTGCTCAAGAATGTCCGGTACTGGGGAACGCCACGCAATGACGGCTTCGTCATGATGCCGAATGAGCTTGAGGCCTATCGTGAGGGTCCGAAGGCGTTCGAGTTTAAGGGCACGAACGGGTTCATGCTTACTTTTGATATGACATCGAAGGACGTTGCTGGGAACACAACGGCTAAGAATTATTAACGCGCGTCTCGAATAGTCTGTAGTGGCGCCGGGAAATATCCCGGCGCCTTTTTTTGCGGCGTGGCGCAGCGACAAGCGCGATGCACACTCCTGCTACACTTTTTGCGTGTCCCAAGTTGCTTATCTTGAATGCACCAAGTGCGGCGCGCACCTTGCGGCCGATCAGCCGCAGAACGTCTGCGCGAAAGATGGCGGAGTTCTCTTCGCGCGATACGACCTCCAATCTTTAAAGCAAAACTTTAAGCCGGAGTCGCTTCTCGGCAGAGCAGCAACCCTGTGGCGCTATCGCGACGTTTTGCCCGAAGTCGAGCCGATTACGCTGGGGGAAGGCTTTACGCCCCTTCTGCCGAGCCGTGAATTTCCCAATGTCTGGATTAAGGATGAAGGCCTGAATCCCACCGGTTCGTTCAAGGCGCGGGGAATTTCGGTCGCGATCAGCGTGGCAAAATCGCTCGGCTTGAAAAAGCTTGCCATGCCATCGGCGGGAAATGCCGCCAGCGCGCTTGCCGCTTATGCCGCGGCTTCTGGACTTGAAGCTCACATCTTCATGCCGCAAGATGTGCCTGTCGCCAACCGGATCGAATGCGAAATCTACGGCGCGAAGATCACATTGGTGAATGGTCTGATCAGCGACTGCGCCCGAATGGTCGGAGAGCGCAAGGAGCAAGAAGGCTGGTTCGATCTTTCAACGTTGAAAGAACCGTACCGGGTGGAAGGGAAGAAGACCATGGCTTACGAACTCTTCGAGCAGCTCGGAGGCAAGCTGCCCGACGCAGTCATCTTTCCCAGCGGCGGCGGCGTCGGCGTGATCGGGATGTGGAAGGCGTTTGAGGAGATGGAACAGCTCGGGTGGATGGGGCCTGAGCGCCCGCGGATGATTGCTGTCCAGGCCCAGGGTTGTGCGCCGCTGGTGAGATCCTGGGAAGAAGGGAAGTCCACCGTGGAAGCGTGGCAGAACGCATCAACCATTGCGGCTGGACTTCGCGTCCCGAAGCCTTACGGAGATTACTTGGTTCTGGACATTCTGAAACGAAGCGGTGGGACGGCGGTAGCAGTCAGCGATCCAGAGATCAGAGACGCAGTCCGGCAATGGGGCGGCAGTGAAGGAATTTTCGCCGCGCCGGAAGGGGCCGCGAGCCTGGCCGCTTATAAGAGACTGCGTCAGGGAACGGCTGGCAAACCTGCATTCCTCTCAGAGAACGATAGTGTGGTGCTTTTCAATACGGGCACCGGACTGAAATATTTGGACGTGTTGCAGGAAAAGAAGTCTCCGGCAGCCAGGCACATTGGCGGAATTATCGGGCCGTATTGAATACGGCAGAAAAAGGCGTTAGAACGGTGCTAGATTCTTTCTAGCGCTCTCTGTCATGGAACAACGCCTCGTCCTCATCAACCTGATGGTCAAGCTTGGCCTGGCCGCCGCCATTGCTGCCGGCCTGGTCCGCTCGGTTGAGTTCAAGTCACTGCTGTTTCGAGAGCAGCGCTCGCTTCGGGACCGAATTTATCTGGTGCTTTGGCTGGTCGTTTCTGCGTGGATCGGAGAGGCCCTTGCTCTAGGCGTGTGGATCAAGTTCGGCCCGGCGAACACTTTCACCGGTGATTTGTCGTTCGAGACCACGATTCTTCTGGGCGCGATTGCAGGCCGGGTTGCGGGCGTGACCGGGGGCATTTTGCTTGCGCTTCCCAGCGCTTTCGGCGGAGGATGGCTTCTGCTGCCTTTTAATATTTTGATCGGCCTGGTCGCCGGCCAGCTCCGCGAGTTCACTCCTCATCACGAAGAGATATGGAACTTCTCGCCGTTCAATTATCTGAGCGTGCTGCGATGGTTCCGGCGCACCGAGCCGCGGCCCAGTTTTTCGGACTGGCAAATGATTTTCCTGGTTACCATCTTGGGTCTGCGGTTTGTGTATTCGGAAGCTGGGCGCTGGATGCCACTCTACTTCCCGCATCCGCGCTGGGTGGATGCACTCGTGTACGCAACCTCGGTCACGGTGATCGTGATCGAGCTGAAAATATGGAACGGCGTTCGCCTGCAGATCAAGTTGGAAGAACAGGAACGCCTGCTGCTGCAAGCAAGAATGGCGGCGCTGCAGAACCAGATCAACCCGCATTTTTTGTTCAACACGCTGAACTCTGTTTCTTCGTTAGTTCGCATTGCGCCGGACACCGCGCGTGAGCTGATCATCAAGCTCGCAACTATCCTTCGCCGCCTTCTTCACAGCAGCGATGCCTTCGTGCCTTTGCAGGAAGAGATCGACTTTATTGATAACTACCTCGACATCGAAGTCGTGCGCTTCGGGCGCGACAAGCTGAAAGTGGTTAAGGAACTCGATCCGGCTTCGCTCGAGGTCATGGTGCCCAGCATGCTGCTTCAGCCGCTGGTGGAAAATTCGATCAAGCATGGGCTCTCGTCGAAGATTGACGGCGGCAGCATTGTTCTGCGCAGCCAGGTTTCCGACTCGTACGTGACGATTGAAGTCGAAGACGATGGAGTCGGCATGGGCTCGGCGCAACTTTTCGAACCTCCCACTGGACTCGGCAAAGGCGGAATCGGAATGGCGAACGTGGCGGAGCGGCTGAAGGTGCTTTACGGAGATACGGCGCGTATGACCATCGACAGCCCGAACGGAACCGGCACACTGGTACGCCTACGATTGCCGGTGTTGCCCGAGGATGCCAGCTTCCCGGTTCATGAAGACCGCTCCAGCACAAGGCGATAGAAGTCCTCATATTGCGGAATGATTTTCTTGGTGGAGAAGCGCTCGTCGGCGGAGGTGCGGCATTCTTTCCCCATTTTTCGCAGGCGAGCTTCATCGCCCAGAAGATCAATCGCGTAGTTGGCCATAGTTTCCACGTCGCCGACGTCGGCCAGGTATCCTGTTTTGCCGTGCTCGATAACTTCCGGGACGCCGCCCACGCGGGTGGCAATCGGCACAACCTCGGCTGCCATGGCCTCGAGCGCCGCGAGCCCGAATGACTCCAGCTGGCTGGGTAGCAGTAGCACGTCTGCGATCGCCAGTTTCTCTGAGACTTGCTCCTGCTTGCCGAGAAATATCACGTCGTTGTGAATGCCTTTTTGCATCGCCAACCACTCGGCAGCGGGACGATCGGGCCCGTCCCCCATCAGCAGGAGCTTGGCTGGGATCTTTTTCCGCACGCGATCGAAGATCTCGATCACATCGGTGACCCGCTTGACCGGGCGAAAATTGGAAAGATGCATCAGAATGCGCTCGCCGTTGGGCGCGTACTCGGCGCGACCGCCGCCAGCCGACTTCTCCCTGCAGTAGAGTTCGCAGTTCACGAAGTTGTAAATGACTTTGATGTTGTTCTTCATCCCGAATTCGCGGATGGTGCGCTCGCGCAGATATTGGGATATCGCGGTGACTCCATCGCTCTGCTCGATGGAAAAGCGCGTCACGGGAAGATATGAAGGATCTTGCCCGACGAGCGTGATGTCGGTCCCATGAAGGGTTGTGACAAATGGCAGCTTGCGATGTTTCGGTCCCCAGGCCAGCATTTGCCGGGCCAGCATCGCGCTCACCGAATGCGGAATCGCGTAGTGCACATGTAGCAGGTCGAGCTCATAGATTTCGGCAACTTCCGCCATGCGCGTGGCCAGAGCCAAATCGTAAGGCGGGTACTCAAACAGCGGATATTGAGAGACCTCGACTTCGTGGTAATGAATGTTTCCAGAAGGCCGGTTCAGTCGGATGGGCTGCGCATAAGTGATGAAGTGGATCTCATGTCCGCGCTGGGCCAGCTCGAGACCGAGCTCCGTGGCGACCACACCGCTGCCGCCATAGGTGGGGTAGCAGGTGATTCCGATCTTCAGCCTGCGCGGCTCTGCCATGTCCGATTCGATGGCCGGCGGAGGGCAGGGATTCAGATTTTCGAGGAAATTAAGTGCCTTGGCCGGCTGCGCTGGCAAATCCCGTGTCTATCTTCTCCAGGTATTCCTGCAACTGCTGCTGGATTTGCATTGCCAGGGAGGTGAATTCGATCCCCATTCCGACTCCGGGATCGCTTGCCCGCACGACGCCTTTGGTGATGAATTTCTTGGAATCAATCCAGAAAGTGACGATTACTTCGGTTCCGATCATGAGCGGGACCAGGCTCTCGACGTAGCACCCACGCCCCCCAATATCGGTCGCATTGCACTGCATGTGCGAGCGGCGGCCGTCTTCAAAGCTGATGGTGACCGGGAACAAAACCCTGTGCCGCACGAACCGTCTCTTTTCGGCGCCGCTTTTTTCTGCACGCTTTGCAGGCGGATTGTCCTTGCCAGCGACCTCGGCCCACGGCACCACCTGACCGGTCAGAATTTGTACCCCGACCTCGTACGTCTTCAGCAGGATGACGCCCTTTACCCACTTGATATTGAATCGGGCCTTTTTGTCGTCGTACTGGACCCCGATAATTTCACCCTGCTTGAGCGTGTGGTGAATGCGCGCCAGCAAGGCGCCTTCGCTGCTTAAGTTGGAGGCGGTCGCGTTCTGAAAAAATGGCTTGCCATCCGCGTCCATGCCCCACACCCGTACCGGGATGTCGGCAGCAATCCGATGTTCTGGCCTTTTCTCCATAGAAATTGCAGTAATCATATCGTGCGAAGTAAGTAATTGGGACAATCGAAGGTAACGGTACTTTGGGGTTACTACGGGGGAATGCGGACGCGAGGATGTTAAAACCCGCCCAAGCGAAGCTTGGACAGGGGCACCCCGGCGCATCTTCTTCTACAACTCACGGTACGAGATCAGCTGAATTCCCTCGCGCTGAATGAGGTCGCGCACCTCGGGTGAGGTCAGGATCGCTAGTTCTTTGTCGCGGGAATTCCGAAGGCGGGTGTGGACTTTATCCAAGTCTGGATCGTTGTAGCCGGGATGGCTGACAAACTCCCAAGTGCCATCAGGCAGCTTCTCCAGCAACATGCGAAAAGTTTCCAGGCTCAGGCCGCCGGTGGCGGCTATACCGACGCAACCCTCAGGAGTTGTGACATTCGCTTCGGCAAGCATTTCGCGAAAACGCGAGCGAAAACTCTGCAGCAAGCGAAGCTGAAAATGCCGCTTCCAGTGGCGCAAAGACGCAAACATCAGCGGCTCGAAAGGATTGCGCATGGCGCGAACGCCGCAATTCCTGGCGGCCCTCAGCACTCCTTTTAAAACCACCGGAAACATGTGCGTGTGCTTGTGCGAATCCAAGTGCGAAACCTGAATTCCCGCGGCTTGCAGCTTTTTCACCTGCGCCGTGACTTCCGCTTCAATTTGCGATTCGTCCAGGCGCCCAGCTGCAGCCAGGCAGGCGAAACTTATTAAGCTCTGACGAAAGCGCGTCGAGTTTGGGGTGAGCAGGCTGGAGACATGAGCAGGATTCAGCGCTGGAGTTCCGTCAACCAGGACGACGTGACAGCCAACGCTGAGTGTGGGAGTTTGTTTTGCGAGTGCGGTAGCCTCATCGAACTGGTCTCCGCATGCCATGAGCGTTGTGGACGTCACCACGCCCTTCTCGTGGCTTTGCAGAATGCCGCGGTTTACGCCTGAGGTCAGGCCGAAGTCGTCGGCGTTGATGATGAGTCGGCGCAATGGGCGAGTTTAGCAGGGAAGCAATCAGCAGTCAGCAGTCAGCACTCAGTTCCACAGGCAGTAGTGATAGGCCCAGATTGGCTGAACGCTGAATGCTGACTGCTGACTGCTGAATGCCGAATGCTTGGCCCATAGCAACTCTGCTGTCCCATCCGGGTTTAAACAAACATAGGTCATCTGTATTATTAAGGGTCGTAAAGGAAGCAAAATTCGCCAAGGTGGAAAGAATGAAACGAATTCTCGTAGTCGCACTTCTTCTGATTTCATCGGCAGCTATCGCCGGCGCGCAAAACCCGGGTAAGAATATTTTTACTTCGAAGTGTTCCATCTGCCACGGCCCGGACGGCTCGGGCAAAACCCAAATGGGCAAGAGCCTGAAGATTGCCGACCTGCATTCGGCGGATGTTCAGAAGATGTCCGATGCCGACCTGAAAACCGTCATCACCAATGGCAAAAACAAAATGCCGCCATTCAAGGGCAAGCTGACCGACGCGCAGATGGACCAAGTCATTAGCTATATTCGCGAACTGGGGAAGTAAGGGGCGGGATTCGGGGCCTGAATTTGTGTCATTCCGAGCGCCGCAGGATCGTCCGCCCGCGGACGATCCTCAAGTCAGGGAACCTGCTTTTTTTCTGCTGGGGTTGTTCGGGGCGGGTGTGGACGGCCACCCCTACACTTTCCGTCTGTGCGGATGATTTAGAATCGATGAACCAGCAGCCCTGGGCGGTTAGCTCAGTTGGTTAGAGCGCCTGCCTTACAAGCAGGAGGTCGCAGGTTCGAGTCCTGCACTGCCCACCACTTAAGCGACTGACACTTTTTGCGGCCCTCGCCCCTTCAGCAAGAGCATCAAGGGAAAGCCAGGCTGTCCCGGTCGCCCTCGCTCATTTGGAATGTCAAGGCGCGCATGTCTTCATTCAGGTGATCGAGTTTTGACGTTCCCACGACCGCGTGAAAATTCGGCGCGGTTTGCAATATGTAATTGAGCGCGATAGCCGACAGCGGAACGCTATACTTCTCGCCGAGGGATATGAGCCGGCTTATCCTTCGCTCGTCCTCCGGCTTGCGTTCAGCCAAGCGGCTGTCGATACATCTCTTTAGGCCACCGCGCCCCAGTGGTGAGTAGGCAAGGAAAGGAAGACCGTTTTCCCGAAGATAGTCCACATATGTCCCGTCGCGGGAAATGTTCTGCGCACCCTTCCACCGCTCCCCATCTTTGCCTGGGAGAGCGTTAAATTCATTGCTCACCCACGGCACGGCGTTTGCCTCGCGCAAGTAGGCCCGAAACTCCTTGAGCCTGGCAAGAGAGACGTTGGAATATCCGACATTATGGACCTTCCCGGATCTCAAGAGTTCAACGCTCCATTCGGCAATCGCCTGCGCAGGAACTTTCGGATCATCATAGTGCAATAGATAGACGTCGATGTAATCGGTGCCAAGGGCTCGTAACGAATTGTCCAGTTGGCGCAATAACTTTTTACGCGTCAGCGGCGTTCTCCAGAAAAGGCTCGGGTGTCCGCCCTTCGAGATGATCCGAAAAGCGCCGCGACCCAACGGATGTTTCCTGACGAAGCGTCCGACAACCCCTTCGCTCCAGTACATCCTGGCCGTATCGAACGAGTTGATGCCCATCTCAACGGCGCCGTTCAGGATGGTATCCGCGCGCTTTGTCGGAGCGATATTCCAAGACGCAAGATTCGGCACGGCAATCATCCAATCGGTGCCGAGAACTATTCTTGACATTTCGGATTTCATGTCGTTCCGTTAGATGTAGGTCTTGATCAAGCGCTCCGCCAAGCGATGGGCGAGCGCCATGATGGTAAGCGTGGGGTGCTTCTCGCTGAGAACCGGTATC
>Ga0209580_10001612_pt1 | contig 10266 bp, 6 predicted proteins | sample Coa_R1_5_FD_187153 | JGI IMG/M metagenome (GOLD analysis project Ga0209580, IMG submission 187153) | Surface soil microbial communities from Centralia Pennsylvania, which are recovering from an underground coalmine fire - Coalmine... | ecosystem: Environmental > Terrestrial > Soil > Unclassified...
GCGCGACGTCTCGTCGTAAATGTACCGCGCAATGTTCTCAGCGGAGGGATTGAGCGTGTCGAACGGCGCGAAGTCGTTGAGATTCTTGTGATCGAGCGTCCGAATCACTCCCTGAATCACTTGCTTCAAATGCACGAAATCGTAAAGCAATCCCGTAGCATCAACTTCCTTTCCCGCCAGCGTGATGCGCACGCGGTAATTGTGCCCGTGCTGATTTTCGCACTTCCCCTTGTATCCGCGCAGGTAATGGCCTGCCGCAAAACTTTCGTCTACGCTGACTTCGTACATGGTTCTCCGTCGATTCGTTCAGGGTCGATGGCATGCGTTACAATGAATCGTTAACGAAATACCTCTCGCTCACAGCGTCTCCGCGAAACGCGCTACTTCGGCAAGATCGTGCGTTACGGTGTATTCGGGCAGCGATTCCAGAAAAATTCTACCATACTGCATGCGCTGTATACGGTTGTCGAGGATCGCCAGCACGCCGCGATCGTTTCGCGAGCGAATCAGCCGGCCGAATCCCTGTTTAAGCGATAGAACCGCCTTGGGGACTTGATACTCGGCAAAGGGATTTTGGCCGTCCTCCTGCAACGCACGCACTCGCGAGGCGACAATCGGGTCTGAAGGCACAGCGAATGGCAATCGGTCGATAATCACGCACGAAAGCTGCGAACCTGGCACGTCCACGCCTTGCCAAAAACTCGCCGTCGCGAGCAACACAGCGCCGGGCGTGGCGCGAAATCGCTCAAGCAGCGCGGAACGCGGCGCGGTTCCTTGCAACAACAGCGGAAACGGAATCGTCCCGGCCAGGCGCTCGTGAATCTCACGCATTTGCGCGTAGCTGGTGAAGAGGCAAAACGCACGCCCGCGCGTTAATTTCAAGATCTGCGCGATTTCTTCCGCCGCTCCCGCTGAAAAATTCGCGTGACGCACATCCGGCAAAGCACTTGGAATGTAAAGCAGGGCCTGACTGCGATAGTCGAATTCCTGCGGCAACACTTTTTCGTGCGATCCTGAAATTCCCAGCCGCTGCTTCACGTAGTCGAAGCGCCCGCCCACGGCAAGCGTCGCCGAGGTCAGTACAATCGTGTCGAACTGCTCGAACAGCCTTTCGCGCAGGATGTTACTGACATCGATCGGCGTCGCCACCAGATAAACACCTTTCCCGCGCCGCTCGAACCAATAAACGTAACCTTTCTCTTCGCTCTCGAGAAGGAACGCCAGTTCGCGCCGGAGTTCGGCCGCACGCCGCGCGAGGTTCAACACCTCTTCAGGCTTCGAACTGAGCGCGGACAACTCCGTCTCCAGCCGTTTCAGGGCCGCAGCCAACCCCTCATATGGCTCGCGGTTGCGTTCCAGAAACGCGGCGCGCTCCGCCGGCTCGAATGGAAAGCGGCCTTCGCGCTCGGGAAAAGCCTCGAAAAATGCGTGGGCCCGTTCGCGAATCTGCGCCAGCGGACGCCGTGTCGCCGCTGTGCCGGCATTTACCAGACGCAATGTTTGTTCGGCGTCGCGCGATAGTTCGTCAAACTTGTAGCTCGAAATGGCCCGGCCAAAATAATCGCTGGCGACATCTTCGATTTCATGAGCTTCGTCGAAAATCACGGCCGCGTACTCGGGCAAAATGGAACCGAAGTCGTCCTGTCGCAACGCCAAGTCGGCAAAAAATAAATGATGGTTCACAATAATGACGTCGGCTTCGTGGGCGCGCTGCCTCATGGCCGTCAGAAAACATTGCTGAAATTGCGGGCATTTCTGCCCCGTACACGCGTCCTTGCGAGCATCGATGCGGTTCCATAGTTCGGCATCGTCCGGCAGAAAGTCCAGCTCCGCGCGGTCACCCGTCTCCGTCAGCTTCTCCCAGTCGCGGATTTGCGCGAACCAGTCAACCTCGTCCATGCCGCGCAGCAGCGGCTGATTTGCCATCAGATGAACCTTCTGCCGGCAAACAAAATTGTTGCGCCCTTTCATTAGCGCCACTTTCAAGTCGGGCGCGAAATATTTGCGGAGGAACGGAATGTCCTTTTGGAAAAGCTGCTCTTGCAGAGACTTTGTGGCCGTCGAAATCACTACCCGTCGCCCGCTGCGAATCGCCGGAATCAAATACGCCAGAGTTTTGCCTGTGCCCGTTCCCGCTTCGATCAGCGCGTGCTGATGCCTCTGAAACGCTGCGTCCACCATCTCCGCCATCTCGAGTTGAGCGCGCCGGAATTCGTATCCCGGATGGCACTTCTCCAGCATCCCACCCGGGCCGAAAATATCGGCCATAGTAATGGGGACTTTTGCTTCGCTCGTCGCTCGTTTTGGCATTTGGTTTCCGCTGACTCGCGCCTAACCAAAATAGCACAGCGCGGTCGCGGATTCGGGTTGCAGAGTGGCGGAGTGTGAGTTCACACGATCGGTGATTCGATCGACGTGCTCCGGTAAGCGAGCAAGCACGAGCGGCGATTCTTTGTTATAATTGAGTGCTTTGCTCACCGTAAATAACATCTCCATGCGCTTCGGCGCGAGAATTCTGTTTGACGACGTGTCTTGCACGTTTGGCGCGGGGCGCCGCTATGCCATCACAGGGCCAAACGGCGCGGGCAAAACGACGTTCATGAAGATTCTGGCCGGCGAAATCGAGCCGTCGAAAGGTTCGATTGGACGACCGAAAAAGGTAGGGATTCTGCGCCAGGACCAGTTTGCGTTCGACAAGTTTCGCGTCATCGACACGGTAATCATGGGCAACGCTGCTCTGTGGAAGGCGCTTGAGGAACGCGACGCGCTTTACGCCAAGCCGCACGAATCGATGACGGACAAAGATGGCATGAGGCTCGGCGAACTCGAAGGCATCGTCGGCGAAGAGGGCGGCTACACGGCGGAAGCGGACGCCGCGATATTGCTGGACGGCCTTGGAGTCGACTCCACTCTGCACGAGCGCACGATGGGCGAATTGCAGGGCGGGCAGAAAGTTCGCGTGCTGCTGGCGCAAGCTCTGTTCGGCAGTCCCCCCGCGCTGCTGCTCGACGAACCCACAAACCACCTAGACCTCGATTCCGTTCACTGGCTCCAGGATTATCTGGCCGACTACGAAGGCGTGGTCATCGTGATTTCACACGACCGGCATTTTTTGAACAGCGTCAGCACGCACACCGCGGATATCGACTACCAAACGATCATCATGTACACGGGCGGCTACGACGACATGGTGCTCGCCAAGACGCAAATTCGCTCGCGCATCGAATCCGAAAACGCCCAGCGCGAAAAGAAAATTGCACAACTGAATGAATTTATCGCGCGCTTCTCGGCCGGCACGCGTTCGTCACAGGTAATGTCGCGCAAGAAAGAAGTGGAGCGCATCCAGACTTCTGAGCTGGCGCGGTCCAACATCGCGCGGCCGTACATTCGTTTCGACATGAATGTCCCCTCGGGACGGCATCCGCTGGAATTCAAAGCCCTCGCGAAAGCGTATGACGGCCAGCGGGTGATTCAAGGATTCTCGGCAAATGTGGCGCGCGGAGAAAAGATCGCGCTAACGGGCCGCAACGGAGCGGGCAAAACCACTTTGCTGAAATCGCTGATACGCTGCGCGGCGGGGCACATCAGCGACGAAGACCGCAAATTCCCCATTGATCACGGCACGGTGAAGTGGGGACACAACGTGGAGGTTGGCTACTTCGCGCAGGATCACACCGATTCAATTACCAAGGGAACGACCGTCATCGAGTGGCTGCATCAGTTCAGGCCGCAAGCTTCGCAGGAGGAGTTGCGCGGGCTCCTGGGCCAGATGCTTTTTAGCGGCGACGACGCGTTGAAGCCCACGCGTGCGCTTTCCGGCGGCGAAGCGGCGCGCGTGATTTTCTGCCGGCTGATGCTGCAAAAACCGAATTTCCTGGTCCTCGACGAGCCGACCAACCACCTCGACCTCGAATCCATCAACGCCCTCAACATCGCCTTGCAGCGCTATGACGGCACTGTGCTGCTCGTCACACACGACCACGACGTGATCGATGAAGTCGCCACGCGCATCTGGCACATCGAAGCCGGCCACGTCGAGGACTTCAACGGCCCCTACGCAGATTTCTTGGCGGCTGAACAACAAAAAGTCTCGTAAGTTTGGGGCCTTCGTAATTCAAAAAATGGTGGGGCTGGGGAGAGTCGAACTCCCGACACGCAGTTTAGGAAACTGCTGCTCTATCCGTCTGAGCTACAGCCCCGCATAAAAACCGCACTGCCCAATAGCTTACCACTGCGGCGTAGCTCTGTTGTAGCATAGTGAGTTAATCGAGTTAGCCATGGACGCGCGCAAGAAAATCCGGCGAAAATTGCTCGCGGCGCACCGATCCGCGCGAAGCTGGCGCATGGTCGCCAAGGCGCTGCTCTCGACCAAGCATCCCCTGCTCGCGCACATCATTCCCATCCGGCGCTGCAATCTGGCCTGCGCGTATTGCAACGAATACGACGATTTCTCGAAGCCAGTCCCGCTCGACGAGATGCTCCGCCGCGTAGACCGGCTCGCCTCTTTCGGCACATCCATCATCACCATCAGCGGCGGCGAGCCTCTGCTGCATCCCGAACTCGACGACATCATCCGGCGGATCCGCCATCACGGAATGATCGCGGGAATGATCACGAATGGATATTTACTGGTCGCGGATCGCATCGCGCGTTTCAACGCCGCCGGCCTCGAATTCCTGCAAATCAGCATCGACAACGCGCAGCCGGACGAAGTCTCCAAGAAAAGCCTGAAAGTGCTGGACCAAAAACTGGAACTTCTAGCTGAGCACGCGGATTTTCACGTGAATATCAACTCCGTTCTGGGCAGCGGTATCCATCATCCCGATGACGCGCTGGCTGTCGCCCGCCGCGCACTAGAATTGGGATTTTCGTCGACGGTTGGCATCATTCACGACGGCAATGGACAACTGCAGCCGCTGGGGCCGCACGAACGCGAAATTTTCGAGGAAATCATGCGCCTCGGCAAGCGCTCGTTCTCACGTGTGAATTCGTTTCAGCACAATATCGCCGCGGGGCGCGAAAACAACTGGCGCTGCCGCGCCGGCTCACGCTACCTCTATATTTGCGAGGACGGCCTCGTCCACTATTGCTCGCAGCAGCGAGGTTACCCGGGCGTGCCTCTCGCTGAGTACACAACGGAGCAGCGTCATCGCGAGTTCTACACGAAAAAATCGTGCTCCCCGCACTGCACCGTATCCTGCGTTCATCAGGTCGCGGTGCTCGACAATTGGCGCGGCCCGCAGTCCCCTCAAAAAATCGATTCGGGTACGGCCCCGGCATCACAACCATTCGTGCAGGTTTCACAGGGTCGCGCCCGCGATTAAATGCGCGCTTGCCGCCGTCGGAAACTGGCGGGATTAAGTCTGATCCGAATCCACCAATTGCTTTCGTCGGTGCCGATTCTGCGATAAAGTAGCAGGGGCTTCGCCATATCTTCGCCTGGAGAATCGGTGGGCATCATGCAAATCCTGGTCGCAGCACTGTTGGTTCTGGTGATCTTGCTCGCCGTCGGCGTGGTTTGGCTTTCCGCGCGACGCGCCGACTCCTCGAAAGACGACTTCGCCATTCTCCGTCAGGAGATGCAGGCTGCCCTTCTCTCTCACTCCCAGTCCGTGAATACACAAATGGGGCAAACGCTGCAGACGGTTCTTCAGCAACTGGGGCAAGTCAGATCTTCGGTGCAAGAAGGACTCTCAAGTTCAGGGCAATTGGTTTCCCAAGCGCACGACGCCGTCGCCAACGAATTGCGGAATTCGCAAGAGGTGCTTGGTCGCGTTGGAAAGCAACTGGGAGAAATTCATCAAGCTGGCCGGGACCTGTCACAAGCGACGCAAACGCTGCAGAGCGTTTTGGGCGGCGCAAAGACGCGCGGCTCGCTGGGCGAAGTTGCGCTCGAAACTCTTCTGGCCGATGCGCTTCCGCAAAGTGCGTATGAAACGCAATACCGGTTCTCGACCGGCGCAATCGTCGATGCCATTGTTCGTACCGGGGGGAAAATCGTTTCCATTGACTCGAAGTTTCCGCTGGAAGTTTATCGCCGCATATTGGACTCGGGTGAGGACGCGCGTAAAGAATTTTTTCAAGTGGTACGAAAGCATGCAGAATCCATTGCGGAAAAATACATTCTCCAGGATGAAAATACACTCGACGTGGCGCTAATGTTTGTGCCGTCCGAAGGCGTTTACTATGAACTGCTGATGACGTCCGATGCGAAGCTCGGACGCCTTGACGAGCACTGCCGCGGGAAAGGCATCCTGCCGGTTTCACCCAATACGCTTCACGCGTATCTGAGCGCGATCATGATGGGGCTCAAGGGCATGCAGGTGGCCGAGAACGCCAAACATCTTCTCGCCGGACTTGCTGGCCTCCAAAGCCAGCTTGATTCGTTCGCAAAGGTTTACGATACGCTCGGTGGACATCTGCGGCACGCGCAGCAGTGCTACGACGAAGCAGAGCGCAAGCTGAATCGCACGCAAGGGAATCTGGAACAAATGGCGCAAGGCGCACTTCCCGAACCGCTGGTCAAGGCCCTCGAAGCGGCCTCTACGGATTAATTCTTTCGCGGCCGAGTGCCGATTCGCCATTCAGCGCCTCGCCCGCCGCTTGAATCAGAGCTTGCAAATCACTGGCAGAATTCGCCGCGGGTATCTTTGCAAATTCCTTTCGCGATCCTCCGATATCCGGATTGTAGCGTCGAAGCTTCTTCAGAACATTTTCAAGGCGGCGCCGCGTATCGCCTGCAGCCAGCTTATCGGCGGCTTGCAGAAAATCGCGAGCCGCTCCCCCATTTGGCGCTCCAGGTTGCGCCTGGAGCGTCACCGCGTATGAAAATTCTCCCACGCGCATCCCCTTCACTTCGATCTTCGCAGAATTGTCTGCTCCACCACGCGTCCGCACATGCTCGCGGTCGCCGTGCTTGAATCTGACAATCCCAGGACTCGTATTCTCGACATCCAGTTCAACCGGCTGCGTCGTCCCGGTGACGTGTAGAACGAGATTCCCTTTTTTCCCCGGCCTCACAATGTCGTGAGTCGCATCGGGCAGGACATCCACAAGCGTCGTTTGCGTCAGCACCTCGTTCGCGCCCGTTTTCACGGCAAGCCGAACATCTCCCGGCGCGGTCTTTGACGGCGCGAGAATCACAAGCTCTTTCGGCGAAGCCGCCAGCACGAACGCGGGCTTCCCCTCCAGCTCGACGCGATTTCGATCCGCATCGCCAGAAAAACCACTTCCGCCAACCGTAAAGCGATTCTCGCGGGCAACAATCGCAGGCGCTCGGACGATCTCCAATTTTCCGGCGCCCTCCTGCTGCGTCACATCCGCGGCTACGCGTATCTCCGTTCCCAGAATCCGCGCGATCAGAACTCCCGCGTCGGGCGGCCCCAAAAAATGCGCTCGGCCGCTCTCATCCGTGGTCACCACTTCACCATCCGACAACACGAGTTTGACTCCCGCAGCGACGCGCCCCTCCGCCGATAGGACTGCCAGCGTTGCAGGTTGTCCGGATACCAGTTCCAAGGGCAGTGCAATCGACTGCGGCGAGGTTTTCGGCGAGGAAACTTGCGCGCGCGCCGCGCCCGTCATCGCCATCGCGGCAACCAGCGATAGCACCAAGTGTTTCTCCAAAATTGCGTGCGACATAACGCGATTCTACCGTGCCTGGGCTTCGCGGTCGAATGCGTCTCCGCGTTTCCATGAAAGAAATCGTACGACGGCCTTTTCTTGTACTGCGATACAGCGTTTGTTAGCCTAACTTGCGTTCACGTTTGCGACCGCCTAATTGCGGCGGCGTGGGGTGTGCACCCGCAATTCCGGCTCATGACCAACCGGAACATTCGAAGCTTTCTGGTTTTTCTCCCCGCCTGGTGGAAACACAAAGGCTCGCTGGCGGTGAGCCTAGTCATTACTCTATTCGCAATTTTCGTGTACTTCGCCACGTTTATTGGCGAGCGTCCCACGCCAGCCTTCGATTTCATCTCACGGCTGGAATTGAACAGCCTCGACACACGTTTTCGCTACCGGCCTCGCCAGCATCCCGATCCTCGCATCGTGATCGTCGACATTGATCAGCGCTCTCAGGAAGTCCTGGGCCGCTGGCCGTTCCCGCGTCAGAATTTCGCGCGCATGCTCGACAACCTTCGCCAGGATGGCGCAAGTGTCGTCGCCTTCGACATCACTTTCAGCAAACCCGACGAAACCCTCGAACCTTTGCGAAATTTTCAATCGCAGCTCGCGATGGAGAAAAAAGAAGGCAGGGCTGTCGATCCCGCTCTGATTTCCGCGATTGACGAACTCCAGAAGCACTACAACTACGACCGGCAGTTCGCCGACGCGATTCGACGCTTTGGCCGAGTCGTCCTGGGAAATTACTTCCTATATACGGAGGCGGATCTGCGGGGCGTGTCGCAAGAGTCCCTGAAGCATTACGCTGATCTCATCTCGTTTTTTCCCTATCCGCAAGTGCGGGCGCTCAAATCGGCTGGTGGGCCCACCAGCTACGTGCAAATGATTCGCGACTACGCTGATTTCAATCTTGTGCCCAAAGGCGCCGAAGCCAACGATGATCTTTTCACCGGTGCGCTGGCCTCAGACCGCGCGGGCGCGGGTTTTTTCAACGTTGTGCCCGATCCGGACGGAGTGGTTCGGCGAGCACTGCTTGCGCTTCCTTATGGGACCGACCCGGATCCTTCCAATTGGGATTTCTATGCGTCGATTGATGTCCAAGCCATTCGCCTCTTCCTGAATCTTCCCGACCAGCAGACTGTTCTCGATTACAGCAACGGAGGGATTGTGGCGCTCGAATTCGGCCCCAAGGTTACTGTCCATCCGGATCCGATCGGGCGAATGATGATCAATTACCAGGGTCCTTCGCACACATATCCGTACGTTTCCATCGCGGACGTCGTAAGCAAGAATTTCGCGCCTGGCACCTTCAGGGGAAAACTCGTTCTCGTGGGAGCCTCAGCAACCGGTATCGGCGACTTACGCACTACACCGTTCGGTGGCCTCGACTTCCCTGGCGTGGAAATCCACGCAAATGTGATCGATAACATCATTAACCAGAATTTTCTCCGCCACGGTGCCGCACAAGTGCTCACCGACCTTGCAATGATTTTTCTATTGGGGATTCCGCTCGGCATATGGCTGGCACTGGCACAGCCGCGATGGCTGATCGCCGGCTTTCTTCTGCTTGTTCCATTCACAGCCCTCGTGTATTGGGCATTTCTTCATGGCTGGTGGCTGAATTTCATCGTGCCGTCGCTTTTCACGCTGATTCCCAATGTCAGTCTGGTCGCGCTCTATCGTGTCCTGATTGAGGAGCACGAGAAGCGGCGAGTACGCGACGCGTTTCAGCAATACGTCAGCCCTGAGGTGGTCCGCCGGCTACTCGACGACCCGAAGCTCGTTGAGCCGCGTAAGACGGCCGTGACCGTTATGTTTAGCGATGTACGCGGGTTCACCGCCCTTTCTGAGACGCTCGATGCGCAGGAACTGGCCGCTCTGCTGAATGGTTATCTGACAGAGATGACAAAAATCGTTTTCGACCGGCAAGGAACACTCGACAAGTACATAGGCGATGCGGTGATGGCAATTTGGGGGGCGCCCTTCGAACAAACAGATAATGCGAATTTAGCCGCGCAGGCGGCGCTCGACATGATGGCCCGCCTGGCAGAGCTTCGAAAGAAATGGCAAGCGCGCGGCGAGCCGATTCTTGATATCGGCATTGGCATCAATACGGGCATCGCTTCGGTGGGCAACATGGGATCCGCGTTGCGTTACGGTTACACCGCGATGGGGGACTCCGTAAATCTTGCTTCGCGCCTCGAAGGTCTTAACAAGGAATTCTCAACACACATTATTCTCGCTGAGTCTACCTATATGGCACTCCATGACACAAGTTTCCTTGTTCGCGAACTCGATCTCATTCGTGTTAAAGGAAAATTATTGCCAGTGACCATCTACGAACTATTAGGCCGCCGCGAAACTGCCGGCGATCTAAATGAGCTGTGCGAGATCTTCGCGAAGGGTCACGAAGCCTACAAGCTGCGGAAATGGAAGGAAGCACAGGGCTATTTCGAGGGTGTCCTCGCGCGCTGGCCCCATGATGGACCGGCCAGCATCTTTCTGCAGCGTTGCGATGAGTATATGGCAGACGAGCCTCCCGAGGATTGGGAAGGTGTTTACGTCATGAAACACAAATAGTCTCCGGATGGGAGAGTCGACGACTAATTATCCAGTCGAACCACAAAGGCGACGACTGCGTCT
>Ga0209580_10001614_pt1 | contig 10262 bp, 10 predicted proteins | sample Coa_R1_5_FD_187153 | JGI IMG/M metagenome (GOLD analysis project Ga0209580, IMG submission 187153) | Surface soil microbial communities from Centralia Pennsylvania, which are recovering from an underground coalmine fire - Coalmine... | ecosystem: Environmental > Terrestrial > Soil >...
TGGAACGTCGGCGCGACGTCGGCCGCCTTCGGCGACATCGACGGCGACGGCTTGCCGGATGTGGCGATTGTCGGACCTGGAGAAGTATTTGGTCGAAGGGACGATACGGCGGCGGTGGTCAGAATCTTTCTCAACAAGGGCGGAAAGTTCGACGACCAGCCCGACAAGATCATTCACCTGCCGAATCTGGCCAACCCGCATAAGATCCGCATTGTCCCGTCGTGTCTTGGCAAGGACTGCCCGCCCAGTATCTTTGTCGCAGGAAAGACGGCAGCGATGCTCCATTCCGGGTTGGCGCGCAAGTCCCTCGACTACAAAGTCGTCTCCTTCGACTTGGGCGACGGCAATCAAGCGCGCGACACCGGCGATGGCATGCTGGTTTCACGCAGATTTGGCGCTTTCCAACTTGCAGCGAAGGAAAAAGACCGAACGATTCTGAAGTCCTTCAAGCCGGAAATCTCCGGGCCCTATGTCGATGTGCAAGCGGTAAACCTCACCGGCGCCCACGAAGATGATCTGGTCAAATCGCGCGATCTCGTCACTTCGCGCGGCCAGGTATTTCTGGCCGACAAGCAGGGTAAGCTGCCCGAGAAGCCGACTCTTCAGCTCGAGGTCGAGAAAGGCGACTGGACCTTCCTCGCCGTCGGCGATTTCAACGGCGACGGCAAACCGGATGTCGCCCTGCTCGCCTACGGCATGAACAAGCAAACCTCGGCCCGCATCTTCTACAACACCGGCGACAAAGCGCGGCCATTTCACGAGAAACCCGATGCGATCATCCCGCTGAACCCAACGAAGAAGGACGCGCCGTTCACCTTGCTGCGCGATGCACCCGTGGTGGCCGACTGGAACGGCGACGGCATTGCCGACCTGATCATTGGCCGGGGCCAATCGAACGAAGTGCTGATCCTCTTCGGCAGCAAAGACGGCCTCGATATCAAGCGCTCGCAGACCATCGAGCTCGATTACCGCGTGCATTACGAAACCGGTCTCTTTGCCGGCGACTTCAACGGCGACGGCCGAACCGACCTGGCCGCTTTCGGCTACACCCTGACCGGAGTGGGCTGGAGCGGCCCGACCGCGGCGTACATCTGGCTGCAGCCGGCGCCGGCGAAGTAATCGGTAGCCAGTGCCGGCAGACGGCGTCGTAGCAGCCAGCCAGGCAACCGGCGTTCGCCCAGGAACAAAGACTTCGCGAGTTTTCCATGCAACGAAACGCACGAGTCACCGTGGGCGGAATGGGAATCCACACCCGCCCGGCCGCGATGATTGTGGAGACTCTCACCCAGCGGTTTCCCGACCGGCGACCGCAGGTCCGATTCCGTGTTCCGTCCTGGACCATGCAGATCGATGAGAACCAGATCAGCGGCAGTTCATGGCAGGAGCTCGATCCATTCTCCATCTTGAATTTGCTCAGCGCGAGCCTGGATCGCGAGTCAGTTTTCGAAGTCGTTTGCAGCGGCGAGCAGGCCGACGAGGCGTTCGAGGTCTTGCGTGCTTTGTTCACCGAAGCGCCGGAGGACACGCTCGCGGGTGAGTTCTTTTCCGGAACCCGGTGGGAAGAGCTTCACCCGGGCGAATCGCTATAATCCGTTTCATGGCCGCGCGAACTGCAACCATTGTGTTTGTCGAAGATGAACTCTCGCTCCTGCGCGAGTTCAGCAAGGTGCTGCAGCGCCAAGGGCACCGGGTTCTGGCCACGAGTCAACCCGACGAGGCGCTGAAGACTCTGCGCGAAGAGCCGCACGTCGATCTCATCATCACCGATCTTCAGCTTCCCGTGGACGAGAGCCGGGGAATCACGGCCTTCGAATCGAATGGCGGCAAGTCGGCGGGGCTGGTGCTGGCGCGATTTGCCCGGCAGCGCTTCCGCCGGTCCCCGATCATCCTCTGGACCCAAAGCACCGACCGCCAGGTCCGCCAGAAGGCCGTCGCGCTGGGAAACGTGCGCATCATTTCCAAGTCGAGCGGCGTGGACCCGGTTCTCGATTGCGTGGCCGAGGCGCTCGAAGGCTTTCCCGCGGGCACCCGCCCGCGCGTGCTGCTGGTGCACGGCCATGATCAGGCCACGCTCCGCGAGGTGAAGTCGTTCTTGCAAACCGATCTGCGCTTTCCGGAGCCGATCGTCTTGCGCGACATGCCCAATCACGGCGCGACCATTATCGAAAAACTGGAGAACTACACGCTCAGCGTGGATCTGGTCCTGGTTTTGCTGACGCCCGACGACTGCGTGGAAAGCACCCAGTCGCCGCAGGGCAAGGTGTACCGGGCCCGGCAGAACGTCATTTTTGAGATGGGCTTCTTCATTGGCCTTCTGGGACGACACAGTGGAAGAATCATCTTGCTGCACCGCGACCAGGTGGAGCTGCCGTCCGACATCGGCGGGCTGATCACCATTGATATTTCGCAGGGCATTCAGCACGCGCGCCCGGAGCTTATTCAAGAGCTGCGCGAGTGGATCTAGGGGACTGGTGTCCTCGAGAAATTCAGACCGTGAAATCCCTGGCCACTCTTGTGCCTCATGTGATTGAGAGACCGCAATAGGCAACCGTAACCATTTTTTCGTTTAAGGAGGCGCTCATGCGAATCTCTTTGCTCGCCCTGTTTGTCTGCATTCCGATTGGCTTCGCCTGGGCCGACGATGCGGCCAATAAGGAAATGAAATTGCTGGATGGTGAGTGGGCCATGGTCTCCGGCGAGCGGGAGGGGACACCATTTTCGGAGGAAGTCGTCAAGGCGGCCAAACGCGTTACCAAGGACGGCGAGACGGCAACCGAGTTTAACGGCGTACTGGCGGTGAAGGCCAAATTCAAAGTGGACGCGAGCAAGAATCCGAAGACCATCGATTACGATATCACCGACGGTCCCAACAAGGGCAAGGGCATGATCGGCATTTATGAAATCAAGGGCGACGAGTTCAAGGCGTGCATGGTAATGTCGGACCAAAAACGGCCCACCGATTTCACGACCAAGGAAGGCGATGGCCGAACGCTGACCGTCTGGAAGCGGGTGAAGACGGAAAAGTGATAGGGCCGGCGGGAAGCGTGTTCCCGGACAAAGCCCGGGAACTACGACAACACTTCACCGCTTGAGGTTCCAATCCTTGCTTGCATACTTCTGTATCTCGATGGCATGCATTCGGCCGGCTTCGGCCGCAAGCCACGCGGACGGCTGCAACGATAGTCCCGTTTGCTGTTCAAAGACTTGCCCGATTCGGCCTGCCATTACTTCGGGAGCAATCTCTGCATGCGTTAGCTCACGAATGCCCGGCAACGCCGGCGTACTCGCAGATTGCGCCAGCAAGATGGCGCCGTGTTGCAGCAGGGCGCCGCGTTGCTTGCGTTGCGCGCTGCCGACAATCTTGTGTCCGTTCAAAATCAGATCGCCGGGAGTTTGATGCTGGAAACAGAGCACCGGCCCCAGTTTCTTTGCTTGGCCGCAGCCGACGGTTTGCGGTTCGACGCCAAACCAACTCAGCGCGTCGGCAATGATATCGTGCATTCGGCAAAGCCACGGTTGGCCGCGCGGCTGCCATGGACTGCCGGCCGGCAAGGCCAGCGCGTAGGTCAACTCGCGATCATGCACAAGCGTGGCGCCGCCAGACGGGCGGCGGACGAAGGGTAGCGCTCGCAAAAGGGGATCGGTTTCGCGAACCGAATGCGGCTGAAAGTAACCGAGGCTGAGCGTGGCGGGCTGCCAGGTGTAGAACCGCAACGACGGCAGGCCGGCGACGGCGGCTTCCAGCGTCACTTCATCCGCGGCCATGTTGCTGGGGCCATCGCGAACTTCCAGCGGCAGCAGACGCACGATCATGATTTCGACGTGGCCGCTTCCCAGCGCAGCCTCGGCTCCTTGGCCGCGCGAGCCTCATCGGGCCGGCTGATTTCCAGCGTGTGCGGCGCTTTCTGTAAATAGGCCGCGTCTTCCTCGATGATTTGGAGCAAGACTTCGGCAAAGCGGTCGAGGGTCTCCTTGCTTTCTGTTTCCGTTGGCTCGATCATCAGGGCTTCCGGCACCACAAGCGGGAAGTAGATGGTCGGGGCGTGGAAGCCGAAGTCCAGGAGCCGCTTGGCGATCTCCATGGCGCTGATGCGCTTTTCCTTCCGCAATTGCCGGGCCGAGGCAACGAACTCGTGCATGCAGCGGTCGCCAAGCGGCACCTCGACCTTCTGCTTGATCTTGGCCAGCAGGTAATTGGCGTTCAGCACCGCATTCTCGCTGAGCGACTTCAAGCCGTCGGGGCCGAGGGTGCGGATGTAGCAATAGCCACGGACCAAGATGCCGATGTTGCCGCCAAAGGTTCGGACGCGGCCGATCGACTTGGGCCGGTCGTAATCGAGCCGGTAGCGGTCGCCCTCTTTTGCCACAAGCGGGATCGGCAGATACGGCGCCAGGTGCTTGCGGACGGCGATGGGGCCGGAGCCGGGGCCGCCCGCGCCATGCGGGCCGGTGAAGGTTTTGTGTACGTTGTAATGCTGCATGTCGGCCCCGAAATCGCCGGGGCGCGTGTAGCCAAGAATCGCGTTCATGTTCGCGCCGTCGAGATAGACCAACCCGCCGACGGCGTGCAGCATCTCGCTGATCAAGCCGATCTGCGTTTCGAACAGGCCAAGCGTGTTAGGATTGGTGATCATGAACACGGCCGTGCGGTCGTCGAGCTTCGACTTCAGGTCTTGGAGGTCGACCAGGCCCTTCGCGTTGCTTTTGATGGTGACGGCCTGGAAACCGGCCAACGCGGCGCTGGCCGGGTTGGTCCCGTGCGCACTATCGGGAATGAGGACGCGCTTGCGTTCCGTTTCGCCGCGATCACGGAAATAGGCGGCCGCCACGAGCAATGCCGTCAATTCCCCCTGAGCCCCGGCAGCAGGCTGAAGCGAGACGGCGTCGAGTCCGGAAATCTCGGCCAGGTAATTCTGCATCTCGTAGAGCAGGGCGAGCATGCCCTGTATGGTCTCCTCATCTTGGAGAGGATGCAGTTGGGCCATGCCGGGTAGCGCTGCGAGCCGCTCGTGCCGTTTGGGGTTGTACTTCATGGTGCACGAACCGAGCGGATAGAAATTCGTGTCGATCGACATGTTCCGTGCCGACAGATTCGTGAAGTGCCGGATCAGGTCGATCTCGCCGACTTCCGGCAACGGCGGCGGGGCGTCAGCTAATGCCGAGGCGGGCAGCAAGTTGCCTACGGTCGGCACATCGGAGGCGGGCAGCATATGGCAACGCCGGCCCGGGCGGCTGATTTCGAAAAGGAGATCGGTAGATTGGGTATTATTCATGCAACTCTCAACGTTCCGAAAGGATCTTTTTGTACGCCGAAGCTAGCCCGTCGATTTCATTCTTCGTGCGCTTCTCGGTGACGGCTATCGTCAAGCAATCCTTCCATTGAGCATACCATTGTGCCAACGGCAGGCCCGCAAGATAGCTCGCAGTACGCAATTTCGCCAACAGCTTGGGGGCGTCGCCCTTCACCCGCACCGTGAATTCCTTGAAAAACGGCCGCGAAAATGCAATCTGCACGCCAGGAATCTTCGCCAATTCCGCGGCGGCATAGTGCGCTTTCCGCAGGCACAGCTCCGCCGTCTCCTTCAAGCCCTGTGGGCCAAGCGCGCTTAGAAACACCGCGGCCCGCAGTGCGAAAAGACCCTGGTTCGTGCAGATGTTGCTGGTCGCTTTCTCTCGGCGAATGTGCTGCTCGCGCGTTTGCAGTGTGAGCACCCAGCAGCGCTTGCCGTTGCGGTCCACGGTTTGCCCGACGAGCCGGCCGGGAATTTGCCGCACGAATTCCTTTCGGCACGACATGATGCCGAGGTACGGCCCGCCGTAGCTCATGGGCGTGCCGAGGGTGTGGCCTTCGGCCACGGCGATGTCGGCTCCGTAATCGCCGGGCCGCTTCAGCAATCCCAGGCTGATCGGGTCGAAGCACGTGATGAAGAGTGCTTTATTGGCGTGCGCGATCTGGCCAAGCGCATCCACTTCTTCAAGGTTGCCGAAGAAATTCGGATGCTGAACTACCACGCAGACCGTATCGGCATTGATCGCTTTCTTCAAATCATCCGGGTCGAGAAATCCGTTCTTCGTCGGCAATGTGACCAGTTCGAGGGGCAGATTCGCCAGGTAGGTCGCCAAGACCTGCCGGTACTCGGGATGCAGGCTCTCCGGCACCAGCACTTTGCCATGGCGATTGGTGATGTTCATCGCCATTAGTACCGCTTCGGCGACGGCGCTGCCGCCGTCGTACAAGCTGGCATTGGCCACATCCATGCCGGTCAATTGACAAATCAGCGTTTGGTATTCGAAAAACGCCTGCAAGCTGCCTTGGCTCGCTTCAGCCTGGTACGGAGTGTAGGCGGTGTAGAACTCGCTTCGCCCGGCAATCGCGTCTACCACCGCTGGGATGAAATGATCGTAGCTGCCGCCGCCGAGGAAGCAGACGGCATCGTTGGCCGACGTGCTCCGGGCCGATAGCTCCGCCATGTGCCGCGTTAACTCCATCTCCGATAGGGCAGCGGGAATCTGCAACGGCCGCTGCAACTGCAACTCGGAGGGAATCTGCGCGAAAAGCTCATCGGTCGATTTGGCCCCAATCGCGGCCAGCATCTCCTGCCGGTCCTGGGGAGTGTTCAGAATATACGCCTCGGACAAGGAAACCTCCAGATTCAATCTCAATGCCCTGAAGACTCGATCTGCTTCTGATATTGTTCGTAGCTGAGCAAGTGCGCTGTCGAAGTGCCGGGCTGCATGCGGATTTTGACGAGCCAGCCTGCGCCGAAAGGGTCGTTCTTGATCGTTTCCGGGTCATCGACCAGCTTCTCATTTACGGCCGAAATCGTGCCGGCCACCGGGGCGTAAATGTCGCTTACGGCCTTCACCGTTTCGACCTCGCCAAAGGGGCCTTCTTGCTTCACGGCGTCGCCGACCTTGGGCAACTTCAGGTACGTTATGTCCTGCAACTGCTCCGCCGCAAAGCTGGTGATGCCCACGGTGCAGGTATCGCCTTCGAGCTGCGCCCATTCGTGTGTTGGCGAATACTTGAGCTTCGACAAATCCATGGAATCATCTCCGTGAGCGTTATTTCTTTCTCTCGTAAAACGGCAATTTCACCACGGTTGCCGACATGCGGTCGCCGCGGATATCGACTTCCAGCCTGGTTCCTACCGCCGCGCTGGTGGGCTCGACATACGCCATTGCGATCGACTTTTGCAAGGTGGGGCCGAAGCTGCCGCTTGTCACCTTTCCGACTTCCCTGGATCCGCTCCAGACGCCGCAGCCTTCGCGCGCGGCTCGCTTGCCTTCGAGTTCAAGACCAACACGAACCGGACGCGGTAGTTTTTGCAGTTGTTCCAGCGCCGCCCGGCCAATGAAATCGCCCTTGTCCAATTTTACCGCCCAAGCGAGGCCGGCTTGCAAAGGATCAATGGTTTCCGTCAATTCGTGGCCGTATAAGGGCATCGCAGCTTCGAGCCGCAACGTGTCGCGCGCTCCGAGGCCGCAGGGTTTGGCGCCGCGCGCCACCACGTCTTGCCACAATTCGACCGCCGCTGCCTTGCTAATCATGACTTCGATGCCGTCTTCGCCGGTGTAGCCGGTGCGGCTCACCACGCATTGCTTGCCCTTCCATCGTGTCGGGGCGGCATAATAATACTTGAGCTGGCTTGCGTCGGCTTCCGTCAGGCCCCGACAGATTTCCAATGCCTTGGGTCCTTGCACGGCGATCATGCAGGAATCCAACGTTTGGTCCTGCATTTGAACATTCAGGTTTGCCTTGTGCTGATTCAGCCATTCGACAATTTTCAGTCGGTTGGAGGCGTTCACCACCATCGCCCAGCCATATGGCCAGCGGTAGACGAGCACGTCGTCGCGGACGCCGCCCCTTTCATTGCAGATCAGGCCATAGCGCACCTGGAAGTCTTTCATCGTAGCGGCATTATTCGTAAACACGCGCTGGATCAGGCTGAGCGCATCCGGGCCGCCGAAGGAAAGCCGGCCCATGTGCGAGATGTCGAAAAGCCCGGCCGCTGTCCGCACCGCGTTATGCTCGTCGATAATACCGGTGTATTGCACCGGCATTTCCCAGCCGCCGAACTCCACCATCTTCGCCTTCTTGGCGACGTGCCAGTCGTACAGTGGAGTGCGGAGATTGGCCACGGCCGATGCCTCGAAGAAGCTCTTTGTAGGGTGGGTAGAGCAGGATGCGGAACCCACCGATCCCGCGCAGGTGAATTTGCGCTGCGCCCCACCCACCCTGCAGGATTTGCGGTTAGTCGAAATACTATCGTATTGCAGATGATTCGGCTTGCCAGACGCGTTGCGTTAATTGTGCCGGTTCGGTAGCATGCCAGCAGCGCAACGCTTCTGCGAAGCGTCGCCAACCAATGAAGGATTTACGCATGTTTTCAATTCTCGCCCTCAGCCTCGCGCTTTCCGCTGATCCGTTTCCCTACGAGAAGGAAGAAGCCGAACTTTCGGAAGAAATCCGCGTGGAGGAACTGAAGGCCCATGTATATCGACTGTCTTCACCGGAGTTTATGGGCCGAGCCGGACCTGGCGCTGCCCGTTCCGCTAAGCACATTGCCGGCATCTTCGAGCAACTGAAGCTGAAGCCCGCTTTCGGCGACTCGTATGTTCAGCAGATTCCGTGGAAGCTCAAGAACTCCGACAACAAAGAGCCTAGCATCGTGGGCCAAAATGTGGCGGCGATTCTGCCCGGTAGCGACCCGCAGCTGAAGGATGAATGGATCTTGCTCACTGCCCACTTCGATCACCTGGGCAAGCGCGGCGACAAACTTTACGCCGGGGCCGATGATGATGCCAGCGGCATGGCCATGCTGCTGGAAGTAGCCGAGCGCTTTGCGCTGCAGAAACACAAACCGAAGCGGACCATCGTCTTCGTTGCCTTCGACCAGGAAGAGACTGGGTTGCTCGGTTCCACGCACTTCGCTGCCAATCCGCCGATGGACCTTAAGATGCTCAAGGCGTTTATCACCGCCGACATGATCGGCCGTTCGATGGCCGGGGTGATGGATGAGTATGTGTTCGTGCTCGGCAGCGAAAACTCCAAAGAGATGCGGCAACTGTTGGAAGACAACCAGCCGAAGCCGGGACTAAGGGCAGGCCGCGTGGGCACCGACATCATCGGCACCCGCAGCGACTACGGTCCGTTCCGTGACCGCAAGGTGCCGTTCCTGTTCTTCAGCACGGGTATGCACGAGGATTACCACCAGCCTTCCGACACGCCCGAGAAAATCGACTACGAAAAACTGAAGCGCATCAGCGACTTTATTCACGACCTAACCGAAAAGCTGACCGACGCGGAAAAGACGCCAACCTGGGCAACAGATGGTTTGCCGCCGGATATTGATGAGGTGCGAAGTATTCATGTGTTGCTCACGCGTATTCTCGATAAGCCGAAGGTTTTCCCGCTCAGCGAAAAGCAGCGAGCGCTGGTGAGTGGCACTGCCGAGCGTCTGCAAGGCATATTGGATCGCGGCAAGGAAACGGTAACCGAACGCACGGCACTGCTGTGGACGGCACGATTGCTGATGTCGGCTCTGTTTCAACAATAGCGGAGCGGAAAGCCCAAAGACGGTAGTCCCTGGGCTTTCACGGCTGTATATGCTGGCAATCGGCCGGAAAGCAGTTATACTGGAAGAAACTGCGGCTTTCCCGGCCGCCGCCCCGGGGGAGGGGCATTCATGCCTGCGCAACTGATTTCCTTGAGTGACGGGCCGAACATCCTGCTCGATAAGCCGATTCTCCTTCTCGGCCGCCACCCAGAATGCGATATTCAACTCAATTCGCGTAAAGTTTCGCGCCGGCATTGCTGCCTCGCTCAAGTCAACAAGTATCTCGTCGTTCGCGACCTCGGCAGCACCAACGGCATCCGCATTAACGAGGTGCGCGTGCTGGAAGGCCGGCTCAAGGATGAGGATGAACTAACGATCGGCAACTTTCGCTATAAGGTGCGTTGGAGCGACGAAGAGCCTGCCGAAGCACCGCCCGCCGTGTCGGCCGTCAAGCCGCCGCCGGCTGCCGGTAAGCACCGCGCCGCGCCGCCCGTGCCGGTAAATGAAGATGACGACGAATTGCTCGAATCTTGCGACGAGCCCGTGCCGATCGGCCGCAATCCCCATCTTGCCGTGCCTGCGCGGCCGGTCCCGATCCGCCCCGGCAATGGCAGTTCCCCTGTCTTTCCCGACGACGTGAATCTGGCTCGCGATTCCGGATCAGTTCCTCCCGCGGCGAATCCTTCGCATTAGGTCAGAAGC
>Ga0209580_10001615_pt1 | contig 10256 bp, 11 predicted proteins | sample Coa_R1_5_FD_187153 | JGI IMG/M metagenome (GOLD analysis project Ga0209580, IMG submission 187153) | Surface soil microbial communities from Centralia Pennsylvania, which are recovering from an underground coalmine fire - Coalmine... | ecosystem: Environmental > Terrestrial > Soil >...
TGTCGCCGATCTCGCCTTCCTTGAACCGAGCCAGCATCGTGATTTCGCTCTGCTTGAGCGGCGTCTCCAAGCCGTCCGGAAAACGGACGCGGTAACTGTGTTCCTGGTCGGTCGGCGACTTGATCACCACGCCCACAGTGCCGCGCGGATGCCGGATCAGCCCTCCCGCCGCGAGAATGTCCACGAGCGTCACCACTTGCGTGCCGACGGAAAAGATCAGGCCTTCGTGGTAATGCACGCGCTCGGTCATCTTCATAACCTCATGTTCATTCAAACCGACACGCCTCGGTCATCCTCGGTTCAGCTTCATATAGCTAAAATCATTAGAAGCATTGAATTTTGGACACTGCCGCAGATGGCGGAGACTGTTGTATGGACGAATACGTTTGCCTGACGGTGCTCTCGCAGCCCGGCGAAAGCCAGGCTGACTTTGCAGCGCGCTTGAGCCACTTCTGGACGCACATGCTCCGCAATCGCAAAAGCGATTTTGAGAAGATCTACGCCGAGACGACGAACTTCGGCAACGATGACGACCGCCTTAGCCGGCAGTATCTGGCACAGTTGGAAGTGATTGATATTTTGGAAGCGGAAATGCGAACCGCCGGCATCGACTTCGAACCGGTGGACCGCGACGACATCTTCTCACGCTACGAAGCCACGCCGCCGGACTGGATGCAGATCGAGCATTAAGATGCGCAAACGCCGGCGAGTGGAGACGTGGCCAGGAGCAGATCATGGTGCGATTTAATCCTTACTCCGTGGCTCTTGGGTTGCTGCTTTATCTGATCGTTTTCCATTCCCTGGGCCGCGCCGACGATTGGCCGCAATGGCGCGGCCCAAACCGCGATGGCGTTTGGAACGAGACCGGCATTCTGCGCCAATTTCCTCCAACCGGATTGAAGATTCAATGGCGCGCGCCCATCGGCCCAGGTTGGTCGAGCCCTATCGTGGCGCAGGGCCGAGTGTACGTGGTCGATTCCGAGCTGATGGCGCCCAAAGCCAAGGAACGCGTTCACTGCTTTGATGAGAAAACGGGCCATCGGCTGTGGACCTACTCGTATGACGTGGCATACCCCGACTGGGCCTTTACCAGCGGCAAAGGCCGCGGCCCAACCGCAACGCCCATGGTTCACGACGGCCGGCTTTACACCGTCGGAAACAAGGGCGATTTGCTCTGCCTCGACGCCACCAACGGCAATGTGATTTGGAAGCGAAATCTTTAACAGGAATATGAAGTACAGGAGTTCTCGTTCAACGCGTCGCCGTTGATGGAAGGCGACCTCCTGATCGAATGCATCGGCAGCTTTCCCGGAACGTCACCCTCTTCCGTCATCGCCTTTAACCGGATCACCGGCAAGGAAGTGTGGAAAACACCAACCGAGGGGCTCACGAATAGTTCGCCGGTCATCGTCTCGGCAGCAGGCAAACGCCAAGTGATTGTCTGGACGCAAGGGTCGGTAATGGCGCTGGAACCGGCCACCGGTAAGCTGCTGTGGCAGGAAAAAATGAAAACCTCCGCCCAAGACGCCGTGACCACGCCCGTCTTCCACAATAACCTTTTGCTCCTTAGCGGCCTTATGCTTAAGCTCGATCCCGACAAGCCTGCAGCCACGGTTTTGTGGCCAGATACCAAGGCGGTTTCGCGCAGGACCTTAAGTGTAACTTCCACCGCCTTGTTTCAAGATGAGTATCTGTATTCGGCCCAACGGTCCGGCTCGCTCGTGTGTCTGGAAGCTGCCACCGGCAAGAAAGTATGGGAGACCGAGAAGGTTACGGACCCGGGAAATGAAGCGTGTATTCACATCACGCCCAATGGCGATAGTGCGTTCCTTTACAACGACAAAGGAGAGCTGATCCTGGCGCACCTTACTCCGCGGGGTTTCCAGGAGGTCTTTCGGACACTACTGTTGAAACCATTTCCCAAGACGAAGGCCTGGGCCGCGGCCGCCTATGCAAACCGGCATGTATTCGTGCGGAATGATGAAGAGTTGATTGGTGTGTCGCTTGCCGCCAATCCATGACAGCGCGCGAACAAAAAGCCCCGGTACGTCTTTTACGGCGCATCGGAGCCTCTCGACAATCCAATTTTCAATTACAAAGACGCCGCAACATCATCCATGAACTTGCCCAGGGTTTCGTGCGTCAGCACAAACGGCACTTGCTCGCGCTTGGCCCGGCTATCCAAGCCGGCCTGGTAGCGACGCAGGGTCGCGCGGTATGTTCCTTCGAGCTTCACTTCATAATGAAAGCGCTTGTCATGCCGCTCGGTCACCGCTTCGCTGCGAAGCAAGGCTTCGTTGCGGGCGTTGTCGATCTCCAGCACTCGTAGCGGCTCCATAAGGCCCGTCACGCGCTCGGCGATCTCGTTGGCCCATTGCGCCAGCGCGGCCGGGTCGATCGTGGCTGGGCGGGCGCGATGCATCGCGATCTCCCAAAGCTGGCAGCTCAGCGCGTCGGCCTTTTCGATGGTTGCCGTCACCGACCAGCCCGAGGCCCCGTCTGCATGGGCAAGCACATGTCGGCCGGGGCTGGGCGGCCGGTGTTCACCGAGTTTTGGCAGGAACGTTTGTGCGAGCGTCATTATTTTCTCCTAATTGTTTGGCACTGTGTTCATGTCCATCAAATGTCAACAGGGTGGGCTTCCCTTCCAGTATTGTCTCAAGATGCACCGGCCGACTCCAGATGAATTGTAGGTTCGCCAAAGTGTCGCGGGCATGATCGAGCTTCAAATCGATGCCGTTATGCTGATGCCACAATAGTAATTCACCTCGGTTGCGGAAGTTGCCGTCTTTGACGTAAATCCACGGTTTGCCGAAGTTTGTCAAGCTGAACAGCAGACGTTTCTTGATTTGCTCGAACTTCCGCGACTCGATCACGTACTGCCCGGTCTGATCGACAAACGCATATGAAAACAGCTTGTGCTCTTCGCAGAACTCGGGAGTGAGGAAGGTGTCGATAAACGTAATGTCGTTGTGAATCCGGCGGACCTCGAAGATCTTCTGCCGGCCCAAACCCAGCTGCTTGTCCCAGGCACGGCGCTTGTCGAGATCATCGCACTCATCGTATTCCGCGCCAAAGCGGCCGGTGTTCCAGCGATTTTCAATGTCGCGCAAGAGTTCGATGCCGAGCTTATAGGGATTGATGCGCGCGCCGCTCATCGCCATGGTGCCGGAGTGATGGTCGGCATAGTCGATGATCTCGGAGGGCTGCAGTACCTTCTGGGTCATGATGGTGCTGTGCCAATAAGAGGCCCAGCCTTCGTTCATGATCTTGGTCTGACCCTGCGGCGTGAAGTAATATGCTTCATCGCGCACGATTTCCAGGACATCGCGCTGCCAGGGCTTGAGCGGTGCATGCTCGATCAGGAACAACAGCACGTCTTTCTCCGGCTGTTCTGGAAAACTGCGGGCGGCCTCTTCGAGCTTCTTGCGGTTCTCTTCCTCCTCCTTCTTCAGGAGACTTGGGGGATTGATGTAATCCGACATGTAGTCCTTGCTTTTAAAGCGCGTGCCGCGCATGCCATCGTCGTCGTCCTTCTTCGGAGCAAAGTCGTAACGCGAATGATCGTCGCGGCGTTTGATGAACGTGGAATGAATGTCGATCAGGTCGTCGATCGACATGCAACGGTCCATGAACGCTTCCACTTCGTCCTCGCCGTATTTCTCCACGTAATGCCGGATGCGCGAGCCATGGTTCGCCATCTCGTCCATCATCTTCCGGCTGGTGTGGGCGAAGTAGGCGTTGTTCTTGAAAAAGTCACAGTGACCGTAGACGTGAGCCATCACCAGCTTCTGATCGACCGTGTGGTTGCAGCGCATGAGGTACGCGTAACACGGATCGTTGTTGATCACCATCTCGTAGATTTTCGAAAGGCCGTAGTCGTAGCCCTTCTTCAACTCCTCAAACGACATGCCGAACGACCAGTGCGGGTAGCGCGTGGGGAAGCCGCCGTAGGCCGCGACCTCGTTCAAATCTTCGGCATCGATGACCTCGAAGATCGTCTCGTAGAAATCGAGGCCGTAGTCGCGGGCGTAGCCCTCGATCTCCTCCTTGAGGGCCCGCAAATCCGGCGGCAAGTTGGTGTTGTGGAAGGAAGGCATGGTCATCCTGTTCCTATTATTTCAACTGGTCGAAGCCGGGCATTCGTACCAGACTTTTTCCATCACATATTCAAGAGTATCCTGGAGCGCTCCGCCGTCCGAACGTTCATCGAAGCCGAAATCCAACCAGATTCCTTGGAGAATCTCGTAGATGGCTCGCAAATTGGGGAATTGAGCTTCATGAGCGCGCACGATATTGAGAAGGGTCTCGTCGCTCTTGCCCTCGCGCAGTGCTGTCAGGAATTCGCTTTTGAAATCCATTTTACGGTCCCATAGCGCTGACTCGTTTCCATTTTGGCCGGGTTGCCGTTATCGCTTTCTCAAACTCGTCCGCCGTCATTCTGCGCGTTGGTCCTATCGACACATGTCTCAGCGCGGAACTCCGAGAATCGTCTTGTGCCACCAAGTCGGAACCCAAATCCTGTATATCAATGCTCCATACAACCGTCTTTTTGTTCTGCCCACCCAAGCTCAATGGTAACACAAACGCGGGCAGTGACTGAACGGTCGGGGAACAGGAAAGGCCATTGGATTGCCCGGGAAGAAACGACGGGCGGTGTACTAGGCCAGCCGGATCAATGACAATGTCTCTTCCGAATCTTACACCCAATGCTGTTGCAGTTTGTCCCAGTTTCGGAAGGCCATTCTCTTCTTCCATCGCACGAAAAACGAGAGAACCGGCACTCATTGCGCTAACTCAAACTGCGTTTGATTACCGTCCCGTTCCCAAGAATTCCTTGATCGAGCCCAAAATCGCTTCCCGATCCGGCACGCGGCTGGTGACTACGTTCTCGTGCTCGCCCAGAAGTTCGTGCACGTAATCGAAGAACTCGCCGCTGCCGTAGGGGCTTTCGACCTGGCCGTAGCCGAACAGGTTCAATTTCGTCAGCATGGTGTCTTTCAGCAGATTGATACAGTGCGGAATGTCGTCGCCCCAGTTATCGCCGTCAGAAAAGTGGAAGGCGTAGATGTTCCACTGGTCCGGCGAGTAACGCTTGTCGATGATCTTGTTGCAAAGCTCATACGCCGAGCTGATCTTCGTCCCGCCGCTTTCGCGAGTGTGGTAAAACGTGTGCTCGTCCACTTCCTGGGCCTGGGCATCATGGATGATGTAAACCGTCTCAATGCCCTGGTAGTGCGCCTTAATCCACATGTCGATCCAGAACGCTTCAATCCGCACGATCTCCTTCTGCTCGTCGGTCATCGAGCCGGAGACGTCCATCATGTAGATGATGACGGCCACGCTTTCGGGAAGCTGCGTTTCCTTCCAACTGCGATATTGCTTGTCGCCTCGTTCCGGAATGACCAGCGGATCGGTGGGATCATACGTTCCGGTAGAAATCATGCGCTTCAGCGCTTTCTTATACGTGCGCTTGAAGTGACGCAACGATTCGGGGCCCACCTGGCGAATGCTCGTATAGCGATCGCGCTGGGTCTTGATGTTCTTCTTGCCGCGGGGTTGGATGCGCGGCAAGGCCAGCTCCTCGCCGAGGATCTCGGCCATCTCTTCGAGCGTAAGTTCCACTTCGAGGATGTGTCCGCCGGGCTGATCGCCGGCCTCCGGTTCGCCGTCGCCCTGCGGAGCCGTGAGCGGCTGGCCCACGTCGCCGTCGCCCTGGCCCACGCCGCCGGAGTTCTTGTCGCCGTAGCGGAATTGCGGGATTTGAATCTGCGGCAGTGGGATGCTAACGTAATCGCGGCCCTTCTTGCCGATCATCTCGCCGCGGCTGATGTATTTGCTCAGATCGCTCTTCACCTTGCCCCGCACGATCTTGCGGAAGCGCTGGTAATCGCGATCAATTCGCTGTCCCATGGTGGACCTATGGTAAATGCTTCGGCCCGCTCCGCGCAGGGATCGAAAACTCGCCGGGGCGAGCCGATTATATTCAAACTCAAGAGAAACATCGCCGACGCTGGCCGTCCATGAGCCCGGCAAAGGGGTGAGAGAAAAGACTGGCTCGAGGTTTGCCCACGCCGCTCGCTACGACACTTATGGCTGCACCTTCCGGCCTCACCAGGTTCATGCTTTCACGCCGGGTAGGTCCCCAAGCCAGCCTTATTCCTCATGACTTGTCAATCGAGATTGCCGCTCATCTTATCCCCTCCCCCTTGATGGGGGAGGGTTAGGGTGGGGGTGAAAGGCTTACACCCCCCACCCCAACCCTCCCCCACAAGGGGGGAGGGAGGATTACTTCTTCGTATGTCCTCGGGCAAAAATACTGGCGACGTAATTCAGGATATCGGTCGCACTGCTTTCATTATAACCGTAATTCCGAATCAGGCGACTCTTGACGACGTCGATTTTTTCCTGCGTGGCCTTATCCACCACGTTGGAAACCAGGCTGGTGAGCTTGATCGTGTCTTTCTGGTCCTCGAACAACTTCAGCTCCAGCGCCTTCTGCAAGCGCTCGTTGGTCTTGTAGTCGAAGCGCTTGCCGTCGAGCGCCAGGGCGCCGATGTAGTTCATAATCTCCCGGCGGAAGTCATCCTTGCGGCCCTCCGGAATATCGATCTTTTCCTCCACCGAGCGCATCAGGCGTTCGTCCGGCTCTTCGTAGTTGCCGGTGTATTTGTTGCGGACCTTTTCGCGCTGCGTATAAGCGCGAACATTGTCGATGTAGTTGCCGCACAGCCGGGCCAGGGCGTCCTCGTCGGCCGCGATGGCGCGCTGGACTTCGTTCTTGACGATGTCTTCGTATTCCTCCTTCACCACCGCCAGCAATTCGCGGAAATGCCGCAGTTGGTCTTCGCTGGTGATGAGAGCATGGTGCCGCAGACCGTCGTCGAGTTCTTTCAACACCATGAACGGATTGATATTGTCCTCGTCCGGGTGGGCCACCAGCGCATTCGAAATCTTGTCCTGAATATAGCGCGGGCTAATGCCCGACATGCCTTCGTGCGGCGCCTCGCGTTTCAGCTCGATAATGTTGTCTTCGGTGAAGCCGGGCAGCGTCTTGCCGTTGTACAGCTTCAGCTTCTGCATGAGCGTGAGGTTTGCGTGCTTCGGCGGCGTGAGCCGGGTGAGCACGGCCCACATCGCGGCCACTTCCACCGTATGCGGTGCAATGTGTTTGCCCTTCACCTTTTCCGAATTGAAGTCCTTCTCGTAAATCTTGATCTCGTCGCGCAGCCGGGTGACGTACGGCACGTCGATCTTCACCGTGCGGTCGCGGAGCGCTTCCATGAACTCGTTGTTCTGCAGCCGCTTGTACTCTGGCTCATTCGTGTGACCGATGATCACTTCGTCGATATCGGTCTGGGCAAACTTCTTGGGCTTGATCTTGTGCTCTTGCGACGCGCCCAGGAGATCGTAGAGAAACGCCACGTCGAGCTTCAAGACTTCGATGAACTCCACGATGCCGCGGTTGGCAATGTTGAGTTCGCCATCGAAGTTGAAAGCGCGCGGGTCGGAATCGGTGCCGAACTCGGCGATCTTACGATAATTGATGTCGCCGGTGAGTTCGGTCGAGTCCTGATTCTTTTCGTCCTTCGGCTGGAAGGTGCCGATGCCCACGCGGTCCTGCTCCGACATGATGAGCCGGTAGACCTTGATGTCTTCCATCACGCGCAGCCAGTCGCCGTTGTAGCGGGCCATGCGCTCGCGCATCATTTGCCGGCAGAACGGATTCAAGTCACCCTTGATCGTGACTTCGTAATCGCCGGGCTTCCGGTTGGCGTTGATCTTGGCCAGCAGGCTGGGCCGCAGTTCATGCGGGATGAGCAACAGCGGCTCCTGGTGCATGGGGGCCCTGTACCAGGTGCCGTCGTCCATTTTCCAGGCGTACGAGAAGACCATGCCGCCGTCGGTGCGCGCATAATCTTCCAGGCCGCGCTTGAGCAAGCGGACGATGGTGCTCTTCGACGAGCCCACTGGGCCGTGCAGCAGCAGCACGCGGCGTTCGGTGCCGTAGCCCTTGGCGGCCGACTTGAACTGGTTGACCAGTTGCATCAGCGGCCGCTCCAGGCCGTAGATGCCGTCGTCGAATTTCGAGGCATAATCGGAGAAGAAGCGATAGCGCGTGACCTTTTCCTTGTTCTCGTACACTTCTTCGGTGCCATGCGAGATGATCATGTCGTAGATGCGCTGGTAGGCCGTGCGCGTGATCTTCGGATCCTGCATGACGATATCGATATACTCCTGGAAGGTGCCCTCCCAGTGGAGCTTGCGGTAGTCGTTGATATCAAGGTGGCGGCGCAATTCCTGGAGAATTGTCTGACCGTTGGCCATGGTAGTATCCTCCGTCATGGGAGTGTTGGAGCGATAAATTCAGTGGGCCGTGCCTTCTCGCCGTGGTCGGATGCCGGAGTGGGCCGCCGCCGGCGGCAGGAGAGGTACGCAGGCTTGTAGCAATCGGCACGAAGCTGAAGCCCCCCATGAAAAATATGCTGATTGGTGTGTCAGCCGCAGCTTCATTTGGGATCGGAGAACTTCGAACAGCCTCGCCTCGTTCCTGCTACCATTTTAAGGGCCAGGCCGAAAGGAACCAAGGGGAACCCCTCCCTGGCCGCGAATCCTAAGCAAATGCCTTCCTTCCAGACCCTGGGTTATCAGCATCCTACACACAGGTAGTGCGGGTCTGTCAAGAGCGGTTTTTGGAGTTGCGCAATCAAGGATCGTCAGAGCCGCGCACGGAGCGAAGCGAAGTAAGCGGCCGGCCATTTTTTGGCCGCCTGGTTTTTTGCCACGGTGTGGTAACATGTCGAAAAGAAGTGTTGCCTTTCCCACGTGATGAGAACTTTGCACATGTCCGCTGCCAATAAACTCAGGTCCGAAGATGCGCCGCACAAGCCACCGATCATCGCGGCTGCCAATGCTGGTATCGTTGAGGATTTCGAAACCTTGCTCGGCAAGGGCAACGATCTGTGGGCCGACGATGCAGAATTCGAAGCGTTCTTGGCTGAACTGCGCCGCTGGCGACCGTTCGTAGCACCGCCTTTAGGCGGTGTTGGACGTCCAAGTTCCGCCTGAAAGCGGTACTACGAGCAGATCCTAGCGAGCGCGGTTCTATCGCAAGCACTTGCTCGGCAAAACTATCTACATCTCTTTCATGACCGTGGTGGAATTGGGCCGCTGGGCCTTGGCCAGCAACTGGGGGCCGGCGAAGATTGCTCAGCTGGACCGCTTCTTGCAACGCTTCAACATCGTCTTGGTCGATCTGCCGCTTTGCGAAAAGTGGGCCGAAGCCATCAACGGTGACGCTAGAGCCGGTCTGCCCACCAGCGCCTCCGACGCCTGGAGCGCCGCCACTGCCCTGGCCCTGAATTGCCCGCTCGTCACGCACAACGCCGCCGACTTTCAAGGCATTCCCGGCCTGACAATCATCACCGAGAAGGGGCCGTAAGACGGGAACGGTTCCCGGCGCCTGCGCTCTAAGTTCTTTGTGCTCTCTGTGACCTCTGTGGCTAATTGCTTTCCCCCTGCGCCCGCAAGTCGGCCGCAATCTCCATATCATGCCGCGTTCGTGTCGATGCAATGTTCATGACGGGATCTCCAAAAATAGAAGTGTCAAACTAGCCAGCCCGAATCGCCGGCCGATGTGAACCTATGTATCTGTACGGGCCGGATTGGATTCTTCCATCCCGAGTTCACGGCACCAGGTCAAGGAATCGTCTTGCCGCCCTAACCTGTACCTATGTACAAATTACTCTAGTCAACTTTTGGATGTGTCCATGCCACAGTTTCATGTTGGGAGAACCCCTATGCCAAAAAATGAAGAGGAGTTCGATTGGTCAGCCGTCACTGCACGATGCCTAGCGTACTTGTGCTTGAAGAATTCGGAATACGCCGATGCTCAGTTGCTCGAACAATCTAAGTTCCTGATGCGGTTCGGACTGCCGGAAATGGACCGCGCGGAGTTAATCGGAAGCACGCTCGGGTCCATGCGAGTCCTGGCCAGCCTAGCGAAAAAGAAGAAGGGAGTGAGCAGAAATGGCAAAGTCAAACGGCATTGAAGACGTGGAGCCGCAGTCGCAAGGACTAACAGAATTCGAGTCGCGGCTGTTGAAAGTACTTGGACTGATGCTGGTGCAGGAACGCCAGCAGAATGAGCAGATTCGCCTCCTTGGGCGAGCTGGTTTCCGCCCCATGGAAATAGCGGCGATGCTTGGCACCACGCGCAATACTGTAAACGTCGAATTGTCCAAGCAACGTCGGGC